>Ga0207641_10001205_pt1 | contig 25890 bp, 18 predicted proteins | sample KBSSwiS62_FD_184306 | JGI IMG/M metagenome (GOLD analysis project Ga0207641, IMG submission 184306) | Switchgrass rhizosphere microbial communities from Kellogg Biological Station, Michigan, USA - KBS Switchgrass S6-2 (SPAdes) (version 2) | ecosystem: Host-associated > Plants > Roots >... | reverse complement strand
TGCCCACCGAAACGCAACCTCCGCAGGTCCGGCAAGGCTCCATCCAAAATACAATTTTCGCGCTGCTCTGCGGCGGCTTCATCGTCAACGGTATCGTCATCACCTTCATCGCTCCGATTCTTCCCATTTTCATGGCCAAATGGGGACTCGACGACAGCCGCGCCGGACTTTTCTCTCTCGTACAATTTTCCGCCTCGCTCGTCGGCGTTCTCGCCTCCAGCGCGTTGGTTTCCACCAAGGGGTTCAAGCCCGCCATCGTCCTCGGCCTGGCCATGTTAGGAACCGGCTTCGCTCTGCTCAATGCCCCCACCTTCCCTCTTGCTCTGCTCGCCAGCGGCATCTACGGCCTGGGCTATGGCTTCGCCACTCCGGGCACCAATCTCTGGGTCGCCGAAAGCTACGGCGATCGCCGCGCATCCGCCTTGAATGTCGCAAATCTCGCCTGGGGCGTCGGCGCTATCTCTTCCTCACCTCTGGCCATGCTGACCGTGCGTAAGGGCCAAGTCACCACTCTCCTTTACGCCGTGGCTATCATTTGCGTGGCCCTGGCCGCAGCTCTTTTCCGTATGCCATTCGGAAAGCCGCCGCATCACGACGATGCCACGGACTCTGCGCGCAATTCAAAAGCAGCCAGCTTCGGACTCGCCGTCGCTCTTGGGATCTTGTTTTATGTTTACGTCGGCACCGAAAACGCCATTTCCTTTTGGGCTCCGACTCATGCGCAGCGTGCCGCAGCATGGACCAACAACACTTGGACGCTCGCTCCCATGTTTTTCTTCGCAGGACTTCTCGGCGGACGCGGCGCCGCCGCCGCAGTTCTCCTTCGCCTGAAAGAAGTAACGGTTGCCGTCGGTGGTGTTTTGCTCGCTGCCGGCGGCCAAATTCTCTTTCTTACCGCGGACTCTCCCCCGACTCTATTCGCTGGCGCGTTCTTCGCAGGTCTCGGTCTAGCCAGCCTGTACCCGATTTACATTGCGTGGCTTTCCAAGTGGTTCGGGCAGCGCGCACGCAAAGTCGGCGGCGTCATGTTCGCTCTGGCCGCAGGAGGCTCCGCCACCATGCCCTCGCTGGTCGGTTTAGTTTCCCGCATGACCGGCAATCTGCGGATCGGTCTGATGGTGCCGCTGGCCGGCTGCGCCGTAATGCTGGTGGTGATTGCTCTACTTCGTCCCAACACTCGCGGCTGAATTTTTCGCTCCGTTGGCCTGTGCGGCATTACTTTGCGCAATTTGCGTTGGCGGCGACGTCATCTCCATCGCCCAGATTGCCGCCGGCCGCATGTACATCGAAGCTCGGTAATTGCCGCTGATGTCCCACGCTTCTGGCGTACGGAACCAGTAGCCCTTCGTTTCATAGCTCACGTGATAAATGCCCCACGCCGTGCGAAACGCTTCGTCCTTCATCCCTTCCCCCAGCATGAAGCCGCCCAGCGCCAGCGTAGTCCCCGTCCACACTTCCTGCACTTGTTCGTTCGTCGTGATGAGTGTGCCATCCGCTGCGATACCGTTCACAGCACCCATTTCCCCTTTGGCGAATTTCATCACGTTGTTTTCGTAAATCGCCTTCAGCGATTTCGCGCGCATTTCCTTCGGCACGATGTCGCCGAGTCCGGTTACGTCGGCGTACCACTGGCCCGCCAACTGGTCCGCCTGGATGTTGTCTTTGTATTCGCTCTCAGTGTCGTAGCGAAAATAGTTTCCGTTCCACAATTTCTCGATGAACGTCTTCTGCCCTTTCGCAAACAGTTCGTGATATTTCGTTGCGGCTCGCGCGTCGCCGAGTTTTTTGGCGATTTCTTCCGCCGCGCGCAGCGAAGCCAGCCACAAACTGCCTGAATATGCGCTATCTCCGCGCACTAGCCACGTGTCATAGGTCTGATCGGGATAGCCGTCGTTGTCCGGAATGCCGTCGCCGTCCTTGTCGAATTTTCCGAGATACGTCAGAGCTTCCTGAATCGACGGCCACGTGTATTTCAAAAATTCCGCGTCCTTGCTTCCCGTCAGAACGTAATCGCGATAAACCATCAGCACGAACTTCGAATTGAGATCCTTCCATCCGTTGGTATCCTGCCAGCTGAACTGATTGATCTGATAGAACGGATCTTCGTTCGGCACGCCAAGGTCGTGCGGAACTGCTCCCTTTGTTTTCCGCTCGCGAAATGCCAGCTTTTGCGCCTCCTGAGTTTTCCAGATCCACATCATCTGCTCACTCAAATGCTGCGGCACGGTATTGGAAAACTCCCGAATCACCTGCTTGTCAATCTCCGGCCAGAATTTCACCAGCGGCATCGATCCATAAAATCGCACATCCAGCGTTTCGTAAAACGGATAATCAAAACACTCCATGAACGAATACGTCGAAGCGGTCTTCGCGTCGGCATGCACCGGCTTTCCCCAAAAAGAGCCCAGGTCCGCGAATACATACAACTCGTTGAACAGCATGCCGCGATACCACAGCGGCTTCGACTCATCATTCACATATGGCGCCTGCCACGCGTCAATCGCTTCGCTCCATTTGCGCGCATTTTGCAATCCGTCTCGCGCAATCGTCCAGGCATTCGCACCGCTGGTCCCGTAAAAATCCGTGTAGCGCCGCAACCATGTTCTTCCTGCGCCAAACTCGGTAACCGGCAAATCCCAAGCGATCACCATCGGCACGGTTTTCTTTTCGCCGGGCGCCAGCGTGAACCGCACTGCGATTGCCCCCGCCAGGGGTTCGCCGCTACTCAGCCACGGTTGATTCGAATTAGACAAGCGACCATCTTTAGCGAACGAGTCCCACACTTCATTGCCTGGGCCTTCGGGCGAAAACGTTGTGACATAGGAAATTTCCACACCGGACGACTCCAGCGCCGCTATGGTCATTTGCCCGTCCCACGCATTGGCCTCCTTGCTGCCGCGATTCCGTTCGAACACAATTCCCTTCATTGCCCCGTCGCCAGTTTTTTCGGAATGGAAGCGATTGAAGTTCCCTTCATTCAGCGCACCACGAAAATCGCGGCCGTAACCGCGCAGCCAGCCCAGCATGTTGGTCCACGACAGCAGCACGCTCACCGTCACTTTCTTGTTGCTGGAATTCTCCGCGTGCCAGCGATACACCGCCACGGGGTAGCTGGTCTCTTTGTAGTTGTCCGGCAGTACCGGAGAGAACTGTTCCACAGTCACATGCGCTGGAAATTTATCCCAGCGATAGTCGAACCACGACTTCGGGTACAGCGCGGCATAGTCGCCCGCCGCAACCGGATAATCCCAGCCCCAGCTCTTCAGTGATCCGTTGTTCGGATGCCCGGCAAACAGAACTTTCGCCGTACCAGCGTCGTCCCCTTCGGATTTCTGAAACATCGCAAATTGATCGGCATAAATCGTCTGGTAGCGGTGCACGCCGGGTTGCAGATGCCAGCGCGAAAAATCGCCTCGAAACGTACGTGAAAAAGTCCCCGCTCCGAATCCACCTACCGGCGCGCCCTGCCAATAACTGTCGTCAATATGGCCGCTATCAAGCGCTGGCTTGCGCGTGCCGGCTTTCTCCAGCGGTTGCCCAATCGGCCGCTTCCACGCTGCTTTGGGGATATCGTCCGCGGATGCCGCAGAAGTGGCGAAACACGAAAACGTGCACAAAATGATGAGAGCAACTCGGCGAACCATGGCGGGCCTCCCAAAAAGAACTGTGCGTTCGACAAGACATTACTTTGTTCTCAAAGTCTGCAGCAGTGACCAACAACCAGTGCCAAGATGCTATACAAAATCGTTATTCTACACAAGGATTGCGTTACCGTCAGGAACTCTATGCGCCCCGAAAAGCCGCCGCGCCCGCCCGGATTGCAGCCGCTACAACAGTTGCACTAGCGGTGTTATCGTCTACTCCGTGCTAAAAAGCGGCTCGACGCAAGCTTCGCCGACAACCGGACTACTGCTGGGCCTGGTGCTGACGCTGGCCGCGGTGTTGGTGTATTCGTTTTATACCCGCTCGCAACTCACCGGCCTGCGCAAACTGCAAAGCGAAATGGTGGACCGTAACCGCAAGGATTCGCTGCAGCTTCTTCGCGTCCAGAACGATCTGAACTCGCTCGGCCTAGCCATGCGCGACATGTTGGATGCCCGCGAGCCCTATCCCCTCACTGCATGGAGCGCACAGTTCCAGCGCATTCGAGAAGATCTGGACGCGGCACTGAAAGTGGAAGCCAGCGTTTCTCCCGCCACCCGCACCGAAGATCAACGACAATTCCTCAATCAGGCCGTAGCACAATTCTGGGATGCAGTAGACCGCATGTTCGAACTGGCCGCCTCCGGAAAAGAAAGGGAAGCCCGCGATCAGATTCAGCTGACGCTTCAGGCTCGCCAGGCCGCGCTGAGCACAGCAGTTTCGCGCCTGCTGGTCCAGAACAACGAAGGCGAGCAGCAAGCGGCAGAACAAATTGCGAGAATTTATGATGGCGTGCAGCGGCAGTTGTATCTGCTGCTCGGCGCAACACTCGTCGCCATCGTGCTAACCAGCTTGTATCTGATACGTTCGAACCGCCGCATTTTTGCGCGCATCGAACTGCTCTCCGAACAGCGTAGCGAACTCGCGCAAAAGCTAATCCACACGCAGGAATCCACCCTGCACCACATTTCGCGCGAACTGCACGATGAATTCGGCCAGGTATTGACGGCAATCGGAACGCTGCTGGGTCGCGCCGTCAAGCACGTGCCGGAAAGTTCGCCGTTGCACGGCGAATTGAAAGAAGTCCGCGAAATCACCCAGTCCACGCTCAACAACATTCGCAGCCTCTCGCAAGCGCTCCATCCGGTGCTGCTCGAAGAGGCCGGTCTCGAAAGCACGCTCGACTGGTATATTCCCACCGTGGAACGTCAGATGGGCATCTCGCTGCACTACGAAAAAACCGGAAATGCATTCGCAGTGGAGTCGGCAGCTGGTGTCCAGATCTACCGCGTCGCACAGGAAGCGCTCAACAACGTGAGCCGTCACGCCGGAGTACAGGAAGCGTGGATTCGCCTGATGTACAAGCGCGATGCGCTGGTGCTGGAAATCGAGGATCATGGCAAGGGCATTGCCGCACAGAGGAATGAGCGTGGTATCGGACTGGTGGCGATGCGCGAGCGCGCCGAGTTGATTTCTGGCGGCATCGAGTACCTGCAGCCCAACGGTGGCGGAACTTTGGTTCGCATGAGTGCGCCGCGCGAAAAGGTGGAGGCGCATGCCGGATAACATCCCCGAAAAGAGCATGGAAAAAATCACTGTGTTGCTGGTGGACGATCATGCGCTGGTGCGACGCGGATTTCGCCGCATGCTCGACGATGACGCAACCCTGGAAGTGGTCGGCGAGGCCAGCAACGGCTTGGAAGCCGTACAGCTCGCGGCAAAATTGAAGCCGCAAGTGATTGTCATGGATTGCCAGTTGCCGCAAATGACTGGCCTCGAAGCCACACGCAAAATTCTCCAGGAACAGCCCAACACTGCAATCCTCATGCTGAGCATGCACTCAGAAGACACGCTGGTGCGGCAAGCGTTGCAAGCAGGCGCGCGCGGCTACGTTTTGAAAAATGCGCTTGAACTCGATCTGGCTCGCGCCATCAAGCAAGTAGCAGCGGGAAACTCGGTGCTCGATCCGCAGGTTGAGCGCGCCGAAACCTTGAAAGGCGAGCGCGGTGGCGGACTCACCGCGCGGGAACTGGAAATTCTGCAACACATCGTCGCCGGCAAATCGAACAAGGAGATCGCATCCGATCTGAACCTCAGCGTCAACACCGTTTCCGTACACCGGGCCAACATCATGGACCGGCTGGGCATTCACAAAACCGCGGAACTGGTCGTCTACGCGATCCGAAACGGGCTGGTGAACCTGCCGTGAGGCGGAGAACTTTCCTTGGCACCGGCGCGGCGACGACAGTTGGCTCATTTTTACTGCCACACGTTTTGGCTGGTGGCGTTCCCGACGCGGCGCCTTCGTTTCTACTGAAAGATGTAACCAAAACAGTTGGCATTGATTTTAAGCACAACAGCGGCGCCTACGGCGGCAAACTGCTGCCGGAGACACTGGGTTCCGGCTGCGCCTTTCTCGACTACGACGGCGACGGTTACCAGGACATCTTGCTGGTGAATTCGATGGACTGGCCGGGCCACAAGCGCGGCCGCTCCACACTCAAGCTTTACCGCAACAATCGCAATGGCACTTTTGCCGACGTCACCAAAGCCGCCGGTATCGACGTCGAGCTTTATGGAATGGGCGTGGCCGTCGGCGATTACAACAACGACGGCTACCCCGATGTCTTGATCACCTGCGTCGGCCAAAATCACCTTTTGCAAAACACCGGCAAAGGAACGTTCATAGATGTCACCAAGGCCAGCGGTCTCGGCGGCCGTCAGGCGTTCAGCACCTCAGCCGTTTGGTTCGACTACGATCGCGATGGCTTGCTGGACCTTTTTGTCTGCAACTATGTGAACTGGTCGCCGGAACACGACGTTTTCTGCAGCCTCGACGGAAAAAACAAATCCTACTGCACGCCGGAAGCCTACCGCGGCGAAACCTGCTGGCTGTTTCACAATCACGGCAATGGAACGTTCGAGGATGTGACCGCGGCCAGCGGAATTTTTGACACTAGCTCAAAATCGTTGGGCGTAGCGATGATCGACTTCGATCAGGACGGCTGGCCCGATCTATTCGTCGCCAATGACACGCAGCCCAACAAGCTGTACCGTAATTTGCGCAACGGAAAATTCAAGGACGCCGCTGTCGAAGCCGGCTTGGCATTCAGCAATGAAGGCAAAGCGCGTGCCGGAATGGGCGTCGACGTTGGCGACTTTGAAAATTCCGGCCGCCCGGGAATTGCCATAACAAATTTCGATAATGAAATGGTAGGTCTGTACCGTTCGGCCGCTGCGGGGCAGTTCGACGATGTCTCGCTCGCCGCTGGAGTCGGCGGCCCCTCCAAAACAACCTTGGGATTCGGCTGCGGCTTCGCCGATTTGGATTTGGACGGCCGGCTCGACCTTGTCGTCGCCAACGGCCATATCGACGATACCGTGCGCAACATTCGTGGCAACGTCGGTTACGCGCAGCCTCCGCATTTGTTTCTAAATTTGGGTAAAGGAAAGTTCCAGGACGGCGCGACGACAAACGGTGGAGACTTCGCTGCTCCGCGCGTGGGCCGCGGCCTCGCTTTCGGCGATTTCGATCGCGACGGTGACGTGGACATCCTGCTGACCACCAACAACGGCCCGGCCTACTTGTTTCGCAACGACGTGCAGTCTGGAAACAGATCGCTTCGGCTCTATTTGACCGGAACAAAATCAAATCGCGATGCGATTGGCGCCGTGGTGCGAATTTTTCATGGCGGCATCAGCCAGATGCGCGTGGTGCGCAGCGGCTCCAGCTATTTGTCGCAATCGGAACGCGCGTTGACGTTTGGAGTGGGAAAGGCCGATCAGGTGGATCGCATCACCGTGGAGTGGCCCAGCGGAGCAACCCAAGAATTCACAACAATCGCAACCAAAAAAGCCCACCAAATAACTGAAAATAAGGGGCTTAGCGACATCCTTGGTTTCTAATATCTTTGCACTATTGTGCGGCTTACCCATCCTCTTTATAACTGGCTGCAACAACAGAACAAGCGCTGCCCGAACAACACATTTTCTGAACACCTCGGGAGCACCCCTTGACGACGCGGCCGGTTACCCCAAACTATACCGGCCGCGTCGGCGTTTTTGCAGGATCGGTGCAAGGAAAATTCCGTGGATCCGTTTGAATTCTCAAGACCATGACAAGGTACGTCAAAATTCAAGCGGACCCTCGACCAAGATGTTAGTTGGGGTAAGCGAGCTATGAGCCGCTGGCGGTCGATCCTCGTCCTGCTTCTGGCACTTTCCGCGATCTATCTCTATACGTTTCCTTCCGCGACGATCCTCTATGGTGGCGGAGTGTTGCTGCACGCGAGCGCTGGCATTTTGTTGGCGGTGCTGCTGATTCCGATTTTGCGCGCGGTCTTTCGCGACTGCTCCGTTGGCGAGAAATTTGGCTGGGTACTGCTGACGGTTGGAACAGTTCTTGGACTCGTACTGATCAAGATCGGCACGCCGAATCGCTTCAAGATGTGGCTGTACCTGCACATCGCATTGTGCGCGGCGGGCGTTTTGCTCTTGGCAAGCGCATGGATAGCGCGGCGCGGCTGGTTGGGCAAAGGATTCGCTGCAAGCGCGGCAAGTTTCGCCGTCGTTGCGCTGTTCTTCGCGGGCGTGAGCGCCGGCGCTTGGTGGACTCGAACTGTCGCCTGGAAAAATGCCTACCGCGTGGTGAATCCCAAGATGCCGGCTGAAACCATGGACGGTGAAGGTGATGGCCCGAACGGCAAGTTCTTCCCGAGTTCGGTGCAAACGCACGACGGCAAAAACATTCCCGCGAAATATTTCATGCAGTCACAAGCCTGCGAACGCTGCCACAAAGATGTGTACAAGCAGTGGTATAGCTCTGCCCACCATTTTTCCTCGTTCAACAATCAGTGGTATCGCAAAAGCATCGAATACATGCAGGACGTCGCCGGCGTAAGAGCGTCTAAGTGGTGCGCGGGTTGCCACGACCCAGCACTGCTCTTCAGCGGAATGTTCGATACGCCGATCCGGCAGATTGAGAACACTCCAGCGGGGCAGGCTGGCTTGAGCTGCATGATGTGCCACAGCATCATCGACGTGAAAAGCACCATGGGCCAGGGCGATTTCGTTCTCGAATATCCAAAGCTGCATGAACTGGCGGCGAGCGAAAATCCCGTAATGCGCACGTTGCACGACTTCATGGTGAAAGTGAATCCCGAGCCGCACCGCCGCACTTTCCTGAAACCGTTCATGCGTGAACAGACCGCGGAATTCTGCTCCGGCTGCCACAAAGTGCATCTCGACGTGCCAGTGAATCGCTATCGCTGGGTGCGCGGCTTCAACGAATACGACAACTGGCAGGCCAGCGGCGTAAGCGGGCAGGGCGCCCGTTCGTTTTACTATCCGGCGAATTCGATGATGTGTGCGGACTGTCATATGCCGCTGCAACCCTCGAAAGATGAAGGCAACATCAACGGCTTCGTGCACTCGCACCGTTTCCCTGGAGCGAACACCGCTGTGCCGACCGCAAACGGCGACGCGGAACAACTAGCGCAAAGCGTGAACTTCCTGAAAGACAAGCAAGTCAGTGTGGACGTGTTTGCGATCTCGCCCGCGGGCAAAGAAGATACTTCGGCATCGCCCTCCACTGTTGCAAGCGGCCAGGAACTCTCCACAACGTTCGCCGTCGGCGAAGAAGCCGATGTGAACGCGCCGAAAGGAGCCACGCGCGAAGCCCGCGCGATCACCGCACCGCTTGGACGCGTGAACGCTTCGGTGCGCCGCGGCGAGACCTATCGCGTGGATGTAGTTGTGCGCACGCGCAAAGTCGGCCACTTCTTCCCCGGCGGAACCGTGGATGCGTTCGACGTGTGGCTGGAATTGCAGGCCACCGACGACAAGGGACAGATCCTGTATTGGAGCGGAAAAGTAGAAGACGACGGGAAAGGCCCCGTGGAACCCGGGGCGCATTTCTACCGCTCGCAGCAGATTGATGCGCATGGCAACGTGATCAACAAACGCAACGCGTGGTCGAACCGCGCCGTGGTGTACGTGCATTTGATCCCGCCGGGCGCGGCTGACACCGTTCACTACCGGATTCACATTCCGGAGAATGCGGGCGAGAAAATCAACTTGCGCGCCAAACTGAACTACCGCAAATTCATGTGGTTCAACACGCAGTTCTCATTCGGCGGGCACGAAGATCCGAAGAAAGCCGGAGGGGTTTTCACGCCCGACTACGACGATCGCAAATGGAGTTTCGACGCCGATACTTCCGGAGTCGCCGGATCAATGAAGAAGATCCCGGATTTGCCGATCATCACCGTTGCCGAAGATACAAAAGCGATTTCCGTACTGCCGAAGAAAAATGTTGAACCTGAGGCAAGTACGATCGCGATGAAAGATGATTGGATGCGCTGGAACGATTACGGCATCGGATTGTTTCTGCAGGGCGACTTGAAAGCGGCAGAAGCCGCCTTTACGAAAGTGACCGAAGCGGATCCGCGGAACACCGATGGCTGGGTGAACATCGGGCGAGTGCGGCAGCTGGAAGGCCAGACCGATGCGGCGATTCAAGTTTTGGACAGGGCGCTGCTACTGAAACCCGGATTGGCGCGGGCGAATTATTTTTACGCGCGGGTGCTGAAAGAAGAAGGCAAATACGACGAAGCGATTGCGAAGTTGCAGAGCGTGCTGCAGCAATATCCGCGCGACCGCGTGGTGCGCAACGAACTGGGGCGCATCTATTTTCTGCAAAAGGAATATGCGGACGCGGCGAAAGAGTTTGAAGTTACGCTGAGCATCGATCCGGAAGATTTGCAGGCGCATTACAATCTGATGCTCTGCTACAACGGGCTCGGCAATGAAGCACAAGCCGAAGCCCACAAGACTCGCTACCTGCGATTCAAGGCGGACGAATCGGCACAGGCGATTACCGGGCCGTACCGGCAGAATCATCCGGAAGACAACACCGAGCGGCAGGCGATTCACGAACACGTCTCCGTGGCGCTCAATACGTCGAGCACGGCAAGTTCGACAAAGAAGAGTGCGAGTGCGCGGAGGTTGCCGGTGCCGAATGCGGCCAGCGGAAAAGACTGATTTGCTTTGGCGGAAAACAGAAAGGAATTTTGCCCAAGGGCCGAGCCGATGACCTGGATCAAAACAGTTGCGATGGAAGACGACGCGAAAGTGAAAGTTGTAGTTGAGGCGGAGCGGAAATTGTACCCGCAGGAGTATGCGGCGCCGGTGCCGGCGGTGGATCGCGGGTTTCAGAACAGCATCGTTGGCTCGCACACGCTGCTGCCCGATGTGCTGTACCACTCGTTCAGCGCGTTCGGCGCGATGATGGCGCCGGAGCTGCCGCTGCAGCGGCGGCAGCACGAAATGATCGCGACGATGGTTTCTGTCACCAACCGGTGTGTTTATTGAATCGAATCGCACGCAGAGTTTCTGCGTAGGGTGACGTTGGACGATTCGCTGATTGCAGCGCTGCGGCGCGACTACCGCACCGCGCCGATCAGCGAGCAGGAACGCGTGATGTGCGACTACGTGGTGAAGCTGACGAAGGATGCGACGCAGTGCAGCCCGGCGGATCTGGATGGTTTGCGCGCCGTAGGCTTTGACGACAAAGGGATTTTGCAAATTACGCTGATCGCTTCTTGGTTCAACTACATCAATCGCGTGGCCGACGCACTGGGCGTCGGGCGCGGCGACGCTCCGGAGAAGCCTTGAAGAAACTTGCCGCCGTAATCTGCTCCCTTCTGTTGTGCTTTTCATTTCTCTTTCCCGTGAACGCGAAGGCGCAAAATACGCAAGCGGGTGTGCAGTTTGTTGATGTGACGGGGAAAGCCGGAATTCGCTTTGTTCATAACAACGGCGCGTTTGGCAAAAAGTTTTTGCCGGAAACGATCGGGCCGGGCGTGGCGTTCATTGACTACGACAACGACGGGTGGCCGGACATTTTTCTGGTGAACGGAATGGACTGGCCGGGGCACTTTGCGAAACATACGACGCTGAAGCTGTATCACAACAACCATGACGGAACCTTTACCGATGTGACCCATAAAGCGGGACTCGATGTCGAGATGTACGGTATCGGTGTGGCTGTGGGCGACTACGACAATGACGGGTACGATGATCTGTTTGTCACCGCTTACGGACAGAGTCGCTTGTTCCATAACAATGGCCCGGACAAAACGGGGAACGTAACTTTTTCTGAAGTCACGCAGAAGGCTGGACTTGCAGGAGTGAAAGAGTTCAGCACGAGTGCAGCATGGGTGGATTACGACAAGGACGGAAGGCTCGATCTCGTCGTCGGGAATTATGTGCAGTGGGCGCCGGAAAACGATTTGTACTGCACGATGGACGGAAAAAACAAATCGTATTGCACGCCGGAGTCGTACAAGGGAACGTCGGTGCGCTTGTGGCACAACGATGGAAAAGATGCCGCGGGAAATTTCAAGTTTTCCGACGTGACTCAGAAGGCGGGACTCGGCGAGCCTACTTCCAAAACGTTGGGAGTGGCGATGCTGGATTACGAAAACGACGGCTGGCCGGACCTGCTTTTTTCCAACGACACGCAACCGAACAAACTTTACAAGAACAACGGGAATGGGACGTTCACGGAAAAGGCGGTCGTTGCTGGGGTGGCGTTCAGCGAGGACGGAGTGGCGCGCGCGGGGATGGGCGTGGATACGTTCGACTATGACCGCAGCGGCAATACCAGCTTGATGATCACGAATTTTTCCAATCAGATGATTTCGCTGTATCACAACGAAGGCAAAGGATTGTTTGTGGATGAAGCACCGCGCAGCGATGTGGGCCGCGCTTCCCTGCTAACGCTGGGATTTGGCTGCTTCTTTTTCGACTACGACCTGGATGGCTGGCCGGACATTCTGGTGGCGAATGGTCATATCGATCCGGACATTCAGAAGGTGCAGGTGAACGTGAAGTTCGCGGAGCCGCCACACCTTTTCCGCAATTTAGGAAAAGGAAAATTCGTGGAGGTGACGAAATCAGCGGGAGCGGAGTTTGCCTCGGCGCGCGTGGGCCGGTCCGTCGCGTACGCCGATCTGTTCAACGACGGGCGGCTGGACGTGCTGTTCTCCACGAACGGTGGTGCGCCGCATTTGTTCCGAAACACTGCCGTGGGAAATGCAAATCACAGCGTGCGTTTGAAGCTGGCTGGCGGCAAGTCGAATCGCGACGGGATTGGCGCAGTGGTGAAGCTGACCACATCGGACGGAACGCAGACACAGATGCTGCGTAGCGGATCAAGCTACCTGGCGGCGAATGAGCTGGTACTGACGTTTGGCTTGGAAGCCGCGACGAAAGCCGATGCGATCGTGATTCGCTGGCCGAGCGGGACTATGGATAAGCTGAGTGCCGTGAACGCTGGACAGACGGTGACGGTGACCGAAGGCAAAGGCGTGACCAGCGCGAAGCCCTACGGCAAGTAGACCATGGCTAAGAAAGCGGCCGCTGCACAGAGCAGAAGAGAGATCCTCGGCTCCGCTCGGGATGACGGACATTTGGAATGCCCGCTCAAGGGAGAGACTTGAGCGGGCATTAGACCTAGCACTGCGGTGAAACAAGGTTGCCAGGATCGGGCGCAGCGTGCTGCCGTCCTACGCCGAAAGAAGGCGCTACCAGTTACTGGTGTTCGCAGCTAACGTTGTTGTTCCAATCCACGAAATCGCCTTGCGGGTTGTCGCGCCAGGCCCAGACGTGGAGTTCAAAGAACGGATCCAAGCCGAAACGGTTGGGCGAAGCGACCAACTGGAACGCCTGACCGTCGAGCTGGGGCGGAACGTTGTCGTTGTTCTTGAGCCAGGCGGTAGCGTCGACGATGTATTCGACACCGACGAGACGGCGCTTATTTCCCACCGGCTCGTAGATCAAGGCTTCGGGAGTTTCCTTTTCGATTTTTCCATCCTTAACCAAGTCGCCGTTGACGTAGTGGATGCCCATGGCGCCGTGGTCGGGACCACTGACACAACCGAAAGCCGGTCCGTATCCCGCGGGGCCGGCGTTGTTGACGTCAATGTACACACGAGTGGCGTTTCGAACGTCTTCCACCAATTGCGAGGGCGAGTGGCCCTGATGGCCATTGTCCTGCGCGGAGAGCGGAACGACGGCCGCAGCGCCGGCAATCAACAATCCACAACTTACAATCCCAAGGGCCCAAATACGACTTGCTGTTCTTGCATTTGACATTGGTCTCTCCTTTCCAGTCTGAACCGGCCGGCGAGACGCCGGCGCTACCAAAATCGTCGTTAGAGAATTAGTTGTTTCTCCCGAAACTGTTGCGCTCGAACCAGACTCCCCTTCCGGAGCGCGAACGCCGATTTGGCGGTTTCCCAGAATCAGTTGTGCGTGGTCCGTAAGAGAAGAGTGGGCGGGTGGAAATGAGCGAGAATCCTTCCGTGAGCGCGTCATAGACGCTCCGCAGTGACGGCGATGGGCACACCGTTGTTCAGCGAATCGAAGACCGGGGAGAATTTGGTACCCAGCTGGAGAATTTCGTTCAGCCGTTCGTCCGGTACGTCAGCGCTGATTTTGAAGCGGACGCGAATTCCCTGGTAACCCTTACGGACGCCCGGATCGAGGTCAAGAAAACCGTGCAGGTCGAGATTGCCCTCGAAGGTGGACTCGATGCGATCGATGCGCACACCGCGCGCCGAGGCGTGGTAGACCATCGAGGTGGTGAGGCAAGACGCGAGCGCGTGAAGCAGATGTTCGACGGGATTGGCGGCGGTGTCTTTGCCGAGCAAGATGGCCGGCTCGTCGGCCTGCAACGTAAAAGGCCGGGGATGCGAGAGTTCCTGATTGGCGCCAGAGAAGGTGGCGGCAGTAGAGCAGTTCTGGCTGCCGGTGGTCCATTGGTTGTTGACGCGGAACTTAAATTTGGCAATGGATGGGGTGGCTTTGACGGCGGCGATGGTGGAGGACATCTGGTCCACTGCAACGCCATTGATGAGAGTTGGGGACTTTTCTGCAATGGGCATGTGAAATTCCTTTCTTGACGCGAATCTTTCGGAACAGGGGTGCGTTTAGTGGTTCCACGATAGAGAGAAAAAGGGCTTGCTTCAAGATGGCATATACGCCATTGTAGATAGGCAATCGCGCCACACGATGACAACGATTACAGGGTGTTTGCATGATTGAAATTACAGTTTTGCTGCTGGACCAGATGTTTTCGTCGACGGCGATTGGGCCCATGGAGGTCTTCCGCCATGCCGGCTCGTTGTGGAACATCCTGACGGGAACGCCGGGAAACGCGCGTTTTCATGTGACCACGGCGACGGCGGATGGCCGGCCGGTAAATTGCGACGGCGAAATCCAGATCCGGCCGAATGTCGCGCTGCGGGAGGTCCACAAAACGGATTTGATATTTGTGCCGACCACTGGACTAAGCGTGGATGACGTGGTGGAACGGAACGCGCCGATTGTGCCGTGGCTGAAGCGGCGAAGCAACCGTGGAGTGGCGGTGGCAAGCGTGTGCTCCGGCGTTGGGCTGGTGGCGGCAGCGGGATTGCTGGACGGAAGGCGCGCCACGACCCATTGGGGACTGGCGGACCGATTCCGCGAAAAATATCCACGCGTGCAGTGGATGCCGGAAATGATGGTGACCGAAGACCACGGATTTTATTGCGGCGGAGGAGTGAACGCGTCGCTGGACCTGAGTATTTATCTTGTGGAGCGATTCTGCGGGCACGAAATCGCGATTCAGACGGCGAAGGCGCTGCTGATCGAAACGCCGCGGGCGTGGCAGTCCGGGTTCGCCATCGTGCCATTGAAAACGGACCATACGGATGACGCAATCTCCAGCGCGCAGGAATGGATGCACAAGAATTTCGCGAAGACGTTTGGGCTGGAGGATCCGGCACGACGTGTAGGGATGAGCGTGCGGAATTTCGTGCGGCGCTTCAAGGAAGCCACCGGCGACAGTCCCCTGGCGTACTTGCAGAAACTGCGTATCGCCGCGGCCAAGCGGATGCTGGAGAGCAATCACCGGAGTATGCAAGAGATCAGCGACGCGGTTGGTTACCAGGATATTGCGTTCTTCCGGGCGTTGTTTCAGAGACACACCGGAGTTTCGCCGAGCGCGTATCGAGAGCGGTTCGGGGCTTAACGGCCGCGTGGGGCGAGCGCTTTAGGTCTCGACTCACGTTTGTGGCGGCGGTGCGTCGAACATTGCCAAGTGCAAATTCGCAGTGGTAGAGTCGCCGCAAATCGGTTGTTCCTTCCTGGTGTTTTGGAGACGAGACAGCTCAGAAATCGAGGCTGCGATGGACGCACAGGCCGTCGGATATTCCGTTGACCAGTCACTAGCGGAGCCGGTGACGCAACGTGAGCGTATATCGGCGGTGGATACGCTGCGAGGATTCGCGCTGCTGGGCATTTTGGTGATGAACATCAGCTCGTTCGCGCTGCATGAGGGATTTGATTTTCATCCGACATCGATCGGGAATATCGGCAAGCTGAACATGCTGTTGTGGGCGGCGCGGTTTGTCCTGTTTGAGGGCAAGATGCGCGCGATTTTCTCTATGCTGTTTGGGGCGGGCGTGCTCTTGCTGACGTCGCGATTAGAGAAACGCGGCGACGGCATGCGAGCCGCCGACATTTTTGCGCGACGCAATTTGTGGCTGGTGGCGATTGGCGTGGCGCATGGGTACTTTTTGTGGTTTGGTGACATTCTTTTTCCCTATGGGATCACCGCGCTGCTGTTTTTGTATCCATGCCGGAAATTGAAGGCCCGGACGCTGCTCGCGTCTGGACTGGCGGTATTTGCGGCGTACGCTGTGTACAACGGCGTACGGTACGAGAACCGCAAGCATTTGATCCAGCGCGCACAGGTGGCGCAGACCGCGGAGGTGGCCGGCGAAAAGCTGAGCGATGAGCAAAAAGACGACATCAAGGCTTATCAAAGGATTCTGAAGGTGGCGCACCCGGACCAAGAGGAGCTGGACAAGGAAAAAGCGGAGATGCGGAGCGGCTACTGGACGGTGATGAAGCGGTACGGGTCGATTACCTTGGAGTTTAATGGCAAAGGCTACTACCGGTTCGGGTTTTGCGACTATGTAGGAATGATGCTGATCGGAATGGGACTGCTGCGTGCGGGATTTCTTTCCGCGCAGCTTCCCTATCGGGCGTACGCGTGGACGGCTGCCGTCGGATACGGAATTGGGCTGCCGTTCAGCGCGTTGAGTACCTGGGAGGCGTGGCGGCACGGCTTCGATTCGCTCACGCTTTTTCGGTGGTTGGCGTTGCCGTACGACTGGCAGAGGCTAGTCGTGGGGCTGGCGCACGCTTCGATTGTGCTGATGATTGTGAAGGCGCGCGCGCTGAAGTGGATTACGAGGCCGCTGGCGGCGGTGGGGCAGACCGCGTTGAGCAATTATCTGGGGACGAGCTTGATCTGCACGCTGATTTTTAACGGGTATGGATTGGGGCTTTTCGGCAGGCTGCAGTTCTATCAATTGTTTTATGTGGTGGCGGGAGTGTGGGTGGTGAACCTGGTGGCGAGTCCGATCTGGCTGAGGTATTTCCGGTTTGGGCCGGTGGAGTGGGTGTGGCGGTCGCTTACGTATTGGAAGGCGCAGCCGATGCGGAAGGCAGAGATTTCTTCCGGTGCCAGCGTGCTTAGAGCTGAAGTGTGAATTGGAATATGGGTTGCTGCGCAATGCAGAGGCTACAAATCCGCTGGCCGCCCCAGGGGGCTGGCCGCAACGGGAGCCGGCTGGAGTCCCGCGCCACACGAGTGTGGTGGCGACGGCTGCTACCGCAATCAAACCTGTAGGTTACGGAGATAGGGGACACTGGCTCTCATGAGATCGAGGTTCATTTCGACGAAATAGGATTGGACACCAGCGGTTTTGGCGGTGGTGAAGATTTTTTTCCAGTCGAGAGAGTCCAGCCCAACAGCGACGATTTTCTTTTGTGGCGCGGACCAGCCTTGTACATGCATGGAGAAGAAACGGCCGGGATATTTGGTGAAGTATTCTGCGGCATCGTAGCCGCGGGAGATGGTGGAGATTTGATACTGAAACTTGACGAGTTTGGGATCGAGCAAGCGGAGAAGGATGTCGTAGGTGCGCTCGCCGTTGATGCTGGTTAATTCGAATTCTTCGTTGTGCAAGCCTTGCTGAATGCCGGCGCGGGCGGCGCGTTCGCCCATTTTGTTGTACTCGTCGGCGGCGCGCTTTACGTCGTCCATGGTGGGATTTTTGGGGCCATCCAGGGTGGGGACGATCATTTGCGTCAAGCCAAGGTCTGTGGCCCAGGCGATGCGATCACCCTGATCGGCGCGTAATTCTTCGATGCCGAAATGCGAACTGACGCAAGTGAGGCCGGCGCCGGCGATGATTTTTTTGAGTTCGGAACCTTTGTATTTGGCGAGACCGCCGAAGCCGAATTCTTTGTAGCCGACCGGCGAGCACAGTTCTATGGACTGAAAGCCGGCATCGGCAAGTTGTTTGAGGGTGCCGGGAAAATCCTTGGCGATCATTTCCTTTACGGGCCAGGTCTGGCAGCCGATCGGGAGGCCAAGGGGGTTCGCGCTGAGCCTCAGGGCACTGGCTCCGAATAAACCCGCAGCGGCGGCTTGCGCTCCCGTGTGTTTCAGAAATGTTCTTCTCGAGGTAGATTTCATCCGTGGCTCCTTTTTTTTCATAAGGTTGTCATTCGCTTAGAGCTCCCAATGCGGGCGGCGTTCGGGCCGAACGAGTTTTTCGGCCTGGGCGGAATTCGTTACTTTGAGATTGCTGCGGTCCCAAACGAGCGGGCCACCGAGTTGGGTGGCGACGTTGCCGAGAAGCAGGGCTTCGGTGACCATACCGGAAAATTCGAAATTGCCGCCGGGTTTGGTCTTATTACCTTTGCAGGCGTCGAGCCATTCGCGTTCGTTGCCGGGCGAGCGCGGAAGTGTTTTCGGCGGCGGTACAAACGCCTTCATTTTCGATTCGGGAATCAGCCTGGGGCTGCCGCCATGGAAGGAACAAAGGATTTTGCCGCGATCGCCGATGAATAGCAGGCCTTCGTCGCCTTCCTCATTGTCGCCACGCAGGGGAACATTTTCCGGCAACTCTTCGGGACGCGCGGGTTTGAGTCCGCCGTCATACCAATTGAATTTGACCGCGGGCATGTCGCCGCGAGCGGGAAAGTCGTAACGAACGACGGACGCGAGAGGATAAGTTTCCTGGTAGCGCTCGCTGGAGCTGGCTTCGACGCTGGTAGGAGCTTGTAATTTCAAGACGCGGAAAATGGTGTCGAAGCTGTAAGAGCCCATGTCGCCCAACGCTCCGCAGCCGAAATCGCTCCAACCGCGCCAGACAAACGGGAGGTATGCGTGATGGAAGGGGCGTTCCGGCGCGGGGCCCAGCCAGAGATTCCAATCGAGGCCTTCGGGAACAGGTTCGGATTGGACAGGGCGATCGAGTCCCTGTGGCCAGAACGGACGGCTAGACCAGTTGAGAACTTCGCGCACCGGTCCGATGGCGCCGGCCCAAATCCATTCACAAAGCAAGCGAGTGTCTTCAGAAGCTTGATTGGCGACGGCGATCTGAGTGGCCACGCCGGTCTCACGCGCAATTTCGGCGAGGCGGCGGGCTTCGTAGATGGTGTGGGTGAGCGGCTTCTGACAGAAGACGTGCTTGTGTTTGCGCATCGCCGCGGCGGAGACAGCGGCATGCAGATTATCGGTGGTGCAGACCACCACGGCGTCGAGGTCTTGCTGCTTTTCGAGCAGTTCGCGGAAATCAGAATATTGGGCGCAGCCCTGAAATTTGCCGGAGCGCTGCTGCGTCGCGTAGTAGGCATCGACGATCTTCTGGCAAGGTTCGCGTCCGGAAATGCCGGCGGGCGCTTGCATGGAATGCGTGAGCTGAATAGGAGTGTCGGGGCTCAACCAGTCCCAGCCGGAGCTGACACCGAGAAGTTTGTGCACGGACTTGGCGAATTCGTGGGTGTCCCATTGGGGATGCGTAGCGCCGCTCCTGTTGGCGTCGCAAACTGCAACGCCCTGCACGTCGGATTCGCGCAGGAAACGCAACATGACGCGGAATCCCTGGGAGCCAACGCCAATGAAAGCGATGTTGATCTTATTATTGGGGGCGACGTAATTAAGGCCGCCCAAGACGCGGCGTGGAACGATGGTGAGGCCGGCGGCCGCAGCGGCCGTTTGCGCCAGGAAGTTGCGACGCGTGAGCGAACGCTTAAGCGAATTGCGTGATGGCGGACGGTTTTTCATGACGCCTCCCTGGCCGCGGCTCACGTACCGAGTGGGCTTCACTATGGTGGCTGAATCGTGGCAACAGCCACGCGAGCCGTAACAACCCGATACTCTAAACGAACTCGGGGTCGGTGGATGCAGAAAATTCAATTCGAATTAAGAGCGGGAGTAACGCGGAAGGGTCAGTGCACGTGGCGCTTCGCACTTTTCGAGAATGGCCACCTGAAGGCGGCCGCCACAAAACGGGACTGAAGCCGGCACTACAATCGGCAGATGAGAAGTTCGCGTTCGTAGACCATTTCTTTGGGGAGGTGGTCGTGGAGTTCGATGAAGAGTTCTTCGTGGTCGATGACTTCGTGTTTCCAGGCGTTGCGGTCGAAGGCCTGGAGCTGGTCGAATTCTTCGCGGGGAAAATCGAGGCCAGTCCATTCCATGTCATCGTAATCAGGAACCCAGCCGATGGCGGTTTCGCGGGCTTTGGCGCGGACTCGGGCGCGGTCGACGATCCATTTCAAAACGCGCATGTTTTCGCTGTAGCCGGGCCAGATGAATTTGCCGTCGGCGCCTTTGCGGAACCAGTTCACATGGAAGATGCGCGGGGTGACACTGAGCGAACGCTGCATCTTGATCCAGTGACGGAAGTAGTCGCCCATGTGATAGCCGCAGAACGGAAGCATGGCCATGGGATCGCGGCGGACTTTGCCGATGGTGCCGGCGGCGGCGGCGGTCATTTCGGAGCCCATGGTGGCGCCGATGTAGACGCCGGAGCTCCAGTTGAAGGCCTGGTAGACGAGCGGCATGGTAGTTGCGCGGCGGCCGCCGAAAATGAATGCGTGAATGGGCACGCCGTTGGGATCTTCCCAGGCGGGATCAATCGTGGGGCATTGTGACGCGGGCGCAGTGAAGCGCGCGTTGGGATGCGCGGCTTTGGCGCCGGTTTGCTTGGCGATTTCGGGCGTCCAGCGATTGCCCTGCCAGTCCGTGCATTCGGCGGGCGGCTCGTCGGTCATGCCCTCCCACCAGACGCCGCCATCGGGAGTGAGCGCGACGTTGGTGAAGATGGTGTTGCGGGAAAGCGTGGCCATGGCGTTGGGATTGGTTTTTTTGGAGGTGCCGGGAGCCACGCCAAAGAAGCCAGCTTCGGGATTGATGGCGCGAAGATGACCGGATTCGTCGGGGCGAATCCAGGCAATGTCGTCACCAACGGTCCAGACTTTCCAGCCTTCGAAACCTTTGGGCGGGATGAGCATGGCGAAATTGGTTTTGCCGCAGGCACTGGGAAAAGCGGCGGCGACGTAGGTTTTTTCGCCTTTGGGATCCTCGACGCCGAGGATGAGCATGTGCTCGGCCATCCAGCCTTCGTCGCGCGCGATGTTGGACGCAATGCGGAGAGCAAAACATTTTTTGCCAAGCAGAGCGTTGCCACCGTATCCGGAGCCGTAAGACCAGATTTCGCGCGATTCGGGAAAGTGGACGATGTACTTTTCTTTGTTGCAGGGCCAGGTGACATCTTTCTGCCCGGAAACGAGCGGCATGCCGACGGAGTGCATGCAGGGGACGACGCGAGCACCTTTATCAATTTCATCGAAGATACGCTGGCCGATGCGGGCCATGATGCGCATGTTAACGACGACATAGGGCGAGTCGGTGAGCTGGACGCCGATCTTGGCCATGGGCGAGCCGATGGGGCCCATGCTGAAGGGGAGGACATACATGGTGCGGCCCTGCATGGCGCCGTGGAAAATCCCCTTGAGCCTGCGGCGCATGTCGTAGGGATTTTCCCAGTTGTTGGTAGGGCCGGCGGCGTCCTTGGAGTAGGAGCAGATGAAGGTGCGGTCTTCGACGCGGGCGACGTCGGAGGCGTCAGAGCGAGCGTAGTAGCAGCCGGGCCAAAGCTTTTCGTTGAGCTTGATCAAAGTGCCGCTGGCCACCATTTCGAAATATAACTGGTCGCGCTCCTCCGCGGAGCCGTCCACCCAGTGAATGCGGGCGGGGCGCGTGAGTTCGGCCATTTTTTCGACCCAGCGAAGGAGGTGGTCGTTTTTGCTGAGCGGAATCGTGGGGTTTCGAGTGGCGGCAGCGGGCACGGTCTTGTTCTCCGGGGATTTGGCGCAAGCGGGCGAAGTTTGATGGAGTTCGGGAGTACTCATGCTTGCAATTTGGTAGCGATACCGGGATTCGAACCCGGATTTTTGCCTTGAGAGGGCTGCAAACTGGCCATGTACTTAACTTAAACTAAAGCACCTATATTTCTGACTGCATTGAAGATTTACATATTTGCATTGTTCCTGCCACGCTTCCCTCTATGGATACTGCAGCGGCACTCGCGGTGGTTAATGGTCGCTTGAAAAAGGGTGAAGGTTCGATTGGCTATCGGTATTCCAAGAACTCTCATGGTGAACGAGCCCAGTCAAAATCGCTCTATTTTTCATTCTACCAGAACGGAAAGCAGAAATTCATCCTGACAAAGACGAATGACCCGGAGCAAGCCTACCGCGACCTGCTGGAGGCACGAGGCCAAGTGCGCGATGGGGTTCGCTTGTTACCACAGGAAGTCTCGAAGCTCCGCTATGAAGACCTTCGCCAAATCTTGGTAGATCACTATCGTGAGCACTACCCGAGTGCGATCAAAGACTCTATAAATTGGCGCCGTAAGAAGGGCCACAAAGACGCCACGATCCGCCGCCAACTGACTCCGCTGCGCTCTGCGTTTCAACGCGCCAAAGACCTCGATCTGTTGACGGACAACCACATTCCGAGTTTCGTACTGCCGAGGGATTCTGAACCACGCGAAGGATTTCTAGAACCCGAAGACTTCAATCTTATTCTCGAAAGACTTCCTGTGCATTTGAAGCCCGCTGCCATGTTCATGTACTTCACCGGAGCCCGCAAGGGCTCAGTCAAGAAGGTTACGTGGAGCATGGTGTCCAAGGACAACACGCAGATCACGATGCCCGGCCGCATCAACAAGAATCGCAAGCCTCATGTAATTCCCTTGGTTGGACCGCTGGAGCCGATCGTGAATATGCTCGCGGAAATGCGTAAGTCTTTTCCGAGACCGGAAGATCATGTGTTCGACTTCACGAACCATCGAAACATCTGGAACCAGGTATGCGCCGAACTGGGTTTTGGTCAGTACGACAAAAAGACTCGCAAGTATACCGGACTGCTGATGCATGATTTCCGCCGCAGTGCGGCCCGCAACCTCTTGAAGATGGGTGTGCGGAAGGAGCTTGCAAAAAGGATCACCGGCCATCTGACCGACGAAATGTCCGACCGCTACGCCATTCAAACTACCGATGACGTGCGCGAAGCCCTGATTAAAGTGGGGAAGTACAGGCCCGAAACCGCTGCGCGGAGTGGGTAGTGGGCTTTAAGTTTTGAATTTTGGCAGGGTCAGTTCCGATTACACGCCTTATCAGAGATTAGATGGGCAATGAAATAGGCGTTTACTTGTGAGAGGTTAGCGGTTGATTTCTGCGTGGTTGTTTGCCTGAGGCCCACCACAATAGAAAGGCCATCGCTCAACGCACCGACGATTCCGTTTGACCGAACTTGTATGCTTCGATCTCGGCGCCGACGCCCACTTGATCGACACTGCTCACCGAAACTTCTTCGACGCGCGCCACCCTAGCTCGCCCGGTGATAAATTCATGTGTGCCTTCTTCCCAGGGAGGCATTATCGAAAATCGGATTTTCATTCCTACACTCAGCCCCGCCGGACCGATACTGAAGTAAAAGCCATGAGTCGAAATGTCGCGCGTCCTTCCAGAGATTGGCTCGAACTCCCTGAGGTCGGACTCGGCGAGCCTAATTTCGATCTGAAGGTCCAAGTTGTAGCGACGAGCCGCCCGACGTTCTTCCAATTTACTTGGCTGAATGCGTTCGCGAACTCATATCAGCCCCTCACCATGCTCTTGCAGCAGCCCTGTGGTTGCAAGTCTTTTACGGTCCAATCAAGAATGTCCGTGCGAAGCCTTTGGCTCCCCTTGCGATATATGCGGATTCTGCGTACGTCTGCGGACTGCGCAACTGTCTACGACAATAAATCCGGCCGAAGGTTCGCCGGTCACGTCCGGCATAGTAATCTCCGACAAGGCAATTGCCGTTAGAGAATCTCAACATCGCAGTGCCGTAGTGCATATGCAGCGTTTTCATCGCGTCTGCTAGTGGCTGATTCTGATACTGGTAGATCAAGCTGATGCCCTCCGGGTCGTCGATTTGAATCACCGCCGCGCAACTGCGTGACACCGATGTGGTTGTCGTGAGGAATATGGCGATATGTGTCCAACTCTGGAAGATAGAGATCACCAAGTGGTGGCGCTTCTCATGGCCGTCAAAAGACGAGACAAGGTAACCATGCCACTGTCCAGCGAGATTCGGGATTCTAACTAGGCCCAATTTGAACACGAGGCGGTTCCGCCAAAAATACCGGTCGAAAAGAGAGTAGAGCGCGCCGTAGAAAGCTAAGCTGGAGGGGGCATCCAGCCACCACGGCACGGAGATGTGCATGACCGCCAGAATCCTGGACGACACCCACGCCAAGGCAATCGCTCCAGACGCGAGCAAAAGAGAAACGATCTTCTTTTCACCGGAGTCTGTGCTGTAGCCGTGCATACTTCACCTGCTCGGCCCATCGGAGCCGAACAGGCCTTTTTATGGGCCTGCTGGATTGGAGCAGAACTGCCTTCGTCAGTAAAGTTACCTTCCTGAATATTAGAATGCCGCCACCCAAAGAAAGGTTGGATGGTCAGTTACAACCGACGGCCATCGAATGGCATTGCTCCGTAACGCGCGTCCAATGGGATCGTCTCATTGGCCCTGATTGTCGAAACTTCTGAAGCAAGATAAGATTGATGAATTCGGTGGCGCTATCGTCTAGGGGTCTAGGACGCGACCCTCTCAAGGTCGAAACACGGGTTCGATTCCCGTTAGCGCTACCAACTCTTTCAAGCCACTGCTGGGATTTTCCGCTTCTCAATCCAACGATCCAGGTCCAGTCGATCGATCTTGAATCCTTTGCCCAAGTGAACATACGGAATCTGCCGGTCGTGAACCATTTTCCGAATGGTTTCTCGGCCGACACCTAGATATGTCGCAGCTTTCTTTACATCAAACAAACGATCTCCTGCGATCGCGGGCGCTTGCGGATCGACAGGTGTTGGTTTCATGAATCGACGCTGAATTGGCATCGGATAAACCTTCTCGCGTGCCTTTGGTAAATTTCGGAATTCCGAGTACAACACGCGAGGGCTCCCCCGATGGGAAGCTCCAACAAAACGAAACGATCCGTGCGGCGAGACGCCGATGACTTTTTGTATTTAGGGGATCATGTACACACCAATTCTCGCGGCATCAATTTGGCAGTGCGTTACTGCTCGTTTGGTCGCCGTGAGCCATCGAGGAGATGGCAGTGTGTCTCATCCATTACCACAATAAGGCCGTTGAACTGATTTTAAATATATCAGATAAGTTAATTTAAAGTCAACGGTTGAATCGGGTGGGGGTCTTGCCAACGTTGCCACTCGGCGAGGAACTTCGCACGGACACCAAAGCTCTTGCTTTCCAGGGCTCTCTTCCCTTTTTCGGTTATGACCGTCGGAAGCAGCTCGTTTCCGGCTGATTGCAATTCAATTCCGATATAGCCCGCCAGGTAGAGGTCCCGGACGGTACGGGACTTCAACGCCTTACCATCTGCGAAGACTTGCAAAAACCATTTGGCTTGATCAGTGTCCATCATGGGCTTAGGGTCACTCGTCCGAGTGACGCATGCCAGTTGTGCATTTCTATCACCATTCAGGCCGAGCAAGAAGTGCAACATTTACTTAGACTTACGCGGTCGGTGTCATACCAGGGATTCTGAGCAGTCAACAAAAGGTCACGCGAACGATGCCGAAAAAGGTCATAGCTGCGCTCCTTGACTGCCGATTTGCGCTCGAGTAAACAGTCAGTTGCGCCGCAACAGGTCAAGGACCTGCATAGCGGGACGTTGCGACTGCACCTGAGTTGAGATACCAGAACTGGAAGAAGTCCTGGTCAGTGTTTGGCAGCAAGCGCTCGTTGAAGAGTCGAAG
>Ga0207641_10001203_pt1 | contig 25928 bp, 24 predicted proteins | sample KBSSwiS62_FD_184306 | JGI IMG/M metagenome (GOLD analysis project Ga0207641, IMG submission 184306) | Switchgrass rhizosphere microbial communities from Kellogg Biological Station, Michigan, USA - KBS Switchgrass S6-2 (SPAdes) (version 2) | ecosystem: Host-associated > Plants > Roots >... | reverse complement strand
TTCAACGATTGTTGGACTGGTCAGTTGCAGGGCATTGAATACAGCCCAGAGGCTATAATGTCCCATATCGGCCATGGATCCGCCGCCGAAATCATACCATCCGCGAAAAACCATGTTGGTATAGTTAGGGGAATAGGGCCGGTCGGCTTCGGGGCCGAGCCAGAGGTCCCAGTTCAGGCTGGCGGGCACCTGGGCGGGTTCCGGAATCTGCGCGTACTGAGGCCAGACGGGACGGTTTGTCCAGTTGTGCACTTCGGTGAGTTTTCCGATGGCACCCGCATTTATCCAGGTCATTATATCGGTCATGGAACCGTTATAATCCCAGGGAATGAGGTGGGTTATCACCTTGCTGTTCCGCGCCATCTGAATAACTTTCTTCCCTTCGATGAGCCGGTTGGAGAGCGGTTTATGCACCAGCACGTTTTTCCCTCTTTTGATGGCTGCCATCGAGAATAAACCATGTAAATGATCGGGCGTAATAACTTTTACGGCATCAATATTTTTTTCTTTATCCAGCAGCTCGCGATAGTCGGCATACATCGAACATCCTTTGTATCCGAGTTCGGGATGGACGTTGGCGTAGAAACTGTCGACGATGGATTTACCGTTTTCCCTTCCGCCGGGGATGGTATTGTCACCGCCCGGCTGCCAGTCTGGTTTACGGATTGCCTGGCGGATCTCATTTTTCAGTCCGTCTGTATCCCAGTCCTTATAGCCAACGGCTTCTTTGTTCGGATCGCAGACCGCCACCACCTGAAACTGGGGATTGGCGAGCATCGGAAGAAGTTCACGGATTCCTTCGGTGCCGATGCCGACATAGGCGAGGGTGATTTTGTCGCTTGGCGCTACAAAGTTTTTTCCACCGAGCACATGTCGCGGGACGATGGTAAAACCGATGGCTGAAGCTGCCATGATCTCTACGAATTTGCGGCGGTCGATGGAGGATGTTGCGGAGCTGGTGTCGGGGTTTTGATTTTCCTGGTTTTCCGAGTTGGGAAGACCAGCGTCAGTATTGAGTTTCATATAGCATATTTAGCGGAGGTTCACTAAATATACTTTATTTCCGGAAAGATAACCGGCCGGGGGGAGCCGGGATGAAATGAATTTTTACGGACGGGAAAATCCAATAATAAACCCTGCAGTCGGCAGGTGCTGCAGGGTTTATCGCAAAGAGGAAACCGACTCTGTTATGTCCGGTTGTCTCCGTTGTTATTTTAAGAATTTCAGGTTGCCGATGATTTGTCCGATTTTGTCGCCCTGTGCAAGACCGACAAAGTCAGAACTGCGCAGATGGATACCTCCATAGATCCTGGAGAGGCCCACTTCATTTAGTGGTTGACATTTTTTCAGGGTAGTCAGAGCGCCTGGTATGGCAGTTTGCGGGCGTAAGGAATCGCCTACTATTAGTTCAGAAAAACCGAGGCGGGTGGGATTTGCTCTGCGGCAGAGAAGGCATGCCGGTATCCTTTTTCGTATTGTTCGATCCCGGCCGTTTTGTTTTGAGCCTGCAGACTCTGGCAAAGCCCCAGCAGGGACCAGCCGTTGCCGGGATTCCAGGTCAGGTCTTCACGATAAATTTTTTCTGCCATGGCAGGCTTTCCCATTTTCAGGTAGACAGCACCCAGCCACTGCCTGGCAGGAATCAACCAGCCTTTCGGTTCGGCATAAAACATTCCGTCTTCCACCTGAATGGCCTGATGAAGATGGGCTATCGCCGAATCATATTTTCTTTCAGCATAATAAATCGAAGCAGAGAGAATGTTCCCCGCAATTTCTGCATTCTGGAGTGCGGTATTGGTAAGGGTATCTGCTTCGGCCAGGATGGTGTCCGTCGATTTCTTTTGCAAAGCAAGCAGGCAGAGCCGAGCTGAATCGGGATGACCCGTATTGGCATAGGCCATTCCCCTTGCAAAATCATCCAGAAGTCCCGCATAAGTCCATGTACTGTCAGGAACCGGTGCCTGTTCAAAAATTTCCTTCCATTTGCCCATACGGATCCAGGTAAATGAGGGCATCATGTACAGGAACTGACTATAGGTATTGTCGTGATCGGGATGCGCACTTTCCCTGCAGCGTATGGCATCGGACAAACCTTTCTTATACATGGCGCCGCTTAAGCCGCAATAAGCCTGCACGGCGAAATAGTGGGAGGCGTGTTGACTCAGGTTGATATTGCCGGCCAGGGACGCATAGTTGATCAGGTCTTCGTCCGCACGGTCATTGACTTCCACGCCCAGGGCATAGGATCCGTTTCTTTCATATTCATGGCTGGACATATGGATCATATGCGCCACACCGGGCATTGTATTTTTCAATGTGTTGGCGCTAACCAGCGCAATTTCCGGATTCCGGGAGGCTTCCGTCAGGTGAATATAATAATGCGATGCTGCCGGATGCGTCGGGTATTCTTTCAGGACCTCTTCGCAATAACGAACCAGTTCGGGCGTCCATTCTTTCGGACTGCCGTCGTTATTCCACATATCCCAGGCGTGGATAAGCATCATCGCGTCAACATATAAAATTTTAATATCCGGGTCATTGGGAAACAGCGGTATGAGGTCGTGCATACCATGTGCGTAGGCCAGGTTAAGCGCTTTTCTTTCCAGGTCGTTGGAATCAGACGTATAGCGCATATTCATGACCGTTATAATCTTTTTTTCTTTGGGTGAAGCCCTGTCCGCGTATTTGTTCATCAGACGGATGGCAGCAGGCACTTCCTTTCTCATTTTATAATGCAGGGAAAAATTATATCCGGGACCCAGGGCAAGGGCCTGACCCCAGTAGGCGATCGCAAGCGCGGAATCAAATCTCGCTGCTTCGCGGAAAGATGCGTCTGCTTCCCGCCAGTGATAGCTGTAATACATGTTCAGCCCCTGGTTGAAATAAAACTGCGCGCTGTCGCTGGTAGTTGAAACCGGGCAGGAATAATTACCCCAACCGGGAAGGACGGTGATGAATTTGCCGTTTACCGGCAATCCGACACCTTCCCCGTTTGTGGGCATGCAGCTATAGATGTTTTCTTTATTTCGGGCAGGCCTGGCAGAATTTCTCTCTTTGTCCCAATGGATTTTTAAAAATCCAAACAGGAAAAGGGATAATATGCAGAAGAGGAATAGCCTGAACATGTGATCAGTTGAAAGGTCAGAACCGGCGCAGCTAAAATTACAGATTTACAGTGAATCCTTCTGCAATCTCTAGTCAAAACAGCGGGTATGAAGCGGGCAATGGAATCATCCTTTGTTCAATCAGAGACATCAGTTCGGGATAGACAGCAAGTTCCGTTTCACCATAAATTCCTGAAGCGTCGGTGAACAGCTTTTTGTGATCAGACAACCATTCAGCGGAAGGTTTTTGTCCCGCCCTGATCCATCCGACCGCCTGGAGGGCTGCCGCTGACAGAGAGGAAAGATTTTCAGACTGTTTTTCGATTTCCGCCGTTATGGGCGTGCGTTTAAACTGAGATTTTAACTGATCATAGTTTACTGACCAGATCAGCAACTGATCGCGGATGGCCGCTTCGGAGATACTGTCTTTGGTAAGCAGAAATTGAGCGACGTTCTTCCTGAATTCCCATTTCGTGCGGGAATCCATCGACGCGATATCTGCCGCACGCATCATAGGTGATGTGGGATAGCTGTATGATTCGGGCATATTTAAGGAAGCGAACATCCTTTTATAGCCTTTAACGGGCGTCAGCACATCAATCAGGTTGCGCATGGCGGTATAATGTTCAGCGGCAGAAAAGCGTAAGACCATGCGGTCATAATTGCTTTCGTAGCTCAGTCCGTTTTCCGCAAGACGGTCAGCTGTAATGAAGAGACGGCGGTACATGTCTACCGAATCGCGCACTTCTTTAGGAGACCAGAATCTCTCTGCCAGGGCTGCCATCCGTGGCCAGATCCGGGTCTCGAGATTTTCCCCATCCGCCAATTCGGTCCACTGGGCCGCTTCGACTCCAAGGATATCCGCGTTAGGAAATTCAAGACCGTAGTGGATATAAGCCGGCATAAAATGATCGAGGTAATAGCCTTTCGAAAGAATTACAGGATTGCCCTGTGATACGATGTTTTGTACCAGCGCAGGAGGTGCGAAAGGAGACCAGACCTGTACCGCAACGTCCTTAGGAAGATCTTTAGTAAAGAGTTCATCCCAGCCGATCATTTTCTTACCCTGCTTCTTCACCAACTTATACACCCGGTTTACAAAATAAGCCTGCAGCTCTTTTGTATCCGCCAGGTGATTTTTTCTCATGAAGGCGACGATGCCGGAATCCTGTTTCCATGCGACACCGTTGACTTCGTCCGCACCGATATGAAAATAGGGAGAAGGAAAGAGGGCGCACATCTCAGCAATGAAACGGTCGAGGAACTGGTAGACCGATTCTTTGGTGGGGTCAAAGGCCGGAAAGGGCGTTGACTGAATGGTCTGCATCAGCTCCATGGGATTGACGGGCTTGCTGCGGTCAATCTTGTAGGGTGAACCGGGCTCATAAGGCCCGGACTTGGTAGCCAGCGCGGGATAGCCCGCAAACCAGCTGGTGGAATGACCGGGCATATCGAATTCGGGCACAATGATGATGGCGCGTTTCGCGGCATAGACAACCAGGTCGCGGATCTCTGCCTGCGTATAATAATTTCCGTTGGAGCCTTTTTCCTGCAGGAGGGGAAATTGTTTTGATTCGACGCGAAATCCCTGATCGTCTGAAAGATGAAGGTGCAGCACGTTGAGTTTGACGGCCGCCATGGCGTCAACGTTCCTTTTCAGGACGGGCATGGGAATAAAATGACGGGAAACGTCGATCATCAGACCGCGCCATGCGAAGCGGGGATGGTCTGTGATCGTCACGAGTGGAAAATAAAATCCGTTCGTGTCGGCTGTTTCCAGTTGAAGCATCGTCTCCAGGGCCCTTATAGCGCCGATGGTGGTGCCTGCTTCAATGACCGCCTGCCGGTCAGTTACTTTCAGCTGGTATGATTCGTCCACACCGATGGAGACAGCCGCTTTTTGTTTTACTCTTACGAGAAGGGAAGCTGTATCGGTGAATTTTCCAGTGCCTGCAAACTGTTGCCTGAAATACAATCCGGTTCTGCGGTTCAGGGTATTGAACATGCGGCCAATAGCTTCATACAGCAAAGTGTCTTTCGGGTCAGCCTGTATGGATATAGTGAAGCCAGGGGTAATCGGAAACTGTCCTGCATTGGCGGTCACCGAAGAGGGAACGGGCATCAGGTTCAGCGGTTCAGGGTTTTGGGCTGATGCGGCAAGCGTTGAAAGCAGGAAAATAGACAGGCAGATCCTTCGCATATGATTTAATTGATTTTTTTTAATCCTTTATCGGTGCAAATACCCCGCAGGTACACCATGATGGTCTGTTGGGCCAGGTCGCGGGGTTGCATTTTGAATTTCTTAAACTGGTTTGTCCGGGTAAGGGAGCTGTATAGTACGGTCATCGTTTCGAGGATGACAGGACCGTTGAGGTCTTTTCTAAAGAGGCCTTCTTCCACGCCCCTGTTTATGAGCTTGATAAGGGCCGCAGAAATCTTTTTCCGGTTTTTCAGAAGGATCTCATCCTGCAATTCGGGGTAGTAGTAGTTCAGGTCGTGATAGAACAGCTGGTTGGTACCGAAATCCGTATCCAGGGCTTGCTGCCAGAGGCTTTGCATGGCCTGTACGGCGTCGGGCTGGTTTTCCAACGCCGGAATGCCTTCCAGAAGCTTCGTGTAATGAACGGACAGGCATTCTTTGAGCAGGTCTTCCTTATCATTGAAATACTTATATACGGTCTTGGTGGAAATGCGCAGCGGGGCCACGAGCTTTTGGACCGTCATTTTCCTTATACCGAATTTCAGGAAACGCTGCAGCGAGGTTTGTACTATTTCTTCCCTCATGGGTTATGCCCATGGAAAATATTTATGAATTTATATTTTCCACGGCGCAAAGATAGCAGGAAAATTCAAATAGAAAAATATTTTCCAATGCCTGCAGGGATACCCTTTTTTAATGATCCTTTAACGAGAGGGAATAAGACCCTCTCAGACAGGGCAGGGAGGGTTTACTTTGCCCGTCGTAGCGATTTATTTTTTACCCCCGATAATTACAGTTACCTTATGCCTTCCTTATCCCCATCCTTCCCACCTTACGGAATATTCCCGCCTAGTTTTATTTCACCCAAAATCTCTAAACATGAGAAAGATGCTCGTATTGTGTCTGCTGGTTCCTTTTATCGGATTCAGCCAGGCAAAACTTGTTCTAAACGGAACGCGTATTTTCCCCCGCCAGGACAAAATCGCGGAATTTGAAAAAGCGCTTGCCTCGCATGCCCAGAAATACCATACCGGTGACTGGAAGTGGAGGGTGTGGGAGATCCAGTCAGGCCCGGATGCCGGAGGATATTTAGTTACAGAAGGCCCTACTTCCTGGGAACAGGTGGACGGCCGCAATGACCTCGGCGCGGAACACACGGAAGACTATACAAAAAACGTGGCGCCGCTTACGATAGACCGCGGCGGATCGGAATATCTGGAGTTCCAGACCGATCTCAGCACGGTGGCATTGACCGATTATGCTGACAAGATCGTGATCAACCATTCGAATATCAAACCCGGAAAGATTGCAAATGCACCGGATTTATTAAAGAAGTGGAAGGCAGCCTGGCAGGCTGGCAACGAATCGGTGGCTGTTTATATGAAAGTCGCATCGGGTAACCCGGGCTTTGTGACAGTAACCCGGCTAAAGGCCGGACTTAAGGAACTGGCAACCGGTTACCGGAAACCGATGAAAGACCGTTTTCCTACTACTGGAGACGGAACATATGAAGCATTTTCCAAGGAATACATTGAAGTGGTGGAAAGCCGCTGGTCGGAACTGCTGATTTACAAACCTGAACTGAGTTCAAAGCAATAGTCCTTATATTAACCGACGACTGCATTCCGGCAAGCGGGATGCAGTCATTTTTTTTTAATGGGGACCTGATAGCAAGGGTAAATCGCAGAAAGATTATACGGTATACCTGAAGGCAGGCGGACTCAATTTGAACAGTGGAAAGATCTTTTCGATCGTACACTACACCGGCATAATCAGCTAACCTGCGTTCGTGGTTCTATTCAACGCGCGGAGACCAGTCCGTTTTTTTGCAGATAGGCATAACTCTCTTTGATGGCTTCGTACACATCGATCGATACCTGGTCCATTTCAAGCACGAGCCATTCAATATTTTTCTCTGCCGCTTTGAAGATGGCGGGAAGATTTTGTGTGCCCTGCCCGAGTGGGGTCATGGGATCCGGGTTGTCTTTCGGAAGATCGTCCGACCAGCGTGCGGGACCGTCTTTCAGATGAAGGAATTTTGCACGGCTGCCAAAGAGCTGAATAATCTGCGCCGGATCTTTGCCGGCCGTTTTAAGCCAGTAAGTGTCGAGCTCAAAGAAGATTTCCGGATCAACACCTTCGAGCAACCATTCATAGACAAAGCGCCCGCCTACTTTGTTGCGGTATTCCCACCAGTGATTGTGCAGGCCGAATGAAAGTCCCTGCGAGGCAGCCCATTTTCCCGCATCATTGTATATGCCGATTAGTTCCTTTGTCCCTTCCAGGCTGCTGTATCTTTTGTCTTCCGGCCATCCGTGCCAGATCATTTTTTTGCAGTCGAAGGCGCGGGCGGTTTCAAGCATCGTGGCCTGGTGTTCGCCAATGGGGATCTCCACGTGACAGGCAGCCACTTTCAGGCCCGCGTCACGAATATATTTGGCAGCCTGTGCCAGGGTGACATCCTTTGGCCAGAAGGCTGTTTCGACATATTCAAAACCGATTTCGCGGATGCGTTTCAGCGTACCCGGAATATCTTTTTCAAATTCCGTTCTTACCGTATACAGCTGGATGGCGATCCCGGGATTTGCTTTTGAAAATCTCGGAATCAAATAAGAGGGGAGCAGGGCCGCACCCAACGTAATCCCTCCGCCCATTTTGAGAAAGTCCCTTCGCTTAAATGATGTTAGCATAGCAGCCGTTTAATTTTTTTTAGGAAAGGACCATCCTTTTTCTGTTTCCAGGGCTCTTACTAAGGTACGCGTAAAAACTACGGCATCGGCAGGAGTGAGGTGAGACCATTCGGGGCAAATCATGTGTGCGGTTTCCGGATAGTCTTCGAAATAAACACCGGGACATCCGGTTATTTTCAGCAGGGCATCCCAATAAAGAGCACGGGGATAATTTTTAAGTTCTCCCGCGCGAAAGGGGCCGCTGGAAGGAGGGCGGACAAACAGGACCTTTCCACCACGGCTTTTGATTTTGTCAACCTGGGCTTTGATGGAATACAACATCATCTGCAGACTATCACCCCTTACCGGAGGTTTTCTTGGCTGCTTTAAATTGAAAGCCCATATGTCCTGCACTTTCCTCTGCAGGCTGGTATCGGTAAGGAACCGGGGCATCATGAAGGATTGCCGGCCGAATGTGTTTCCATGGAATTCGTCCGGAAAGATGGCAAGCTGAAATACGCCCGGTCTGTTTACCCGGTGTTTGTTTATCAGGCCATTGAAAGAAAAAGCAGTCTGATCCAAAAAAACAAATTCGGATTCCAGGAAATGATTTACCTGGAAACTGAATTTCTGGGTAGGGGTGACCTGATGGAAATAGGAAATTTTGCCGAAGGTCTCCACGTCGCGGCGGTTCACTTCTGAGAAGAACAATCCTTCCACGACGTCGATGATCAGTTTGCCTGCGAAATGCGGATCGTTGGATAAATCCGTGAGCACGGGTCGCGGGCTGCTGCCCAGGTTGGCCAGCTGAATGACGCGGTCTCCCGTCATCGCCTCCCAAGTAGGAATATCAAGATCGTATTTGATCCGCGAGGAACCAATGAAAACGGTAGCCTCGTCTTTGGGTTCATATACCATGGCCCGTTTATTTGCCCATAGAGGATCGTTGTCGTCGTATGAAATAGGAAAGCCCTGATTGCGCAGGTATACCTCCCATGTGGCCATGCTGAGGAGGGCAATGGAAACCCCCAAGAGACCTGCTTTAATAAAGTGATTTGATTGCATCGACCCGTATTGAACAGCTCAGATTTTCGCGGGTACGATGAAACAGCCTGGCGTTAGAATCTATAACGGTCTGAAGAATTATATCCTGACTCATATAAAATTAATCAATCCCGTGAAGCCGGCAACCGGCAATTTGTATCTGGCGGTATTTTTCCGCAACCGGCAATTTGTACCCGGCGGTATTTTTCCGCAACCGGCAATTTTTACCGGCAGTATTTGCCCGCAAGCGGTGGAAAAAATAACATGTCTGGCGAAGGGTATGGTCATTTCCAAAACGTTGAAACAGCGGGCCTTGGGATTTTATTTGGTTTGCAGTGCAAACTATATGTATCTTTGATTACAAATAAGGGAAAATGAATACATACGAGAATGAGCTGAACCCGCTGCAAAGCCTGCAGCTGATCACGGAGGTGATCACCAAAACGAAGGAAAACTTCCGGGGGTATAGTTTTTTATACCTGTTATGGGGATGGCTGATCGCCATTGCCAGCTTTGCATTTTTTATCCTTCATCAGTACACATCCTTTGATCTTTTTTTCCTGCCTTTTCCTTTACTGGCAGGTTGCGGCATTCTGATTACGGTGTTGCATTACCGTTCGAAGCGCCATGATACGGAGACCTGGCTAAGTGGTTATCTGAAAAATCTCTGGCTTGTTCTCGGTATCAGTTTTATACTGGTCGTTTTCATCAATATCGTGCAGCAGCGTCCGCCCTTTACCTACACATTGCTCATCGGTGGGGTAGGCACCCTGATTTCCGGCATGTCGCTTCGTTTCAGGCCGCTCATTTTCGGAGGAATTATATTTTTTCTTTTTGCCCTGCTGAGCGGACTGTTTATCACGGGCAGATACCAGCCCCTGTTGCAGGGAGTCGCCGTGGTTACGGGCTATCTTATCCCGGGATATTTATTAAGGCGTTCACCCACAAACCAGGCCTAGATGTATAATGATCTGGATCCCGTATTAAGCACCCCGGTCCGCCTGGCCATAGTTTCCATCCTCGTTAAACTGAAACAGGCAGATTTTAACCACCTGATGGAAGTCACCAAAACTACCCAGGGAAACCTGAGTCATCAGATAAAAAAGCTAAGCGAAGCCGGCTATATAGAAGTAATAAAAACATTCAAAGGGAATTATCCGCATACGCTTTGCAAACTGACGGCTAAGGGACGAAAGGCATTTGAGAAATATGTAGGAGATATCAAATCCTACCTGCATTTGTAAAAAAATTTTTATCATTTTAGTTTGCGCCGCAAACCAAAATGACTGTACTGTTAAAAACAAAGGTTATGACAACAAATTCAATACAGACCCATAAAGGGCCGCACCTGGGCATGGTAGCGATTGTCTTTATGGTTTTGTTTATCACCGGACTTTCTTTTGTGATATCGTTCAGCGGCGGCTCGCATTTTCCCGGACCCTGGGAGCCGGCAGCTGCCATCGTTGATTATTTTCAACATCATGCGCAGGATGTGCTGATGTGTGCGTTTTTCCAGTTCTGTTCGGCCATTCCCCTGGGCATCTTTACCGCCACGGTGGTCAGCCGGATAAACTTTCTGGGTTCCAGGACAGCCGGTCAGCTTATCGCCTTGTTCGGAGGTTTTCTGACATCAGTGAGTATTGCCGTTTCAGCGCTTATCATTTGGGTTATGGCTTTCCCCGGGGTAGCATCTGATGCAGCCACGATCCGGATGCTTTACTATATCAGTTTTGCCATCGGAGGCGTCGGATTTTCCGTTCCCATCGGATTGCTGATAGCCGGGATCGCGGTGACTTCTTTATTTATGCGAACCCTGCCGCGCTGGCTGGCCGTTGGTGGCATAGTCTTAGCTGTGATAGGTGAACTGAGCTGCCTGAGTCTTCTTTTTCCGAAACTGGTTTACCTGATCCCGTTGACGAGATTCCCGGGTTTTATCTGGCTGATCATGGCTGGTTTCAAATTGCCCTCATCTCCTGAATTCAGGCCCGCCGGTCATGCGCCTGGTAACTATTGATGATCCTAAATCTCTATATTTATTGAATCATTGATCTTCCTTCCAAAAAAGCCGCTCATGAAATCACTCCATTTTTCAAAGGTTATCGGTTTTGCATTGGTACTTTTCACCAGTATAACAAACAGTTTGGCCCAGAGCCAGTCAGGCGCCGATTTTAAAACGGTTGCCAACACAAACGGCCCGACGCTTGGTTATTCACCATCTTCCGGCATTACCATTCTGACCATCGACGGACTTCATTTTAAAGACCTCAATAAAAACGGCAAGCTGGATCCTTACGAGGACTGGCGTTTGCCCGTTGACGTGAGAGTAAAAGATCTTGCTGGCAGGCTGAGCATTGAGCAGATCGCAGGCCTGATGCTTTATAGCAGCCACCAGGCCATTCCTTCCAATCCCGTGGGTTTTGGCGCGGGTACGTACAATGGAAAAAGGCTGGATTCGAGCGGCATGCAGCCTTACGACCTCAGTGACCAGCAAAAAAAATTCCTTAAGGATGATAACCTGCGGCATGTTCTCATCACAAGAGTGCAAAGCCCGGATGTCGCTGCCCGGTGGAATAACAATGCGCAGGCATTTGTGGAAGGACTGGGACTTGGCATTCCTGTCAATAACAGTTCAGACCCGCGAAACAGTGCGGTGTCTACTGCCGAATACAATGCAGGGGCAGGAGGAACGATTTCCATGTGGCCGGAGTCACCGGGACTGGCAGCGACCTTTGATCCGTCTGTAACGTTGGAATTCGGACACACAGCCGGGCAGGAATACAGGGCACTGGGTATTGCAACCGCGTTGTCACCACAGGTAGACCTGGCGACAGAACCGAGATGGAGCCGGTTCAATGGAACCTTTGGAGAAAATCCACAGCTCGCCGCCGATATGGCAAGGGCTTATATCGACGGATTTCAGACATCAACGGGATCCTCCGAAATAAAAGACGGATGGGGCTATCACAGCGTAAACGCCATGGTAAAACACTGGCCGGGCGGAGGACCTGAAGAAAGCGGGCGCGACGCGCATTTTGCTTATGGAAAGTTTGCCGTCTATCCGGGAAATAATTTTCAGACCCAGCTGATCCCTTTTGTCGACGGTGCTTTTAAACTGAACGGCAAAACAAAAAAAGCAGCGGCTGTGATGCCTTACTACACCATTTCTTATGGACAGGATAAAAAGTATGGCGAGAATGTCGGGAATAGTTACAGTAAATATATCATTACGGATCTGCTGAGGGATAAATATGGATATGACGGCGTGGTCTGCACAGACTGGGGTGTCACCGCCAACGAAGGCAAGACACCTGATATTTTCGCGGGTAAATCCTGGGGCGCTGAAAAGCTGACCGTCTCCGAACGTCATTATAAAGTGCTGATGGCAGGCGCCGACCAGTTTGGCGGCAACAATGCAGCCGGTCCCGTGATGGAGGCGTTCCAGATGGGCGTAAAAGCACACGGAGAAGAATTCATGCGTAAAAGATTTGAACAGTCAGCCGTTCGCCTGTTGCGCAATATCATGCAGACCGGCCTGTTTGAAAATCCTTATCTCGATCCCGCACAATCTACAAAGATTGTTGGCCAGCCATCCTTCATGGAGGCGGGGTATAAAGCGCAATTGAAATCCATTGTGCTGTTGAAAAACAAAAACAATATACTGCCCGTCGCGGAGATGAAGACGGTGTATATACCCAAGCGGGTTGTTCCGGCTACCAGGGACTGGTTTGGAAACACGACGCCTGAAAAGCTGGAAGATCCCGTAAGTCCGGAGGTCGTCAAAAAATATTTTAATGTAACCGATGATCCTTCCAAGGCTGATCTGGCGATCGTATTTGTGAAGAGTCCTTCCGGCAGCGTGGGGTACACCAGAGAGGACAGGCAGGGCGGGGGCAATGGTTATATACCCATCAGCCTGCAGTATGGAACCTATACTGCGAGCACCGCAAGAGAACACAGTATAGCGGCCGGCGATCCTGTTGTGGACTCCACGATCACCAACAGATCCTATAAGGGTAAGACTTTCACTTCATCCAATGTCACTGATTTAAAATCAATTCTTGATACCAAGACGGCCATGGGGAATAAGCCGGTCATTGTCTGCATGACTTTATCGAACCCTACGGTCGTTGCTGAATTCGAAACCAAGGTAGATGGCATCGTAATTTCTTTTGGAGTACAGAGCCAGGCGATACTGGACATCGTTTCCGGAGCCACTGAACCTTCGGGCCTTCTGCCACTGCAAATGCCTGCCGACATGCTTACCGTAGAACAACAGAAAGAAGACGTGCCGCAGGACATGAAACCTTATACCGACAGTGAAGGGCATGTGTATGATTTTGCCTATGGACTGAACTGGAAGGGAGTAATCAAAGATGCACGGACGGAGAAGTATGCGCAGAAAAAGTAAGAATTTGCAAGGTAAACCTGTTGTCCGGGCAACTTCCTGACCGGAAGACCGTATAACCGGGATCAGGATACAACATGAGAAATCCTATTGTGGTAACTACGGGTCAACTTTACGCAAGGCTTGCCGGCATTACCATCCTTTTATATATCGTTGTCGGGTTCACGAGCGTGATCCTCTACAGCCGCGCAACCAATGCGGAAGGCACGGAAGCGATACTTGCCCAAATTGCAGCGCATATTTCAGGCATGCGCATGACCGTTATCCTGGAACTTCTTGAAAGTTTCTGCGCTGTCGTGCTCGGTGTTGCGCTATACGCCATTACACGGACTGTGAACCAGGAACTCGCTTTGCTGGGCATGGTATGCCGGGTGAGCGAAGGCGTACTCGGTGTGCTCGGTATCCGGAACACGATTGGACTTTTATGGTTGTCGCAAGCGGGAAAGGGGCCTGAAGGCCCAATACAAGCGACTGCCGGCGCACTGGGCGACTTCTTATTAATGCCTGGCCAGGGCGGGATGATTGGTTCGCCTTTTTTTGCCGCGGGTATTATGATCTTCTCTTTTCTTCTTTTGCGTGGACGAATCGTACCCGCACCGCTTGCAGGGTTTGGCCTTTTCTCCTCCGTGCTGATCGTCGTGATGCTGCCCTTGCAGCTCGCAGGTTTTATTGGAGGACCGCTGACATGGTATGCATGGATACCTATGCTCGTATTTCAAATACTGCTTGGACTATGGCTGCTGGTCAAAGGAGCCCGTTTGCCATCCCAAACCCAGGAACCATGAACATAACAGGAACCATGAATACAATAAGTATCGATCCTGTACAGCGAAAGGCGGCCAAAGTCGCCGGCCTGGCTTATCTGATCGCACTCGTGCCGGCCGTGTTCGCGGAGTTTTATGTCCGTGCCCACCTGGTCGATTTCGAAAACGCAGTGCAGACCGCAACAAATATTATTTCCCATGAAAGACTGTTTCGTTTGGGCATTGCCAGTAACCTGCTGGTCTTTGCGATCGATATTGTTTTAATCGTCAGTCTTTATATCGTTCTGAAGCCGGTAAACAGGATTCTTGCCCTGACCGCCTTAGCCTGGGGACTGATAGAGACCGGTATTTTGGTGATCGTTACACTGCACGACCTCGACGTGCTGCGTCTGCTTAGTGGTGTGGATTACCTGCAGGCATTTGACAGAAACCAGCTGTATTCGATGGCGAGGGTTTCCATCAGTGCGCACGCATCCACCTACAATATTGGTTTGATGTTTGCGGGCCTCCGAAGCACCGCATTCTGTTTCTTATGGATCAGGTCGGGCTATGTTCCAAAAATACTCGCCGCCTTTGGGATGCTGGCTTCTCTCCTGATGGGAGCGAGCGCGCTGCTGTTTGTAATTTTTCCCGGGCTGTCGCAGGTAATGTCCGTGGGAATCTATGGCGGACCGATTTTTATTTTCGAACTCATCTTCGGCTTTTGGCTTCTTTTGAACAAACTAAGACCGGCAGAGACCCTTTCACAGTAAACACACAGGTCATCGCAATCTGCAGCCACCGAAAGCGCTTTTCCTTTAATATAGTATGGAACTCCTTTAGTCAGCTTATGAAAGCCATTGGAAAAACGGCGCTCAGGGGCGGCGATTCTCATTTTACCTTGTAAGTGCCTATTTGCTGGTTAACTGCAATTTGTATTATAGAAACATGCCTATATGTTCGTCCGGATTTTATACGCTGTCTCCCTGGGGATAGCCATCCTGTCCATCGGCAGCAGTTGCAAAAAGCAAATGCAGGAAAAGGTTGTTCAAAATGACGAGCAATGGATAGTCAGCACCTTAGCAGGCGACGGCACACCCTCTCTCGCCGACGGGCCTGCAGCAAACGCCCAATTTCATTTTCCCTTTGATGTGGCCGCAGATTTCAACGGAAATATCTACGTGGCCGATGTGCAAAATCACTGTATCCGGAAAATAGCAGGCGGGCTGGTATCTGTATTTGCCGGCGGTGATTTAGGCATTGCGGATGGCGAAGGCAGCGCCGCAAAATTCAGATATCCGATGAGCATTACGGTGGACGCAGCCGGCAATTTATATACTTCAGATGTCACTGATCCACGAATCCGAAAAATAGACCCGGGCGGAAAAGTGACTACTTATGCAGGCAGTGAGGAAGAAGGCTTTGCAGATGGAGCGGCAGATATTGCCCGGTTTGGAGATGAATCCGCGCTTGCCTCCGATGCAGAGGGGAATATTTATGTAGCAGATCCGCAAAACAACAGGATCCGAAAGATCAGCACATCACGCACGGTCATTACCATCGCAGGAAATGAAACTTCAGGATTTGAAGATGGTCAGGCAGGTAAGGCCCGGTTTAATTTTCCTGACGGTATTGCTGTCGATGGACAGGGAAATATTTTTGTAGCAGACGGGTTAAACTCCTGTATTCGAAAAATTGACCCTCAGGGCCGTGTGTCGACACTGGCAGGTACCAATAAGCAGGGTGTTGAAGATGGCACCGGCAGTTCAGCACGATTTGAATATCCCACGGATATGGTCATTGACCGGGAAGGAAACTTATTTGTCCTGGATCTGGATCGTATTAGGAAAATCATGCCGGACGGTACAGTGATCACCATTGCCGGAGGCCTTAACGGATACCAGGATGGAGCGGGCAGCGTTGCGCGGTTCCAGACACCCGCTGGTCTTGGGATGGATGCGCAGGGAAATATTTATGTTGCCGATACGGAAAATAACCGCATCCGGAGGCTATCCTTAAAATAGTTGATGACCTGGGCTTTAAAAATTGATAACTTACTATATCGAATCAGCAAAAGAAATATTCTTAAGTCTGTTCATCGCAGGACTTTCGACGTTTTGCACAGGGCAGGGTCCTGCACCGACAATGAACAGCCTGACCTGCCTGGAAAAAGCCGATGCGGAAAAGATATTGGGCCAGCCGGCCAGGATCACAGAAAACACTACGGAAAAAACAGACAGCTCGGCGAAATACAGGTGCACGTATACGGCGGACAGGACGGAAGCATCGAGCGGAAAACTCGGGCATGTATATTACATGTTTGAAACTTACCGGAGCGAAAACGTATCGAAGAAGGTATATACGCAGATTTTTTCGCAGAATGCCTCGATGCCTCATCTCGACACGATAAAAAATCTGGGGGATGAAGCGCTGCGGCATACCGACAATGAAAATTTTGACATGATCATTGTCCGCAAAGGCAATAAGATCGTAAGGATAAAAGTAAACCGGCTGACGAAGATGACATCAGCTTTTGAGCTGCTGGTAGTTGCGGAAAAAATAACCGCCAGTCTTTAACTGTGCGCAACAATACAGGATTTTACGATGGAATAAAAAGCCCCGCAGCTATGCGGGGCAGGAGAACCCTTGGGCGATAAACCAGGATCATCTGCGCAACCCGGATCTATTGTACGGTGAGTTTGCCTTTCATCGTGGGATGAATGGAACAGTTATAATCCGTGCTTGTCCTTACCACTATTTTGTAGGACTGACCAGGATTCAATTTGGAAGAGTTCCATGCTTTATCGGGCTGTTGTGTGATATCATGCACAACCAGATCATTGTTCAGAAATACAACCGAGTCTCCTTTCTGCACGGTGAGTTCCCCAGGATTGAACTTCATGCCTGAAATCACAATCGTATCTACAGACGGCACTCTTTGTTCAGGCCCTGAGGAACAGCCGGCAAGGCAAATTATTATACAAAGGCAGGCAAAGGATATCAGAGAGATCCGAAATTTTTTCACTTAAAAGTTTTTTTGCAACATTTCCGCGTGAGCCAGGTGTGCCTGCAGGGTCGGTAATACCTTTTGCAACAGGGCTTTCAATTCCGCGTTCTGCGCCTGCGGGATCAGCACATTTTGTACGACAGAAATGACCGCTTTGTGATAAGCCACTTCATTGTCGATATAGGCTTTGTCAAACGCTTTTCCCGATTTGGATTCAAGCATCTTACTTGTCTTCGCGGCGTCCGACATTAATTTCTGGCTGACGGCATTGTCTTTTGGCGTAACATTTAACTTGGTTACCAGGGCAACGGCCTGATCAATGACAGCCTGGTGATCCCGCTTCATCGTTTCGGCGAATTGCAGAATGCTGGAATCTTTCGATTTAGCCAGGGCGATGTCGGCATAGCCGATATCCACTTTGTTTGCCGTTACGGCCACCGATGCAATTTCCGGATCTGTTAGTTTGGGATCAGACTGTGCGCTAACGGAAGTTGAAAGTCCGCCCAGAGCCAATACCAGCGAACTGAAGATCAATTTTTTGAAGGTGCTACTAAGGTTCATAGAATGCTTATTTAAAAGAGTGAACGAATGCTTCTTAGATCGGGAAAACCGAAAAAGGTTACGGAAAATCAGGGATCAAATGAACGTTAGAGAGACTTCAGGTATTCGACCAGGTCATGTTTTTCTGCGCTGGTCAGATTTAATTTTAGAAAGTCATTGTAGTGATTGACGACATCCGGAAGCGTGGCGAACCTGCCATCGTGGAAGTATCCGCCTTTCGACCTTGCGGCCGCCAGACCCGGCAGCGGCGTGGTGCGGTATTTTCCTGTAGGCGATCTCATCGCTTCGAAATCATCGATGCCTATTTCAGCTGCGGATTTTAATATGGTTTCTTCCTGTGTATACCATTTTGGATCGTGGCAGCTGGCGCATTTGGCCTTGTAAATAAAAATCGCTTTTCCACGTTCTGCCGCAACCCTGTCAAAACTTCCGGCAGGTGCTTTGGGAACCTTCAAGGAATGCTGATAGGCCCTTAATGCCGGTAGCTTGGAAGTAATAAGATCCGGGTCATTGACAATGTTGAAAAAGCTGTTTTCAACAGCAATCGGATATTTAGCCTGGTCGTTCAGGCGCGGATCGGAAAAAGTTCCTTTGCCGTGCATTTCCAGGTTGCCAACAAAGGCATTCCAGTAACTGATATCACCCCAGCCGGTATAGGTGGTGAGCACTACGTCTTTCAGACCGAATGCCGCAGGAATCAGATTGGCAGCGACTTTTCCGTCGGGCCTTAGCGCTTTTCCATCCATAAACAAAATGGCCGCAAATTTACCCGGTCCCCATTGACCGAGCACCGACCTGAGTGTGGGTTCGTCGACGTGTAGCAAGTCGGCTATAGGTTTTGCATTGTCCGTGAGTGAAATGACGGCACCTACGTTGAGGTCCCTGTTGGGCCATCCGTCGAGGCGCTTACCGATACCGGGGGCGAACGAATTGTCGACGGTGGAATGACAAACGGCGCAGGTGATGCCCAGGGATTTCATCGATCCGTCCGAATTGAAATTGCCTTTGATGCCCAGTACAGCATTCAGTTTTATGAGGGCGAGGGTAGTAGCGGGATCGTCGAGGTTTACTTTCCCTGACTGGATGCCAGCGACGATATCACTAGGAAGCGCCTGTGCGTCCACTTTCAGGCCAACAGCCAGGGCAGACTTTGGACTTACGCCCGTCCCGAATCCGCCGTGTGCCGATCCGGCAATGGCTTTGTCGATATGCAGGAGGCCGCTCCAGAAATCTTCATCCCCAAAACTATCGAAGCGGAAAATGTTTTGTCCGTCGCTTATCAGTTGCGGATCAGGCGGCGGGTTGTGATGGTTATTGTCTTTTTTACATTGTGTAAGACCTATGATGGATGCGATGATCAGTGTGGTGATCGCTTCTTTTTTGAATCTCATAATGGTAGTTTTTATTCTGTTCATTCAGCGGCTGACCGTTGTGAGGTCTTCCATCTACCATCACACAGATTATGGAAAGAGAGAAAAGGTTACAGGATCGTTAGCGAAATTTTAAATTTTTCTTTTTGAGGGGGACAGATATTATTTTAGAAAGGAAGAGATACTCTTTTTGAGAAAGGAACCGGATAAATTCAGGTACTACGAAGTGTATGTTCCACATCATATTCTGGTGTAAGATCAACACATTGTGCGGAGTGTTCAGAACGCTTCACTGAAACTAAAGAGGATGGTATGGTAGGACTTGCTGAAAGCATAGTCGAGGGCGAAATTGGTATTGGAGACCTTGCTGACTTTGACGCGCAATCCTAATCCGCCGGCAGGATGCCAGGATTGGAAGAAAGTACCGGAGCCGCTGACGGTATTGATGTTGGAAAAGACCACAAATCCGAGGAGGCCATTATTGGTTATATCGCGCCTGTATTCGGTCTCGAAATAATAGAGCACTTTTCCACGGTAACGGTTCTGATCAAAACCACGGGCAGAGCGGTTGTACTCATCCCATCCCGTACTGGGCAAATCGAGATAGGGCGTGGTGTTGCTGAAATTCCACCAGAGGAAGGACCAGAAGGTCAGTAAATTTTGCTGATTGGGATTTTCCGGTTTGTTCAGGGGCATGTATTTTCTCGCATCCACGAATATGGATTGCCATGGATTCACGGTTCCGAGAAATTTCGGATTTACACGATACACCACATTCAGGTAGCTGCCGGGAAAGGGATAAATGTTCCGGTTCCTGGTATCGTAAAGAAAGTTAAACGTGAGGCCGGAGGAAACGGAGTTTCCTGAAAGACCATAAGGATAGCCGGTGAACTGTTGCAGGTTTACACCGGAATCGCCATGTATGTCGAAATGGTAATCCAGGTCGTAACCCATTCCGATAAAAAGCCTTTTACCGACGCGCTTTAATGCAGCCTGATAGAAACGGATGTATTCATAGTTGACCCATTGTTTTTCATTATCGTTATGGGAGGTTCCGAGTCCCCAGGTGTATTGGGGATAAACGAGGAAACGGATATCACCGCGGATAAGCCAGGAATTGTCTTTTAGCCAGATTGTGGAGCGCAACGGTAAACCAAACCGCTTGTTGAAATTAAAATAGGGAGCGAAGTTGACAAAGGACAGGTTGGTCGTCGCTTTGGGGCCCATGTAAAAGTTGGCAGTCGTACTGGTTACCAGGGCATTTCCCGAACTGGTAGGTGCATTGGCCAGGGGATTCAGGGTGAAATAGACGCCTTTTTCCGGACGTGGTTTTTCGGGCTTGTCGGGTATCTTGAAGAGCTTTTTATAGACATCAAACAGGTCTTTTTGTTTGGATGTATCGGTCTGCTTTTCGTTTTGGGGCATCATATCAGAAGTGCTCTGGGCAGAAGACGCTATTGGTAATATAATCACAATAGATATCACCCATGCCACAAAAACCCCTTTCCCCGTAGAAATCATTACAGTATATCAATCAAATATCAGTCCACAGGGGCGAACTGGTTAAATTGCCCTGAAATGGCACCTGATTCTGTATTCCCGGAGAGAAGCAGGCAACAGGATACCCAATTCTTTCCGATGCAGGACTTCAGTTTTGTCCTCCGCATAATCGGCAGGGTGAATGCGAATATTCTTTATGCCGGCACATTCACGGTCTGCAAATGATATGGAATACCGATCAGCTTCAGTTACCTGATGTCAGATTTCCATGATCCTTCATCGGGTTTTTTTAAAGGTTAAAAATGAATCCTTTCTTTGTTCGCTTATATCTTACTCATATCTTACTCACATGATACTGCCTACAAACTGAACTAGAAACTGACTGTTGCTACACTGGCAGGGGGCCTGCGTTTTCCTCAACTAGTATTGGTCTGCGCTATACCTGCCTGCACATGTAAACAGCTTTCGCATCCTTTTATTTTGCATTTCCGAAACTTGCCGTGAACTGCCGTCAATTGCTCTTAACTGCTTCGAATTGCCGTCCATTGCGTAGTCGTTTGGTAAAGACTGGCAGTTAGATTTGACTTTTCCTGAGGAATTTTTAATGGGCGATATGGAACTGTGCGCAAATATTCGAAAAGTTTCAATGGGCTTCGCCTGCAATTTGCTGCACTTCTAAAAAATGAAGTATTTGGTGCGGGTCCGGGTTCAGACCGGCAGGGATGACGGATTCATTTCAGTATTCACATCGGTCTTTCGAAAGTTTTTCTTTTTACTGCATGACCCTTTACCTTAGAGTAGATTCTTCAAATTTTTCTAAATGAGACGAATAATAAGTCTTTTCTCTTTTGGGCTGATGATGCTTGTCGTTTATCCAAAGGGCACGAACGCGCAATCACCCAACAAGACGATCAAGCCTCGTATCGTGATCACCTGCGATCCGGAGCTCGACGATAACAATTCACTTATCCGTTTTCTGCTCTACAGCAATGAACTGCAGGTGGAGGGGCTTATCTATGCGAGCAGTGGTTTTCACTGGAAGGGCGATGGAAAGGGGACGAAGTGGTATGTGCCGGGAAGGGAATATGCGCGGTTCGGGCTGGATACCTGCCCCTGCGTGTCGTGGCGATGGGCAAAGGACGAACGCTTTATACATAACGCGGTGGAAGCTTATGAAAAAGTTTATCCGAATCTGAAATTGCATAGTCCGGATTACCCTACACCAGAAACGCTGAAGGCGACCATCCGGTACGGAAATATCGAATTCGACGGAGACATCTCTAAGAATTCTCCAGGTTCTGATCTTATCAGATCACTCATGCTCGACGACAAGCCCGGCAAGCTGTTTATTACGGCATGGGGAGGACAGAGCACGATCGCGAGGGCGCTGAAGTCGATACAGGAGCAGTATGCGAATACAAGCGAATGGGATGGGATCAGGAGGAAAATTTCGCGTAAGGTAGTCCTGTTGCCTTCGGGAGACCAGGACGATACCTATGCAAAGTATATAAAGCCCAACTGGCCGGAGATTGAATACAGGCAATTCCAGGGTGGACCAAATTATGGATATGGAGCGCAACTGAGGGCCAAAGCGGAGGATTCAGTTTTTCTGACTTCCACATGGATGAAGGCAAATGTATCAGACCGCGGACCGATGGGATCGCTGTACAGGGTATGGGGAGACGGAAAGCAGATGGTCAAGGGGGACAGGATGGATTATTTTGGATTTTCCGGATATACAACTGAGCAGCTGCGAAGCATGGGTTATGTGGTATGGCTGCCCGTACAGGAAAAAGGATCCTGGCTTGGCGAAGGAGATGATTTTACGTTCATGAATATGCTGGGAAACGGACTGCGTGCCTATGAAGAAGGTTCTTATGGGGGATGGGGCGGCCGGAAAATAATCGGGCCGGAAGTAAATCCTTTTTCCCAGCCGTCGGGCGATACGTCACAGAAAGCTATGGCAGCCGCGCTTGGTTCAATGAACGAGCGGTCGGTCGCCGGTTCTTATCCTGATTTCTTTCCCGCTGCCCAACAGGATTTTGCCGCGAGGTTGAAATGGTCGGTGACGTCAAGTTTTGCTGATGCGAATCATGAACCCGTGGTGAAAATGGAAGGACCGCTACAGATCCTGGCGTCACCAGGAGAGACCATTAAGCTGAATGGGAATGTGAGGGATCCGGATGGAAATAAAGTCACGATAAACTGGTGGCAGTTTGAGGTGGGCAGTTATCCGGGCAAGGTGGAAATTTCTACGCCTAACGCCACCCAGACAAAACTGATGATTCCAAAAGACGCCGTTCCGGGACAGACGATTCACCTGATCCTCCAGGCAACGGACGATGGCAGGCCGCCGCTAACCGCCTATCAGCGTGTGATCATCACCGTGAGGGGCAAATAGTTGGAAATACATGGGGAATGAGATGACATACAAAATAGTCGAACCCGGCAAGCCGCTTTCTGATTTTGTAGACAGTTTCTGGTATTTGCATAATCCTTCCAATAGAAACATTGAAACCATCGGCCTGCCGGACGGGCGCATTGACCTGTCACTTTCCAGATCGGCAGAAAATTCTTTCCGGATTGTATTGCTTGGCCTGGGTACACAACATGTCAAAGCCACCATACCTGCAGGGACCCTGATGTTTGTGGTTAGTTTCAGACTGCCAGCCGTTGAATATATATTTCATGAGACTATTGCCGGCATTGTCGACTATGGTAAAATACTGCCCGAAGGTTTCTGGGGATTTTCAGAAAATGATTTAGAGGACTTCGACTGCTTTATGGAAAAGGCGACCCGGAAAATCAAATCGCTTTTGCCAACAGATACGGACGAAAGGAAAATAAAACTCTTTGACCTTATCTATTCTTCCAAGGGAGCTATTACAGTAAAAGAACTTTCGGAGAAAGTATTCTGGACAAGCCGCCAGATCAACAGGTATTTTAATCAGCAATTCGGTATTTCTTTAAAGGCCTATTGTAATATTGTCCGCTTTCGCGCGTCTTTGGATCATATCGCGAAGGGAAAGCTTTTTCCCGAGGAAAATTTCGCCGACCAGAACCACTTTATTAAGGAAATAAAAAAATTCTCCGGGGTGGTGCCGAAGGCATTGTCCCGGAACGAAAATGACCGATTTATACTATTATCGACACTTGGCAGGAAATAATTTTGCGTCATTAAATATTTCCAGCTGATGTTAACAGATAACAAGAAGATCGCCATTGTGGGAGGTGGAATGGCCGGCCTGACCCTGGCCAGGCTGCTGCAGATGAAGCAGGCTGATGTGAGGGTGTATGAAAGGGATGTAAACAGGGAAGTGAGGGTGCAGGGATCCACGCTGGATTTGCATGAAGGTTCAGGACTGGAAGCCATGAAAAGGGCAGGGTTGCTTGAAGAGTTTTATAAACACCATCGTCCGGTTGCGAGCAGGATGCGTATTGTGGATAAGGACCTCACCGTTCAGTTCGATGACCATGACCTGGAAGAAACGATAGCGGAACATCGTCCTGAAATTGACCGGGCTCCTTTGCGGGATATTCTGTTAAACTCCCTTAAGCCTGGTACGGTGATTTGGAACAGTCAGTTTGTTTCAATGGAAAAGCAGGGCAGGGGATGGGTATTGCATTTCAAAAACGGAGAGAGGCACTATGCTGATCTGGTAATTGGCGCAGACGGAGCAAATTCGAAGATAAGGCCTTATATCAGTGACGAGAGACCAGTTTATTCAGGCGTCACCTTGGTTGAAGGGAATATTTATCATGCAGAGAAAAATGCGCCAAAACTCTTTCGGTTTACGAAAGGGGGAAAGGTGATGGCATTTGGTGAGGGACAGTTTATTGGTTATGGGACGAAGGGAGATGGATCGATTATGTTTGTGGCGAGTTTCAAAACACCGGAAAACCGGGTTGATCAAAGCGGTGTTGATTTCAATGACAAGGAGCAGGTATTAGCCTGGTTCAAAAACAGCTTTGCCGGTTGGAGCGATGAATGGCATGAATTTATGACCGCCGAAGAATCATTTTTTATTCCCCGGCCACAGTATTATTTCTCACTCAGTCAGGGTTGGGAAACGCAGGAAAACCTTACGATGATTGGCGATGCGGCACACCGTATGCCGCCTTTTGCGGGCGAGGGAGCGAATGTCGCGATGCAGGATGCTTTTGAACTGGCGGAATGGTTAACGGACGGTAAATTCACCGATATGAAGTCGGCCATAGCTCATTTTGAAAAGCAGATGATTGCGCGCGGTGCGGAAGCCACCAGGGAGACATTAGAAAACACGGAAATCATGCACTCCGATAGTGCACTGGAGCAGATGACAGCGTTTTTTAGCCAGGTGAAAAGTGAATAACCTGATTATGGCGATTACAGCTATCATATTGGTTTGCGGTTTAATCAAATTTTGAAATAACATCCCAAAAGGGAATGGTTTGAACTACGGGTACACCCTCCGGCAGGTTAAACATTTTCGGGTCTGGCGGCGACTGATCTATTTTTTCGACCTGATATAGTACCACTCCGTTTTTTGACACAGATCCATCGCTTGCAGTCCACTCGGTATGAAACTGTATACGTAAAATGTTAAATGGAAACTTGTAGTTAAAAAAGACGTTTAGCGGAGAGACAACCTTAGATTTATCCTTTGAATAATAAAAGGTAATTCTATTTGCTGAGCGATCAAATGCTTCGCCTTTGAAACATTGAATGTTATTTATTGAGAATGTCTGCTGTTCATTCGGTTCTGAAATTTTAAAAGCAGAATCAAAAGGAAGATGTCTGTAAAAATATTCATAAGAAAAGGTATCCAACGCATAAGGTATGACCTTATCGATCTTCCTATTTTTACAGGAATAGTAGTAGAGTATCGAAGAATCATACCTTATCAGGTAATTATATGTGGAAATCCAAAATTTCATCGAGATTGACATGGTCTCATTCGAGTCATTTATAGAATGTGCCCCGGCCTTAGCGTCATTTGCGTTCCAACTAAGAATATTGTTTTTGTTCACGAAATAGTGAAGCATCTGTTGCCGAAAGGAAGAATCAAGAATATTTGCATCATCCCTGAACTGTTCTTCTAATAAATGGTGCGTATACACACCAATTGTAATTGAGCCCTGACCGAAATCGTGTTGAGAGTTATTCTGACAAAAGGACAAATTCGGAATTACAATAATTAAGCTGGCAATTAGTGAAGTTATTTTCATAGGCTGAGAATGCAGGTGGAAGCTCACAAAAGAGTTGCTTTGATTACCGATAAAAATAGATTTATTTATAGGTACCTACCAATAGGGGTATACCCTTATGAATGGGTTTTACTAATT
>Ga0207641_10001202_pt1 | contig 25928 bp, 23 predicted proteins | sample KBSSwiS62_FD_184306 | JGI IMG/M metagenome (GOLD analysis project Ga0207641, IMG submission 184306) | Switchgrass rhizosphere microbial communities from Kellogg Biological Station, Michigan, USA - KBS Switchgrass S6-2 (SPAdes) (version 2) | ecosystem: Host-associated > Plants > Roots >... | reverse complement strand
CCGCTCATATCGCGCAAGGTCGTGAGCAACGATTTCGACGCGGCCGACGACTGGATCGTCGAAAACACGACCGCCGATAGTGTCGTGATCACCGCAGACATCCTGCTGGCGGACCGCTGCCTGAAGTTGGGGGCCAGTGTGATCTCTCCCACCGGCAACCCCTTTACGAGCGCCTCGATCGGTAGCGCCATAGCGGTGCGCGCTATCATGTCCGATCTGCGCGCTGGCGGTGACAACGTCGGCGGACCTGCCCCTTTCAGCAAAGCGGATCGCTCGCGCTTTCTGTCCGCCCTCGATCGAGTATTGAACAGGCTGCAACGACGGAATTGACGTCCACCGGCCAGTGTCCGCAATGCCGGACAGGATATGACCAGGCAGTCACGCGGATCGAACGAGGAAGGGCCGAGTGTCAGGCCACCTGGATGGTGAAGGCGAACCAGACCTCCCGCCCATGGTCGTACAACTGAACGATGCTGTCGGTCCGGGTGAGGGAAAAATGGGTCGACGAGGTACGATCGTACCCTTGTGCCGTCGTGCCATCGAGGTTGAGCGAGACGAACGCCTGGCCTTCGCCATCAAAGAGTTCGGGAAGAGTCCCGCCGAAAGTTGCCGAGCGATCGCCGTCGAACACCTGGACGCGCTCGCCCCGGGCTTCCGCCGCGATGAGGAGATCCTTGCCAGTCGCGTGGTCGTGAACTCCGGCCACTTTCTTGCCGCTCATGAGGGAGTAGGCGGCAGCGGCAACGATGGCGCGGGTCTGTGGAAGCATGGTCTCGTAACTCTCGGATGTTGGCGACGCCATAGCGCCAGGATCGGCGGCGGCCGGGTCAACCCGCCGGCCATACCACCGGAGGATCGCCCGGCCGCCATGGATCGAGGCGGACCATGATCGCTCCGAACAGGGGCGACGTAAGGTGGCGGCCCAGCCATGCTTGTAGGCGGGGGATCGGTTGCGCTTCGAACCAGCCCCGGTCGGTCTCGGCGAATTGCCGCACGAATGGAAGGATCGCGACGTCGGTGATGCCCATCTCATCCCCGCAAAGGTTGCCCGACACCGCGAGCCTTGCTTCAAGCGTTTCCAGCAGTTCCAATCCTGCCGCACGGTGCGCCACGCGATCGGAGGCATGGCGATCAGGGTATTTGTAGCGATCGAGGTGATACTTGAACGCTCCTTCGTTGGCTTCGATCAAGTCGCGGTCCTCGCGCTCAAGCCAACGGCCGGGATCGCTGCGTTCCAGAGCCCAGCGCATGATCTCCAGGCTCTCGGTGATCGCAGTACCATCCGCTGGCACGAGGACCGGGACGGTCGCCTTGGGCGACACCTCGAGCAGCTCCGCGGGTTTGCGCGAGAGCTTCACCTCGCGGATGTGGCAGGCCGTGCCGCTGACCAGCAGCGCCATGCGAGCACGCATGGCGTAAGGGCAGCGCCGGAAGCTGTAGAGGATCGGCCTATCCGCCATGGCGCTGCGGCCCGGCGGCGCCGAGATGCTTGGTGCCGCGCGCCTTGGCGAGCCGTTCCTGCCGCTCGCGTTCCGCATAGCTTGCTCGCTGGTCTTCGGTGCGCGTGGCGTGGCAGGCAGGACAACTCACCCCGGCAATAAAGAGCGGGGAGGCCTGATCTTGCGCGCTCACGGGCCGGCGGCAGCCATGGCAAAGCGCGTGGGTTCCGGCTTCCAGCCCATGGCCGACTGCCACGCGCTGGTCGAACACGAAGCATTCTCCCTGCCACAGGCTCCGATCGGCAGGAACGGTCTCAAGGTATTTCAGGATGCCGCCCTGGAGGTGGTAGACATTCTCGAGACCTTCGGAAATCAGAAACGCAGTCGATTTCTCGCAGCGGATCCCGCCTGTGCAGAACATTGCGATCTTCGGCGGTTGCTCGCAGTTTGCCAGCAGTCGCTCGCGCTCGGCCCGGAACCAGGTCGGGAAGTCTCGAAAGCTACGGGTTCCGGGATCGATCGCGCCAGCGAAGGTGCCGACCGCGACCTCGTAGTCGTTGCGCGTGTCGATCACGATCGTGCCCGGCTCACTGATCAGAGCGTTCCAGTCCTCCGGCGATACGTAGTGCCCAGTGCCGGCCAGGGGATCGATCTGCGGCTGCCCCATCGTCACGATCTCGGGCTTCACCCGCACTTTCATGCGGTGGAAGGGCATCGCCTCGGCAGTCGAGCGCTTCACCTCCAGGTCGGCCAAACCCGGTATGTCCCGCAGGAATGCGACGACGCTCTCTATAGCACGCTCCGAGCCGGCGATCGTGCCGTTGATCCCCTCTCCCGCGAGCAGCAGCGTCCCCTTCACGTTCGCTTCAAGGCACACGCGCGCCAATTGGCCGCGAAGGGCCTCGCAATCGTCCAGACGCGTGAACTTGTAGAGCGCGGCGACGCGTACGGGAGCAGATGGATCGTCCACGGGCATGCGCGGTCAGCGCCGCACTTCGATCGGCGCGGCAAAAGATCGGGTCGTAGCAGACGATGGTCTTGCCGTTGGGCCGGCTCCGAAGCCAGAGAGGCGCCGGTCCGGCCGCAGGCTCGTCCTGGGACCGCGAAGCGTGGATTGAACCGTCTCGAAGTATCTACGCGCCATCGTCCTGCCCAGGGTGCCTCGATCAAGCGCCCCATCTATCGAGGTCGCCCCCGCTTTACCATGCCGCGATCCCAGGCGCCGGCCGCGACCGACAAGCGGGCAAGCAGGTCGGCTGGCGCATATCGCGGGCGATAGGCACAGGTGCAGGCGTCGGGAGTGCAGCGACTGTCTTTGGGGTCAAGTGTTTTGCCATGGTCTTTTGCTCCTGACGATGGCGTTGGCGACGAGGGCGGCCATGTAGAGGGCGGCGCGTACAGACGCCCTCCCGCCGCCGATCATGGCTTTGCCCTGCCATTGGCCCGACTGGCGTGTCCAGGGGGCAAGCCCGACGAGCGCGGCAATGCGGTGTCGATCGAGCTGGCCCAGTTCAGGCAGCTCGGTGATCAGGGTTCGCGCGGTTGCGGGGCCGATGCCCGGGATCGAGGAGAGCAACTGTTCGTGTTCGTGCCAGAGCGGCGAGTCCTTCACGGCATCGCCGATCGCCAGGTCGAGGTCGGAAAGCTCCTTCTGGAGTGCCGCGAGCAGCCGCTCGATGCTTTTCCTGAGGCGCTGTGCGCTCGCGCGGGCGAGCCGTTGCCGCTCGGCGACGATCATCGCGATGATCTGCCGGCGCCGTGCCACCAGATCGGCCAGCATGAGCGTTGCTTCGTCGGCCAACGCGCGCACCGGCGGCTGCAGCGTCTCCACGAAGCGGGCAATGACCGCCGCGTCGATCGGGCCGGTCTGTGCCCGTCGACCGATCGCCTGGGCAAAGTGGCGGATGCGCGCCGGGTTGATCACCGCGACCGGCAAGCTGGCCGCGCCCAGCGCTGCCGCCACGATCGTTTCATAGCCGCCCGTCGCCTCGATGCCGATACCGACTAACTGAAGCCGCTCTCCGCCCAGCGCGTGAACGGCGGCTTCTACCGAAACCCGCCATCACTATTCCATTGAGCGGTCCGGCAGCAACGTGTCAATTTTCGCCTTTGGACTTAGGAAGCGAGTTTGATATGGTAGGCAACCGACATATGCGCGAAAAATATGTGTTTTCGAGAGGCAAGCCGTCACGGGTGTCGACCGTCTCCAGTTCGCTTAGCTCCGCCTATTTGACGGGTATTTATTAAGGCGACTTTTGGGAACCCCTGACCAGATCGATGAATAGGCGTAGCTTGGCCGGAACTTGGCGACGCCCGGAGTAGTAGAGGCACAGCGGCGGTTCTTCTGGCATCCAACCGTCCAGCAGCCGCACGAGTTGTCCCGTACGAACGTGAGGGGCCACCGTCCTTTCGGCCAAATAGGCCAGGCCCATCCCGTCCAGCGCCGCGTCGAGCATCAATCCGCTGTCGTCAAGAATGAGGCGTCCGGGGACGTCCAGCTCAAGGCGCTCATCGCCGCGCGCAAACTCCCAGTGGTAAATGCGGCCGCTGCCCAGGCGGTAACGAATGCATTCGTGGGCGAGCAGGTCGCGCGGAGTGGCCGGTTTCGCACGGCCATCTAGATATGCCGGGGAACCGACGACGACGAGGCGCACCTCGGGAATGATTGGAACCGCGATCATGTCCGGCGGCACTGCATCCAGCAACCGTATGCCAGCGTCGAAGCCTTTGCCGATTACGTCCACCAGCGCGGCTTCGGTGACGATTTCTACCTGCATTCGTCTATAGCGGTCCAGATAATCGCGAATCAATGGCTCCAGTACAAACCGCGCGGCACCTGCGGCCATGTTCAGCCGCAGCAGGCCCGTGGGGTCTGCCAGATGCTCCCCCGCGTTCTCAATCGCCTCGTCGATCGCGGCCAGGGCGGGCACGATTTCCTCCAGGAACTGCGCGCCCGCAACTGTCAGCACGACGCTGCGCGTGGTGCGGTTGAACAGGCGCACGTTCATCCGATCCTCTAGCGCGGCGATCGCGTGGCTCAGGCCCGAGGAAGACACCCCTAATTCGCGCGCGGCGGCACGAAAGCCGGCTCGTCGCGCGACGGCAGCGACAGCTTCCAATTCGGCGAGGCTTGCCTTGGCCATTGCGCAATTTTCCTCATCAGCCCGTTCATAACTGGGCTTCTAATCGCATCAGGCCGCACATTCCATATCCAGCGATGACGAATGGAGATGACAATGCGGATTATCGACAGGATCTACATCAACGGCGCCTTCGTAGCGCCCCATGGCACGCAGCAGTTTGACTTGTTCAATCCGGCGACCGAAGCTCGGATCGGCACCGTTCGCTTGGGCGATGTCGGGGATGTCCGTATGGCCGTGGCGGCGGCAAAGCAGGCCTTCCCGACTATGGCCCGCACCTCGAAGGCAGAGCGGGTCACGATGCTGTTCCGCCTGCGCGACGCAGTGAAAGCCCGCGCCAGCGATCTCATCGCCGCCATGACCGAGGAATATGGCGCTCCGGCCTATTTCACTGGCTTCTCGGTGCAGAACACGGCGTCGATCTTCGAGGTCATGGCAGCTTCGGTTGAGAGTTATGCCTTTGAGCGGACTGCCGGTACCAGTGCGGTGACGATGCTGCCGCTGGGCGTGGTCGGTGCCATCACCCCTTGGAACAGCAATTTTGGTTTCATCGCGACCAAACTGGCCCATGCGATCGGTTCGGGCTCGACGATCGTGATGAAACCAGCAGAGCAGAGCGCGATCCAAACGCAAGTGCTGCTCGAATGCCTGCACGAAGCGGGATTGCCCAAGGGCGTACTCAATGTCGTAAATGGCACCGGACCGGAAGTCGGCGCGGCGCTAACCGCGCATCCCGATGTCGCTCTGATCACCTTCACGGGCTCCACCCCGGCTGCGAAGATCATCCAGCGCTCCGCCCTCGACACGATGAAACGTGTGGTGTTGGAACTGGGTGGCAAGAGCCCTACGATCATCCTCGACGATGCCGACCTCGATGCTGCGATTCCCACGGCGCTGATGAGCGGTTTCGCGAACAGCGGTCAGGCCTGCGTCGCCGGTTCGCGCATCCTTGTGCCTTTTTCGCGGCGAGATGAAATTCTCCGGCGGCTGAAGCTCGAGGCCGAGCGCCTCAAGGTTGGCGCTCCCAACGACCCTCAGGTTCGGATCGGCCCCCTCGCCAGCGCGGCGCACTGGGAGCGCGTACAATCATATATTCGGCTCGGCCAGGAAGAAGGGGCGACCCTCCTCACCGGCGGCGAAGGTCGTCCCGAAGGACTGGACAAAGGCTGGTTCGCGCGACCGACAATTTTCGCGGACGTAAAAAATTCCATGCGTGTCGCCCGCGAAGAAATCTTCGGCCCTGTGCTCAGCGTCATCACTTACGACGACGAAGCCCAGGCGGTCGAGATCGCCAACGATTCCGACTTCGGGCTTCAAGCCTATGTTCTCTCCTCGAATGAGGACCGCGCGTTGCGGGTCGCGGAGCAACTGGTAGCCGGCCGCGTCGTGGTCAACGGCGCGCCACATGATCCATATGCACCGTTCGGCGGCTTCCGGCAGTCCGGCCTCGGACGCGAAATCGGCGCCTATGGCCTCGATGCCTTTCTTGAGCCGCGCGCGATCCTGAAGCCGGCTGCCTGATCCCCTCATTCTTTACATTAAAAGAATATTAGACATGCCAAAGACCTGGGTCATCACCGGAAGCGCCAGGGGCCTAGGCCAGGCTATTCTCAAAGCTGCGCTGGAAAGCGGCGACAACGTGCTCGCCACCGCCCGCGACGTAGCGCGTTTCGCCGACCTCAAGGCAGTGCATGGCGACCGTCTTGAACCATTCGCGTTGGACGTGACCGATGAAGCCCGAACGGAGAAGGCTGCAGCCACCGCGATTGCTGCCTTCGGGCGCATCGACGTGTTGGTGAATAACGCAGGTTACGGGCATTTCGACGCTTTCGAACAAAAATCATCTGATGATTTCCGCGCCGAGATCGAAAACAACCTGTTCGGCGTCGTCAACATGACGCGCGCGGTGCTGCCATTCATGCGGCAGGTCAAGGCAGGGCACATCTTCAACATCTCATCTGTGGGCGGCCGGGTCGGCACCCCGGGCTTGTCCGCATACCAGACCGCGAAATGGGCCGTTGGCGGCTTTACCGAAGTCCTGCGTGGCGAGGTCTCTCACCTTGGCATCAAGCTCGTGGCGATCGAGCCGGGTGGGATGAGGACCGATTGGGCTGAGACCACTGGCCGTGCGGCCGGGCGCCCGGTCCTGCTGGACTATGCCGACACTGGGGGCGCAACGATCGCGCGTATCAGGTCATATGCTGGGAACGAAGTGGGCGATCGGGACGGTATAGCGCAGGTCATCGTCGAACTGGCAGGGCGCGATGATCTGCCCGCCCATTCGGTGCTCGGGACCGATGCCTTGGCATCATTCGACGAAGCTGAGGCGCTTCGGCTTGCGGGCCATGCGCGATGGCTCGATGTCAGCCGGGCGACGGGTTTTGACGGGGCTTCCGGCGATGCCCTCAGGGATTTGTTGCCGAAGTAACGCTCAGGCTCAGCCCATGCGCGAGCAACCCCGCGCGGTCGGTCACGACGCGCATTTCCCATGAGCGCGCGCCCTGCCGCCGCGCGACTGACTGCGCTTGCTCAAGGGCGGTGAGAGCATCATCCACCGCCCCGCCGGCCCCGGCAACCGCGCCCTTGACCCGAAGCTGCTCGGGCAGGGCGATAAGTTCGCCGGTCGCGGTGCACAGCACAATCGAGGAGTCGATGATTCGGCCGGCTTCTGCAAGCCGACCCTCTGCGGCAAGGCCGCGCGCAAGCGCGATCGAGAACTGATTAGTGAGCAGTTCATAACGCGCGGCGCGCAACTGCGAAAGACATGCCTCAAGTGCCGGAACTGCCTCGGCATAATGTCCTCGCTCAATGGCGACCTCGCCCGCGAAGCCCTGCGCGGCCACTATGTAGGGGCTGAAGGCATTGGTCTGCGCGCAGTCAGAGAACGTGCGCAGGGCATCCTCCGCCAAGCCCATCTCGCCCATCCACAAATGGATCGATAGCGACCAGATCAGCGCGATGCAGTGTGTAGCCGGATGATCAAGAGCCGCCGCTTCGCGAACGGTCTGGGTCGCTAGGCAGCGCGCCGCCTCTGGTTCACCCGATAGCCATAGTACGCGGGCAAGGGCTATGCCCGAGCGATTGCGGTGGTCGAAGCCGTAAACGATCGTCCGGCTCCGCTGTGAAGGCGCGCTGTTCTCAAGCGCCATCTCCAGGTCGCGCCGCGCTTGGGTCTGGTCACCCGCCAGATGGCGGGAAATGCCCATGAGCGAGTAAGCAACGCCGAGGGCTTCCGGCTCGCCGATTTCCCTCGCCACAGCAACGGCCTCTTCGGCATGGGACATGGCGATGGCATATTCGCCGATGCGCTCATGGAAGATATGCAGTCGGCCCAGCATGCACAGGCGGTTCCAACGATCCTCCAGCAGAGCGGCGACATCAAGCGCTCGGGACAGTGCCTCACCCGCCTCGGGGCTGTTGCCGCGCGTGAACATCAGCGCGATGCCGAGCGCCGCCTGCAATTCCAGCTCCATCGCAGTGCCGCGCTGGGCCGGCTCCAGTGCCGCGATCCCGCGGGCGGACCAAGTGCGGCATTCGACGAGGTGGGAGAGGTTGAGGAACACAGGCATACTCGCGGCAGCGAGCCGCACTGCTAGCTGCGGGTCCCCGTCTGGCCCAAAGCTCCAGTCCAGCGCGCTGCGGATGTTCCCAAGCTGCGGGCGCAGCGATCGCACATCCTGGAAAGCGGCGCTGTCCTGCGCGGCCATAGTCTCCAGTTCGGACAGGTAGAACGCGGCGTGGCGGCGACTCGTTGCCCGGTGATCTCCGTCTCCTCGTGCCGCCAGTTTTTCCTTCGCATAGGCGCGGGTCATTTCGAGCAACCGGTAAGTGCCAGACCCCCGCGTCCGGTTGGGTGCGACCAGCGATTTGGCGACAAGCTCATCGAGCGCAAGGACAGCCACGTCCGAACCGAGAGCCGCATCGGTGGTCACTTCAAGTGCCGCGTCGATTGAGAATGGGCCGACGAAGACGGCCAGTCTATCCAGCACCACGCGTTCCACAGGCGAAAGCAGGTCGTAGCTCCAGTCCAGCGTGGCCCGAAGGGTCTGCTGGCGCGGCTGCGCGGTTCGGCGGCCGGACCATGCGAGGCTGAAGCGCTCCCCTATCTGCCGGGCGGTAGCGCCGATTCCGTGGGCGGCGATGCGCACGGCGGCCAGCTCGATGGGCAGCGCCATGCCGTCGAGCCGGTGGCATATTCCGGCGATTAGGCGCGCATCGTCCGCGTCGATCTGCAGGGTACTGTCAGCGGCGTGCGCCCTTTCGCAGAACAGCTGCACGGCGGGGTAGGCAAGAAGCTCCTCGCGCGTCAGCCCTTCCGCATCCTGCGGATAGTCCAAGGCGTCGAGGCGGTGGACGTGCTCGCCGCGCACACGCAGCGGCTCGCGCGATGTGGTGATGATGCGCACTTGCGGCGCTGTCTCAGTGATGCGCTCGGCAATTTCCGCAGCCTGCTCGACGACATGCTCGCAGTTGTCGAGCAAAAGCAGGAACCGCTCGCTGCGCAAGTGACCGAGGATGACCGCCGCAGGGTCGCCGCTTTGCACCGATAGGCCCATCGCGCCGGCAATCATGGGCGGCACGAGAGCGGGGTTCTCCAACATCCCGAAGTCGACGAAAGCCACCCTGCCGCCAAAGTGCGCGATCAGGCGGTGGCCGATCTCGATCATCAGCGAGGTCTTGCCGACCCCTGCGGGTCCGGCGATGGTGAACAGCGGCGTATCGACCACTCGGGCCAGTAGCAGGTCCACATCGCGGTCGCGGCCGATGAGGTGGAGCAAAGGCGGCGGAATATTTGTGGTGAAGCCGCCAGCAGGAGCCGACACGGCCGGCTCCGTCACCGTATCGCCCTGTCCGAGCCGCTCCACCGGGGCTACGAAGGCATAACCAACGCCCACCTGCGTAGCGATGAAGCGGGTGCCATCGTGTTCACCGAGCAGCTTGCGCAACCCTGCCATGTGGAAACGCAGGCTGCCGTCCTCGACCACTACGTCGGGCCAGACGCGCTTCAGCAGTTCGCGCTTCGAAACAACGCGACCGGGTTGTTCGACCAAGGCGACCAGCAGATCAAAGGATCTCCCACCAATGTCCATCGGATGCCCTTCCCGCGTGAGGAGGCGTTTGCCCGGATGGAGGCAAAAGTGGCCAAACGCCATCGAGCCGCCAAGCGCTTGACTATCACAATCTGTCGCCACGCCGCCTGCCCTTGGTTGTCATGCTCCACTATGTCGCAAGGCGACACACCCAAGCTACTTATATCAAGGTTGGCATTTTGGGGACAGGGATCGCTGGAGGCGTTTAATAAAGGTCGAGTAATCATCCGAAAGTGAACGAATAAGCCCTGACACCTGGTCGCGAGAACTCTATCCGAACCGTGCGGTCGGTGATGGTGCCGCTCTGGCGAACAAGTTGATAGAGCCTGTCCTGCCGCAGTTCGCCCCACCCAGCGGCGTCGGTGTCGGTACCGTGATCGGGACCGGGGGCGGCTCCGTCGATCGTGACCCGAAACCGCACGGGCTGTCCGTCGGCGGGAGCGCCAAGGACGATATGCGCGTCGCGTGCGTGGAAGCGGTAGCGGATCGCTCCGGCGGCCTTGTCGAGCCGGGCGAACTCGCGGGTAGCGGTCCAGTCTCCGGCAAGATCCCAGCGGTTGAGCGGCAGCATCTGGGCAGGTGCGTAGGTGTGCGTGCCGCTGCGCCCAAACCCGCCCGGAGATGCGAAGCCTTTCGCCTTGGCCTGGCCAAGATAAGCTTCGGGAGACTGGAGGCTGGACCAGTCTGCCTGTGCCTCCGCGCCGCCGGCCGCGACAGGGGAAACCGGAACAGCGGTTACGTCATGTCTCGCTTCGACCAGAAGCTTGCGGATCAGCCGTTCCGTCTCGGCATATTTGCCTTCGCCGACCGAGTAGCCGCGCACCTGGCCCCTTGCATCAATGACGTAGAAGCCGGGCCAGCCTTCGTTCCCGAAGGCGTTCCAGACGGCATAGGCGTTGTCCTGGAGGTTGGGGTAGCTGACCCCAAGCGCCGCCGTGGCCGTGCGGACTTTTGCGGGATCGTGCTCGAAGCCAAACTCAGGTGCATGAACACCGACGACTTCGAGACCCTTGTTCCCGTACCGCTCGTTCCATGCGCGCAGATACGGAAGGGCGCGCAGCGAATTGATGCAGGAATAGGTCCAGAAGTTGACCACGACCACCTTACCGCGCAGCGATGGTGCGGTCCCCGACAGCCAGGGCCGCGCCTCCTGCAGCACCTGCAGCGGACGCGAAGTGGAGACCGAGGGAGCGAGGGCTATGGCCTCAGCGCCCACGCGCGGTCGTGCCCACGCTTCGCGGCAGCATATTGCGGTGACGCTGCCCGCAGTCATGAGGGCAGCCGCGATGAAGCCTGCAGAGCGGTTCGTGGTCATGACGGATATCTCCTGTTGATCACATGGAGATTTACGGCACCCGGCCTTGCCGCTTCACGTTAGTCCTCGACTGGCTGTGTTAGCCTGTGAACGCGACGTTTGTTTCTATACGCGGCCGGACCTTAGGTAAACGCTAACACGACATTACACCAGCTAACGGGCATCCGGCGATTGTCCCTCTATTTTCCTCCAATCGGATCGGAGGAAAATAGATGTTCGCAGAAAATTCCACATCGCGGCGAAGCTTCGTCGCTGGAGCGGCTCTCGCCGGGACTATGGCCGCTATCCCCGGTATCGGCCGCGCGGCTACTGCTGGGGATGGTGTCCGCCCGTTCAGGGTCGCCATTCCTGCGGCCGACATCGCCGCCATGAAGCGCCGGATCGCCGAGACCCGCTGGGCCGATCCTCAACCCGTGAACGACGATAGTCAGGGCGTGCGCCGCCAGATCCTGCAGCTGCTGATGAGCTACTGGGCGGGGGCCTACGACTGGGGCGAGGTCGAGGCGCGCCTCAACGCCCTGCCGATGTTCATGACCGGGATCGATGGGCTGGACATTCACTTTATCCATGTCCGTTCGCGCCACGAAAACGCGATGCCGATGATCCTGACCCATGGCTGGCCGGGTTCGGTGCTGGAATTCCTGAACGTCATCGCCCCGCTGACCGACCCCACCGCGCATGGTGGCAAAGCGGAGGATGCGTTTCACCTCGTCATCCCGTCGATCCCGGGCTTCGGGTTCTCCGCCAAGCCGACGAAGCCGGGCTGGGGGTCGGACCGCATCGGGCGGGCCTGGTCCACGCTGATGCTGCGCCTCGGCTATGAACGCTATGTCAGTCAGGGGGGCGACTGTGGCTCAGTGATCTCACAGCGCATGGCGTTGCAGAAGGTGCCGGGGCTACTGGGCATCCACCTCAACATGCCTGCCGTAGTCCCCGCAGATATCGCCCGAACCCTTGCAGCGGGAGACCCGGCCCCGGCCGGCCTTTCGGCGAAAGAACGCGGCGCTTTCGACCAGCTGGAGGCATTCTACCGCGACAATGCTGCCTATGCGGCGATGATGAATACGCGGCCCCAGACCATCGGCTATGCGCTGGTGGATTCGCCCGTCGGCATGGCGGCGTGGATGTACGAAAAGATTGCGCAATGGACCTACAGTGATGGCCAGCCCGAGCGCGTGCTGGGGCGCGACGCGATCCTTGATGATATTTCGCTCTACTGGCTGACCGGCACGGGAGCCTCGGCCGCGCGGATTTACTGGGAGGATCACTCCAACAATTTCAACGCACGCGGCGTGATCGACCTGCCGGTCGCCGTCAGCGTCTTCCCTGGTGAGATCTTCCGCGCTCCTAAAAGTTGGGCCGAGCGCTGCTACACGAACCTCACCTACTTCAATGAGGCCAGTGATGGCGGCCATTTTGCGGCCTGGGAACAGCCCGCGCTGTTCGCCCGCGAAGTGCGCGCTGGCTTCCGTCCACTGCGCTGATCAACACACCGAAGGAGCCTAGCTATGTCCGATACCAAGACCCTCTACACCGCTAACGTGCATGTCGTCGGAGGCCGCGAGGGCTCTGCTAAAAGTTCCGATGGCCATCTCGATATCATGTTGTCGGCTCCTGGTGGGTCGGGGCGTGGTACAAACCCCGAGCAACTCTTTGCCGCTGGCTGGTCCGCCTGCTTTCAAGGGGCGATGGGGCACGCTGCGCGTGCGAAGGGTGTCAAGCTTCCGGACGATCTCGCGATCGATGCAGAAGTAAGCCTGCGCCACGGTGAGGATGGCTTCTCGCTTGCGGCGCACCTGCATGTCAGCGTGTCTGGGCTGGAACCGGACGTCGCGCGCCAGCTCATCGACGCGGCGCACCGAACCTGCCCCTATTCCAAGGCGATCAGGGGCAACATCGACGCCATCGTCACCCTCGCCTGAACTCCTCAAAAGAAGGATATACCCATGAAGAAGTTTCTCGCTGGCGGGCTCGCGCTCGTCACAGGCCTCCTCGCGTCTGCTGTCCAGGCACAGACCCCCGCCAAGCCGTTCATCGTGCTCGTCCACGGCGCGTTCGCGGATGCCTCGAGTTGGAACCAGGTCATCCCGATCCTGCGCAAGGACGGCTACTTCGTCATCGCGATGGAAAACCCGCTGCGCGGTGTCCGGAGTGACGCGGCAGAGATCAACAGCGTCGTCTCGCGCCTGCCAGGACGGGTAGTGTTGGTCGGCCACTCCTATGGCGGCTCCGTTATCAGCGCGGCCGCCCCAGGCAATCCGAAGGTCAAGTCCCTGGTCTATGTCAGCGCGTTCGCGCCGGAAGCCGGCGAGACCGCACTCGGCCTGACCGGCAAGTTCCCCGGCAGCACTTTGGCCGGCGCCCTCTCGCCGGCAGTGCCGCTGCCGGGCGGAGGCAAAAACCTCTACATCGTCCAGAGCAAGTTCCCCACCCAGTTTGCTGCGGACGTCAATTCGACGCAGGCTTATCTGATGTCGGTGGGACAGCGCCCGATCGCAGCCGCCGCGCTCACAGAGAAGTCGCGTGTGCCTTCCTGGAAGCGGATTCCGTCCTACTTCGTCTATGGTGACCGGGATAAAAACATCCCCCCTGCTGCCCTTGGCTTCATGGCTGCCCGCGCGCATTCGCGGCAAACCGTCGTAGTCAAAGGCGCCTCCCACGTCGTCATGGTTTCGCATCCGGTCGAGGTCGCCCGTCTCATCGAGAGAGCTGCCGCGACCAACTGAGGTGCAGCGTCGGCGCCCCTTCCCCTCCCCGCCGGCGCGCATGCTCACGGCCGGCCACGCCCCCTGGCCGACCGTGAGCCCTTTGAACTATGGCCTAACGAGATACTGAAATCGCGCTAGCAGCCGTCGCCGAGGGCGAGAAAGCCAGAGATGAGGTCATGAAAACAGCGCTTGTCCTGCGCCACGTCGGCTTTGAAGATCTCGGCAGCTTTGCTGAGCCCTTGACCAGTGCGGGATACATTATCCGCTATCACGAGGTCGGGGTTGATCCATGGGATAGCAAGCGTATCGCTGACGCAGCGTTGCTGATCGTTCTTGGCGGACCGGTTGGCGTCTATGAAGCAGATGCCTACCCCTTCCTTCGGGACGAGCTCGCGACCGTCCGACAGCGCCTCGCAGCGAGCCGCCCGACGCTTGGCATCTGTCTTGGTGCCCAGATCATTGCATGTGCCCTTGGTGCCCGTGTTGCCCCGGGCACCAAGGAGCTTGGCTTCGCGCCGGTCACGCTAACCGAAGCCGGACACGCCAGTCCATTACGGCACCTGAAAGGAATCCCTGTCCTCCATTGGCACGGTGATGTCGCCACACTGCCTGCGGGTGCCGATCTGCTCGCTACGACCCACACCTGCGCCAACCAAGCGTTCGCCCTTGGGTCCAACGTATTGGCGGTCCAATTTCACCCGGAGGCAGACGCAACGCAGGGCATCGAGCGTTGGTTGATCGGTCATACCGTGGAGATCGCAAGGGCTTGCGTCGACCCCGTCGATCTACGACGTCAGGCTGAGCGGCATGGACGAGCGCTTAGGGAAGCCGGGCGAGCCACTCTGGCTGAGTGGCTCAGTGGTCTGCACGCAAGCTCGGGACGGCTCGCTGACGTTGGGGTCATCGCGAATAGTCGGTGAACACGAAGTCGGCTGGCGCGTCGAGCTTGGCATGGCACGCGAAGCACGATCGGGTGAGCTTTTCGTCCTGGTTGGCCTTGCCTTCCTCGAACTGCCCATAGCCCCACCCGCCGCTGTCGGCGTATCGGCCGGAGTCTTTGACGCTCACCTGCACGTTGGTCGGCTTACCGGCGACGAACGACTGCGGAGCTGGAAACACGGCATCGTTGCGCGGCGATGATTGATAGTGCCACGCCAAGCGAACGATCACGGTTCCGTCAGGGAAGGGTCGCTTACCCGACCGGAAGGCCTTCACGGCGATCTCGTTGCCAAGGATCGCGCGGATGTCGTTGTTCCTGCCGTTCTCCTGGGCGACGCTGATGAGCTTCCAGTCACGATAGCCGGCAGGAAGCTTCACGCCGTACACGGGGGCGGCCTCTGCATCTCGGCCGCGCGCGGCGACGACGGTGGAAAGGGCCAGCAATGCGGCCGCAAGCGCAAGGCAGCAGGTTGGCAGGCGGATCACGCGCCCATCCTCCCGACATCGAGCACCGCCTTGGCAAAGGCGACGGGTGCTTCCTGCGGCAGGTTGTGGCCGATGCCGCCAGTGATGAGGCGGTGCTCGTAAGGCCCGGTAAATTTCGCGCGGTAGGCGGCAGGGTCAGGATGAGGCGCCCCGTTGGCGTCTCCTTCCATGGTAATCGTGGGCACGGTGATCGACGGCCCGGACGCAAGCTGCGCCTCGACCGTGTCGTACTGGTGCTCGCCCTCGGCAAGTCCGAGCCGCCAGCGGTAGTTGTGGATCACGATGGCGACATGGTCCGGATTCTCGAAGGACGCCGCCGACAGGTCATAAGTCGCCTCGTCGAAGTTCCATCGGGGTGATGCCTGCTCCCAGATCAGGCGATTGAACGCCTTGGTGTTGGCCGCATAGCCTTCGCGCCCGCGTTCGGTGGCGAAGTAGAACTGGTACCACCATTGCAGCTCCGCCCTGGGTGGCAGCGGCTTTGCATTACCGGCCTGACTGCCGATCAGGTATCCGCTGACAGAGACCAGCGCCTTGCAACGCTCGGGCCATAGCGCCGCCATGATGTCCGCCGTGCGTGCGCCCCAGTCGAACCCGGCGACTATCGCTCGGCTGATGCCCAGCGCGTCCATGAGCGCGATCCCGTCCGCCGCCAGCGCCGCCTGCTGGCCGTTGCGTGCCGCGCCAGCGGAGCGGAACGTCGTGGTTCCGAAGCCGCGCAGGTGCGGCACGATAACACGATAGCCCTTCGCCGCTAGCAAGGGAGCGACTTCGATGAAACTATGAATGTCGTAAGGCCAGCCATGAAATAGTAGTACCGCAGGACCCGAAGACGGTCCCGCTTCCACATAGCCGATGTCGAGCGACCCTGTAGCGATCTGCCGTATCGGGCCGAACGGCGTCGAAGCCGAAGAGCGGATTGCCGCCGACGCACTTGCCGGAACGAGCCCCGCCAACATGGCGGAGGCGAGCGCGGCAGCTCCGACGATGAATTCGCGACGGCGCGGCGCAGGGTGTGGCAGGGGCGGCGGCAGTGGGGAATGATCGAACATGACGGGTCTCCTTGTGTGTGACCCGCACGATACCTCCGCCTTGCCGGCTCCGCTCGTTAACTGGTGTGAGGTTCTGTGAGCGGTGAGCAACCGTCAGCCGGATCACAGTGCCTCCATGAAGAACCCGGCAAGCTGGGCGACGGCCTCATCCACCGCGTTCTCGCGGTCGTAGAGGTCCACATGGGTCGCGCCTTCTACAACCTGGAGGCGCTTGGGCTGGCCCGCGCTTTCGTAGGCTTCATGCGTCATCCACGCGGTGACCGCCCGATCGGCAGTTATCATTAGCAGCGGCCGGGGCGCGACCATGGCGATGAAACGGAAGGCGTCGAATGTCGCCATCCGGTCCACGCTGTCCCAGGTCAACGCCTTGGCCGCGCGCGGATGATCGGCGCGCGGGCTGCAGTAGTATTCCCAGCCTTCGAACAGGTGCAGGCTCCCGGCCCGCGCGCTCGCTTCGTCCGGCGGGAAGATGGCGAACCCGTCGATCTCGCCGCTGGCGGCAGCGCGGTCGCGGGCATGCGCGGCACCTTCGAGCAGTGCCCCGATCAGCGCCGGATCCTGCCGTCCGTCAGCGCCGACGCGGAGCTGTCGGCCCACGTCCACCGCCACGACGGTCGCAACCGCACCGATCCGGCGATCACCCGCCGCCGCCTGGATGACGTAGCCACCCGAGGCGCAGATGCCCACAACACCGATGGCTGCGGGATCGACTTCGGATCGGGTGCGGAGCCAGGACACGGCAGCCTTGAAGTCCTCGACCCGCTGCGCCGGGTTCTCCAGTCCCCGCGGCATTCCTTCACTTGCTCCCTGATTGGCCGCATCGAAAGTCAGGACGTGAAAGCCGCGCCTGCACAGCTTGTCAGCATAGAGAGCGGGTGACTGCTCCTTCACGGAACTGCCGGGATGACCGATGACGAGGGTCCGCCCGTTTGGCGTTTTGGGACGGTAAAGGCGGGCCGCAAGGTTGAGGCCGGCACTCGGGAAAACGGCATCTTGGTTCATGAAACGTGTCCATCTGGTGGTGACCGGCAATTACCTGGCCTCGATCTGCGCGAAATGCCCGTTATCGCCCGTTAGCTCCTGCCAGAGCCCGTCCGAAGCGAAGGTAGCGCGGCATCAGGATGCCAGCACGATTCGCCGCTCGATGCCGATCTTGCGCAGGAATGCCTCATCGTGGCTAACGATCAACAGCGCGCCGTCGAAGGCCGCCAGCGCCGCCTCGACGGCGTGGACGGAATCGAGGTCGAGGTGATTCGTGGGCTCATCGAGGACAAGTATCTCGGGCGGTGCATCACCCCCGAGACGGCAGGCCAAGGCCGCGCGCAGCATCTGGCCTCCGCTCAGCGTTTCCACGACCTGTAGCGCACTGTCAGCTCGGAACAGGAAGCCGCCCAGCATCGCACGGCATGCGTTTTCGGTTTTGTTAGGATTTAGGCGCCTGAAGTTGTCGAGAATGGTAGCCTTGCGATCGAGCAGCGAGGCATCCTGATCGAGATAGGTGACTGTCGCGTTGACCTTCATGACGCCCGCGAGGGGCGGCAGGTCGCCCGCCACGGTCTTGAGCAGCGTGCTCTTGCCGGAGCCGTTCGGCCCGGTCACCGCAATCCGTTCGGGACCAGTGATCGTCAGGTCAAGGCCGCTGCGGACCGAGCGGGAGACATCGTAGCCGATTGCCAGCCCACGCATCTCCAGCAAGGTGCGTCCCGAGGGAACATTCGTTGCGGGCAGGACGATCGAAAGCGACTGGAGCACCTCGATCTTCGCCTGGGCCGCTGCGACGTCCTGCGCGGCGTCATCGGCCAGGCGCATTTTCAGCCGCTGGTCGCCCCCGCCGCTCGCCTCCGCTGCATTACGCCGCGCGCCCATGAGTATTTTCGGCATGTCCCCGCGCGCGGCTTTGCGCGCGCCTACAGCATCGCGGCGCTGCCTGCGCTCGTCAGCGACCTGGCCGCGCCGAGCAATTTCATTCTGCCGTTTCTGGGCGTGGAGCAGGAGCTCGAAGCGCGTCTTCGGAAGAGGCCGAAGATCTCGGTTCCGGCGGTGACGCTCGACGGCGAAGATGATCCGCTGAAGCCGGGCGGGACGGCGGACCAGGCAGACATGTTCACTGGGCCGCATGAACATTGGACGATCGCCTCGGGTCACAACCTTCCCCAGGAACGCCCGAGTGTTTTCGCCGATGCCGTGCAAAAGGTCCGCATAATGTCGATCGAAAGCCGCTGAGGCCGCTCAGCTATTACTGCAAACCTGCCTGTCTGATGTCGGCTATTAAGCATGATCTGGAATCCGACGATCACGATACTCTGATGGCTGCAGCGCGAATACTTCCTCCGCAATCTGATCAGGCGGCGCAACGCCGCCGCTTCGCCGACACCGCAATAAGTCCTGCACCAGCGAGAATTGCCGTGTCGATGGCCCAAGCCATTGAATCCTGAGCGGTGCCAATCCAGCGCATCACATGCGCGATGGCTAGCACTGCCATCAAGAGGGCCACCGACCAGCGGAACGCAACACCAAAAATCTTATCGGGGAGAGCCGTGCAGACCGCCGCATAGACCAGTGCGGTCATGACGATCCACGCGAACAGGGAATGGTCATGGATTCCCATCAGCGGAAGAATGGCTACGAACGCGAATATGGCAGGCTGGCCCCAGGCCGTTGCCGTCCAAAACCGTTCCCAGGCGGGAACAGGGCGCCCCTGATCACGCCTCCGCGCGAACCAGATCGTCATACCGCTCGACGTGACGACGCAAAGCGCGATGCCAAGAAGCCCGTAGGCGATTTTGGTGGCAGGGCCTCCGAACCATCCGAAATGGAGAGGTGGCAAGGAAAGGAGCGCTCGCGTCCCGAGCGACCTTGGCTGGATCCTCGGCGAAGAAGTCACCTGGCCACCGGCATCAAAAATATAGCGCTGGTCGTGCGATAGTCGCCCCGCTCCTTCGAAGAACATGGTGATGGATTGCCCCCGCGTTTCTGGATGCTGAATCTCTACCGATTGGATCTGCGCTGCTGGTTCTCTGGCCTTCATTGAGGCGAGGAAAGGCGCCATTGAAGGGATGGCGGCAGGCTTCCGGTCTTCGCGACTTTCCAGCGGGCCGACAATCTCCGTGAGCGCCCTGCGAAAGTCGCCCTTATAGGCCGTCGCCGCCATCCCGCCGAACATGAGCAAAAATGCTCCGAGCACCGTACCGGTCAGGGTTACGAGAATGAAAAAGGGCATTCCCCATGTGCCCAGGCGGTTGTGCAAGTCAGCTTCCTGCAAGCGCAGGGAACCGCCCCGCCGCAACGTAAACGCTTCGCGGAAGATGCGTGGATGGGCGAGCACGCCCGAGATCAACAAGGCAAGCAGCGCCACGCCGATCAGGCCGACCACGGCGAGGCCGAAGATGCGGGGGAGATGAAGATTGGCATGCAGCGCGACGAGGAAATCCGTGGCCGGGTGCGCAACAGGCTCGACTAGCCGTCCGTTCGCGTCGGCTATCCACTTGTTGCTACCGCCCTCGACGGATCCCCCGATCAGGACGAAGCGGGGGCTTGCGCCACTCGGCAACTGGACGGAAATCGCGCCGCCGGCGCTGCCCGCTTTCGCATAGATTTCGGAAAGCCCGCGGTCGATGGCAGCAGGGGTCACCGATGTCAGCACGGGACCGGCGGGCTGCTCCCAGCGCTCCAGTTCCTGCGCGAACACGACGATCGCGCCCGACAGGCAAATCAGGTAAATGAGCGCCGAAACAGCAAGACCGAGCACCGAATGACCTGAAAGCACGGCACCGACGAACGCGGTGGGCAGCAGCCGCTTGCGGCGTTGCTTTTCCGAGAGAGGAGCATTCATGCGAGCACCTCGATCGCAATAATCACGCCCGAGGCCCCGATGATCGCGCATAGGCCAAGAACAGGCCGACCTAGGCGCGCCTCGCTTAGCACCCAGATAATCAGTCCGGCCCAGAAAAACGGCAACACAAGGCCGAAGAGAGTGACCCTATTGACGGGCAGACCGATCGGAAGACCGGCGGCCGCCGCTCCAACGGCGAGCGCGGCAATCATCGCGAGCAGAAAGGCGGCGGAGCCGCGGCCCCAGCCGTTGCTTCGTGTTTGTGGGCAGGCATCCTGCGAGGAGATGCGCGCCCGCGCCTTGCGGAGCGGGCGACGCTCGCTGTTGAGGATGACGGCGCCATACCCGCAAATGCTGAAGGCAAGCGTCGCGATGGTCAGGCCGACGAGCGTGCCGAGGGCCGACACTAACAGATTGAGAGAGACCACAAGAACTGTCCAGCCAATCGCCACGCGGATACTCCCGCGGCTTCGACCGATCTTCCAGCCCGATCGCAGGAGGGCCACGGCGAGGCCCATCATGAGTAGGCCGCTCACGAGCGTTGGATAAGTGATCAAGTACGCACCCTGGTTGAGAATGACTCGCAACTCGGTTTAGCGGTCCTTACGAAGAGCCGCGTCTTCATCAGTGCCAATAAGTAGCAGATCGACGCCACGCCGCCCGGCGAAGGTGGCACGACCAGCATGGCTTCTATATGATATCTAATATGGAGATAGCAAAACCCCGCCAGGTTAAGGAGATCACGCTACGGCCTGACGCCACAGATCAGGTCGATGGCCCAGTGATCATTGCGGTCGCCGGCACCCTCGAAGCAGAACGTTTCTCGGTACCGCTGCACCGTCATGGCCGTGGCCAGCTGATGGGCTCGCTGCGCGGACTGCTAACGGTCGCTGTCGAGAGCGAGCATTGGGTCGTGCCTGCTAGCCATGCCGTCTGGGTGCCGCCCGATCATCTTCACACCGTGGATTCCCATGGCGTCTTCCACGGCTGGAGCGTCTTCGTTGCGGGCGGCGCTTGTCGCACCTTGCCGGCGCGCGCCTGCACCTTCCGGACGTCGGCGCTATTGCGCGAATCCGTCCTTCGCGCCGCCTCATGGAGCGCTGATACGCTCGACACCGCTCAGCAACATATTGCTTGTGTCATACTCGACGAAATCCAGTCTACGCCCATCGAAGCGTTGGGACTGCCCCTGCCGGCCGAACCCCGCCTGATGCGGATAGCACGCGCCTTCCTCTCCGAGCCGTCCGACGGTCGGGATCTTGACGCGTGGGCCGCCTGGGGAGCGGTGAGTGCCCGGACCTTGAGCCGACGGTTCGTGCAGGAAACAGGCTTCACTTTCACCGCGTGGCGACAGCGCGTCCGTCTGCTGCGCGCTCTAGAAATGCTGGCGGCCGGCCAATCTGTCACGACGGTCGCGATGGACCTCGGCTATTCGACGGCCAGCGCGTTCATCGGCGTGTTCCACAAGACCTTCGGAATAACCCCCGCCGCTTACCGCCGGAGTCTCTGACATCCGCGAGGTTTGGCGCGGGCACGTTACTAAATGGCGGCTCGGTGATATCGGCGCGCGCGACCACCTCTTATTCCCGAACTCATGATAATGATTCTCATTATATGATCGGGGGGGTTCAATGCTGTATTTCTATAGTGGGGTGTCGCTCGCCGCATTGCTGGTGGCCACGCCGGTTCTGGCACAGGAAGCGACGGTTCCCGGAACAGACGACCCTGCCGTGACCGCTGGTCCCACGCGCAACCAAGCCGAGGTGAACGACATCGTCGTAATGGGGCAGCGGGCGGCGACCCCTTCGCTTGGCGCGCTTGGCGACCGTCCCATACTCGACAGTCCGTTTGCGATCAGCACCTATGATGGCGCGCTCTTGAAGGACATACAGGCGCGGTCGCTGACCGACATGCTGCGCCTGGAGCCATCGGCGACGACCACCCTTGCCGATGTCACCGAGGGAACGGACTTCCTCCTGCGCGGCTTCTCGGTCACGACCTATTATATGGACTCGGTTCCCGGTCTGGGCGGCGGCCGCTCAGACCCGCCTTTGGAGCTTTACGACGGCGTCCAGATCCTGAAGGGCGCGGCGGGATTCCTGTTCGGTTTCACCTCGCCCGGCGGCATCGTCAATTTCGTAAGCAAACGGCCACGTTCACAGCCATTTCTCTCGGCGGAGGCCGGCTACGCGCAAGACAGCCTGTATCGCGGGCATATCGATACCGGCTTTTCGACCAGTGACGGTCGCTTCGGCACGCGCCTCAACGTCGCCGGTGAGCGCGGTCAAAATCGATATCTCGATACGGGTATCCGTCGGTATGCGATCGGGCTGAACAACAATTTCCAACTGACGCCGACCACGACGATCCAGCTCGACGGTCAGCACAGCCGCCGAAAGCTGGTCGGCAGCGCGTTCGGCGTTCAGCTTGCGTCTGGCCTTTCCATCCCCGACCCCATCTCCGGCACGACCCGGCTGGGCGCGAAGTTCGGCGGCTATCGCTACGAAATCGACAGCGGCAATCTGGCGATCATCCAGCAGCTTGGCGACAACTGGACCGCTCGGCTCGACGGCGCGCTGACGCGCAATGTCTTCTCCTTTTATGATACCGCACGGCTCGTCGTCAGCGGCGCTGGCGACACGTTATATGGCAATTTCAAGATAAACCAACGCGCCGTCACCAAGGCCGGCCAGCTTCGGGTTTCGGGGACGATCGATACGGGCAGAGTAAATCACGCGATTACGGTCGGTCTCTATGGCCGGCGTCAAGAGACCTTGATCGGGCGTGCGAGCAATGGCCTAAGCACGACCGGAACATTCCTGCCTGGCGGCAACATCAACCGGGACTTCCCGGACATCGCAGATCCGGGCTTTGAGCTTCCCAGCCTCAAGCGTGGCTATCGCTCACAGAATCTGACGGAGAAGGCGGCCTTCCTGAGCGACACGATCAGCGTCGGTGATTACTGGCAACTGCTCCTCGGCGGACGCTATATCTGGCGCGATCAGGTCAACCTCAGCCCGGAGGGCGTGGTAACTCGACGGGACGAACGTGAGAAGTTCACGCCCACCACCGCGTTGCTGTGGAAGCCGACCAAGAACGTCACCGGTTACGTCTCCTACTCGGAGTCGCTTCAGGCAGGCGGCACCGCGCCGGCAGGATCGGCCAATGTCGGCGAGGTGATGGCGCCGATGGTCACCAAGCAATACGAAGCAGGCCTCAAGGCGCAGTTAAGGGGACTGCTTGCGACCGCTGCCGTGTTCCGGATCGAACGCGCTTTTGAGTTTCTGCTAGTTCGGCCGGGCCAGTTGCCTCTCTACGTCCAGGACGGCACGCAGCGGCACGACGGTGTCGAACTGTCAGTTTCTGGTCGCGCCGGCAAAACCTTGCGGTTCGTGGGCGGCGTTCAACTGCTTGATGCCAAAATCCGTGACGGGGTGCGGGCATTGGTTGGCAAGGAGCCGCCGGGGGTGCCCGAGTTCCAAGCCAAGATGTTCGTTGAATATGCGCCGCCCCCGCTCTCGGGCTTTGCGGCGAACACTACGCTCAACTATACAGGAAGCGGCGCTTTCAATACCGATAACTCGCTCACCGTCGGCGATGTATTCACGCTCGGCGTCGGCGCCCGCTATCGGTTCGAGGCAAGCCACACTCCCGTTACTGCGCGTGTCGCGGTAAATAATCTAACCAACCAGAAATATTGGATGCCCGGCAGCCTGCTCATACCGGGCGCGCCACGCAGCGTCACGGTTTCACTCGCTGTCGATTTCTAGTCCGGCCAGCTACCGAAATCTCGAAGGGCTGCGGGGTCCAGCGGCCGTGGTCATATGCCCAATGGTTAGCCCCGCAGCCTTTGATCCACATCCCGAACCGATCGGATCGCCCAGGTGGCGGCATTCAATAATTTTTTGGCGCCCCTAAAGAAGCGTAGGCGCGGACCATCCAGTAGGGCCAGACATAGAGAGTTGCAGGTTTAAGGCTTCGAGATGACTCTGCTGACGACACGTGATCAACTGGAAGCTATCATAGGTACACCTCCGGCGATGGTGTTGGCCAAGACCATTTATCATCTCGATCCTGGCGCACTCTCCTGGCTGTCGGCGTCCGTTGTCGTGATCGCGTCGGTTGCCCACGATAGTGATATCGATGTCGTCGTCGGCGGCGGCACGCCGGGCTGGGCCAACGGCGATCAGGAGGCGCTCGTTCTGCCTGCAGCCTGTCTCGATACGAGCGGATGTCTGGTTGTCGGGGCCGGGTTCGGGGCGATCTTCCTGGTTTCCGGTCTCAATGAAATCCTGCGGGTGAACGGCCGCGTTACCGCGAGCGACGGCAACGAAATCAGAGTGGCGGTCGATGAGTGCTATATCCATTGCGGCAAGGCGCTCATCCGGTCGGATTTTTGGACCCCCGTCACTGATCGGTCGGGTGCCTTGTCACTTGATGAGTTCGTAGGCGAGTGCCGCTTCCTCGCCCTTGCGACCTGCGACGGCGAGGCGCATGCCGATCTGAGCCCCAAGGGTGATCCGGCCGGTCTGATGGTGAAGCTCGGCGATGGCGAAGTCCGCTTCGCAGATCGTCCCGGCAATCGTCGGATCGACAGCTTCCGAAACATGATCGAACAGCCGCGGGTCGCGGCCGCCCTGATCGTGCCCGGCTTGCACCGGTTGATCGTCGTCAATGGGCGCGCTTGGATCACGGACGAGCCGTCCGAGCGCGAGGCCTTCGCCGTTGGCGATAAGATACCGCAACTCGTGACCGTCATAAGAGACATCCGCATCGAACAGCGCGAGAGCATGGCGCTGCGGAGGGCAGCGGCGGCCTGGCCGGCCACGACGCCACCTCCCGCTCTAAAAGCCGGTAAGATCGCCGCAGGCCACCTCAAGCTCTCCGCAGCGATCGGAGCAAAGCTCGCTGGATATGTGATGTCGGTGCCTGGGCTCATCAAACGGGAGTTGGCAAAAGACTACAAAACGAACTTATATTGAATCCAACCAGATAACAGGAATCATCTTGATTATCCCTTAAACAAATCAGCATGTAGGTCGCGGGCGTGGCGCGCAGCTCCAGATGGTAGGTGCGCCGGTCGGTGTTGATAACTGCTTCTGCCGGGAGCCGCCATTCAAGCGCTCCACCTTCAATGACGGTTTTGTCCCAGATCACGGCGCCGAGCGAGAGTCCGCGATCGCCCTAACGTCAATCGCCTCGGATGAGCGGGTGGCCGGAGCTGAGGAGCGCGATGACACCACTGAATTTCGGCAACCGGGTTTCACACCAAAGCAACGTGGTTATCAGGCTTAGAGAGGCGTGGATCACGCCTTCAGCTGCGCGGTTGAAAGCTCGGGCCGCCTCGCGCGCCTGCTCGTCGTTCGAGCGGGTGCCCTCCGGCGCTAGGCAGCCGGTCGCGACGGGATTGGTGGCATAGTAGCGGGCTGCTTCTTCCAGCACGCTCGTGAGGCACGCTCCTACCGTGAGCGCGTTCAACGTCGCCGATGATAGCGAGGCAGGGCGGTTGGTGCCGATTCTGGAGGATTTCAATCCCGGCGACATTGAGCTCATCCACGCCGTACTCGTCGGGAGCCCAACCCCCGCGGGCACGCGAGCATTCGCCGACTTCCTGTCCGAGCGCCTCGCCGAATGCCAGTGTGCTTGGAGCCAATCGAATTTCACGGCTTCACCATTTAATAAGGGGCTCCTGTGGTGTGTAGCCGGGAAGACCATCAGGGCACGGCGCCTCTCGCGAATACGATCGAACTCACCGCATGAAGAATTCGACCGGCACGACCAGCTCGATCGTATCGCCCTTCACCTCCTCGGGGGGTTTTGGCAGAGGCTGGGCGCGCTTTGGCAAGCTTGTCGCCTCGGTGTCGAGAAAGCGAAAGCCGGACGAGCGCTCCAACCGCGAGGAGAGGACTTGTCCGTTCCGATCCATC
>Ga0207641_10001198_pt1 | contig 25980 bp, 18 predicted proteins | sample KBSSwiS62_FD_184306 | JGI IMG/M metagenome (GOLD analysis project Ga0207641, IMG submission 184306) | Switchgrass rhizosphere microbial communities from Kellogg Biological Station, Michigan, USA - KBS Switchgrass S6-2 (SPAdes) (version 2) | ecosystem: Host-associated > Plants > Roots >... | reverse complement strand
TTTTGCAGAAATCAATATCTATAAATGGGGTTGCGTTAGCAAGAAAAACATCATACACATGCAGAAGTATATTTTTCTTTTGGGAATGATCTTTTTGATTGTTTCCTGTAAAAAAAATAATGACTCAACCAGCAATAGCTCCGGTAATGATGAATGTGTCATGAGAGCGTCAGCAGGTAATGGTGAAATAAAAGCAAGTCAGTACATTGTTGCATTTAGTCTTGTCATTAATTCCCGAACATCATCTCGTATTAGCCTTGAGCAGGTAAGTAAAAATATTTTGCAGCGAAACGTCATTGATGTTTCAGCATTAAAAACATCTTTTGTTGGTGAACCCGGCGGGTTTATTGCAAAGTTGACCGCAGATGAAGCAGAAGCTTTACGACATGATGGATCAGTTGAAGCAGTAGAACCAGACAGGATCATTTCATTGGGCACATGTTTTACGGTTGTTGAACCAAGGCTTATCACATGGAATATAAATCGCATTGGTTACGGAAACGGCATTGGTAAAACAGCGTGGATCGTTGATTCGGGAATCGACTTTAATCATTCCGACCTTACTGTTGATCAAACACAAAGCCGCTCATTTGTTGATGGACAAACATCTGCTGACGATCAAAATGGGCATGGTACACATGTAGCAGGAATTATTGGTGCAAAAAATAATACAATTGGTGTGTTAGGCGTTGCATCTGGTGCCACGCTTGTGTCATTGCGGGTATTAGATAAAGATGGCAACGGGAATTTATCTTATATTATCCAGGCATTGGCATACATAAATACAACTGCAGCTGCAGGCGATGTTGTAAATATGAGTGTTGGCGGTGAGTCGGGGTCTTCAATTCTTGATCAACAGGTACAAAATACTGCAGCAAGAGGAATTTATTTTGCAATAGCAGCTGGCAATGATGGTAAACTGGCAGATCTTAGTTCACCTGCAAGAGTCAATGCTCAAAATGTTTACACAGTGTCTGCAGTTGATAGCCTTGATAATTTTGCTTCATTTTCTAATTATGGAAATGATGTAGTTGATTTTGCAGCGCCGGGGGTTCACATTCTATCTACATGGATGGGTAATCGTTATGCTTATGCAAGTGGCACTTCTATGGCCGCTCCGCATGTTGCAGGATTATTATTATTGAGAGGCAGGAATATTACAATTTCTGGAATCGCGAAGAATGATCCGGATGGTACGCCTGATCCTATTGCACATTATTAATATAAAAAGGAGAAGTTTGATCTTCTCCTTTCTTATTTAAGTTTAAAATTGTTATTGCATTATGCAGCGATATTTGTACTCAGTCCTCATTTTATCGCAACAACTTGTTCTTTTTGTTTTGTTGGTAGTTGTATGTTTTCCAGACTTGTTTTCTGCAAGTGTGAAAGGAATTCCTATCCTCATATTCCATCCTGATGCTTTTGATTCAAGCGTTGCATAATTTGTTTTTATGCCTGATTCATTAGAAATAGTTTGTTTCTCCATATTACCTATGCCTGCGAAATAATTGATGCTTACATTCAACAGTCTTTGTTTGTTTCTCCCAAATTCAAAATTCATTCCAGTAAGAAAAGCGGTGTTCCAATTGCCGGCACGATATTCATAAGCGGTTTGCCCACCTTGTGTTTTTGTAACAATATCTGTTTTTGGAGCTGCTATGTATCCTACACCGATTGATGGCTGTAAACGAACCCACCCTCCTTTGTTTTTGTTTTCAACATTTTTCATAGCAGTATTCTTGCTTTGGCAATGGCTTGACCGCGAATAAGAACTTCTTGAACAATTGCTGCGATAATAATAACTGCCACAGGAACTACTGCCAGATGATTTAGTTTTTGATGTATTTCTTGATTGCTTTGTTTTATTAAAAAAGATCGGCTTTGTTGTAAATTGGTAACCTGCTTCCATTCGCAATTGCATGTTTGCCTTTGTTGCAACATATGCATTCATTCCATTTTCAATATCATTAAAACCATATAATACACCTGAACGGCTTGTACTTGCTCCAATATAAGGTCCAAAGCCTTGTTTGAATTTATAATCAAGACGCAAACTTACCTGCGGGTTAAACTCCGCTCCAAGCGGAGCAAATGATCCAAGGTCATTGTAATTGACAGATGTTCTTGAATTTTCAAAACCTACTTGTGGAGTTAGGGAAAGTTTCTGGGCATTCATTGCAATCGCAGAGACAATGAACAGGCCCGATAAGGCTACACTTCTCATGGCAATAAATTTTAGTGTAGAGAAGTTAAGATATTTTTTTACCGGGGAAAAATTTTATGGATGAGTGGCTGAAGGAGATTACTGTAGTTTTCGCAAAGCCTCACCCAACTTGCTAATCATTTCATTGATCTCTTCTTTTTTACATGTGCCAACGCTGAGACGATACCAGGGATTGCTGCGGCTACTGCCAAATGCATAAAATGGAACAACTGCTAAACCAGCTTCATTTAAAATATAGGCAGTTACATCTCCCTGTGACTCTAATATTTTTCCGTCTGCGGTTTTTCTACCGGTTGCGTCAACTTTTATAGTTAAATAAATTGCGGCTTCAGGTGTGATGCAATCAACTGGCAATCCTTCTTTTTTTAATTTCATGAAGCCAGCATGAATGCCCCGCAATCTTTCTTCTAATTCATTTTTAAAATGAAGCAGGTAGTTTTCAATTTCTTTTTTCTTACCTAAAAAACTTGCTACGGCTTTTTGTTCGGCCATCGGCGCCCATGCACCCACATGCCCAAGAATTGATTTCATTTTATTAATAACAGATGCTGGTCCCATACTCCATCCTACTCTTACTCCAGTTGCAGCAAATACTTTACTGATTGCATCAATAAAGATGGTATAGTTGCGCATCTCCGGTCTTAATGAAACAGGATTATAATGTTTGATATCGCCGTATGTCAAGTGCCAATACATCTGGTCATACATGATAAATACTTTCTTTTCTTTTTCACTTCTTCTGGCATTTTCTTCCAACACCAGGTCACAGATCGCTTCAAGTTCTTTTTTTGAAAATGTGGTGCCTGTTGGATTTTGCGGAGAGCATAATGAAATAAGCGTTGCTTCTTTTATATGCGGACGAATATCGTCTGCTGTCGGCATAAAATTATTTTCTGCCGTTGCTTCTATCACTACATGTTCGCCTTCCACAAAATGAGTGTAATGATTATTATTCCATGATGGCACTGCATAGATCACTTTATCACCTTTATCACAAATAGCACGGTAAGTTGCATAAATAAGTGGACGACCACCGGATGAAACAAGTATTTCGCCTAATGAATAATCTAGCTTTTCCCATTCTTTCATAAAAGAAACAATGGCTTCACGAAGATCAAGATTGCCTTCTGCTGCAGGATAGTTGGTGAAATGATTCCGGTAGGCGATTACAATTTCATCTTCCAGTTCCTTTGGTATCGGGAAAATAGAAGGATCAAAATCACCTACGGTGAAATTGTAGATCTTTTCCCCCTGTCTCATCTTTTCACGAATCTCACCGCCCAGTTTTACGATTTCTGAACCGATCAATGTTTCTGACAAATGTGACAATTTCATGCCCAATTAATTTTGCAGCAAATGTAAAAGGAATGATGGAGAAAACCAGAACGATTGTTAGCAAAGGAAATAGGGTTAGTATACACTTTCTAGACCATGCTCAATTTTTCAACTTAACCAGCGTCAATAATCTCAACAGCATATCCCATTTGAATATTTATCCTTTATTTTCACTTTGAATTTTCATAGGATAAGGTTTAATGGTTTTTGATTAGAAAAGCCCCCCAGTTTCCACCGGAGGGCTTTTTATTTTTTGTTCTTCTCAACTTATATATAGTTACCTGGAAAAGGTTGAAAGCTCTATGAGTTTTCAACCTTTAATTTTCATTTTTCAATTATTATTGGATCGGCTTATAATCCTTAAACAAGTTCACTTTTGTTCCTTCTACAAGACTGCGGTAATCCTTCCATTTGCCATCAAAAAATGTATTGATCTTTTGTACCACATCCGCAGCAGCAGTTTCTGCATTTACCACCATCGTTTCTTCCTGCTGTCCTGGCACTACCATCTTACTTCCAATTGCTTGCTGGGCAGACTGCATCTGGCTCATTACCGTTACTTCAAATGGACTTCTTGATAAACCCTGCCTGTCAGATGTTTTGCCACTTATAACTTCACGAATAGATTTTATCTCGTCCTGCATTTTAGTTGTTGTCTTTCTTAATGAATCAGCTTCTTTTCCTTCCACGCCTTTTAATTGAGATTGCATTTTTGTACAAACCTCTTCTGCTTCTGTCAATCGATCCATTCCTTCTGTTAGTTTGTCCGCAGTTTTTCTTAAACGATCATACATTTTTCGCTGAGCAATTTTTATATCGTTTCGATTACCCAATCTCGGATCATCCTTTACTGTTACATAAGTTGAATCGTTTGCTCTCGCATAAGTAACTATCACTTTATAAGTACCGGGTAAAACCTGGAAACCACCCGGCTCCGGAGAACCTGGTGTTGGTTTTGGCGAGCCCGGTTGACGGAAACCTTTTTCTTCCATTCCCCAGTATTGACGATTGAAACCGCTATCAACATTCCAGCGAATTGTTCTTATCAATTCATTCTTATCATTAAAAATTCTAACCATTGCGCTATCACCTCTTCTTACACTGCCCTGACCTTGTCCTCCTTGTCCACCACCAAATCCTCCGCCACCTCCACGGCCACCACCCCCACCTTGTTGAGCTGGTTGTGTAATAACCGGTGCATTATCCATCGCCTGTGTTCTTGCAGTGGTATCCGATTTCTTTGGTTTATTAATGTAAAAAGAAATTTCTGCTCCACGTCTCCTGTTATCTGCATCCCATAAACCATCTACACTCCACTCATAACCTGTAGCAGCACGATATTGTGCCTGGTATGCTTCAGGTGCCGCGAAAACTGTGATAGGGTTTGTTATGGCCATTCCTTTATTTGCAGCAAGTTTTCTTAACGGACGAATATCATCCAATATCCACAACGCTCTTCCGAAAGTTGCAATGGCAAGATCAGATTCTCTTTCCTGAATTGCCAGATCGTAAGTAGAAACAGAAGGATAACCATTTTTCCATTGCTGATAAGTATCGCCATTATCAAAGCTTATCCATAATCCATGTTCAGTTCCAACAAAAATTAAATTTGGTTCAACAGGATCTTGTATCATACACAATGCATAGCCTTTTACTTTATTTTCATCTACTATCCTTGTCCATGTATGACCATAATCAGTTGTACGGAAAATATAAGGTTTAAAATCTCCTCGACGATAATCATTGGCAACAACAAAGGCTTCACCGGCATTATAACGTGATGCAGTTATTTGAGGAATCCAGCAACTCAATGGCATGCCCGGAATTTTTCCGCGCAAACTCGTCCATGTTTTTCCTCCGTCTCTTGTTAGCTGCACATTACCATCGTCAGTGCCTGCCCAAATCGTTCCTTGCTCTTTTGCGGAAGGTGCAATTGTGATAATGGTACAATGTGTTTCAGCACCAGTTATATCTAATGTTATTCCACCTGTATTTTGAAATGCTTTGATCTCTACAGAATCATTTGTTGTAAGATCAGGGGATATCATTTGCCAGCTTACACCTTTATCAGTGCTTTTGTGTACGAACTGGCTTCCGAGATAAATCGTTTTTTTATCAAATGGATCCTGTGCCATAGCAGTATTCCAGTTCCATCGAAGCAATTGCTTTGGATCGAGAGTAGGAGGTTTTACAAACCAGCTTTCGCCTGTTTTCCAATTACGGCGTCCAACACTTCCTCCCTGGCTTTCACTATATACCCAACTTGCATCTTCAGCATCAGGCATCACATCAAATCCATCACCGCCACCGACATTATTCCAATAATAATTTCTTATTCCTGCATTGATCCATGTATATGCAGGGCCATGCCAGCTTCCGTTATCCTGCATACCACCCATTACATTATATGGCATTTCATTATCAACATTGATATGATAAAATTGTCCAACAGGGATCTTATCATCAAATGTCCAGTTCTTACCACGGTCATGTGTGATACCGATACCGCCATCATTTCCTTCGATCATAAAGCTTCCATCTTTAGGATGTATCCACCATGCATGATGATCAGGATGAATGCCTGAATATGGGATCAGTGTAGTGAAAGTTTTACCACCATCTTCACTCACCTCTACCTGGTCATGAATATTGTATAAGCGATTTTCATTTTGCGGATCAACACGAATGTCCTGGAAATAAAATGGTCGGTTGGTTACCCATCTTGCATCATTCGTTACTAGTTCCCATTTTGTACCACCATCATCGCTTTTATACAAACCATTTTTTGTTGCTTCCACCATTGCATACACCCGACGCGGATCATTGGTTGCATATGCCAAACCAACTCTTCCATAAGTTCCATCAGGCAAACCATCATCTTTACCAAGTTTCTTCCAGGTCTTACCTCCATCGATTGTAAGATATAAACCGCTGCCAGGTCCACCACTTTTAAAATCCCATGGCGTACGTCGATGCTGCCACATATTTGCCAATAAACGATTGGGATTTGATGGATCCATTACAAGATCAGCACAACCTGAAGTATCATTCGTGTATAGAATTTTTGTCCATGTTTCGCCGCCATCTGTTGTTTTAAAAACTCCTCTTTCAGGATGAATACCATAAGGATTTCCTATAGCAGCCGCATAAACTGTATTTGGATTAACAGGGTCAACAATGATGCGGTGAATATTTCTTGTATTCTCCAACCCCATTCTCTTCCATGTTTTACCCGCATCCAATGTTTTAAAAATTCCTTCACCGATGTTCAATGAATTTCTTGGGTTGCCTTCACCTGTTCCCACCCAAACAATGTTTGGATTTGATTGCTGCACAGCAACCGAACCGATATTTTGTGTTGGCTGATCATCAAACACCGGCGTCCATGAATTGCCGCTGTTCTCGGTTTTCCATACGCCGCCGGATGCAGCGCCGAGATAAATGATATTTGGATTCTCTAACACAACGTCGATAGTTGTGATACGTCCACTCATACCAGCAGGGCCGATATTGCGGGGTTTCCAGTTTTTAAATTGTTCAAGACTTAGTTTTTGTGCGGTAATAGACAAGCAGAGCAAAGTGCCGAAGGCACCGAACAAAATAGTTTTTCTCATTGCATGTGATGTTTTAAAAAAATAAACTTACTTAAAAACGGGGACTAAAGGAAAATTTTCGATGAATGGTCAGTTGTGGGTGGTGAGTTGTAGAGTAGGTTAAAACTATTTAATGATTTTTGTAATCAAATCGGCCCTCGGTGATTTTATAAACCTTACCATCAATTGAATTATAGCCTTCAAATTCGAATCGACCGCTAATAATCTTATTAATACTATCAGATTTCAAGATTTCAATCCATCCGTTGTGGAGGCTATCTGTAAAATACGTTTTACCATTTGTATGATAATATCCATAATTGTGAATCTGTCCTGTTCCAAAATGAATATCGCCTGTATTTTTATTTAAAAGATATTTTTGTGAGGGCAGGTAATCAATTCCGGAATAATTTCTACAAAAAAGCTCTATGTATCCGTCAGGACTATTTGTTTCAATTAAAATATGTACTCCGGGGAAAAAGGCAGTCTCAAAATATCCACCGTTAGTTGGATATACTACTCCAGATCCATTCACCATGCCTATAGGAACCCAAGGGTCACCATTTATTTTGCAGCCAATTGTATTCTTTCCTTCAAAAGTTAGTGGTGGGAGTTCGTCATTATTATTATTATTTTCCTTCTTACAACTGTTTCCAATAAGCAACAGACCAAGTAAAACCATTTGTGAAAGAATTCGCATAATTCATTCCCTTTCTTTCCCTAATCTACCAAAATAAAAAACTCCGGCAATGGGTTTGCCGGAGTTTTCAATGAAATAAGTTTATCAGAATGGTTTTACAGTCTTTACACCCGGAGTGATCTTTGAACTCTCAGGATAAAGCACTGCTTTCACCATATTATTCAAAGTCAAAAATTTCTTGGCTGCTTTTTGAAGATCTTCAACAGTGATCGCATTTACTTTTTGCTCATAATCCAACACATTTTCAGGATTCGTTTGATCGATAAATGCATTTGACAACACCCCAAGCCAATAATCATTGCTTTGAAGATTTACATGATATTGTTTCTTCCATGTTTCTTTTACCTTATCAAGATCTTTTTGATCAATGCCTTTTTCCTGTGCATCTTTGATTAGTTCAGTCAATGCTTTTTCAAGCGTTTCAACATTTTCAGGCCCGCAGGGAAGTTGAGCTGTTACGTTATAATGTACATATGGTCTTTTTACAATGGTCCCATACATGCCGCCGCCATAAATACCGCTCATCTCTTCTCTTAATTTTTCAATGACCTTAATGTTCATTACTTCCAGCAATGCAGCAAGATCCATTTTTTCTTCGCGGCTGTATTCTGTTTCTCCTTCAAAAATAAAATTGATCACACTCTGCGATTCTTTTCCTTTTTTCAGGTTTGCTTCCGTGTATCCTTTTATCATCCTCACTCCATTGTCTTTATATTTATTTTCTTTCGGAGAGGAGGGAAGTGAGCCGATATATTTTTCCAATAATGGCTTTGCTTTTTCAGGATCGATGTTCCCGACAAATGTGTAATGCATGCCATGCGCATTGCTAAAGACCTGGTTATAGATAGCGAAAGACTTATCAAGATTTATTTTATCATAATCTTCAGGGCCAGGCACCGGGTCGTCAGACCATGGATTATTATTAAAGAGAACTTTATTCAACGTATCCTGGTACCATGCCTGCGGATCCTGCATATAAAATTGGGTGGATGCTTTTTCTTTTGTTATAAAAGATTTGAATAAGCCTTCATCTTTCCGTGGTTGTGTATAATACAAATACATCAGTTGGAGAAACGTTTCAAAATCTTTTACACTACTGCGACCTTCAATACCTTCTTCATTATTATTGATATAAGGCGTAACCGAAACTGTTTTGCCTGCCATGAATTTTCTCAGATCAGTTGGTGACATATCTTTTACACCCATTTGGCCAACAAGCACCGCAGCATATTGTGCATTTTCTTTATTAGCAAGATCAAAATTGTGAAAACCGCCAAACCGCCATGCATCCATTTGAATTTCGTCATTCTTTAGCGTTGTAGGCTTTATTGTTATGGTAACTCCGTTACTTAATGTAAGATCTGTTGTACCCAGCTTTTCATTTTTTGTTTCAGCAGTAATTTTTCCCGGCATTGGTTCTTTATCAAGCAATGCGGATGCAACTGTTTTCTCTTCATAGGCTTTTACTGGTTTTTTATTTGCTGCCACAACAGCTTTCAAAAGATCGGCATTGTTTGGCAGTTGATCTTTCAACTTGGCCGGAGCCTCTACCAGGGTGAATGCATTTGCTGTCGATGGCATTTGTTTTGCCAGCGCATTTATTTCCTGCAAACTGATCGTTGATAATACCTGTTGCAGAAATTTATAACGATGTTCAACTCCGGGAATCGGATTGCCCTGTAAAAAATTATTTACATACTGCTGAACGATCGCCCCTGACTCTGATTTGTCTCTTTCGTTAAAAGATTTTTCTGCTGCATTCATCAAACTTGCTTTCGCACGGTCAAGTTCTGTTTGCAAAAACCCAAATTGTCTTGCACGATTTGTCTCTTCGATCAATGCATCAAGTGCATCCTGCAGCGGCGCTTCGCCAAGTACTGCAAAAGATGTAAAAGAATTATAACCTCGAATAAAAGGTTGGTAACCCGTGTTCGCAAACACAAAAGGCGGATTTGGCTTTTGTGTTAATTCAGTTAATCGTTGATTGATCAAAGAACTTACCAGGCCTTCTACTGTGCTTTCCCGATAATCGGCCCATGTTTTTAATTTTTTGGCTGGCTTTACAAAATTGTATACCTCCAGGAAAGTATTAGTCGCCTCGTCATCAGTTACTACCATTGCATCGGGTGCTGTTCTTTGTTTTATTGAAATAATAGAGGGTCTTACCGGAGCGTTGGCAGGATTTGTAAATTTTGAGAAATGCGCTTTGATCTTTTTCTCAGCCACTGCGGGATCAATATCACCTACAACAATCACTGCAATTAAGTTCGGGCGGTACCATGTTTTATAAAAATTCTTTAGTGATTCCGGCTTAAACGTTTTTAATATCTCATCTTTCCCGATTGGTAGACGCTCCGCATATTTTGAACCATTGAACAATCTGGGAAAATACTGGCGGCTCATTCTCTCATCAGATCCTTTGCTAAGTCTTGATTCTTCCAGCACAACACCCCGTTCTTTTTCAACTTCATTTTTATCAAATAAATTATTGAAAGCCCAATCTTCTAAAACCGTAAATCCTTTTTCAACAACTGATTCATCATCGGCTGGAATTGGTAGAATATAAACTGTTTCATCAAAACTTGTGTATGCATTCAGGTCGGCACCAAACTCCACTCCTGTTTTTTGTAAATAATCAACCAGCTCATTTTTTGGAAAATTCTTTGAACCATTAAAGCCCATGTGTTCCATAAAGTGAGCTAACCCACGCTGATCATTGTTTTCTAAAACAGAACCGGCATTTACGGCAAGACGCAGTTCTATTTTTTTTTCAGGTTTTGCGTTTTTACGGATATAATAAGTAAGACCATTCGCCAGTTTTCCAACCTTTACATTTGGATCTACAGGCAGCGGATCTTTTAGATTGTATTGACCAAAAGAAATGACATAGAAAAAAGTAAATACAACAAAGAATAATGGTTTAAGCTTTTGATTCATGAGCTGATTTTTAGGGTGGTAAATATAATCAGGCCTGTTCGTTAAGGAAAATAAAAAACTCCCTCAGCGGGAGGGAGCAATAGTTCAAAGGGAATATGAATTGCCCGAAGGACTGCTTTGGAGATTAATTATTCGGTTTTTCTTCTTTCTTCTCATTATACTTTTTCTCAGCTTCCTTTGCTTTCGCAAAATCAAGCACTACTCCATTGATACAATAACGCAGACCAGTAGGTTTGGGACCATCATCAAATACATGGCCTAAATGGGCTTTACAACGTCCGCATTCAACTTCAGTCCTGCTCATGCCAAGTGTATTGTCTTCCAGGTAAATAATGCTTTCTTTACTTATCGGTTCATAAAAACTTGGCCAGCCACAACCGCTTTCAAACTTTGTATCACTTCTAAACAAAGGATTACCGCAAGCAGCACAGTAATATGTACCAACTTCATTGAAGGCTTCATACTTACTGCTCCAGGGTCTTTCTGTTCCTTTCAGGCGGGCTATTTGATAAACATCTGCCGGAAGAACTTTTTTCCATTCTTCTTCTTTCAAATTCACTTTTGATGTATCGGTATTTGAATAAACCGGGTTATCTTTTTTATTAATAGTATCCATTTTTACAATTTTTGTTTTTGTTGATTGGGAATAGCTGCATTGCTGGCAGGCTGTGGCAACGATCAGCAATATCAATAATTGTTTCATTTTGTTCTGTTTCTTATTATACAAATTTACGTTTAATAAGGTTGGCTGGTTTGTCATTAGCCGGACAAAGGGTAGATGCTTAACATTTTATTACAAACAGCCGTTCTAATAGAAGTTTTTAACCAAATCCGTGCCCATCAATGAATTTTTCGGGTAAGGGACATTATATTTGTCGTTCACACAGGTTAGCAAGTACATGTTCAATTTAATTTTATTCGGCCCTCCGGGCAGCGGTAAAGGCACGCAATCAGACAAGCTGGTTGAAAAGTATGGACTTATCCATCTTTCTACTGGCAACCTGCTTCGTGAAGAGATCACTAATAAAACCCCTCTTGGCAAAGAAGCAAAGAAATTTATAGATCACGGCCAATTGGTTCCTGATGAAGTGGTGATCGGCATGGTAGATTCTTTTTTTGACAGGCATAAAGATGTAAATGGTTTTTTATTTGACGGCTTTCCGCGAACAGTGGCTCAGGCGCAAGCATTGGATAAATTATTAGCACTAAAAAAAACTGATATTGCAATAGTGCTTGCTCTTGATGTAACGGAGAAGGAATTGGTAAACAGGTTACTTAATCGTGGTAAAACGAGCGGCCGAAGTGATGATAACAGCGAAGATGTGATAAGGAAGCGATTCGCAGTATATACAAATGAAACCTCGCCGGTAGCTGATTACTATAAAAAGACAAGAAAATTCAAACCCATTCATGGCGAAGGTTCTTTAGATGAGATCAATGCAGCTCTCCGGCAAGCTATTGATAAGGCAATGGCAGATCATAAAGACTGATTTTGATCCCGGGTTTCCGGGATTTTTTTATGTCCTTGTTTTAGCGAACTTGCAGGATTAAGGCGCACTACATGAATTTTGAAAAGGAGAATTTCATCCGCACAAAACTTGTTTCACATTTACAGAAGCTAAAGAATGACGAGCCTGCCCGCTGGGGCAAAATGAATGTTCAACAGATGATAGAACATTTTACTGATGTAATGATGGTGGCATCAGGCAAGATCAAATTACCAATTGTAACACCTGCAGATAATCTTCCAAGATTAAGGGAGTTTATGTTTAGCGAAAAGCCATTTAAAGAAAACACTAAAAGCCCAGTGCTTGCTGAAGAACCAACTCCTTTAAAAAAACATACCAAAGAAGCGGCGATTGGTAAATTACAGGAAGAGCTGATCCATTTTTTTGAGGCTTTTGAAAAAGATCCGGGATTAAAAACTATCAATCCTGTTTTTGGCGAGTTGGATTTTGATGCAAATATCCAATTACTCTACAAACACGCATTACATCATCTTCGTCAGTTTGGGATCTATGTCAATTAAAATTTCTATGAAATGAAACTTGAAAACTATGTTGGGGGGAAATGGGTGACTGGTGATGGTGAAGGCCAGCAACTTTTTAATGCGGTGACAGGTGAAGTAGTGGCGAATGCTACTTCGAAAGGATTAGATTTTAGATCGATCACGGAATATGCAAGAAAAACCGGAAACAGGAACTTGCGGAAAATGACTTTTCATGAAAGAGGAAGAATGTTGAAAGAGCTTGCTCTTCATTTACGCAAACATCTCGATAAATTTTATTCCATCTCTTATAAAACAGGCGCCACAAAAGCCGATAGCTGGGTGGATATCGAAGGCGGAATTGGAAATCTTTTTGCCAATGCATCTTTAAGAAGAAAATTTCCTGATGAAATATTTTGTATTGATGGTGAAAGTCATAACCTGAGTAAGAACAATACTTTCATGGGAACTCACATACTTGTTCCCAAAGAAGGAGTAGCGATCCATATCAATGCATTTAATTTTCCTGTATGGGGTATGTTGGAAAAAGTTGCTGTAAACCTTTTAGCTGGAATGCCAGCAATAGTAAAACCAGCAACGATCACATCTTTTTTAACCGAGGCAGTAGTAAAGGAGATCATTGCAAGTAAAATTTTACCAGAAGGCGCCTTGCAACTTATTTGTGGCAGCGCCGGTGATCTGTTGGATCATGTTACTTCACAGGATGTCATCACATTTACCGGGAGCGCATCAACAGGATTAATGTTGAAAAGTAATCCACGGATAATGAATGAGAATGTTCCATTCAATATGGAAGCAGACAGTTTGAATTGTATTGTGCTTGGAGACGATGTAACACCCGATAAACCTGAATGGGAAATTTTTGTAAAGGAAGTGAGAAAAGAAATGACATTGAAAGCTGGCCAGCGCTGTACGGGTATTCGCAGAATATTTGTTCCTGAAAATAAAATGGAGGATCTGTGGAAAGCGATCTCAGTTTCTTTAGCACAAACCACCATCGGTAATCCTTTAAATGAAAAAGTGCGAATGGGCAGTCTTGCGGGAGAAAGCCAGCGGAAAGAAGTAAGAGAACAAGTACAAAAATTGTTGGCTTCTTCGCAAATTGTTTACGGTTCGCTGGATAGTGTTCAAGTGGTAGATGCAGATGCAAAGAAAGGAGCATTTCTATCACCCATTTTGTTAATGAATGATAAACCACATAGTGCAAAAGAAGTGCATGAGGTTGAAGCATTCGGCCCGGTGAGTACAATTATGCCTTATAAGAATTTAGATGAAGCAATTGAATTGGGAAAATTGGGTAAAGGAAGTCTTTGTACAACGGTAGTAACTGCTGATCATAAAATTGCAAAACAATATGTGATCGGTGCTGCTACTCATCATGGAAGAATCCTGGTATTGAATAATGAATGTGCTAAGGAAAGTACTGGTCATGGTTCACCATTGCCATTATTAATTCATGGAGGTCCCGGTCGTGCGGGTGGTGGCGAAGAAATGGGCGGCATTCGTGGTGTAAAACATTATATGCAAAGAGCTGCATTGCAGGGTTCGCCAACTACGCTGACTGAAATTACCGGCGTTTATCAACAACATGCGAAAGGGAAAGATCCGGGCAAGCATCCATTTAAAAAATATTTTGAAGAGCTACGAATCGGCGACCAGATCGTAACTGAAAAAAGAATTATAACAAGCGAAGACATTGATAAGTTTGCTGACCTGAGCGGCGATCATTTTTATGCGCATATTAAAACAACCGATTTTACCGGGACCATGTTCGAGCAGCAAGTGGCGCATGGATATTTTATTATGAGTATTGCGGCTGGTTTGTTTGTTGATAGCTATGAAAAAAATCCTGTGTTATTGAATTACGGTATTGATGAACTTCGCTTTACCAAACCGGTTTATCCCGGCGCTGAAATTCATATTCGATTTACTTGCAAGGAAAAACTACCAAGTGATAAAAGAGTTGTTGAAGATCCTAAAGATTTTAAAAGGGGTGATGATATTGAAAAAGGAATTGTAAAGTGGCTGGTGGAATTTATTGATGAAACAAATGAGATAACGGGGGTGGCTACTATTTTAACAATGGTGGCTAAAACCCCTGTCTCCTAAAGGGGAACTTAGGTTTAAAAATCTTTCTTTAAAGAAGCTGAACTAAAAAGAAAGAAACTAACTTAGAATGTATGAGTGGGTATGTAAAGACCGAAACGCATAAAGGAATCACAACAATCGAATTCTTTCATCCGCAAAGCAATTCATTGCCGGGAAAAATATTGCATGACCTTGCTGTTGCTATTCAGCATGCGGGGCAGGATCCCGATACGATCGTTATCATTCTTCGTTCCCCAGGCGAAAAAGCTTTTTGTGCCGGTGCATCGTTTGATGAATTGGTGGAAATAAAAAATGAAAAAGAAGGCCTGGCATTTTTCAGTGGCTTTGCTCATGTAATTAATACTATGCGATTGTGTCCCAAGTTTATTATTGGTCGTATTCATGGTAAATGTGTAGGAGGTGGTGTTGGTTTAGCTGCTACTGTTGATTATGCAATTGCAACTGAAGCTGCAGAAGTAAGATTAAGTGAATTAGCAATAGGTATTGGCCCATTCGTTGTAGGCCCCGCTGTTGAAAGAAAGATCGGAACATCTGCATTTAGCCAATTATCAATTGATGCTGTTCATTGGAGAAATGCGGATTGGGCAAGAAGAAAAGGATTATTTGCCGAGCTGCATAACACTACAGAAGAAATGGATGAATCGATCCACCGACTTGCTGATACACTTTCACATTCCAATCCTGAGGCAATGGCTGAAATGAAAAAGATCTTCTGGAAAGGTACAGAACATTGGGATCATCTATTAATTGATAGGGCGAAGATCAGTGGTCGGCTGATCTTAAGTGAGTTTACAAAAAATGCTATCGCGAAATTTAAAAAATAGTACATACTCTACTTTCTTAATTACTTCTACCACGAAAGTGGTATTGCCAGCCATATAAACATCGTGTAGCTTTCCTTCCCACCTTTTAATTTTGTTGTTTTAAAATCTATTTATGAGCATCAAACATTTTGGTTGGTTGCCGGATTTTCCAGATATAAGAGATCGTCTATATAGCTATAGCAAGCCTAATGATAAAACGGTGCCCGATTCTGAGAAAAAAGAATCGATAAAAGATATGAGAGAAAAAGCAGGCTCAAAATCTAAAAAAAAAGTGCTTGCAAAAAATATTCTAACCGGAAAAGCAGAAATCGATACAAAATATTTTTGTCCGCCGGATGATCAGGGACCCAACAATTCTTGTACAGCTCATGCTGGCACTTCCCTCGTAGAATATTTTGAAAATCGCATCAGCGGCAACTATGAGAAGAAATCAAAAATGTTTCTATATAAAGTCACCCGCAATCTTATGGATTTTGAAGGTGATACCGGCGCTTTTGTGCGCAGTACTATGAAAGCTCTTGTGCTTTTTGGTGTGCCTCCTGAAAAATATTGGCCTTACACAAATGATAAAATAAAAGAAGAGCCTACACAATTTTGTTATGCATTTGGCCAAAACTACCAGGCTATACAGTATTATCGGCTTGATAAACAAAATATAGATCGTAATGATGTGTTACAGGAGATCAAGATCAACATTGTAAAACAACTGCCGGTGATGTTTGGCTTCACTGTTTATAATAATATTAGTGCAAGTAAAAAAAATGGTGGCCTGATCGCATTTCCATCAAAGAAAAATAAACTGCTCGGTGGACATGCTGTTGTTGTAATAGGATATGATGATAAAAAAGTAATAGAGATACCAGAGGATAATGATAAAACAGTTGGAGCATTTAAGATCCGTAATTCCTGGGGTGAAGATTGGGGAGAAGAAGGCTATGGATGGCTACCCTATAAATATTTGGAGGAAGGACTTGCAAAAGATTTTTGGTCCATCATTAAAAATGAATGGGTCAATAATAAAGAGTTTGAGTAGATCATTAACCTAAACCATTTTTATGTCAAAAGGATACGCCTTGGTGATCGGCCTCAATGGAGTTGATGCCGTTCATTATGATGGCTGGGATGGGGCTTTGAATGTTTGTGAAGCAGATGCAAAAAAAATATTCTCCTATTTTAAAGAAAAAAAATTCGGGTCGGTTACAAAGCTGCTTACTAAAGAAGCTACAAGGGCTAATGTTATTTATGCGCTTGATAAAATGGCCGCTGATGCTAGTGCAGGTGACCTGGTAGCTATTTATTATTCGGGTCATGGTGGAAACGAGATCCCTGATCTGAATAAAGACGAAGACGATCCATGGAATGATCGTTTTGATGAAACATGGTGCCTCTATGATGCACAATTGATAGATGATGAGCTTTACTATCAATGGAAAAAATTTAAAAAAGGAGTAAGAATTGTAGTGATGTCAGACAGTTGTTTCAGCGGCGACATTGCGAAGCTGATGGTTTCTGCAAAAAGAGGACCCTCTAAAGCGATGCCCAAAAAAGCCGGAGAAAAAACTTACAAGAAAAATAAAAAATTTTATACCAAACTTGTCAAAGAACTTGCTTCTAAAGAATTAAAAATCTTTAAGACAAATAAAAAAGGAAAAATTGTTGCAAGCCTCTTGCAGATCTCCAGCAGCCAGGAATTCCAAACATCCAATGCAGAAACTGACGATTATCCTAATAACAGTTTATTTACCGCCATATTTTTTAAACTCATAAAATCACCAAAGAATACAAAGTCATATGAACAATTAATTGCCGCCTTAAAAAAATCAATGCCTGAATTCCAAATGCCAAAAGAACAAATGCTCGGTGATCTGAGTTTAAAACTGCAATTGAATAAACCCTTTTCTATTTAAATTTTTATTGTATGCAATCAGCAACTGGAAAGATCGAACTGATCATCAATACAGCATCTTTCCCAACGAAAGGAAAACCTTTATCAAGATCAAAACTTGATTTTGTAAGTAAGTTGAAAGCAGATGGGATAAAATTACAGGTAACTGATTTCGCTCCTCCTAAAAAGACAAATACGAAAGGCCCCTTATCTCCTTCGTCACAAAAGCTGCTTGCAAAAACCAATGTTTCAGAAGCAGAAGTAAATCCATGGGATCTTGCTCACATGGTAAATGATCAGATAAAAACCAATCAAAGTTTTGTAGAGCCCGATCTTGTCAGCGAATTTATTGTTGACAATAAAGTTCGAGGTGGAATGAAAAATGTAAAAAGCGCCATTTTGAAGAGTGGAGGAAACCCGGATGATTTTGATCCCGACTGGAATCCGCATGAAAATTCTATATGGCATCTTGATAAAAAATTTTCTCAATTACTCGATGCAAGAAATGAAGTGATGACCAATGATGATGGATATACAATACGTATTGGTCATCTTGATACAGGCTATTCTAGCCATCCTCAAACACCCCCTAAGCTTAGTAAAAAACTACAAAGGAATTTTGTTGAAGACGAGGATCCTGCTGATGCAACTGATAAAAACATAGGTGGCACTTTAAAAATGCCAGGTCATGGCACAGGTACTAATTGTATACTTGCGGGAAATATTTATAAAACGGCGGATGGTAAGTTCAATGACTTTTTAGGTGGCGCTCCGTTTGCTGAAATTATTCCGTGCCGTATAAGTAACAGTGTTGTATTGTTTAAAGCAAGCAGTTTTGCAAAAGCATTACAATACCTGATCGATCTGAATAATAGCGGCACAAGAGTTCATGCTGTTTCAATGAGCATGGGTGGTGCTCCGTCACAACTATGGGCTGATATTATCAATGCTGCTTATGATGCCGGTATCACTGTGGTGACGGCCGCAGGAAATAATTTCAACGGATTACCAACAAGAAAGCTTATATATCCTGCACGATTTAATAGAGTGATCGCAGCTTGCGGAGTTACTTATGATTATGCTCCTTATTTCATAAAAAAGCTTGGCGAGATGCAAGGGAACTGGGGACCGAAAAAAAATATGGGAAAGGCAATGGCCGCATTTACTCCCAATACACCATGGGCAATGATGAACAGGAAAACTATAAGTTTTTCCGGGGCAGGAACTTCTTCCGCTACACCACAAATTGCGGCAGCAGCAGCTTGTTATTATAAAAAATATCATAATGAACTGGACAAACTTGAACCTTGGATGAGAGTAGAAGCAATTCGCAATGCTCTTTATTCAACCGCGTTAAAGAAGGTTGCGAAAGCAGAAGAAGACTATAATGTTTATTTCGGCAATGGGATCTTGCAGGCCGCGGCTGCTTTGAAAATACCCGTTAAAACAAATGGGTTGGTAAAAAGCGATAAAGATGATATCCCTTTTTTACCAGTGCTATCAATATTGTTTAAAGGAAGGTCACCGGTTGTAAGCCAGGAAATGAAAATGTTCAATGTAGAGCTGGCTCAATTAGTGATGACACACGAAGACCTGTCAAAGCTGATGCACGATGAAGAAAAGGACTTTGTTAAGCTGACCCCAAAAAGAAAAAAAGAATTTCTGGATGCTGTGGTTGCAAAAAACGAAACATCAAAGAAGCTTAAAGAATTCATTAAGATGAATAAGAAAAAGCTGGCAGGTTCTCCGAAATAAGAATTTTGTAATTAGTTTAGTCCTCTTTTTCGAGGGCTAAATTATGCACCAGACTTTCGATTCAATTAATTTCAAAAAGATATGTAATAAACTTTGTCGTATTGATAAAGATCTGCATGCTGTTATCAGGCAATACGGACATCCACCTATGTGGACAAGGCCGGCAACATTTCAGACTTTGATCCTCTTTATTCTTGAGCAACAGGTTTCGCTGGCTTCAGCTTATGCGGCATTTAAAAAACTAAAAGAAAAGGTAGGATATGTTACACCTGCAAAGATCCTCTCGTTAACCGATGAAGAATTTCGTTCCTGCTATTTCAGCCGACAAAAAATTATTTATGCAAGAGAATTGGCAAAAGCAGTTCAATCAAAACAACTCAGGCTAAAAAAATTTTCGAATGCGCATGAAGATGTGATTCGTGTAGAATTAAAAAAGATAAAAGGGATCGGCGATTGGACGGTTGATGTTTATTTAATTCATTCATTGCAGCGAACAGATCTATTTCCTCTTGGTGATATTGCTCTGGTAAATAGTTTAAAAGAAATAAAGCAATTGCATCCTCATATAACAAGAGAAGATATGTTGTCTATTGCGGAACCGTGGAAACCTTATCGTACGATAGCAGCTATGATCTTATGGCATGCTTATATCCAAAAGCGTGGAATAAAATTACAAGGATAGAACAGTGATTTATGGGATTAAAAAAGATTAAGAGGAAATTTCGATGTTCCTCTTAATCCTTAAATAAATCAAGTTAATCGCGGTTCTAAATATTTAACCCCCCACAAACACTGATCGTTTGTCCGGTAATATAATTTCCCCAATCGCTGGCAAGAAATAAAGCGGTGTTAGCGATCTCTTCGCCAGACGCAAAACGACCCAAAGGGATTCCAGCTTTGTATTTGTCTGCTGCATCACCTTGTTTCAAATAACTCGTCATATCTGTTTCTACAAAGCCTGGTGCAATGGCATTGCAACGGATATTGCGACTGCCCAATTCTTTCGCCACTGATTTTGTAAAACCAATGATACCTGCCTTTGATGCAGCATAACTGGTTTGCCCCGCATTTCCCATTTCCCCAATGATACTGCTCATATTAATGATCACACCATTCTTTGCTTTCATCATTGGCCGAATGACCTGTTTCGTCATATAGAAAACACTGTTCAGGTTTACTTGTATCACATCATTCCATTGTTCAGGAGTCATTCTCAATAAAAGATTATCTTTTGAAATACCAGCATTATTTAAACATATATCGATGGTTCCAAACTCTTTCAATACGTCGTTTACAAATAGCTCGCACTGCGCAAAATCCCCCGCATTGCTTTTATATGCTTTTGCTTTTATACCCATGCCGTGCAGTTTTGTTTCTAATGCTGAAGCTTTTTCAGCACTGCTGTCACTCACATAAGTGAAAGCAACATTTGCTCCATGCTCTGCAAATTTTATAGCAATGGCTTCGCCAATACCGCGGGCAGCTCCTGTTACTATTGCGACTTTTCCTTCGAGTAGTTTCATTTTTTATTTTTTGTAATCAACAAAAGTAATTCTATTCAACATTTGTTGCGACGCTCCTTTCATCTTTCTATTCGCTTGTCATCTTTAAGACCTCTTCTATCAAAACCCTTTCATTTGATAATCGTGGTATTTTATGTTGTCCGCCCAACTTTCCTTTTCTTCTAAGCCATTCCGTAAATGTTCCCTTCTTTATTGAATGTACAACCGGCAAACTCAATGCTATATTCTTGTATCTTTTTGCTTCGTAGTCACTGTTAATTGATTTTAATGCACTGTCAAGTTCTTTTGTAAACTCATTAAGACTTGATGCTTCTTTTTCAAATTCGATCAGCCACTCGTGTGCACCATTTGATGAATCAGTAAAATAAACAGGGGCGGCGGTATAATCTGAGACAACTGCTCCCGTTTTTTCACTTGCTATTGCAATTGCTTTATCTGTATTATCAACGATCACTTCTTCACCAAATGCATTGATATAATGTTTTAGTCTTCCAGAAACTTTTATCTTAAATGGTTTGATAGAAGTAAACTGGATCGTATCACCAAGCATGTATCGCCATAAACCACCAGTAGTGGAAATTATCAATGCGTAATTCTTATGGGTTTCCGCATCCTGCAGCCCGATGGTCTGAGGTTCTTTTTTTCCATATTCACTTACCGGCATGAACTCCATAAAAACTCCATGATCCAGAAATAATAACATACCATCTTCGCCCGGATTTTCGGATGCGGCAAAAAAACCTTCGCTTGCATTATACATTTCAAGGTAATGAATGTCTTTGCCGATCAGTTTTTTGAATTGTTCTTTATAAGGTGTAAACGAAACACCGCCATGCATATAAAGTTCAAGCGTTGGCCAAACATCGGCAATGCAATTCTTACCGGTGATCTCAAGAATTCGTTTAAATAAAACCAATGTCCAGGTAGGTACACCGGAGATGGAAGTCACTACTTCTTTGATCGTGCTGTTTGCCAGTTTTTCGATCTTGCTTTCCCATTCATCCATTAACGCAATGCTAAGGTCAGGGGTTCTTATCCAGTGTCCCCAAAATGGAGAGTTCTGCAATAACACGGCGCTTAGATCACCATATTGTGCTTCAGGATTTATCTGGTTAATTGTATGACTTCCCCCGAGCACCAATCCTTTTCCGGTTAATAATTCAGAGGCAGGGTTGAAGTTGTAGTATAAAGTCAATACATCTTTAGCTCCTTTGAAATGGCAATCCTGTAAACTCTCATCACTTACAGGAATGAACTTGCTTTTATCATTCGTAGTGCCGCTGCTTTTTGCAAACCAGTAAATGGGAGTGTTCCATAAAACATTTTGTTCGCCATTCAGTATGCGATCAATATAAGGTTTCATGTTTTCATAATCATGAATAGGAACAGCTTCTTTAAAAGCACGGAGTGTAAACAGCTCCGAAAAATTATACTGCCTCCCAAATTCGGTGTATTGAGCGGCAGTCACCAGGTTTTGCAAAACATCACGTTGTGCTTCGATCGGATTGTTTTTCCATGCATCGATACGCCACATACGCATGCGGGCAAGAGATGATATGGCAGGCGAAAGGATTTTCATTAGTGTGAGAGCAAGATAAAATTAATTGGCAAAACCAGGTAAGAAATAAATTAAAGGATTGCTTTCAGATAAATGGCACAAATACCAAGGATAGAATCAACTTCAATTAAATGTTTTTTCAAAAGGTCTAATTTTTCTCCTTCCAGTGAAGTAAAATCAAGATCGGGGATATCAAGAGCCCTCTGCACTAATTCCTCGTGTTCAATATTGGTAGCAAAACCGATCAATGAGGCCTTCAGTTCGGTGAGTTCTTTGATGTATACATCTGCACTCATATTGTCGGCCATTCTTCCTTTATTATTCGCTTGTTTGAAATCGGCAATAGAACCAAGGATTGATTTTGTTTTTTCTATTGTATGTTCTGTAAACTGAATTAACCTGGATGGATTTGTTTCTGTAATTGCTACCGGAGTAACAAGCCCTCTTGCTTCATCGTGTAAATAATCCTTCCTTCTCAATTCAAAATTTCTTCCGAGATATAATCTTTTTACTTCGTCATCTGCGGCCAGTTCTTCTGCTGTACCATGTTTAAAAATTTTTCCTTCGATCAACAGATAAGCCCGATCGCAAATGCTCAGCGTTTCTGTTACGTTATGATCAGTAATAAGGATACCAATGTTTTTATATTTCAACCTGGCAACAATGGCCTGGATATCTTCAACAGCGATCGGGTCAATACCTGCAAATGGTTCATCCAATAAAATGAATTTTGGATCCGTTGCCAATGCTCTTGCGATCTCTGTTCTTCTCCTTTCACCACCACTTACAACATCACCATTACTTTTGCGAACATGCTCCAATCGAAATTCCCTGATCAGTGTTTCCAATTTTTCCCGGCGTTCATCATATTTCAACTTTGTCATTTGAAGAACTGCCATGATATTATCTTCTACTGTTAATTTCCTGAATACAGATGGTTCCTGCGGCAGGTAACCAATTCCCAACTTTGCTCTTTTGTACATGGGTAATTTGGTAATGTCAGTATCATTTAAAAAAACATTTCCTTCATCTGGCCTTATCAATCCAACCACCTGGTAGAAAGTCGTTGTTTTGCCGGCGCCATTCGGACCAAGTAAGCCGACGATCTCACCTTGTTTTACGTCAATTGAAACATGGTTCACTACTGTCCGTTGGCGGTAGCGTTTGACAAGATCTTTTGTGGTGATTGATATTGACATCAGGAGCAAAAGTAAGGGTTGAAAGATAAATGCTTAAGTACTCTAAATGCTTTAACATCTATTTGCGTTATGTAGCTATCATGCTTAGCTTTGCACGTTCTAATAATTAACGAATGAAGGTAATTGATCATATCAGGCAAGCGAAAGACACATTGATCTCTTTTGAAATTCTTCCGCCATTAAAAGGAAAGGGAATTGCTGCTATTTACAACCATCTTGATCCTTTGATGGAATTCAAGCCCTCCTATATTAATGTTACCTATCACCGCAGCGAACATATTTTCAAGAAAAAGGCGGATGGGAATTTTGAAAAAGTAGTGGTTCGTAAAAGACCTGGTACGGAAGCTATTTGTGCTTCTATCATGAACCGGTACAATGTTGATACCGTACCGCATTTGATCTGCGGGGGATTCAGTGTGCAGGATACAGAGGATGCATTGCTAACGCTTAGCTACCTTGGCATTGATAATGTGTTAGTGCTTCGTGGTGATGCGGCAAAAAATGAAACTTCTTTTGAACCAGAGCCCGGCGGTCATAAATATGCGATCGATCTGTTGAAACAAGTGATGGACCTTAATCATGGAATTTACCTTGAAGAAGAATTGAAAGGAACAAGCAGTACAAAATTTTGTGCAGGTGTTGCAGGATATCCGGAAAAGCATTTTGAAGCGCCGAATATGCAAACTGATCTTACTAATTTAAAAAATAAAGTGGATGCAGGCGCTGAGTATATTGTAACACAAATGTTTTTTGATAATAAAAAATTTTTTGAATTTGAAAAACAGTGTCGTGCTGCCGGAATCACCGTGCCGATCATTCCCGGTTTAAAGCCGATTACTTCCAAAAAACAACTCTCCATCATTCCAAGAACATTCTATGTTGACATCCCTACTGATCTGTCAAACGAAATTTTGAATTGCAAAGATGATACTTGCGTAGAGCAGGCCGGGACGGAATGGTTGTTGGCTCAATCTAAAGAATTAAAAGCCTCAGGTGTACCGGTGTTGCACTATTATACTTTGGGAAAACCGCATGTAGTTTGTAATGTGGTGAAGCAACTATAGAGCCGCGATCATCGGGATTATAAAGATTTTGTTGAAATATAGACCATAAAAAAAGCATATTCTAGAATATGCTTTTTTTATTTGAGGTGCAAAGAATGTTTTATTTGGCAATGCTCTTCAACACTTCTTCATTCACTTTTACCGGGTATTTCTTTTTCAATTCTGCTATCCATTTTTTATCAATAGTATCCTGGAAGTCAGAAACAACATCGCCACGGGCATCTGCAAATGTTTTTTGCCCTGGGGTTGGGTAAATTTTAAATATCAATGCAAATGATGCGCTATTATCATCATTATTCTTTACAATGTTTGTGATAGTACCGGCTTTAGCAGTTGTTTTTTGCGCACCGGGTATTTTTGTTATTTCAAATCTTGATGAATCTAAAGTTATTTTATCACTGAAATTTTCAAGCACGGATCTCCATTTTGTTTTGTCTTTCACTAATATATTTCTGAATGATTTTGCTGTCGCACTATCACCGCAATAGAATATAACTGCATCTGCGCTATAATTCCATTTATACTTGCTTTTATTCTGTTCATAAAAAGCTCTTTGTCCTGCAGTATCACTTTGCGCCTTCGACCAAACTTCTCTCATCATAATATCAAAAAAGAGGTTGCCATCTTTCAACTCTTTCATTTGCATATTAAATTCTTCATTGTATTCTTCAAGATGGGCACGGTAATAATTTATCACAGAATTTCTTTTAAATTCTTCATTTAACTCGTTAAATGGTTTTAAACCGCTTCCATCTGCTTTATACCTGTTAGTGGCAGAATAAGTAAGAAGATCATTGACGATCAAGGTTGATAGACCCACGCTGAACAAAGCTGTTGATTTATTTACAGGATTGCCGGGAGATGGAGCTTTTGATGCCATTACACTGTCAATATACATTTGAAGCATTGCCTGGTCAACATTGAATTGCTTAAAATGAGTTTGTGCAAGTATTTTATTGTATAGCTTATCCTTTGCCACATTTGCCCTGCCATCTTTTTCTACCAGGCTGCGGATCAGATCCAGGTTCTTTTTATTTTTTACTGTTTTTGGTGGTGTTAATGCCGTTCTTTTTATAATATGATAACCATGATTTGTAAGAAATGGTTTGCTGATCACTCCATCTTTTAATAAAGAAAAAGCGACTTCCTCAAAAGCCGGATTAAAAGTTCCCAAGCCAAATTCAGGCATTGACCCATTCGAAGCAGAAGAAACCACATCATTACTAAAAGCTGTGGCAAGTTTTCCAAAATCATCACCTTTTTGCA
>Ga0207641_10001197_pt1 | contig 26009 bp, 38 predicted proteins | sample KBSSwiS62_FD_184306 | JGI IMG/M metagenome (GOLD analysis project Ga0207641, IMG submission 184306) | Switchgrass rhizosphere microbial communities from Kellogg Biological Station, Michigan, USA - KBS Switchgrass S6-2 (SPAdes) (version 2) | ecosystem: Host-associated > Plants > Roots >... | reverse complement strand
AGCGTGACGAATGCGGCCGCAACGCGGCTGGCGGCGAGCGGCCTGCCGCCTTAAGTAGCGCGCCATGACGCCGACTGCGCTTCCGCCCCTGCACATCCTGCTCGCCGCCCCTCGCGGCTTCTGCGCCGGCGTCGATCGCGCGATCCAGATCGTCGAGCGTGCGATCGAAGTCTATGGCGCGCCCGTCTATGTGCGCCACGAGATCGTCCATAACCGCCATGTGGTCGAGCGGCTGAAGGCGCTGGGCGCGATCTTCGTCGAGGAACTGGACGAGTGCCAGGCGGACCGCCCCGTGGTGTTCTCCGCCCATGGCGTGCCGAAGTCGGTCCCGGCCGAGGCCCGGACGCGGGATATCTTCTACCTCGACGCCACTTGCCCGCTGGTCTCCAAGGTGCACCTCGACGCCGAGCGTCATCACGAAGCCGGCCGCGAGGTCGTGCTGATCGGCCATGCCGGTCATCCGGAGGTGACGGGCACGCTGGGCCAGCTCCCGCCCGGCGCGGTCCGCCTCGTGGAGACCGTCGAGGACGCGCGAAGCTTTGCGCCGCGCGATCCGGCCAAGCTGGCCTTCATCACCCAGACGACCCTGTCGGTCGACGACACCGCCGACATCGTGGCCGCCCTGCGCGCCCGCTTTCCGGACATCGCCGCGCCGCACCGCAACGACATCTGCTACGCCACCAGCAACCGGCAGGAGGCGGTGAAGGCGATCTGCGGGGATTGCGACGTCCTGCTGGTGCTGGGCAGCGCCAATTCGTCCAATTCCCAGCGCCTGGCCGAGGTCGGGCGACGCAACGGCGTGGCGGCCTACCTGATCGACGACGCCTCGCGCCTCGATCTCGACTGGCTGCAGGGCGCGCGCACCCTAGGCGTCACCGCCGGCGCCTCGGCGCCCGACGTGCTGGTCCAGGGGCTGATCGACCGCCTGGCGGAGGTCTTCGCCGTGACCGTGGAAGAGGTCGGCGCCGTCCGCGAGGCGGTGACCTTCAAGCTTCCCAGGGCTGTGGCCTGAACTCGCCTCAGCTCAGCAGGTCGAAACTTCGGTTATACCGTTTCAGGAAGGCGCGGCCGCGGGCGTGGGGGTCTTCCACCCACACCTCCCGGGTGACAGCTGCGAGCACCCGACCGTCGTGGGTTGGCTCGAGGTGCAGCACCCCGCCGACCTTGGCGTTGAGGAGGTCCACGGCTTCTTCGGTGAGGATGACGGCGATCTGGTCGCCGAGCTTTTCGACTTTCAGAGCGATCATGAGCGGCCTCTTCCGGAAAGGGCGGCCATCCTAGCATCGGCGGGAAAGCCGCCCAAGGAGTCTTGACCCGGAAGGCGGGCTCGCGCACCCAGCCGGCATGGCGGTCTACACCGATCTCACCGACGACGAGCTGGCGGCGCTGCTGGCGGCGTTCGACCTCGGCGCGCCGCTGGCGTTCAAGGGGATCGCCGAAGGTGTCGAGAACTCCAACTTCCTACTGGAAACGGAGGCCGGCCGCTTCATCCTGACGGTCTACGAGAAGCGCGTGCGAGAGGAGGACCTGCCGTTCTTCCTGGGCCTGATGGGTTGGCTGGCCGAGCGAGGCTATCCCTCCGCAACCCCTATGGCCGATCGTCAGGGCCGGCTTATCCAGCGGGTGCGCGGCAAGCCCTGCGCCATCGTCAGCTTCCTGCCCGGCCTGTCCGTGCGCCGCCCCAGCGTCGCCCACTGCCGCGAGGCCGGCGAGGGCCTTGCGCGGCTGCACCTGGCTGCGAAGGGCTACGGCGGGACCCGCGCCAACGACCTTGGGCAGGCGGCCTGGGCGCCCATGTTCGCGCCGCTGGCTAAGGACGCCGACGCCCTGAAGCCGGGGCTTTCGGCGGTGATCGCCGCCGATCTGGCGAGTCTCGCCACGGCCTGGCCGAAGGACCTTCCGGCGGGCGTGATCCACGCCGACTATTTCCCCGACAACGTCTTCTTCCGCGACGGGCGGTTCGCGGGCGCCATCGACTTCTATTTCGCCTGCGAGGACGCGCTCGCCTACGACGTGGCGATCGCCCTGAACGCCTGGTGCTTCGAGCCGGACGGCAGCTTCAACGTCACCGCCGCGCGCGCCATGGTCGCCGGCTACGAGGCGCACCGCCCCCTGTCGGCGGCTGAGCGCGAGGCCCTTCCGGTGCTGGCGCACGGCGCGGCCATGCGCTTCTTCCTGACCCGGCTGTACGACTGGCGGGCGACGCCGGCGGGGGCGCTGGTGCGGCCGAAGGACCCGCTGGAATACGAGCGCAAGCTGGCCGTGCACCGCTCCGCGCCCGACCTCGTCCTGTTCGGCTCGCCAGCGTGACGCCCAAGGTCGTGATCTACACCGACGGCGCTTGCTCGGGGAATCCGGGTCCGGGGGGCTGGGGCGCGATCCTGATCTGGAGCGACCAGCGCAAGGAGCTGATGGGCGGCGAACTCGCCACCACCAACAACCGCATGGAGCTGATGGCCGCCATCCAGGCGCTGGAGGCGCTGAAGCGCCCCTGTCAGGTGGAGCTGCACACCGACAGCCAGTACGTCCAGAAGGGCATCCACGAATGGATCCACGGCTGGAAACGCCGGGGGTGGATGACGGCCGACAAGAAGCCGGTGAAGAACGACGACCTCTGGCGCCGGCTGGATTCCGCGCGGTCGCGGCACGATGTGGACTGGCGCTGGGTGAAGGGGCACTCCGGCCACGAGCTCAACGAGCGCGCCGACGAGCTGGCCCGGCTCGGCATGAAAGCCGCACTGGACGACGTATCGACGCACTAGGGCTGCGGCGGGGCCGTCGCGCTTGAATGTTCGATGTCAAAGGTCCAGTTTAGTTCCATCTGGAACGGAGTGGAGTCATGGCGGCGCAGCCCGAGGACCATCCGGCGGTGGCGGTGTTCGACTATGTGGGCCGCATCGACAACTTCTTCCGCGCCACCGTCGGGCGTCACCTGCCGCCGGGGGTGAGTTTCGCCCAGTTCCAGGTGCTGCGCCTGCTGGAGCGGCGGGGCGAAGGCCAGACGCCTGCCGAAATCGCCCGCGCGATCGACGCGCCGAAGAGCGCGCTCACCAACACACTTCAGCGACTCGAACAGGGCGGGCTGATCTGGTCAGAGGCGAGCGGCGAAGACGCCCGCAAGAAGCGGGTCTGGCTGACGCCGGAGGGTCGCGACCTCTACCTCGCCACCGTGGCCGCGACCCGGCCGAAGATGGACAGCCTGCGGGGCGCCTTCACGCTTGATGAGTTCCGCGAAGCGCTGCCCTTCCTCAAGGCGCTCACCGCCTGGTTCGAGGAGGATTAGGCGCCTTTGGCCTCCGGCGGATGCGGCTGGCCGGTCCCTGCGGAGCCTTCGCCTTGCCGGATCTCGATCCGCCGCGAACGTTCCTTCGCCTGGGCGTTCTTGGTCAGGCTGACTCTCAGCACGCCGTTCTGGCAGGTCGCCTCGACGCGGTCGGGATCGACCTCCGCCTCGAAGGGGATGGTGCGTTCGAAACGGCCGAAGGTGCGCTCGCTGTAGCGGCGGCCGCCATCCTCATCGGTGCGTTCGGAGCGCTTTTCCCCCCGGAGCGTAAGCGCATTGTCGTGCAGGTTGAGCTCGATGTCCTTCATGTCGATACCCGGCAACTCGGCGGTGACGACATAGGCCTGTTCGGTCTCGTGCACGTCGATCCTGGGCATGACCAGGGTTTCGCCCTGTTGCGCGGGCTGGGCGAAGGTCCGGCGCTCGGCGGGCGCGAAGAAATCGTCGAACAGCCGATCCATCTCGCGGCGGAAGCCGAAGAGCGGATCGCGGGCGAAGCCGGGGGCGCTGATGCGCCAGGGCGTGATGTCTCGGTTGGCCATCGAGGTTCTCCATCCTTTGAGTTCCCCCCGACCCGTCCCTAGATTAGCCCGTGGCCCCGGCTTGGGATTGGCGCTCGCCAATATTTGAACCGGGGGCGGCCCGCGGCCCGGGCGCTTCGAGAGAGAGAGGCCATGTCCGAGCCCCTGCACGTCGTCTGTCCACACTGCGACAGCACCAACCGCACGCCGAGCGAGAAGCTTGGGCGAGGCGCCCGCTGCGGACGCTGCCACAAGGCCCTGTTCACCGGCGAGCCGGTGGCCCTGGACGAGGCGCGTTTCGCCAAGCACCTCGCGGCGAGCGACTTGCCGCTGATCGTTGACTTCTGGGCCGCCTGGTGCGGCCCCTGCCGGTCGATGGCTCCCATCTTCGCCAAGGCCGCGGCCGAGCTTGAGCCGCGCGCCCGCTTCGTGAAGGTCGATGTGGACGCCAACGCCGGCCTCGCGGCCCGCTTCGGCGTTCAGGGGATTCCGGCCCTCTTCGCCTTTCGCCACGGAAAGGTCGCGCACCGTCAGTCGGGGCTCACCGACCCAGCGACCTTGAGGGCTTGGGTCGAGGGCTTGGCTCCCCGGGCGGGCGCCTGATGCGGCCAAGCTCGAGCGCGCCGACGGATCATGTGCGGGTGGAGCGGGCGGCGGGGATCGTCACCCTCACCCTGGCGCGGCCCGAGAAAAAGAACGCCCTGACGCCGGCGATGTACGCCGCCCTGGCCGCGGCGATCGTCGAGGCGGACCAGGACCGCGAGACGCGGGTGGTCCTGCTGGAGGCCGAGGGAGACGCCTTCACCGCCGGCAACGACCTGGCCGAGTTCGCCGCAGCCGCGTCGGACCAGTTCCCCGAACGCTTCGGCGCCGAGCCGTTGCTGGAGGCCCTGGTGCTCGCCCGCACGCCGATCGTGGCGGCGGTGCAGGGCCAGGCGGTGGGCGTCGGCCTCACCCTGCTGCTGCACTGCGACCTGGTCTATGTGGCTGAGAACGCGCGTCTTTCCAGCCCGTTCGTCAACCTGGCGCTGACACCGGAAGCCGCCTCCTCGCTGCTGCTTCCGGCGCGGATCGGCCACGTGCGCGCCTTCGCCCTTTTCGCGCTTGGCGAGGCGATCGACGGGCGCACGGCCGCGGCCTGGGGCCTGGCGAACGCCGCCCCGCCGGCCGCCGAGGTCCGCGCCTGCGCGCGGGCGGCCGCCGAGGCGCTGGCGCAACGCCCGCCGGCCGCCGTCGCCGCCGCCAAGGCCCTGATGCGCGACGCCCCGGCCTACGCCTCCCGCATTCAAGAGGAATACGAGCAGTTCCGCGCCCAGCTCCGGAGCCCCGAGGCCCGCGAGGCCTTCGCCGCGTTCTTCGAGAAGCGCGCGCCGGATTTCTCGCGCTTCTGATGGGGAGCAGCTTCGTCATCCGCCCGGCCGAGCCTGGGGACGCGGCCGCCATCTGGCGCTTCGTGCAGGAGCTCGCCGAGTACGAGAAGTTGTCGCATGTGGTGGAGGCCAGCGCCGCGGACCTCGCCCGCGACCTCTTCGGCCCTTCGCCCCGGGTGTTCTGCGACCTGGCGGAAGCCGAGGGCGAGCCGGTGGGCTTCGCCCTGTGGTTCTACAGCTACTCCACCTTCAAAGGGCGGCACGGAGTCTATCTGGAGGACCTGTACGTGCGGCCGGACGCTCGCGGACGGGGCGCGGGCAAGGCGCTGCTGCGCAGCCTGGCCAGGCGCTGCCTCGCCGAGGGCCTGGGCCGGCTGGAATGGGCGGTGCTGGACTGGAACGCGCCGGCCATTGGCTTCTACGACGCCCTGGGCGCGCAGGCCTTGGACGATTGGATCGTGCGGCGGCTGACGGGCGAGGCCCTGGCCCGGCTGGCGGCGAGCTGACCGGCGCTCACTCCAGGCGGTCGGCTTTGCGAAGTGCGGGGAAGAGCCAGGCCCAGATCCCGGTCACGGCCAGGGCGCCTATGCCGCCGAACAGCGCCGCGCCGACAGGCCCCAGGAAGCGCGCGGCGAGGCCGCTCTCGAACTCGCCCAGTTCGTTCGAGGCGCCGATGAAGATCCAAGAGACCGAAGAGGCCCGGCCGCGCAGGGCGTCGGGAGTGACGAGCTGGACCAGCGTCTGGCGGACGAAGACGCTGAGCATGTCGGCCCCGCCCAGGACAACGAGCGCGGCGACCGATAGCCAGAGCGCCTTGGACAGGGCGAAGACGCAGGTCGCCAGGCCGAACAGGGCCACCCCCCCGAACAGATAGGTCCCCGCGCGCCGACGGATCGGACGCGTCGCCAGCCAGACGCCGACGAGCGTCGCGCCCGCCGCCGGGGCGGCGCGCAACACGCCGAATCCCCGCGCCCCGACATCCAGCACGTCGTGCGCGAACACCGGCAGGAGCGCGGTCGCCCCGCCGAGCAGCACCGCGAACAGGTCGAGCGAGATGGACCCGAAGACCATCTTCTGGCGCCAGACGTAGACCAGCCCCTCCTTCATCAGCGCCAGCCGGGAGCCGGGTTGGGCCGCGGGCCGCGTGTCCTGGCGGACCAGGGCGACGCAGATCGCCGCCGCCGCATAGAGGGCGAGGGCGGCGGCGTAGGCGTGCGCGGGCGAAAGCGCCACCAGCAGGCCGCCGATCGCCGGCCCGGCGATGGCCGAGCTCTGGCCCGCCAGCGAGTTCCAGGCGATGGCCCGCGCCAACAGCGGGCGCGGGACCAGCATCGGGGCTAGCGCCATGTTGGCCGGCGTGAAGAAGGCGCGCGAAGCCCCGAACGCCACGGCCACCGCCAACAGCAACGTCGTCGTGGCGAAGCCGCGCCAGGCGGCCAGCGTCAGGACGAAGGCCGTGATCATCTCCCCCGCCAGGCAGACCAGCAGGATGCGTCGGCGCTCGTGGCGGTCGGCGATTTCGCCGGCCGGCAAGGTCAGCAGCAGGATCGGGATGAAGGCCGCCAGGCCGATCATGCCCACCAGGAAGGCGGCCTGCTCCACGCCGTGAGTGCGGCGGGCCAGCGCGTACATCTGCCAGCCCAGGGCCACGCTCTCCACCTGGCCGCCCAGGCCGCCGCACCACCGCGAAGCCCACCACGCGAGATAGTCGCGCTCCTTGAGGAGATCGCGCGTCGAAGCGACGGCGTCCGGGGCGAGATCGGCCATGCCCCGCGACCCTGCCGCGCCCGCCCGCGTCCCGCAACCGGTTGACGCCGGAGCCTCTGCATCCTACGTGCGCCGCTCCCGGCAGCGGCGCCTGACGCCGATGGAGACGGGCGAGGTGGAGAAAGGTCCGATGCGACGTCGACGCTCCGATCGTGCGGAACTTTCGATCCGCTGATACCGTCGGGCCGCCCGTGCGGCCTTTCCGTCGCCCTTCGCCGCAGAACAGACCGCCATGTCCGCAGAGCCCAGCCAGAGCCGGCCCGCGCTCACCTTCACCCACGAGACGCCCCAGGATCAGCCCGCCGTCGCGGCCCTGCTGGACCGCGCCTTCGGCCCCGGCCGCTTCGTCAAGGTGTCCGAGCGCGTGCGCGAGTTCGCCGCCTTCGCCCCGGAGCTGTCTTTCCTGGCCTGGCGCGACGGCGAGCTGGTGGGCGTGGTGCGGCAATGGCGTGTCCGCGTGGGCGAGACGCCGGTGGTCTTCCTGGGGCCCTTGGCGGTCGACCCCGACCGCTGGAGCGCCGGCGTCGGCGGCGCCCTGGTCGTGCGCGCCTGCCATGCGGTGCAGGCGGCCGGGGAGGCGGCGGTGATGCTGGTGGGGGATCCGCCCTATTTCGCCAGGTTCGGGTTTCGCCCCGAGCTCGCCGCCGAGGTGAGCCTGCCGGGACCCGTCGACCAGCGCCGCGTGCAGGTCCGCGCCTACGCACCGGCGGGCGAAGCTCTGCGCGGCCCCGTCGCGGCGCGCTGATGCGGGTTGAGGGGGCGCCGCCCCGCCCCTAACTTGCGCCCATGGGCGAGACCACGGACAAGCCGGATCTGAAAGCGGTCGCGGCGGCGGCGCAGGCTGCGGCCCGGCCGCTGCCGCCGGTGCATCTGTGGAATCCGACGAGGGTGGGCGAGATCGACATCGTCATCCGCAAGGACGGCAGCTGGACGCACGAAGGCGGCGTCATCGGGCGCGAGGCGCTGGTGCGCCTGTTCTCCACGATCCTGCGCAAGGAAGCAGGCGGGACCTATCTCGTCACGCCTTACGAAAAGCTCAGGATCACGGTCGAGGACGCCCCCTTCGTCGCGGTGCGCGTGGACCGGACGGGGGAGGCCCTGCGCTTCGTCACCAACGTGGGCGACGAGGTCGAGGCCGGCCCGGACCATCCGATACGCGTCGTCGAGGACGGCTCAGGCGAGCCCAGACCCTATGTGCACGTGCGCGACGGGCTGGAAGCGCTGATCTCCCGGCCTGTGTTCTATGAGCTGGCGGAGATGGGGGAGGTGCGGGACGGCGAGCTGGGCCTGGCCTCGATGGGCGCCTGGTTTCCGCTTGGCCGCGTGGAGGCCGGCGGTTGACCCCCATGGCGCTCCAGAAGCTTCGCGAGCAGATCGCCGGCCGCCTGGAGCCGCTGGAGCGCGGCCATGGTCCGGTGGTGAAATACGGTCCCGTCGCCGAATTCCCGGAGCTGTTTCCCGGCGACCCGATCCAGGCCGCCGTCCTGGTCGGGCTGGTGGAGCGGGCGCACGGCTATTCGCTGCTGCTCACCCGTCGCGCCGACACCCTGCGCAGCCACACCGGCCAGATCGCCCTGCCTGGCGGGCGCTGCGACCCGGGCGAGGCCGCCTGGCAGACCGCGCTTCGCGAAACCGAGGAGGAGATCGGCCTCGATCGGCGCTATGTCGATCTGGCGGGTCTGGGCGACGCCATCCTCACCGGCTCGGGCTACGCGGTGACCCCGGTCGTCGGCTTTATCCATCCGGGGTTCGCGCTGGTCCCCAATCCGCAGGAGGTGGCCGAGATCTTCGAGACCCCGCTCGGCTTCCTGATGGACCCGGCCAACCACGTGGAGGTGGACTACGAGCTTCCGGACGGGCGCACGCTCAGCAGCCCCACCATGACCCATGACGACCGCACCATCTGGGGCGTGACGGCGCGCATCCTGCGCGTGCTCTACGAGCGGCTTTACGGGGCGCAGGCGGCGTGAGCGGCAAGCGCGCAAGCGAAGGCCTGGGCCAGCCCGCCTGGATGACGGCGCCGGCGAGCGTGGCGGTGCTGGATGCGCTGGAGGCCGCGGGGGGCGAGGATTGCGCGCGCTTCGTCGGCGGCTGCGTGCGCAACGCCCTGATCGGCCAGCCCGTCGCCGACATCGACGTGGCGACCCAGCTCACTCCGGACGCGGTGGTCCGGGCGCTGCAGGCGGCGGGGGTGCGCGCGGTCCCCACCGGCGTCGAGCACGGCACGGTCACCGCCGTCCACAAGGGACATCCCGTCGAGGTGACGACGCTGCGCCGCGACGTGGAGACGGACGGGCGCCGGGCGGTGGTGGCCTTCACCACCGACTGGGCGGAGGACGCGCAGCGGCGGGACTTCACGCTGAACAGCCTCTACGCGCGCCGTGACGGGGGCCTCTTTGACCCCACCGGCCACGGGGTGGCCGACGCGCTGGCCGGCCGCATCGTCTTCGTCGGCGATCCCGAGCTTCGACTGCGCGAGGATCATCTGCGCGCCCTGCGCTTCTTCCGCTTCCTGGCCTGGTACGGGCGGGGAGAGCCGGACGCCGCGGCCCTGGCCGCGATCCGCAAGCTGAAGGACCAGGTGGCGAGCCTGGCGGCCGAACGGATCTCCGCAGAACTGATGAAGCTGCTCGCCGCGACCGACCCGCGGTCGGCCGTGCGCCTGATGGCCGAGGCGGGGGTCTTGGCGGTGGCGCTCCCCGCCGCCTGCGACCTGGCGCGGCTGGACGCCCTGGTGGAGATCGAGCGCGAGGGGGGCGAGTGCGATCCGTTGCTGAGGCTGGCGGCGCTGCTGCCGGACGACCCCTCCGTCGGCCTGGCCGCGGCCCAGGCGTTGCGCCTTTCCAACGCCCAGCGCGACCGGCTGGCGGCCGCGCTCGACCCGCAGGGGATCCGCCCGGGCGCCGATGCGAAGGCGGCCCGGGCTCTCATCTACAGGATCGGAACGGAGGCCTTCTGCGATCGGGTGAAGCTCGCCTGGGCGAAGGCGGGCGCCACGGACGATCCCGTCGGCTGGCGCGGCCTGCTGGCGGCTGCGCGCGCCTGGGCGGTCCCCGTCTTGCCCGTGAACGGGACGGATGCGCTGGCCGCCGGCGCCACGAAGGGACCCAAGGTGGGGGCGGCGCTTCGGGCGCTCGAAGCGTGGTGGGTGGAGAGCGATTTTCAGCCCGGCCGAGAGGAGGCGCTCGCCAAGCTGAGGTCGCTGCTGGCGTGAAACTGGGAATCCTCAAGACCGGCGGCCCACCGCCTGCCGCGGCGCGGTTCGGGACCTATCCCGAGATGTTCCGCCGCTTGCTGGGCGAGGCGGGCTTCGCCTACCGCACCTATGCGGCGGACGAGGGCGAGCTGCCGGCCGACGCCGGCGAATGCGCGGCCTATCTGATCACCGGCTCGGCGGCGGCCGCCTATGAGGCCTCGCCCTGGATCGACGAGCTGAAAGGCTTTCTCAAGGCTGCAAAAGGCCGGGTGCGGCTGGTCGGCGTCTGCTTCGGGCACCAGGTCATGGCGGAAGCGTTCGGGGGCCGGGTGATCAAATCGCCCAAGGGCTGGGGCGTGGGCGTGCACACCTATGAGGTCCTGAAGCCGCAGCCCTGGATGGACGGCGCCGCGCCGATCCGCTTGCCGGCTTCGCATCAGGACCAGGTGGTGGAGGCCCCGCCGGGCGCGGAGGTGATCGCCGCCAGCGTCTTCACCCCGATCGGCGCCCTGGCCTATCGCGACCAGCCGGCGGTCTCGCTGCAACTGCATCCCGAGTTCGAGCCGGACTATGCGGTGGCGCTGCTCAAATCGCGCCGAGGGGGCGCCTTGACCGCCGATCAGGCCGACCGCGCGATCGAAACCTACCAGGCGGGCGACGACCGGACGCGCGTCGGCGGCTGGATCCGGAATTTCCTGCTGGGCGGGACGAGCTGACCCAAAGGCCAGCCTGACCTGCGGTCAGGGCCAGGCCACCATGGGCGGCATGGAGCTCAGGATCGACTCGATGTTGCCGCCGGTCTTGAGGCCGAACATCGTCCCCTTGTCGTAGAGCAGGTTGAACTCGACGTAGCGGCCGCGGCGCACGAGCTGTTCCTCGCGGTCGGCCGCGGTCCAAGCCTCTCCCATGCGGCGCCTGGCGATCTCGGGATAGGCCTGCAGGAAGGCTTCGCCGACGTCGCGGGTGAAGGCGAAGTCGCGCTCGAACTCTCCGGTGTTGTGGTGGTCGTAGAAAATGCCGCCCACGCCGCGCGGCTCGTTGCGGTGGGGCAGGAAGAAGTACTCGTCGCAGCGGGCCTTGTAGTCGGCGTACCAGTCGGGATGGTGGCGGTCGCAGGCGGCCTTCAGGGCGGCGTGGAACGCGCGCGCGTCCGGCGCCTCCTGGCTGCGCTGGGCCGCTACCAAGGGGGTCAGGTCGGCGCCGCCGCCGAACCAGCTTCGCGTGGTGGCGATGTAGCGGGTGTTCATGTGCACGGCCGGGACGCGCGGATTGGCCATGTGGGCGATCAGGCTGATCCCGGTGGCGACGAAGCGCGGGTCCTCTTCGGCGCCCGGCGTCGCCGCGGCCATCTCCGGCGTGAAGCGGCCATGCACCAGGCTGACGTGGACGCCCGCCTTCTCGAAGAAGCGGCCGCGCAGGAAGCCCATCACCCCGCCGCCGCCGTCCGCCCGCGCCCAGGGCTTCAGCTCGAAGCGGCCCGGCTCGCCGGGATAAAGCGAGGACGGGGCGTCGGCCTCCAGCCGCTCGAACTCGGCGACGATGCGGTCGCGCAGGGCGTCGAACCAGGCGCGCGCACGCAGGCTGTTGTCATCCAGATGAGGCTCGCTCATGGCTGGGCGCATTAGCTCGGATGCGCGGGGCTGGGAACCTCATGCCGAGAAACCGCGCGTTTGGCGCAGCGCCTCGCCCAGGGCCATGGCCGCGGCGGCGACGACGTTGAGCGAACGGGCGCCGGGCTGCAGGGGGATGAACAGGCGCGCGTCCGCCGCCTCGTGCACCTCGACGGGCGCGCCTGCGCTCTCGCGTCCGAACAGCAGCACGTCGGACGGCTGGAAGCGGAAGGCGTGCATCGGCGCCGCCCCGCGGGTGGTGAACAGGATCAGCCGACCTTCCGCGCGAAGCGGATCCTCAAGGAAGTGACGCCAGCTCGCATGACGTCGGACCTCCGCCTTCTCGGCGTAGTCCATGGCCGCGCGGCGCACCGCGCGATCGGAAAGCGGGAAGCCGCAGGGCTCGATCACGTCCACCGGGACGCCGAGGCAGGCGCCCAGTCGGAGCGAACCGCCAAGGTTTTGCGGAATGTCAGGTTGAAAAAGGGCCAAACGCATTCTAAGCGATCCGCCACGGATTAGGACGGGGCGTAAAGGCGAATCACGGGAGCCGGAATTGCGGGGGTCCGCAAGCCGGAGCGCTTCCGGGCGATGTCGCTCACGGACCGGTCCAGTACAACCGCCCGCCGCCAGCCCGTCTGGCCGGGCAAGCAGGGCGCCCCTTGCCTGATGGCGGCGGGCCGCTCGAACTTGAGGGGTAGTTTTCGTGGCCGACACCCAGGTGGGCGCACATCCCGACCCGCACGTCTCGGGCGAAGACCCGAGCCGGCGCGATTTCATCCATATCGCCGCCGGCGCGGCGGCCGTGGGCGCCGTGGCCGCCCTGGCCTGGCCGTTCATCGATCAGATGAACCCGGCCGGCGACACCTTGGCGCTGGCGTCCATCGAGTTCGACCTGTCCAAGGTCGCTCAGGGCCAGCAGGTCACTGTCAAATGGCGGGGCAAGCCGCTCTTCGTGCGTAACCGTACGGAGAAGGAGATCGCCGAGGCGGTGAAGGACGATCACGCCGACATGCGCGACCCCGAACCTGACGGCGCCCGCCACAAGCCCGGCAAGGCGCAATGGCTGGTGCTGATCGGCACCTGCACGCACCTGGGCTGCGTGCCGACCTTCGGCGGCGGCGAGTACGGCGGCTGGTTCTGTCCCTGCCACGGTTCGGTCTACGACACCTCCGGCCGGATCCGTAAGGGCCCGGCGCCCAAGAACCTGGTGGTTCCTGACTACGCCTTCCTTTCCGACACCAAGATCAAGGTGGGCTGAGGCCATGAGCGGACATTCCACCTACGAACCGAAGACCGGCTTCGAGCGCTGGCTCGACCAGCGGCTGCCGCTGATCCGGTTCGCCCAGGACACCATGGTCGGCTTCCCGACCCCGAAGAACCTGAACTACTGGTGGACCTTCGGCGGCATCCTCGCGATGATGCTGGTCTTCCAGATCGTCACCGGCATCATCCTGGCGATGCACTACGTGGCGCACGTGGATTACGCGTTCGCCTCGGTCGAGCGCATCATGCGCGACGTCAACTACGGTTGGCTGATCCGCTACATGCACGCCAACGGGGCCTCGATGTTCTTCATCGCGGTCTACATCCACATCTTCCGCAACATCTACTACGGCTCGTTCAAGGCGCCGCGCGAAGTGCTGTGGCTGCTGGGTTGCGTGATCTACCTGCTGATGATGGCCACGGCCTTCATGGGCTATGTGCTGCCCTGGGGCCAGATGAGCTTCCACGGGGCGGTGGTGATCACCAACCTGCTGGGCGCCCTGCCGGTGGTGGGCGACGCCATCACCACCTGGCTGTGGGGCGGTTTCGCCGTCGACAATCCGACGCTGAACCGCTTCTTCTCGCTGCACTACCTGCTGCCGTTCATGATCGCCGGCGTGGTGGCGCTGCACATCTGGGCGCTGCACGTGCCGGGCAACAACAACCCGCTCGGCGTGAACGTGAAGTCCAAGGAGGACACCGTTCCCTTCCATCCGTACTACACGGTGAAGGACGGGTTCGCGATGGGCGTGTTCCTGCTGCTGTTCGCCTACTTCGTCTTCTACAACCCGAACATCCTGGGCCACGCGGACAACTACATTCCGGCGAACCCGCTGGTGACGCCGGCGCACATCGTGCCCGAATGGTACTTCCTGCCGTTCTACGCGATCCTACGGGCGGTTCCGAACAAGCTGGGCGGGGTGCTGGCCATGTTCGGCGCCATCGGCTGCATGTTCGTGCTGCCCTGGCTCGACACCTCCAAGGTGCGCTCGATGCGCTTCCGGCCGACGGCCAGGCTCTATTTCCTGATCTTCGTCCTGGCCTGCCTGGTGCTCGGCCTGTGCGGCGCCAAGCTGCCGGACGATCCGGTGATCCCGGGGTTGACGAGCTTCACCCTCGTCGACTCCGACCTGAACAGCTACGTCTGGTTGTCGCGGATCGCGGCCCTCTACTACTTCGCCTACTTCCTGGTGATCACCCCGATCCTGGGGCTCACCGAAACCCCGCTCCCCGTGCCGGAGTCCATCTCCGCGCCCGTCCTGTCGCATCCCGCCACCTCGCCCGCCGGGGCCGTGGCTTCGCCTGAAAAGAGGGGTTGAGCCTAAGATGCTGCGCAAAGGTTTCGCGCTGGCGGCGCTGGGCTTGGCCCTGATCGCAGGTCCGGCGGCCGCCGCGACCACCCACGAGGAAGCCAAGGACGTCCACTGGTCGTTCGAAGGGCCCTTCGGCAAGTTCGACAAGGCCCAGCTTCAGCGGGGCTACAAGGTCTATCGCGAGGTCTGCTCGGCCTGCCACGCGATGAACCTGATGTACTTCCGCAACCTCGGTCAGCCCGGCGGTCCGTTCTACGACGAGAAGTACCCCAACCCGAACGACAACCCCTATGTGAAGTCCCTCGCCAAGGACATCCAGGTCAGCGACATCGACTCCGAGACGGGCGACGCCATCAAGCGTCCCGCCACCTCGGCCGACCGCTTCCCCAGCCCGTTCCCGAACGAGGCGGCGGCGCGGGCCTCCAACGGCGGCGCCCTGCCGCCGGACCTGTCAGTGATCGCCAAGGCGCGTGAAGCCGGACCGGCCTACGTCTATTCGCTGCTGAGCGGTTTCGAGGAGGCTCCGGCCGGCCTCGCCGTGCCGCCGGGCAAGCACTACAACCCCTACTTCCCGGGGGACCTCAGCTCGTTCTGGACCGGCAAGGGCCCCGCGCCCAAGGGCGGCTTCATCTCGATGCCGCCGCAGCTCGCGCCGAACAAGGTGACCTTCGACGACGGCACGCCCTCGACGGTGCAGCAGCAGGCCAAGGACGTGGCCGCCTTCCTAGCCTGGGCCGCCGAGCCGAAGATGGAGCAGCGTAAGGCCTTCGGCTTCGGCGCCATGATCTATCTGCTGATCCTGACCGGACTGCTGTACGTCAGCTATCGCCGCGTCTGGCGCAACGTCGCGCACTGAGCCCGACGGAGCTTTGAATACGGAAAGGGGCCGGGCCATGCCTGGCCCCTTTTTCGTGCGCGGGGCTCAGCGATCGGTCGGCGTCTTCTCCTTCGCCAGCCGCAGGCGGCGCGCCGGAAAGTCGAACCGCAGGCGGAAGCGCGAGAGCGCAGGCGCGCCGATTTCGCCCTCCGGTCCGAACGGCGCCGCGACCAGGCCGGCGCGCGGCTTCTCGATCAGTTCATCGGCGAACGACAGGGCGCGCAGGCGCGCCCGCAAACGGCCGTAGGGATAGAGGTCGTCACGACTCGCGGCGCCTGGAACCGCCGCCAGATCGTCGCGCAGGCGGACCGCCGTGTCCGATCCGGTGGAGAGCGAAAAGGCGCCGCTGAAGGCGAGCTTGTCGTCGGCGACGGCGGCATGCGCAGTCGGCCGGCCATCGCGCCACTCCAGCGCAAGCGCCGGGCCGGCGGGGAAGGGCGGCTCCGCGCCGGGCGGCCAAAGTCCGACGCGGCAGGGCGTGAAACGCACATCCGTCACGAGGTCGCGCAACAGGTCGGCGCCGATCACGCCGGCGACCGGAGTCGGCAGCTCTTTGAAACGCGCGTCGAGCTTGGTGACGGCGACAGCGCGATCGGAGAGGGTCAAGCCCGCCAGCCGCACCCCGGCCTTGAGCTGGGTTTCGACGAAACCTGCGCCCTGGGCCTGGGTCTCGTTCAGCAGGGTCGCCGGCGCGCCTGTGTCCAGCACATAGTCGCCCGCTACGCCCGCCACCTCGGCCGGGACCACGACGACGCCGGCTTCGTACCAACATGGGGTCTCGCCGGCCCGCGCGGCGAGAGGCCAGAGCAGGGCCACGAGGGGCGAGGCGGCGAGGAAGGTCGAGCGTCCCACGGGTGTCGTCGACCATAGCCGGAGTCGCCGGCCTGGAGCGACGCTCAGGTGCGGCGCCTTACGCTCGCCTCCCCCGGGGGACATGATGACGTTATGCCCACCTTCACCCCCGCTTGGCGGAACTTCCGACGCACGCAGGACCTGACTGTCGCGGCGGCCTCCTTGATTTATTCGGGCGCGGCGGTGCATGCGCTGGGCCGCCTGCCCGGGAGCCAAGCCATGGTGCTGCGCTGGGTGCTGCTTTGGCCGGCCCTCTACCTGTTGGCCTCGCTGGCGATCCCGCTGGCCGTGCGGCCGCTTCGGCGAGGGCTGACGAAGTATGTGTGGATGAGCTTCCTGGCGGGTTTCGGCCAGACGGCCGGCTCGATCGTCACCGGTCTCGCCCTGCTGCTTGGCGCGGCGCTGTTCATCTATTGGCAAATCGCCCACGTGGCGGCGACCGGGACGTACCGCGCCAACGTCTTTTCGGCCTACGCCGCGGGCATCGGCATCTTGGCGGCTCAGGCCGTGCTGGTCCGGTTGCTGGAGCGGTCGCCGGACGTGCGCCAGATCATCGAAGAGCGGTAGAGCGCGTCAGACCTCGCCGCGACCCGCGCCGTTGCGGGAGAAGAGCGCCAGAGTCCGCAGGCGGGCGAGGCGCGCGCTGTCCGGCTCGTGGTCGCGCCGCCGGTCGGAGACGAAGCCGTGGCCGGCGTTGTAGAGATAGATCGGCAGGTCGGGATGCCGCTCGCGGATCGCATCGACCATCTCGGACGGGATCGACGCGTCGGCCTTTCCGAAGTGGAGGATGGTGGGGACCTTGGGCGTTTCGTCCGCGAGCTCGATGATCCGCCGTCCGTAGAAGCAGGCCGCCGCCGCCAATCCCTCGCAGCGGCAGGCGGCGAGCCAGGCTGCGGCCCCGCCCCAACAGTAGCCCGTCACGAATACCGGCCCGGCCAGACAGTCGATCGCCGCCTGGGCGTCGCCCGCCACCTGGTCCCATGGCGTGGCGGCCGAATAGGCGCGCCCCTTCTCCAGCCCCTCGGCGTCGTAGCCGACGCTGAAGCCGCGTTCGATGCGATCGTAGAAGGCCGGAGCGATAACCTCGTAGCCGTCCTCGGCGAAGCCCTCGCAGAGCTCGCGGATGTGGTCGGTGACCCCGAACACCTCCTGGATCAGCAGCAGGCCGCCGCGGCGGGCGTCCCGCGGGGGCGCGTGATAGGCGTCCAGCGCAAAGCCGTCGAACCGGCTCTCGATCCGGATCGTCTCGCCCATCGAACGCTCCTGTTCTCCCTGCGCCCTGAGGTCAGACGTTGAACCGGAAGTGCATGACATCGCCGTCCTTGACGACGTAGTCCTTGCCTTCCGAGCGCAGCTTGCCGGCGTCGCGCGCGCCCGTCTCGCCGTTCAGGCGAACGTAGTCCTCGTAGGCGATGGTCTCGGCGCGGATGAAACCCTTCTCGAAGTCGGTGTGGATCTCGCCGGCGGCCTGGGGCGCCGTCGCCCCGACCGGAATGGTCCAGGCGCGCGCCTCCTTCGGGCCGACGGTGAAATAGGTCTGCAGGCCGAGAAGCTGGTAGGCCTCGCGGATCAGCCGGTTCAGTCCCGGCTCTTCCAGGCCCAGGGTCTCCAGGAACTCGCCGCGCTCGGCCTGGTCGAGCATGGCGATCTCGCTTTCGATCTTTGCAGAGATCACCACGGTCTTGGCGCCGTCCGCCGCCGCCCGCTCCTGCACGGTCCTGGACAGGGCGTTGCCGCTGCCGGCGGCCGCCTCTTCCACATTGGCCACGTAGAGCGCGGGCTTGGCGGTCAGAAGCTGCAGCATCCGCCAGGCCTTGTCGTCCTCCGGCGAGACCTTGGCCACGCGCGCCGGGCGCCCGGCGTTCAGCTCGTCCAGCGCCAGCTTCACGAGGCGCAGCGTGATCCCCGACTCCTTGTCGCCCGTCTTGGCGCGCTTCTCGAGGTTGACGACCCGCTTCTCCAGGCTCTCCAGGTCGGCCAGCATCAGCTCGGTCTCGATGACGTCGAGGTCCGCCAGCGGGTCGACCCGGCCTTCCACGTGGGTGATGTCGTCGTCCTCGAAGCAGCGGGCGACCAAGGCGATGGCGTCGCAGTCGCGGATGTTGGCGAGGAACTGGTTGCCCAGGCCCTCGCCCTTGGAGGCGCCGCGCACCAGGCCCGCCACGTCGACGAAATTGATACGGGCCGGAATGATCTCCTTCGAGGCGGCGATCTTGGCCAGTAGCTCCAGCCGCCCCTCGGGCACCGCCACGTCGCCGACGTTGGGCTCGATGGTGCAGAACGGATAGTTGGCGGCCTGGGCCGCAGCGGTCTGGGTGAGGGCGTTGAACAGGGTCGACTTGCCCACGTTCGGCAGGCCGACGATGGCGACTTTCAGGGCCATGGGGAGCTTTGCGGTGTCCTTGTGGAAGGCGCGCGAGGTAGCACGCCGCCATCGCTATCGCCATGCCTCGTCGTCGACGGACGCAATCGCGGAGGCGGGGCTAGAGTTCGGGCTCTTCGCCCCCATCATGACGGAGCTCGGCTTTGCCGGCCATTTCGGCCAATCGCGCCGCAGTCTGGCGCGCGGCGTCGGCGGTGAGGGAGCCATGAAGATGTGCGGGCCCCAGCACGACCACCTCGCCTTCCACGAAGACGACGGTCAGCGGCTCTGAAAACGGCCCCCCGTTGGGCGCTGGCATTGGCGAACCCCTGTGGCTCACGACCTGTCGTCACAACCGCGGCAAGGGGCTGCTGTTCCGCCAACGCCTTTCCCTGCAAGGAAAAAAGCTCGCGTCAGGCACCGCCGCGGGAGTTCGCCGCTCAGCCTTTCGCCGCGCTCTGGGCGTTCGGAACCGGCATCGTCCGCCGCGCGCAGAGCATGGATTTCACCAGCGCAAGCGAGACCGGCTTGTTGGCGTAGCCGTCGAAGCCAAGCGCCAGATATTCGGCCAGGCGGCGGGTGGTGTCGCCGGTGACGGCCACCACGGGAGTCTCACGGTTCGGACCGCACGAGGCGCGCAGCTCTGCGACCGCCTGCACGCCGCTCATGACCGGCATGTGGATGTCCATCAGGATCAGGTCGAAGGACTTGGTCGCAAGGAGCTCCAGCGCCTCGTGGCCGCTGGACGCGTCCGTCGGACAGGCTCCGAAGGCTTCGACCATCCGCCCGAGCACCACGCGGTTGATGGGCTCGTCGTCGACGATCAGCACCGTGCGGGCCAAAGATTGGCCGGCGTCCATCAGAGATATTCCCCCTGCCGGACGGCTTCTTCGTACTCACGCAAAGCCCTCAACGCACAGTCCATGCGCTGGCGGAAGTCCGTGAGCAGCTCATCGTAATGTCCGTGCAACGACTTGACGTTGAAGTCGTCGTCGTTCGCCCCCGCTAGATCCAGGATCTGCATTTTTTGAACCCCACATCTTTTGCAGTCATGCTGCAGTCTGTGGGTGAAATTGGGATTAACGTTCGAATTCTGTGGAAAGTGTGACCTTCGTCACGAGTCTACCAGCGCCGGTAGGGCGAGCTCGGCGGCTCATATCCGTAGGAGTCCTGTGGATAGTCGTTCCGCGGATCGGCGTAGCCGCCGGCGCGGGCGTAGGGCCAGGCTTCCGAGCGGGCCTGGTCCTCGACGCGTTGGCGCGCCGCGTCCGCCTCGGCCTGCACGCGCGCTCGATCGGCCTCGGCCGCAGCCTGCAGGCGCGCGGCCTCGGCTTCGGATCGCCGGGCCTCGGCTTCGGCCGCCGCCGTCTGGGCCTTGGCGGCGGCGAGCTGCTCTTCGGAGAGCGCACGGGCGCGGGCCTCGGCGTCGTTTCGCGCCTGGGTTTCGCGCTCGGCCGCCTGCTGCTCATGGAGGCGGGCCGCGACCTGGGCGCCGCACGCCTTCAGGTCCGCCACGCCCTGTTCCGAGCCCGTCAGCCGCGTCTCGGCGGGCTCTCCCGACAGCCAGCCGATCTGCAACAGGCTGCCCTTGCGCAAGGCGGCCACGGTTTCCGGGCCGAGCTGCACCACTGCGGCGCGCCCGCCGGCCTGTCGGAGCACGAGGTTCGAATAGGGCCTGCGGTCGATACGGATCGGCAGGAAGGCCCGCTCCGGCGCGTCGGGTTTGTCGAACACCAGCTGGACGCCGCGCCCGTCGGAGACCAGGGCGGCCGCCACGACGCGGCCCGAGGCGCCAACCAGCTCGAGCTCGGTGCGGCAGCTATCTGACGCGGGAGTCACGATCCAGGCCGGCGCTTCGGCGCGCCCGGCGAGGGCGGCGGCAGGGCAGAGCAAGGCGCTCGCCAGGGCGGCTGCCGGGAAGAGCTTGATCACGTCACGACGTCCTCGAGGCGTCCCTCTCTTTGCAGAAGCTACGCTGAGCTTCGCACGGCGCCTAGGGCGCCTGGGGTCGCAGTTCGAGCGTCCTGCAGCCAACGCCCTCCCAGCCGGGCTTGAAAACACCATCTGCGTCCTTGGCCCAGATCGGAGGGCGCCGTAGATAGCCCAGGTCGAAACAAACCTGGTTAGGCGAAACATGTCCAAGAAAACCATTGCGATCGTCGGCGCCGGCCCCGGGCTCGGCTTGTCCATCGCCAAGCGCTTCGGGCGCGAAGGCTTCCGGGTCGCCCTGGTGTCCCGCAACCGCGCCAAACTCGAGCCCCTGGTGGCGGAACTGAAGGACGCAGGCATCGAAGCCGCCGCCTTCACCGCCGACGTGACGAACCCCGGTTCGATCGCCAAGGCCTTCGACGAGATCAAGGCGAAGTTCGGAACGGTGGACGTGCTGGAATACAGCCCGATCACCATCCCCGCCGATCCGGCCGGCTTCGCCGCCCTCGATGTGAAGACGATGACCCCCGAGTTCGCCTCGGAGATGGTCTCGACCATGGCGATCGGGGCGGTCGCGGCCGTGCAGCAGGTGCTGCCGGACATGCTGCAGCAGAAGGAAGGCGTGATCCTGATCACCATGGGCGCCTCGGCCAAGGGGTTCATGCCCATGACCGGCGGCTGGGGCATTGCCGGCGCCGCGGCGCGCAACTATGCGCGCACGCTGCACGCCGCGGTGAAGGACCAGGGCGTCTACGTTGCCGCGGTGCCGCTCGGCGTGCAGATCCAGAAGGGCGACGCCAACGGCGACCCCGATATCCTGGCGGAGGCCTATTACGGCCTCTACCGCGAACGCAAACAGCCTGAGCTGTTCATCAACCACCTGCCAGAGGGCATCATGGAGCTCGACCGGGGCTGACCCGGCCGAGCCGAGGCGAGGCCGTGGGCAGCTTCCCCCGGCCTCGCAGCCCTGCGTCGTGAGGCCGTGCGCATGAGGGGGAACAAGGCCGAGGCTTTGTCCAGAGTGCTGGACGTGGCGGCTGAGCTTTTCATGAGCCGGCCGTTCGCGGATGTGTCGATGGCCGAGGTCGCGCGCCTCGCGCATTGCTCGACGGCCACCATCTACAATGCCTACGAAAGCAAGGAGGGCGTGTTCGTCAGCGCCCTGTCGCGGCAGCTCGATCCGCCCATTGCGCCGGCTTACAGCGCCGGAAAGGGCCTCTTGGGATTGCTGGATTACGCCCGCGCGTGGCTCGGTGAGGTCTGCTCGTCGACGTCGACGGCGCTTCTGCGCGCCGGAGCCAGTCATCCGGATCTGCTTTGCTACAAATTCCAGGAGGCCTCGCTCGAGGCGCGGGGCGAGATGGCCGAGGCGCTCGACGTCCTGTTAAGCGACGCCTTGGAGCAGGGCATGATCCGACCGCTCGACAGGTCGGTGATCACCGAGAGTTTCCGCGCCTGGATTCAATGCGTTCCGACGATGGATCGGTTGATGCGTCCCAATACGACGCCCATCTCCGACGAGCGCCTGCTGTACTGCCTGTTTCATCCGCTCGTGACCGAGGCCGGAAGCGCCGTGCTGCTCGACTATCTGCAGGGGCTCGGGTCGAAGGGTTGACCTCGCCGCCGCCTGGCCCTAGAGCCCGGTCCGCAAAATTCGACCCCCGGATCCGCCATTGGTGCGCGAGCGAGTCGCGTACACCGGCTTTGGGGATCGTTCGCCTTCAACCGGCCTTCCCCATGTACAAGCTGGTCATCTTCGACTTCGACGGCACCTTGGCCGACAGCGGGCCTTGGCTCGCCCGCGAATTGCGGCCGCTGGCGCGCCGCTTCGGCTTCCGCGAGGTCGAGGACGCCGAGGTCGAGACCCTGCGCGGCTACGACACCCGCCGCATCCTGGCCGAGCTGGGCGTCGCGCGCTGGAAGCTGCCGTTCATCGCCAGGCATCTTCGCCGTCGGCTGGCCGAGGACGCCCAGGCCATCCCGCTGGCGGCGGGCGCCAAGGCCCTGCTGAGGCGGCTCGCCGGCCATGGCGTGGTGATGGGCGTGGTCAGCTCCAACTCCGCGGCCAACGTGCGCCGCATCCTGGGCCCCGAGGCGGCCGCCCTGGTCGAGCACTACGCCTGCGGCGCCTCGCTGTTCGGCAAGGCGGCCAAGTTCCGCAAGGTCCTGCGCCGGGCGCGGGTCCAGGCCTGCGCGGCCATCTGCCTGGGTGACGAGACTCGCGACATCGACGCCGCGCGCCAGGCCGGCCTGGCCTGCGGCGCCGTGGCCTGGGGCTATGCGACGCGCGAGGCGCTGGCGAAGGGCGGGCCGACCTGGCTGTTCGACACTCCCGAAGAGGTCGCCGCGCGGCTCGCGGCCTGACCCTTGATCGATCTCGTCAGGCGTGAGAATTGCGCGCCATGAGCGAGACCCCGCCTGACCGCCTATCCACCGATCCGGACAGCCCCCACTACGACGCCGATATCCTGGCGCGGAATGTCGGGGTGCGTTTCCGCGGCGAGGAAAAGACCAACGTCGACGAATACTGCGTCTCCGAAGGCTGGGTGCGCCTGGCGCTGCCCGGCCGGGACCGCAAGGGCAAGCCCTTGACCATCCGGCTGACTGGGCCGGTGGAGCCCTACTTCCGCCACGACTGACGCCGGCGCCTGCGCGCTTGCGTCGCGCCCCCTGCGACTCCTCCGCCTCAAGCCGCTGTGTCGGAACGGTGACATAAGCATATGAGGGATGGACGGGGAGCTAAGTTCGATGTTCGGCCTGACGGTGCTGGCCAAGGGCGGCCGATGGTTTCTCCTCGATGACGAGTGGGGGGAACTTGGGGATTTCGCGTCGCGCGCCGAAGCCTTGAGCGCCGCCGCAGTCTACGAGTCGCGAGTGGGCGAAGAGCTGCGTCATGTGCTGATCCAGGAGGGGGAAGAGTGGGAGGAGGAGGTGGTCGCGCCTCCGAGCCTCCACTGAGGCCGACGCGCCCTTCCGCGGGGGCGGAGGGGCGCCTCGTTCTTCGCTGACCTTCCAAGCGTCCAGGGCATTTTCCGCCGAAGCGGCCGCAGCTCCTAGGCCGCGTCCACCAGCACCACTTCGGCGTCGTCCAGGGCGGTGACACGCAGCACGGGCTCGTCACGCACCGCTGCGCCGTCGCGGGGCTCGAGCCGAACGCCGTTCACCTCCACCGCGCCGACGGCGGGCGCCAGGTAGGCGTGGCGCCCCTGGCCCAGCGCATATTCGGCCGTTTCACCCTTCTTCAAAGTGGCGCCGGCGACTCGCGCGTCGGCGCGGATCGGCAGGGCTTCGTCGTCGCCGGGCAGACCCGAGGCGAGCGGCACGAAACGTCCAGCCCGGTCGGCTCGCGGGAACGGGCGGGCCCCCCAGGCCGGCGCTCCGCCACGTTCGGTGGGCAGAATCCAGATCTGGAATATCCGCGTGGGCTCGGACTCGATGTTGTACTCGGCGTGGCGGATGCCGGAGCCGGCGCTCATCACCTGCACGTCGCCGGCCTCGGTGCGGCCCTGATTGCCCAGGTCGTCCCGGTGGGTGATCGCGCCCTGCCGCACATAGGTGATGATCTCCATGTCGGCGTGCGGATGCGGCGGAAAGCCGGAATTCGGCGCGATCTCGTCGTCGTTCCACACCCGCAGGGCGCCCCAGCCCATCCGGCTGGGGTCGTGGTAGCCGGCGAAGGAGAAGTGGTGGCGCGCCTTGAGCCAGCCATGGTCGGCCTCGCCCAGCGTAGCGAACGGACGTCGCTCGATCATCGCGATAACTCCTGCTTGGCGTCTCAAAATCCCGCGCCCACAGATAAGGCCCATTGGAAGCGGGGTAATCCGCCTCGCTGGCACAAGATTGTTTCCGTATCGAAGAAGGTGCCGGGTGCGCGCATCGGTCGCAATTTTGGGAATACGCCAATATGTTGCATTAACGCTATCAGCCGAGGGGTCGGCTGCGGGGATGCGGGCTGATGTACGAGATCGTGGAAGCCGCCGGCGAGTGGATCGTCCGACGCGGCGAGATGGAAGTTGCGCGCTTCAAGGTCCAGTCAGCCGCCCTCCAGGCAGTGGCCGATCGGTTGCGCGAGGAATGCGTTCCAGACGCGCCTGTGAGCTTCTCGCTACGCTTCGACGCCCGCGCCAAGGGCTAGCCGCACACGAAATCGCCTGTGGCGCGTTTAGGCCACCATGGCCTGGCGGAATCGCTTCCTCGACAGCCTGGACGAAGACGACCTCAAGCCGCTGCGATCGCAGCTGACGGCGGTGAACCTGGCGCGCGGCCAGAAGCTCGACGAGACCGGCCATCCCATCGGCGCGGTCTATTTTCCCATGGACGCGATCCTCTCGGTGGTCACCGTCATGGGTGACGGATCCCAGGTGGAGAGCCGGACGATCGGCCGGGAAACGGGCTACGGCCTGATGAACGTCCTGGGTTCGCCATTGTCACAGGAACGGATGGAAGTGCAGGTCGGCGGCCGCGCCTGGCGCGCGGGCGTCCCAGCGATGCGCGCCGCCGCGGGCTCCAGCGCGAGCCTGGCCCACGCGATCGCGCTTCATTCGCAGGCCGCGATGTTGCTCGCCTGCCGGACCGTGGCCTGCAACACTTTGCACCCGGCCGAGCAGCGGCTCTGCCGCTGGCTCCTGCTCACCCAGGATCGGCTGGATTCGGACATCCTGCCGCTGACCCAGGAGCACCTTTCGATCATGCTGGGCGTCCAGCGCACCACGGTCACCGCCGTGGCCTCGCAGCTCCAGGCGCGCAAATTTATCTCCTACGTCCGCGGCAAGATCTGCATTCTGGACCGTGCGGCGATCGAGGCCGTCGCCTGTGAATGCTACGCCGAGGGCGAGCGGGGCGTGGCCGCCCTGCTTGGGCCATTGCACTAAAGTCGGACGGCCTTCGCAAAAGTTGGCGTGAGGAACATTCGGAAGAGCTGGCGGCTTCGACGGGCGGAGAGCCGACGGGAGGCCGATGTGACTCTAGCCCAAACCGAGACGTCTAAGTTCAACGGCCACGGCGGATTTCTATCGCGCATGCCGCGGCCCAGTCGGGAGACCATCGACCGCCTGGCGAAGCCGCCGAAGGAGGCCCTGGCCAAGCTCGCCAGATCGCCCAGCATGACCTGACCGACGGCCATGGCCCGGTGATCGACGCGGTGGGCCTGGAGGCGCACGGGCCAAACCTGCCTTTGCACCTGGTGGACAAGGTGCAAACCGCCTTGAAGCTGGAGACCGAACGGCCGGTGGCGTTGCGAGAGGCGATCATGGCCTGCAAGGCCGGCGGGACAGTCTCGATCCCGGGCGTCTATGGCGGGCTCTCCAACATGCTGCCGATGGGCGCCCTGATGAACAAGGGGCTGACCGTCCGCACGGGGCAGACCCATGTGAAACGTTGGACCGACGATCTGCTGCGGCGCATCGACGAAGGCGAGATCGACCCTGGTCTGGTGATCACCCACACCGCGCCGCTCGGCGACGCCGCCTAACCTCTACAAGACCTTCCGCGACAAGAAGGACGACTGCATCAAGGTGCTGCTGAAGCCCTGACGCCGGCGCCTCAGGGTGCGGGCTTGGCGGCCTCGGGCGGCGCGGTATCGGGCTCGGCGTTGAGCTGGAACGAGGCCCCCATCAGCAGGGCGCGCTTCTCCAGGCTGGCGGCGGTGGAGAGGCAGCGTTTGG
>Ga0207641_10001194_pt1 | contig 26042 bp, 19 predicted proteins | sample KBSSwiS62_FD_184306 | JGI IMG/M metagenome (GOLD analysis project Ga0207641, IMG submission 184306) | Switchgrass rhizosphere microbial communities from Kellogg Biological Station, Michigan, USA - KBS Switchgrass S6-2 (SPAdes) (version 2) | ecosystem: Host-associated > Plants > Roots >... | reverse complement strand
TTTTCGTCGTCAGTTTGGGTCCGAGTGACGTAGAGCGGATCATTGTGGTCACGTCTGGGCAGGTGATCGCCGAAGTCTTTCATCCGCTTGAGGTCGGCGTCCCACGGGGTGACCCACTCGATGGCGGTGACCCGGTCGGCGATACGCCAGGTCCCGTCGCGGCGCTCGAAGCGGTCGACGTAGCGGAAACCGGCAGCATAGTTCCACCGCAGATCGCGCTCTGGCGGACCTGAGTGGTAGGCGACACCGTAGGTCTCAGCCACTGCGATGTCAGGCTCGGCCGCCCGGTCGGCCGGGAAGTCGATCAACATGTTGCCTATATGGTGCATGGTCATCGTGTGCCGCCGCAGCAACGGCACGACCCAGGCCAGGAACTCGTCCCGGGTGCCGGTGAACGGGCCGTGCCGGTCGGTGGCCTGCGGCCAGTAACAGTCGCGGACGAGCTCTATGTCCAACCGGTCGATGCCACGGCAGTATCGCAGCAACACCCGGCGGATCGCCTGCTCGTCGAGCAGCGCGGCGAAGTCACCAGAGGACGCGCGGAGATCAGAGGCCACGCCGCCGGCCGAAGCGATGCTCACCGGCGGCCCACCAGCTCATATCTGACAGTCTCGACAAGTGAGGCTTGGGCAGGCCAGCCAGCGGCGCCAGGATGCTTGCGCGTATGCCACGAGGCACCACACCAGCAGCGGCAACAGCTAGACGAGATGACCACGACATACCTCCCCGTTCTCGGCCGCCAATGGCCAGGCATCGAGGCCAGTGCACCTTCATCGGACATATATGTCAACTCCGTCACACCTGCTGGCGGTCCCTGCACGCAAGCGGCCGGGCGGGGACGTCGTCTCAGAGTCGGCGAACGGTCGCCGCCGTGGACAGCCGAGGGCGATCCGGTGCCCACCTTCGCCCAGCAGACAGGCACTGCACCTGGCCGCCAGCAACGGAACCGGAGCGGCGAGCTGACGAGCGGGCGTACGGGCATGGCCGTCGTCGGGCGTCCGTACCGGGCATCCCGCACGCCGACTATGATCGAGACAGGGCGGTCATAGTCGGCTGCCCCGAGTGTGACTGATGCCGTTCGTGAGAGTTACCCGCCGAGGCGCGCGCGGTGCACCTCGTAGACGACATGGGTGACCCGGTTGCCCTGGACGATCTGTGTGGGGTCCGCGAGCAGCACCGGGTCGCCCGGCCCGCCTACGCCGAAGAACGGCCGGCCGGACCCGAGCACCGCCGGAACGACGTTCATCACGACGCGGTCGACGAGCCCGAGTCGGAGTGCCTGGCCGCCGATGTTCCCGGCGGTGACGGTGACGTCACGGTCACCCGCATGCTGCCTAGCCCTGGTGATCGCGTCCTCGACGCTGTCGACGAACGTGAACGGTGCCTCGTCGGCGTACTCCCAGTCGGTCGGTGCCTTGTGGGTGACGACGAAGACGTGGTCGCTGCCCGCTGGTCGCCCGTGCCAGCCGTTGGTGAGGTCGAACAGCCGCCGCCCGATCACGGCGGCGGCGACGTTCGCATGCAGGGCGAGCACGAAGTCAGCGGAGGCCCGGGTTGTGTGAAACGGCCGCTGGTCGTCGTGGAAGGTCCAGGTGACCTCGCCGTTGCCATACCAGTCGAACAGCGGCCCGACCGCATCGTTGGGATCGGCGATGAACCCGTCCAGCGAGACCACTGCATTCATGATCGTAAGACCCATGTCCGTTCCTTCCGTCCGGGTACCGACGGAAGGGAGACCGGCCTGGACTCCTCAACTCATCGGTTGACAACGGGTGGATGACCGGAAGTGGTCAGCTCGGCGGGACGCACCCTCGACGTCGAGTTCCGCGGAGCAGCTTCGGGTGTTCGTCGACCACATCCGCACGGACCGGCTGTTCGCGCTTTATCTGCTGATCGCGACGACCGGGATGCGGCGCGGGGAGGCGACCGGGCTACGCCGTGGGGCGTCGACCTGGCGGCGGCCCTATGCCACGGCCGCACTCAAGGCCGGCGTGCATCCCAAGGTGATCAGCGAGCGTCTCGGCCATGCCGACGTGGCGTTCACGTTGCGGACCTACAGCCACGTCATCCCGGGCATGGACGCCGCCGCCGCCGAGCTGATCGCCGGGCGCATCCTCGGCGACCCGCCGCCGCCCGCGCCGGCCGCCGAGACGACCCCGCAGAACGGCCCCGTTCACGATTCCGTGCACGAAAAAGCCGGCCTGTCCCTGAATGGCGGGAGCGAGACCGGCTGATGTGCTGCTACGTAAGGGTGGACCTAGGTGGACTTGAACCACCGGCCTCTTCCTTATCAGGGAAGCGCTCTAACCGACTGAGCTATAGGTCCGGGTGCCGACCCAGGCGCATGGCCCGGATCTTGCGTGACCCCTTTTGGGGTGCGAGAGCAAGAGTACAGGACGGCGAGGGCCGCGTGTGAAGCGCGGCCGCCCCTCTTGTCAGCGGTCGCTGAGGGTCACCTCGATACCGCCGATCATGTCGGCGCACAGGTTGTAGAGCATGGCGACGAGCGTGGAGAGCAGCGTCATCAGGATGACGTTGATGGCGCCGACGAGCAGGCTGATCTGCATGGCCCGGCCGAAGGACAGCCAGGAGCTGACGCTGTGGCTCTCGCCGGAGGTGAGCGTGCCGGCCGCGTTGGTGACGCTGTCGAACACGCCGATGGAGTTGAGCACGAACCAGAGCACGGCGACGGCGACCATGATGACGAGGAACACGCACAGCGAGAACGCGAACGCGAGCCGGGTGACGGTTAGCGGGCTGACCCGGGTGAGCCGGAGCCGGGCCCGTCGGCCGGTGCGGGAGCCGTCCGCGTCGCCGTAGGCGGCCGCCGTCTGGTCGACGGGCCGCGACGGCTCAGGGCGTGCCTGCTCGGCCCGGTCGTACCGGCCGGGGAAGCCGCCGGCCGGCTCGGCGGGCCGCTCGCCGGCGCCGCGGCTCGGTCGGGCCCATTCCGGCTGTTCCCGGCCGCGGTCCGGCCCGCCGGCAGGGGGCCGGGTGCCGGGTGCCGGGGGCCGGCATCCCTCGGCCGGGACGGCGGGGCCGCGGCTGGTCTTGGCCAGATCGGGCTTCGCGGTCGGTTCGACGACGGTGCGGTCCGCGTCGGCGGGCGCCACGCTGACGGCCGTCCGTGGCTCGGCGGAGCGGCTCTCGGCACCGGACCGGTCGGGGGCGGTGCCGCGGCCTCGGCCGGACCGGTTGGTGTCGCGGGCGCCGTTGTCCCGGCTCTTACCGTCGCGGCCGCTACCGTCCCGACCGTTGTTCGACCCGGCGGGCCGGGCTGGGGTACGCACGATAGCCATGGTGTCGGGGTCGCGCGGCGCTTGCGCCGGCTGGTCCGACGCGGCCGCTTTGCCCGGCGCGCCGCGGCCAGCCGCGGCATACCGGTCGGATCGGTCAGACCGGTCGGTTCCGGTCGCGGGCGGCGGGGGACTCGACACCGTGGGCGTGACCTTGGTGGCGGCGCCCGTCTTCGCGTCCGCGGGGGCCGTCCGGGCCGCGGCCTTCGGCGGGGCTGACTGTGCGGCGGGGGCGGACGACGAGGACGACACCGGCCGGACGACTGCTGTCTTCTCGGAGTCGTCGGCGGCGGCCGGCTCCTTGGTCGCCGTACGCGTCGCGCTGGCGTCCGGGGACGAGGCCGACGCCGGACTGGCGGGCGCGTCCTTCGCGGCGCCCACCTTCTCGAAGAAGGGGTTAGCCGCCGCCGACGTGCTCTCGCCGTCGGCGGCGGTCGCCGGAAGGGCGCCGGTTCTACCCGGTCGCTCGTCCTTGTCGCTCACGCCTCTCCCCTTTTAGCTTGGTCAGCCGTCCGCCGGATCGTCGCCATCTTCGGCTTCAGCATTACGCGCGACACCGACGACCTGCACACCGGGCTCCAGGTCGATCAGCTTCACACCCATGGTCTGACGCTGGGCCTGCCGGACGTCCCTGGCCACCGTACGCAACACGCCGCCGTTCGACGCGATGGCGTAAAGCTGGTCGTTGGGCTCGACGACGAGCGCGCCGACGAGGTTGCCCCGGCTCGACACGATCCTCGCGGTGAGGACGCCCTTGCCTCCCCGGCCCTGCACCGGGTACTCGGCCAGTGGGGTGCGCTTGGCGAAGCCGGCGCTGGTGGCCACCAGCAGGGCGGCCGTCGAGCCCGGCTTGAGAACCTCGATGGACAGCAGCTCGTCGTCCGCGTCGAACCGCATGCCGATCACGCCGGCGGTGGCCCGGCCCATCGGGCGCAGCTGCTCGTCGTCGGCGTGGAAGCGGATCGACTGGGCGTTGCGGCTGACGAGCAGCAGGTCGTCATCGGTGCCGACCAGGCGGGCGCCGATGACCTCGTCGTCCTCGCGGAGGTTGATCGCGATGAGCCCGCCGGCCCGGTTGGAGTCGAAGTCGGTGAGCGCCGACTTCTTGCACAGCCCGCGCTTGGTGGCGAGCACCAGGTACTGCGCGGCCTGGTAGTCGCTGATCGCCATCACCTCGGCGATCCGCTCGTCCTGGCCGAACGCGAGGATGTTCGCCACGTGCTGGCCCTTGGCGCTGCGGGCCTGCTCGGGCAGCTCGTGCGCCTTCGCCCGGTAGACCCGGCCCTTGTTGGTGAAGAACAGCAGGGTGTGGTGGGTCGTGGTGACGAAGAAGTGCTCGACGATGTCGTCCTCGCGCAGCGCCGCGCCCTGCACGCCCTTGCCGCCGCGCCGCTGGGAGCGGTACAGGTCGGTCTTGGTGCGCTTGGCGTAGCCGCCGCGGGTGACCGTGACGACGACGTCCTCCTGGGCGATCAGGTCCTCGATGGACATCTCGCCCTCGAACGGCACGATCCGGGTGCGCCGCTCGTCGCCGTACCTGTCGACGAGCTCCTTCAGCTCCTCGCTGATGATCTCGCGCTGGCGCTGCGGCGAGGCGAGGATCGCCTCCAGTTCGGCGACCCGGGCGCGCAGCTCCGCGGCCTCGTCGATGATCCGCTGCCGCTCCAGAGCGGCGAGGCGGCGCAGCTGCATGTCCAGGATCGCGGTCGCCTGGATCTCGGAGAGCGAATAACGCTCCATCAACTGGCCACGGGCGACGTCCGCCGACTCGGCGTTGCGGATCAGCGCGATCACGTCGTCCAGGTGGTCGAGCGCGATGAGCAGGCCCTCGAGGACGTGCAGCCGCTCCAGCGCCTTGCGCAGCTGGTAGCGGGTCCGCCGGACGATGACGTCGACCTGGTGCTCGACGTAGTAGCGGATCATCTGGTCCAGCCGCAGGGTGCGCGGCACGCCGTCGACGATCGCCAGCATGTTCGCGCCGAACGTGTCCTGCAGCTGGGTGTGCTTGTAGAGGTTGTTCAGCACGACCTTGGCGACGGCGTCGCGCTTGAGGTCGATGACCAGGCGCTGGCCGATGCGGGCCGACGTCTCGTCGCGGACGTCCGCGATCCCGGAGATCTTGTTGTCCCGGACCAGTTCGGCGATCTTCTCGGCGAGGTTGTCCGGGTTGACCTGGTAGGGCAGCTCCGTGACGACGAGCTGGGTGCGGCCCTTGTTCTCCTCGACGTTGACGACGGCGCGCATCCGGATGCTGCCGCGGCCGGTCCGGTAGGCGTCCTCGATGCCCTGCCGGCCGACGATCATGCCGTGGGTCGGGAAGTCCGGGCCCTTGATGATGCCGATCAGAGCCTCGAGCAGCTCCTCGTCGGTCGCCTCCGGGTGGGTCAGCGCCCACTGGACGCCTGCCGCGACCTCGCGCAGGTTGTGCGGCGGGATGTTGGTCGCCATGCCGACGGCGATGCCGCCGGCACCGTTGACGAGCAGGTTCGGGAACCGGCTCGGCAGGACGAGCGGCTCCTGGGAGCGACCGTCGTAGTTGGGCGCGAAGTCGACGGTCTCGGCGTCGATGTCGCGCAGCATCTCCATGGCCAGCGCGGCCATCCGGGCCTCGGTGTACCGCATGGCGGCGGGCGGGTCGTTGCCCGGCGAGCCGAAGTTGCCGTTGCCGTCGACCAGCGGGTAGCGCAGCGACCAGGGCTGGGCCAGCCGCACGAGGGTGTCGTAGATCGCCGAGTCGCCGTGCGGGTGGTAGTTACCCATGACGTCACCGACGATGCGGGAGCACTTGAAGTACCCCCGGTCGGGCCGGTAGCCGCCGTCGTACATGGCGTACAGCACCCGGCGGTGGACGGGCTTCAGACCGTCCCGGACCTCCGGCAGCGCCCGACCGACGATGACGGACATCGCGTAGTCGAGGTACGACCGCTGCATCTCGACTTCGATGCCGATCGGCTCGATCCGGTCGCCAGGCGGCGGTAGTACGTCGACCACGATGTCCTTCCAGGCAGTTCGGAGCTGGTGGGGTCAAGCCGGCCGTCGGGGGCCGGGCTCGACGGGTGCTGGGGTCCGTCAGGCGGGCATCGCGGTCGGAGCGCCGAGCGGCCGGCCATCAGGCCAGCCGCTCGCCGACAACTCGACCCCTACCCGATCAGATGTCCAAGAACCGGACATCCTTGGCGTTTCGCTGGATGAAGCTGCGGCGGGCGTCCACGTCCTCGCCCATCAGGACGCTGAACAGCTCGTCGGCGACGGCCGCGTCGTCGAGCGTGACCTGCAGCAGGATCCGGCGGTCCGGGTCCATCGTGGTGTCCCACAGCTCGGTCGCGTTCATCTCGCCAAGACCCTTGAAGCGCTGGATCGCGTCCTTGGGCAGCTTGCGGCCGGACTCGACGCCCCGCTCGAGGAGACCGTCGCGTTCACGGTCGGAGTAGGCGTACTCCCAGTCCTCCCGGCCCCACTTGATTTTGTATAGCGGGGGCTGCGCGAGGAAGACGTGACCGGCCTCGACGAGCGGGCGCATGAACCGGAACAGCAGGGTCAGCAGCAGCGTCCGGATGTGCTGGCCGTCGACGTCGGCGTCCGCCATCAGCACGATCTTGTGATAGCGCAGCTTGCCGATGTCGAAGTCGTCGTGGATGCCGGTGCCCAGCGCCTGGATCAGCGCCTGGACCTCAGTGTTCTTCAGAACCCGGTCGATCCGCGCCTTCTCGACGTTGAGGATCTTTCCGCGCAGCGGCAGGATCGCCTGGAACTTCGAGTCACGGCCGCCCTTCGCCGAGCCACCCGCCGAGTCGCCCTCGACGATGTAGAGCTCGCAGCGCTCCGGGTCGGTGAACTGGCAGTCGGACAGCTTGCCCGGCAGGCCGGTGCCGCCGAGCAGGCCCTTGCGCCGGGTCAGGTCTCGGGCGGCCCGCGCGGCGATCCGGGCGCGCTGCGCGTCCAGCGACTTGGAAACGATCGCCCTGGCCTCGACCCGGTTCGCGTCGAACCAGTCGCGCAGCGCCGAGTAGCACATCTCCTGGACGAACTTCTTGGCCTCGGTGTTGCCGAGCTTCGTCTTCGTCTGGCCCTCGAACTGCGGCTCGGCCAGCTTCACGGAGATGATCGCGGTCAGGCCCTCGCGGATGTCGTCGCCGGACAGCTGTTCGTCGGCGTTCTTCGCGCCGGCCTTCACGGGCTTCAGGAGGTTCTGCTCCTTGGCGTACGCGTTCACCGCGCTGGTGAGCGCCGCCCGGAAACCCTCCTCGTGAGTGCCGCCCTCATGCGTGTTGATCGTGTTCGCGAAGGTGTAGACCGACTCGTTGTAGCCGTTGTTCCACTGCATCGCGAGCTCGGCCTCGATGCCCTTGCCCTTGGACTCGAGCGCGATGATCGTCTTGTGGATCGGCTCCTTCGTCGCGTTCAGGTGGGTGACGAAGTCGGCGAGACCGTTCTCGTACTTGAACGTGACCTCGACGGGCTCATCTCCCCGCTCGTCACGCAGCGTGATGGAGATGCCCTTGTTCAGGAACGCCATCTCCTGCAGGCGGCGGTAGAGGGTCTCGTACTTGTACTCGGTGGTCTCGAAGATCTCCGGGTCGGCCCAGAACGTGACCGTGGTGCCGGTGCGCTCGCCTCGCTTCAGCGGCGCGCGCTGCTCCAGCGCGCCGGCCCGCTGCGCGTTGAACGCCTGGAACCAGTTGTAGCCGTCGACCTTGATCTCGACCTCGACCTTGGTGGACAGCGCGTTGACGACGCTGATGCCGACGCCGTGCAGGCCGCCGGACACGGCGTAGGACTCGCCGTCGAACTTGCCGCCCGCATGCAGGACCGTGAGCACGACCTCGACCGTGGGCTTCTTCTCGGTGGGGTGTATGCCGACCGGGATGCCGCGGCCGTTGTCGACGACGCGCACGCCGCCGTCGGCCAGCAGGGATACCTTGATGGTGTCGCAGTAGCCGGCGAGCGCCTCGTCAACCGAGTTGTCCACGACCTCGTAGACCAGGTGGTGCAGGCCACGTTCGCCGGTGGAGCCGATGTACATACCCGGCCGCTTGCGGACCGCGTCGAGACCCTCGAGAACCTTGATCGAACTTGCGTCGTACGCCACCCGCAGCGTCCCTCTCTTCAGGGCCGAAGTTGTATTCAGTCTACCTGGCGACTCGCCACAACAGACGCAGGGTGGGCTCTCACGTCTGCGTAGCGGGCCGAACGAGGGTCAGGCGAACCCCCCTACGCCGATGGCGTCGTCGGCCGCCGTGAGGCCGATCCACGCCGATCGCGGGTGTCCCTGGCTGCGCTGTGGCCGGGTCAACCGTAGGTGTCCCGGGGGCCTCGGCCGCCAGGCATCTGGACCGGCCCGTGCCGCCAGGACGGAGCAGACGGGCCCCGCACTGTGATTCTCGTGACCACACCGTCACCCAGCTCACGACGCAGGACGCCGAGCAGCCGCGGTGCCAGAAGCCGCAGCTGCGTGGCCCAGGCGGTCGACTCGGCCTCCAGTTCCAACAGGCCGTCCCGCAGCGAGACCGGGGTCGCGTGGGACGCGATCTCCGGGCCGACGATCACGTCCCAGCGGGCCAGGACACCCGAGTCGGTCGCCCTGGTCTGCCAGCCGCGGGCGGCCAGCAGGCGGCTGATCGAGGCCGCGAAGCTGGTCGGCTCGCGCCATTCCCGCCCAGGAGCCGCGATGCCCGGCAGGCGCGGACGGCGTGCCGCTTCGCGGTCGTCGTCCGGCGCCCCGGCCTCACCTGACGATGACGACGTCACGGGCGACGCCGGGTCCGCCCCGCCGGCCTCCTTGCCCGGTCGGCCTCCCCTGGCCCGCGCGCGCGCGTCCGCCTTGGCGGCGGCGAGCACCTGGCGCGCGAGATCGGCGCCCCGGGCGGCGGAGGTGGCCGGCGTGGCGGCCGGCCTGGTGGCGGGCGTGGCACCCGCGCCACCGTCCGGCGGTTCAGTATCACCACTGCCACTCCGTCGGCTGCGTGCTCCGGCCCCGCCTCGCTTCCCTACCTCCCAGATCACGACCTCCGAGATCGACTTCGTCGATCCCGCAGGGACCCCGTTCGCCGATCCGGCAGGGACCCTGCCGGCGGGACCTCCGCACGCCGCCTCCTGCGTGTCACTCGACACCGACGACCTCCCCCCGGTGGACCGCGAACCGCGGGCCCCCCAGCTCGGCTGGCACGTCCGCGCCGACCGCGGCCGTGATCAGTACCTGCTCCGCCGGCGCGACGAGTTCGGCGAGCCGGCGGCGCCGGTGCGCGTCCAGCTCGGCGAACACGTCGTCGAGCAGCAGCACCGGCTGGCGGTCGTCGGCCGTCAGCAGCTCGAACGACGCCAGCCGCAGGGCGAGTGCGAGCGACCACGACTCGCCGTGGCTGGCATAGCCGCGGGCCGGCCGGCCGCCGATCGCCAGGGCCAGATCATCACGGTGCGGGCCGACGAGCGTCATCCCGCGCTCGACCTCCCGGGGCCGCAGGGTGGCCAGCTCCGCCAGCAGCGCCTCGGCGATCGCGTCCCGGTCCGCGCTCGTCGGCGGCACGACGCCGCCGCGGTACTCGACGCCGACGGACTCGGTCGCCTTCTCCTCGTCGCCGGAGCCCGCACCGGACCCGGCGATGGCCGCGTAGGCGGCGGTGACCCGCGGCCGAAGCTCCTCGACCAGCGCCAGCCGGGCCGCCAGCAGCTCGGCACCGTGCCGGGCGAGCGCGTCGTCCCACGAGTCGAGGGTCCGCAGGTCGCCGCGGGCCCGCAACAACGCGGTCCGTTGCCGCACCACCCGTTCGTAGTCGGCGATCACCCCGGCCAGCCGCGGCGTCCGCGCGACCAGAAGCTCGTCGAGGAAGCGCCGCCGCTCACCCGGGTCGCCCTTGACCATCGCCAGGTCCTCGGGGGCGAACAGCACGATCGACAGCAGGCCGAGCAGGTCGCGCGGGCGGGGCAGCTGACGGCGGTTGAGCCGAACCTTGTTGGCGCGGCCGGCGACGATCTCGATCTCGGCGAGCGCGGCCCGGTCGCCCCGGACGACGCGCGAGCGGATCACCGCCCGCTCGGCGCCGTCCCGGATCAGCGGGGCGTCGCCGGAGACCCGGTGGCTGCCCAGCGTGGCCACGTAGCCGACGGCTTCGAGCAGGTTCGTCTTGCCCTGGCCGTTGGCACCGACGAAGGTGACCACCCCGGGCGGGAGGATCAGCTCGAGGGCGGGGTAGGACCGGAAGTCGACCAGTTGCAGGTGCGTCAGGTGCATCCGGTCCGCTCCTGCCGTAAGTTGCGCCGCTGGTCGCCTTCTACGGCCTCCTTGCCTGGCGGCTCGTGGTCAGGGTCACCCGGTCAGCCGTTCAGCTGGATGGGCATGAGCAGGTAGCGGTAGTCCGGGATCTCCTCGCCGGTGCCCTTGCCCGTCAGGATGGCCGGCTTCTTGGCCGCCACTTCGGCGTCCTCGGCGCTGGCGAACCCGAACTCGACCTGGTCGGACTCGATCGCCGTGAGCGCGTCCTGCAGGTACGCCGGGTTGAAGGCGACCTCCAGGTCCGGGCCGTCGTAGGTGGCGGGCAGCGTCTCGGAGGCCTGCGCCTCGCCGCCGTGGCTGCCGGCCTCCAGCCGCAGATGGTCCGCGCTGAACGCGAGCCGGACCGGCGCGGTCTTCGGCGCGACGAGCGCGACCCGCTTGACGGCCTCCAGCAGCGGGGCCTTGTCCGCGGCCGCGGCCAACGGGCAGGAGTCCGGCAGCAGCTTGCGGTAGGGCGGGAACTGGCCGTCGACCAGGCGGGTCGTCGTCTGCCTGCTGTTGCCGGCGAAACCCGCCAGCGCCTCCCCGGACGGGCCCGAGCCGAGCGCGATCGCGACCTGGGCGGAGCCGCCGCCCAGCGACCGGGCCGTCTCCAGCAGGGTGCGTGCCGGGATGAGGGCGATGCCGCCCGCATCGGGGCTGGCCGGGCTCCACTTCAGCGTGCGTACCGCGAGCCGGTAGCGGTCGGTGGCGGCGAGCGTCAGGGTGTCGCCCTCGATCTCCAGCCGGACGCCGGTGAGCACGGGCAGCGTGTCGTCCTTGCCCGCGGCGACCGCGACCTGGGCGACGGCGGCGCCGAACGCCCCGCCCTCTATGTGCCCGGTGACCGGTGGCAGCGGAGGCAGCGTCGGGTACTCGTCGACGGGCAGCGTCTGCAGCGTGAACCGCGCGTTGCCACAGGTGATGACGAGCTTGTTGTCATCGGTCTCGACCTCGACCGGCGCAGCCGGTAGCTGCTTGGTGATGTCCGCGAGCATCCGGCCGGGCGCGAGCGCGCGGCCCTCCTCATGGATCGTCGCCTCCAGCTTGGCCTGCGCGGCGACCTCATAGTCGAACGCGGCGACCACCAGGCCCGGCCCGGTCGCGTCCAGCAGCAGGCCCATCAGCACCTGCTGGTTGGTCGCCGTCGCCGAGCGGCTGGGCAGGCTGCGTGCCGTCCAGGCGACCGCTTCCGTGAACTCGTCCCGTTCGACCCGGAACTTCATGCCTGCCTCCCTCAGCGACGAACGCGCTCCAGCATCTCAGAGCCCACCGACGCTCTCGCGAGCGGTCCAGTGGTACGGCGAACGCGGAGCGTGATCGTTCGAGCAGGGCGGCGCGAACGAGCCGGACCGGCGCAGGCGGCCGTCGCGAGGCGCGCTTCGTCCCCAGGCCCTAGTACTTCGAGCTTTTGATCTTCCTTGAAGAAATTCTGGTAGCAGTAGTAGTAGGGGCTGTGGAAACTGTGGAAAACCGCCGTTTCCGCAGGTCAGGGGCGGTGTGGGCCGGTGGAGATCGTGTGGGTGGAGCTGTGGGCACACCCGGTCGTCATCCACAGGGTCCCGTTGTCCCCCGTCGCCATCCACCGTTCATCCACCGGTTACACCCACGTCGTCCCCAGTCTGTCCCCCGGTTCTCCACAGGATCCGTGCACGGTGGGACGGGCTCGGCGGGGGCCTCGGGGGCCATTCCGAGCAGTTACCCCCAAGTAATCCACAGAGTTATCCACAAGCTGTGGGTGAATACCACCCAAGTAGTCCTATCTACCTAGTACTCGGCGTCTTGCACCGATCCGAGTGCCCACGTCCTGGGGGACACGATCAGACGTGTTCTGGTACTTGTGTTCAGCTTCCGGCAGATGCGGCAGGCTCGGGCACTCCAAGCCTCATCGACGGCGAAGACTTGGCCTGCGACCCTGCGCCCGACTGGCGGTCGGTAGGTCGGTCATCCCCACTGAACCCCACAGGCTGTGGACAACCTCTGGGTATGACGACGCTGGCAGGCCCAAGAAGTTGTGGGCCCTCGCTCGCGGATCTCACCGGGCACCGCAGCTGCATCCCCGGTCGAACAGGCGAGGCGACGGCGGACCTGGGCTGGGCCGCCGCCCGACGCCCCGGCTCTTTTCAGACCTTCGAGAACGTCCCGAACACGGCCTCGTGGCGGGCGGCGCCCGCAAGTGCGTTACGCCCTGCCTGTCCCTTTTGTTCTCGGCTGGTGGCGGATCCTCTGCCCAGCGTCCGAACTCTCGGCCCGACGCGCGGGCGGCCCCTCAGTGGCTCCACCGTCCGCCGACGGGATTCAGCCCGAGCGACGCTGCCGCGACAACGGCGAGCGCGCCCCCTCACAGGTGGCGCGTCTCCGCCCGAATGCGGTTGGTCAGCTCGGTGACCTGGTTGTAGATTGCGCGCCGCTCGGCCATCAGGCCACGAATCTTGCGGTCCGCGTGCATGACGGTCGTATGGTCGCGGCCGCCGAAATGCTGGCCGATCTTCGGCAGCGACAGGTCGGTGAGCTCGCGGCACAGGTACATCGCGATCTGCCGGGCGGTGACGAGCACCCGGCTGCGCGACGTCCCGCACAGGTCCTCCATGGAGACGCCGAAGTACGACGCCGTCGCGTTCATGATCGACGTCGCCGTGATCTCGGTGTTCGTGGCCTCCGGAATGAGGTCGCGCAGCACGATCTCGGCCAGCGTGCGGTCCACGTGCGACTTGTTCAGGCTGGCGAAGGCAGCGACCCGGATCAGCGCGCCCTCGAGCTCGCGGATGTTGCGCTCGATATGCGTCGCGATGTACTCCAGCACATCCGGCGGCACCGGCAGCCGCTCGACCGCCGCCTTCTTCGACAGGATCGCGATCCGCGTCTCCAGGTCCGGCGGCGTGACGTCGGTGATCAGGCCCCACTCGAACCGGCTGCGCAGCCGGTCCTCCAGCGCCGACAGCTGCCGGGGCGAGCGGTCCGAGGAGATCACCAGCTGCTTCTCGCTGTCGTGCAGGACGTTGAAGGTGTGGAAGAACTCCTCCTGGGTGCGCTCCTTGTTCTCCAGGAACTGGATGTCGTCCACGAGCAGCACGTCGATGTCCCGGTAGCGGCGTTGGAACGCCTGCTGACGGTCGTCGCGGATGGAGTTGATGAAGTCGTTCGTGAACTCCTCGGTGCTGACGTACTTGACCTGCGCGTCCGGGTACAGCTTCTTCGTGTAGTGCCCGATCGCGTGTAGCAGATGGGTCTTGCCGAGGCCCGAGTCGCCGTAGATGAACAGCGGGTTGTAGGCCTTCGCCGGCGCCTCGGCCACGGCGACCGCCGCGGCGTGCGGGAACCGGTTGCTGTCACCGATGACGAACGTCTCGAAGACATAGCGCGGGTTGAGCCGGGCCGGTTCCGACGGGCGGGGCTCCGGGTCGCGCCCGAGGCCGGTCGCGACCCGCTGGATCGGCGGGGTCGGCGCGTCCATCGGGGAGTCGGCCTGCTCGACAGGCTCGGGGGCGCCGCCGAGCACCGCCGGCGGCAGGACCATGGGGCCGGTCATCGGCTCCGGGTCGGGCAGATGCTCGACGGTGACCGCGACCCGGATCTCCCGGCCGTACGCGGCGGTCAGCGCGGTCGTCAGGAACGGGCGCAGCCTGGAGTCGAGCAGGTCCTTGGTGAACTCGTTCGGCGCGGCGAGCAGCGCGGTGTCCTGTACCAGGCCGAGCGGCCGGGTCAGCCGCAGCCAGGCGCGCTGCTGGGCGGACAGGGCGCCGTCGGCGACCCCGGCGACGGCCTGACGCCAGACCTCGTGCAGGTCCGGGTCCCCGCCCAGCGGCAACTGACCCTGGGAGCCCGTGACGGAGGTCGTCTCGCGGTCGGTCACGGGTGCTCCTCGGTACGGCGGCCGGCGTTACTCCGACGGGGTTCTGGCTGGGCGCCCTGGCTTGGGCGGGACGGGGCGCGGCCCGGCGTGCCGCCAAGGTTTCCACATCGTCGTCCACAACCTGTGTATGGACATGACACCGCATCCGGCGTGGCGCCGGCACGGTAGGGCAGACGGTGGCCATCCCGATATCCACGGACTGCCGGGTCATCCCTGGACGGCGGTGCCGACGGGTCACCCTGTGGTCTGGCCCTGTGTAAGCTGGTGCGTCGCCAGCCGGTCACCGCGGCTTCGCGGGACGGGAACTTCGCGGCAACGTGAACGTCCGGGAACACGAAGCCCCGGACACCGAGCCCCGAACATCTAGCCCGTTGGCGTAGCCTGGGGGCACGCGGCGTGTCCGCGCGTCCCCGTCCGCCCGTTACCCGGCCTGCAAACCACCTGGCCTGTAGACCACGGAGTCGTCACGTGAGCAAGCGCACCTTCCAGCCGAACAACCGTCGGCGGTCCAAGACCCACGGGTTCCGGCTCCGGATGCGTACCCGTGCCGGCCGCGCGATCATCTCCGGCCGTCGCCGCAAGGGTCGCGCCGAACTGTCCGCCTGAAGGCGGACCTCGCCGGCGCGCGGTTACCGGCTCTCATGCTTCCCGCCCGTTCCCGGGTCAACTCCCGGCAGGAGCACGCCCGGGTCGGTCGGGGAGGCCGCCGGTACAGCTGCCATCCCCTCGTTGTGCATGCCCTGCGCACCGATGATCCCGGTCCGGCCCGGGCCGGCTTCGTCGTGAGCCGCAAGGTTGGTAGCGCCGTGACGCGAAACAGGGTCCGCCGCCGGTTGCGCGAGCAGACCCGGTCCCGGCTGGCGTCCGTGCCGGCCGGCACCCTGCTGGTGATCCGGGCCCTGCCCGCGGCGGCGGACGCGAGCTCCGTCGAACTCGGGCTCGCGCTCGATCGCGGCTTGGCCGCGGTCCGCTCGGCCAGGTCCCGCCCCGGCCAGCCCGGCTCGGCCCGAGCCGGTGCAGGCCAGGCCGGCGCCGGCCGAGCCCGTGCCGACCAGTCCGGCGTCGATCGTGGCCGGCCGCGCCGGAGTCCGTCATGACCGGCCTCGAATGGGCGGGCATCGTCCTCGGCATCCTCGCGGTCGTGGATCTGGCGCTCGCGTCCGCCACGCTGGCGCGCCGCGCGCCGCTACTGGCCCGTGGCCGTTCCGGCGCCGTCCGCGGCCCGCTCGCCTGGGCGCTCGCCGTGCTGATCCGCGGTTACCAGCTCGTCTGGTCTCCCCGCTCGGCCGGCGCGTGTCGATTTGATCCGTCTTGCAGCGTCTACGCGCTCTGCGCCGTTCGTACCTACGGCGGCGTGCGCGGTGGACTGCTTGCCTGCTGGCGGCTGTTGCGCTGCCAGCCGCTGTCTCGCGGTGGGTACGACCCAGTACCTGTAGATTCCGCCCGAGGGGCCTGGAGGAGTTAGACCGGTGCTGGATCCGCTTTACCATCTCGCGGCGAACTCGATCGTCTTCTTCCATAAGGGCTTCGGGCCGCTCCTCGGCCAGGACAACTTCTTCGCCTGGGCGTTCTCCGTTGCCCTGCTCGTCATCTGCGTCCGCATCCTGATCTTCCCGCTGTTCGTCAAGCAGGTGAAGTCGCAGCGGACGATGCAGCTCATGCAGCCCCGGATCAAGGAGATCCGGGAGAAGTATGGGCACGACAAGCAGCAGATGAACCAGAAGATGATGGAGCTGCAGAGGGAGCATGGGAACCCGCTGCTCGGCTGCCTCCCGATCTTCCTACAGATCCCCCTGTTCATCTCCTTGTTCCACGTCTTCACCCACATGGCCCCGGTCACGAGGAACGGCCATCTGGAGTGGGTGGACCGGGTCGGCCTGTCCGGCGCCACGATCGAGCGGATCGCCAAGGCGAAGGTCTGGGGCGTCTCGCTGTCGACGAACTTCAACTCGTCGAAGGCGCTGCTGACGGAGCTGCACGCCGACAGTGCGCACATCAAGATCGTCTGCATCGTGCTCATCGTCCTGATGGCCGCGACGACGTTCTTCACCCAGCGGCAGATCATGGCCCGCACCGGCGGCACAATCGACCCGCAGCAGGCGATCGTCCAAAAGATCATGCTGTACGGCTCGCCGCTGACGCTGGCCGTCTTCGGTTTCCGCTTCCCGGTCGCCGTCCTGATCTACTGGCTCGTCACCAACCTGTGGAGCATGGGCCAGCAGTTCTTCGTCATCAAGCGGATGCCGCCGCCGCAGACCGACGCCTCCGGCCGGCTGCCCGGCGCCCGCACCACCACCGCCACCGCCGTGGCCGACCGGCCGGCCCCGCCGCGTCCCGCTCCGGGCGCACGCCCCGCCCCCGGCGCGCGTGCCGGGGCGAAGGGCAAGGCCGGCACCAAGCCGACTCCCCCCGCCAAGCCAGCCACTCCCGCGAAGCCGGCGACGCCGGCCAAGCCGGCCGCGTCCGCGAAGCCCGGGAAGTCGGCGTCGTCGGCCGGGACGGCCGTCGCGGACGGCGCGTCGGCGGGCGGCACGACCGCGGGGACCGCGAACGGTTCCGCGCCGGCTGGTACGCGCTCGCCCCGTGGGGGAACGTCCAACCGAGTGAGCCAGACGGCCCAGGCGCCGCCCGCGCCGGACACGAAACCGGCCAGCGCTGGCGAGCCGGAGCCGGCGGCCGCGGCGGGTGGTCAGCCGCCCGACACGTCGCGGTCCGTGACGACCGGGGTTCAGCGCCACGTCGGCGGATCGCGCCCGGCGGCGAAGCGACGCAGCGGCGGCAAGGGAAAGCGGCCCGGCGGCCGGCGGTGACCCGCCCAGCTACCCCCGTCGCTTTCTCCCCGAATACGTACCGCCGCCCACGGCGGTCCCCCAACCCATGGAGTTGCGCTGATGAGCGGTTCTGACATCGCCGTTAGCCCTGACGAAGACGCGTCGCGGGTTGACGAGCCCACGAGCGCCCAGCAGCGGCTGACCGCACTCGAACAGGAAGGCGAGATCGCCGCCGACTACATCGAGGGCCTGCTCGACATCGTCGACATGGACGGCGACCTCGACCTGGACGTCGAGGGAAGCCGTGCCGTCGTCGCCGTCGTCGGTGACGGCCTGGAGAAACTGATCGGGCCCGGCGGTGAGACGCTGGAGGCCCTGCAGGAGCTGACCAGGCTCGCCGTGCTGCAGAAGACCGGCGAGCGCAGCCGGCTGATGCTCGACGTCGGCGGCCATCGGGCCCGACGGCGGGCGGAGCTGCGCGAGCTCGCCGCCGACGTGGCCAAGCGGGTCGCCGGCGGGGCGAAGAAGGAGAAGCTGGCCCCGATGACCCCGTTCGAGCGCAAGGTGGTGCATGACGTCATCGCCGGCGTCGACGGCGTCCGCAGCGAGTCCGAGGGCGAGGAGCCGAACCGCTGCGTCGTCGTGATGCCCAACTGATCGTTTCCCAGTGGTAGATCACCTGTCTTCCGCTGATCTTCAGCCGGCTTCCTCGCCGGCGCTGCCCGACCGTGAGGCCGAGACTTCCGGCCTCACGGCTGGCGGTTCTCGGGACGGCCTGTGGTGGGTGTGCGGCGTCGGCGCGGTGCTCGTCGCGGTCGACGTCGTGTTGCGGGCCTATCTGCAGCGACCGTTCTGGTACGACGAGATCTGGCGCGGACATTTCGTCAGCGAGCCGCTCGGAAGCTTCTGGTCAGAGCTGGCGAAGGCCAACACCCCCTCGGCCGCTGGCTGGGTCGTCGTGGAACGCCTTGGCGGCGACCTCCTCGGCTGGCACACCTGGGTCCTGCGACTGCCCGGATTCGTCGCTCTGCCGCTGCTCGGCATAGGCATCACGCTGCTTGTCGCCCGATTCGCCGGGTGGCTGGCCGGTGCCGCCGCCGCCTTGTGGATCTGCCTGAACAGCACCCTTCTCGACCTCGGTACCCAGCTCAAGCCGTACACCATCGAGACCCTTGCGGCGGTCGTCGCCGTCCTCCTCTGGCTGTCCAGCGACCGCGGCAGCGCCGCCGCCGAGGCCGCCGCTGGCTCCGCTGCCGGTGGGCCGCCACCCGCGAACGGCGTGCCTACTGGGCTAGACCGTAGCCGGCTTGCCCGGCGCACCGCTGCCGGCCTCGTCAGCCTGTTCTCGGTGCCAGCAGTCTTCATCATCGGACCGTTGGCGGTAGCTGACGTCGTTCTCGCGGCCGTCGCCGTCTTCACGGCTCACCGGAGACGCCCGGCCCGAATCGGTTCCCCGTCCGCTGATCTCGCCGAAGCGCGGGGGATGACCGATCCGCGGGCCGCCGAACGGCCAGCGGCCGGAACGCTCGACCCCACCCGCGGCCGAGACCTCGTCATGCCGGTGGTCTGGCGCGCGCTCGAATCGGCGCCGGCCCTCGTGCTCACCGCGGCCAACACGTTCGTTTTCGTCGGCCATCAGGCCAGCCAGCGGCTCGGCCACTACTGGGACGCCCAGTTCCTCGCGGGGCGCGGCATCGGCGGCGGACTCGTCTTCATAGCCCGCGAGCTCCGAGACATCGTGACCGGGACCCCACCTGGCATCGACCGCTACGACCCGAGCCTGCTGCACGCGCCGTCCGACGGGTCGTGGCAGTCGCTCTGGCTGCTTGCTCCCGCCATCGTCATCTGCGGCCTGGCTGGCGTCGTGACGCTCGCTCGTCGCCACGACGGCCGGCAGATCCTGCTGACGTTGCTCGGCGCGCAGGTGGCGATGCTGGCGGCGAGCGCCATCCGTTTCTGGCCGTTCGGCCCGACACGCACCAACCTTTTTCTGGTCCCGCTGATCGTCCTCGTCGTGGTCGCCGGCGCCGCCGCGATCCTCCGCCGGGTGGTCGAGGTGGCCGGCACAGCGCTCGCCGGACCGCGCGGACCTGGCGTCGAGCCCGCCATCGAGCCCGATTCCGTGCGACGGCCTGGGACTCGTCGGGTAGGCGGCGTAGCGCTGGCCGTCGTTGTGGTGCTCGCGGTCGCGGGGCTTGGGATCGGCGCGGGGATCTCGTCGGCCGCCAAGGACGGCCGGCTCTACCAGCAACGCGACCGGCTCCGCGGCCTGGACCTGACCGAGGACGCCACGACCGCCGCGCGCCGGCTGTACCGTCCCGGGGACCTCGTCGTCGTGGGTGGCCGGCTGATGCGACCCGGCTGGATCTATGCGATGGAAGCCAGCGATGACGCCCCCCGACGCCCGTCGGCCCTGCCCCCGAAGCCGCCGGGGGCGACCGGAGAACCCCCCCGAATCCCCCGGTCGGACACGCTGTTCTTCGTCAACGGGGGTAGAGGAGAAGTCGCGGCCGACGTCGCGGCCCGCACCCCCGCCCCTCGCCGCCTGCTGCTCTTCACCTTCGACCTCGACGCTGCCGCTGGCCGTTCGGACCTGGTTGATCTCCGCCGATCGGGCTGGTGTGCCTCCGCCAACTACTCGTTCCCCCAGTCCGGCATCCTGATGGTCCTCACCCGCCGCTGCCAGGCGGCCGCTCACTGATCCCGCCGGCGCGGCTGGCGGCTCGACGACTCCGGATACCGCACCCGACGGGGCTACCCTGGTAGCCGAGCCCGATCAGTCACGGCCCTGGCACCCCCGCGCCGCGTTCCGCGGAACGTAAGCGCCGCGTCGACTTGCCATCTGGATCGCGTGGTCTCCCTGGCCGCGCCGGCGCGTGTGAGCTGCCCACTGATCCCGCCGGCGCTGCTGGCGGCTCCACGACTCCAGTTACCGCACCCGATGGGGTTGCCCTGGTCGCCGAGCCCGCTCAGTCACGGCCCTGGCACCTGCGCGCCGCGTTCCGCGGAACGCGCCCGCCGGGCCGCGTCGAGCCGCCTGATCGCGTGGTCTCCCGATGCGCTGCCGCGTGCGGCCTTGCGCGGCCAGCCAGCTCCGTATCGGGCGGCCCGATCCGCGGGCCGGGTCCTATGGTGGCTGGGACCTGGCCAGGCCGTGCCGCGGAACGCGGCCTGGCTGGCCGCGGCGATCGCCGATGAGAAGGCAGGTGCGGCCAGACGCCCCGCCCTGGCGATCGGGCCGATCCGCAGAGCGGTTGGCGTGGCAGCCGAGCGCGGGCCGTTGGCGAGGATGTTCCCTCGATCAGAGCAGCCGTCGTGTGGTCGCGGTCCCCTGCCCTTCGCGGTCCCCTGCGTTCCGGGGTCCCCTGTGTTTCTGGGGTCCCCTGTTCTCCCGGTCCGTGCGTTCCGCGGAACGCACGGACGGTCGGTCGCGGTGTCGCCGGAGGGTACGCAGACGCCTGACCTTGCGCTTTGAGTTGACTGATCCTTCCGGAGAACGTGCGACCCGGCTCGTTGGGGCCGAGTCCGACAAATAGCCGGCCGGTCGTGCCGGCCGGGGGAAGAGACGTGGGCAGCCTGGGCCTGTGTGGCCACTTGCTGAACGTTTCGGCCGATCGCGAGGCCGGTTCGCGTAGGCGTAGGCCCTGGCCCTCTTCGGCACAATGCTCTCGGACAAGGCATGTGCGGTATGGCCGCAAGTCGGTCGCGTTCCGCGGAGCGCCGGACCTGTGTCCGCTCACGCGCGCGGGACCGTCCGCGTCTGGGCTTCCGCGGACATTGGTCTCAGTGTGATTGTGCGCTTTCTCGCGCCGGGGCACACAGATCCCGGGGGCGCACCAGAGCTGAGCCGGTCTGCCGCCGCTGATCCCTCCTGGGTTCCAGCTGGCTCGTCTGATGCCAGGTCGGCTGGGCTCGTATTCCGAACGTCCCCTCGACCAGCAGGAGTCCTTTGTGCGTCACATGATGTGACGTTCCGTGACGACGCCCCGCGGGTGGGCCTGCGAGCCGGACGAGTGGCGCTCTGGCTTTCAGCCATAAGGATCAATTTGTCCGTCGCGCCCGGTCCCGCGCGACGCGTTCCGCGGAACGCACGGACCAGGCGCCCGGCAGCACCACGTCGGCACGTCGGCACGCCGGCACGCCGGCACGCCGGCACGCCGGCACGCCGGCACGAGGTCGGTGGGACCCGCCCGCGACCTGCGAAGTTGTCGTACCCATGTGTCAGAGTCGTCCCGTCAGTTGGTCCACCTCTTGACCTAGGTGGTGGTGTTCGAGATGGCCATGGCGACAGGGACGGCGGGCTCTGAGGCGGAGCCTGTTGACCTGGAGACGGCGGCTCTTCCTGAGCTCGAGGCGGAGCTGTGCGGGTGGGCCGGGCGCATCGCCGCGGCGACGTGCCAGATGCTGCTGGTGCTGGCGGCCTTCGACCGGCGGCGTGGTTGGTCGGGTCTAGGAATGGCCTCGTGCGCGCACTGGCTCGCGTGGCGGTGTGGCCTCTCGGTGCGCACCGCGCAGGAGCACGTGGCGGTCGCCCGCGCTCTGGAGAAACTGCCGCTGCTGCGGTCGGCGTTTGCCGAGGGGCGGCTGTCGTACTCGAAGGTCCGCGCCGTCACGAGAGTCGCGGATGCCGAGTCCGAGCGGTGCTGGCTCAACCACGCACTGCACTGCACTGCCAGCCAGCTGGAACGATTGGCGTCGCGATATCGCCAGCTCACGGCTGACCCGTCGGCCCAGCGGGCGGCCCGGCGGGTGACGTGGCGTTGTAACTCCGAAGGGTTGTTTCGCTTGTCGGCGGTGCTGACGGCGGAGGAGGGCGCCAGGCTGGCCGCGGCGATTGACGCCGCGCGAGCGAGCCTGGAGGAGTCACTGCCGCCGGCCGACGGGCGGCGGCCACGCGGCGCCGAGGACAGCCAGCTCCCGGCGATCTCGCGAGATCGCCGGGCGGATGCGGATGCACTGGTCACGTTGGCCGATGGTTTCCTGTCTCGGCCCGCGCCGGGACTGATGGCTCCGCTGCACACGCTCACCGTCCACCTCGACGCGAACACCCTGCTCGACGCGCCGGCCAGCCCGGCCGAGTCCGCGTCGCCGAGATCTGCCTTGATGGCCTGTGACGAAACCCGAGGGTCCTGTGATGAGGCGCCCGGCTGTCCCCCGGACAGAGATGACCGGCCGGAAGCCAGGACGTCCGGACGGACGGTGATCGACGAGGCCGAGACCGCCGAGCCAGCGTCGGGGAGCGGACCGGCTGCTTACGGCCCGGGGGGCACGACTGAGCGGGCCGACGGGGTCGAGTCGGCGGGCAGCGAAGCGATCGCGACGATCGGCCGGCTGGCTCGCGGGCTACTTCGCTGTGACGTTGGACCGGGCGTCGGGCTGCCGCGGGCCGTTGTGGCACGGCTCGGCTGCGACGCACTGGCCCGGGCGTTGCTGCGGGACAGCGAGGGGAACCCGCTGGCGCTGGGCCGGCGGCGGCGTGTTCCGACGCCGCGGCTGCGGGACGCCGTGTATGCCCGCGATCAGGGGGTCTGTCAGTACCCGGGATGTGATCACGCTAGGTGGTTGCAAGTCCATCATCTGCGCGAGTGGCTCGCCGACGAGGGCGGGACAGACCTGGAGAATCTGACCTTGCTGTGTTCTCGACACCATACGTTGATCCACGAGGAAGGCATCCGGCTCGAGCGTCGTGACGGAGGCCGTATCGCCGCGGTTCTGCGCGACGGCACCGTCGTGCTGCCTGGCCCGCGGCTGGAGCCGGGAGGTCGTCCCGCCCAGGACCTGGCCGCCCGAGTCGGACCGGTTTCGACCGATGCGATTCATACCCATGACGGCGGCCGGCTCAGCTGGGACTACTCCATGCTCGTTCTCATGCAGCGGGGGCCGTCCGAACCGGCACCTACCCCAGACTGGGTCGCCTGAGTGGCGAAGGCGAGCCAGCGGCATGGCTTCGCGCGAGTTGCCTGGCGCGTCGTGGATGCTGGACGGGTGTGGCGTTTGCGTGGCTGCCAGGCGGCCTGGTCCTCATCCCCAGTTCTGTCCGGTCCAGAATCGGTTCTGTCCGGCCCGGCGGTGAGTCGGTGAGCGCGGTGGCGGCGCCGCCGCCGGCCGCGGTGGACGTGTTCGGCGCGGCACTCGACGGAGCGATCCAATATGCCGAGCTGCTCGCCACGGCGGGGGTTGAGCGTGGCCTGATCGGGCCTCGGGAGACCGATCGGCTCTGGGATCGGCACCTGCTCAACTGCGCCGTCCTCGCGGAGGCGGTTCCCTCCGGGGTGACCGTGGTCGACGTTGGCAGTGGCGCCGGATTGCCCGGGGTTCCCCTTGCCCTCGCTCGGCCGGATCTGCTGGTCGTCTTCCTTGAGCCGATGGAACGTCGCTGCGTCTTCCTCCGTGAGGTCGCCGACACGCTCGGGATAGCGGACCGGGTGTCCATTCTGCGCGGCCGCGCGCCGGACGTCGGAAAGGGTGCGGGCGGGCTACGGTGGGACATCGCCGTCGCTCGGGCAGTGGCGCCCTTGGAGCGGTTGGGCGGCATGCTGCTTCCGATTGTTCGACCCGGAGGTGTCATGCTTGCGATGCGAGGTTCGCGCGTGGACGAGGAGCTGGCGGAAGCGCGGGACGGCCTGCACTCGCAGGGATGGCGCGAGATGCAAGTCCTCCTGTGTGGAAGAGATCGGCTGACCGAGCCCACTCGCCTAGTCTCGGCTGTGCGGGGGAGATCGGCACGATGGCAGGCAGCGTGAATGGCGTGGACAGACAGCACGGCAGCAACGGGAACTCGGACGGGCGTGTTCCACGTGAAACAGCGTCGATTGGCCTGGGGATGGACCCCCTTGACCCGTCGACCCCGATCGGAGCGGCGGCGGCAGCAGCGGTGGAAGCATTGACCATGGAACGTCGACGACCCTTCCCACGTCCCACCAGGCAGCGAATCTTCGCGGTCGCCAACCAGAAAGGCGGCGTCGGCAAGACCACGACGACCGTAAATCTCGCGGCAGCCCTGGCCATGCACGGAGTGCGTGTCCTGGTGATCGATCTCGATCCGCAGGGCAACGCGTCCACCGCCCTTGGGGTGGAACATCGATCCGGGATTCCGTCCATCTACGAGGTCCTGCTGGGCGACCGGCCATTGAACGAGGTCATCGTGAAGTCCGGCGAGGCGGACAATCTCTACTGCGCCCCGGCGACCATCGACCTCGCGGGAGCCGAGATCGAGCTGGTTTCGATGGTGGCTCGGGAGGGTCGGCTTCGGAAGGCGATCGCCGCGCTCTCCCAGGACCTCGACATCGACTACGTCTTCATCGACTGCCCGCCGTCGCTCGGTCTGCTCACGGTGAACGCGCTCGTGGCCGCGAAGGAGCTGCTTATCCCGATCCAGTGCGAGTACTACGCGCTGGAGGGTCTCGGGCAGCTGCTTCGGAACGTCGACCTGGTCCAGGCTCATTTGAACCAGGATCTCCGGCTCACCACGATTCTGCTGACCATGTATGACTCGCGGACCAGGCTCGCCGACCAGGTGGTCGCCGAGGTCAAGGAGCACTTCGGGGACCGGGTGTTGGGGACGACCATCCCCCGTAATGTCCGGCTGGCCGAGGCGCCGAGCTACGGCCAGTCCGCTCTGACCTACGACCCGGTGTCCCGAGGGTCGCTGTCCTACCTCGCGGCGGCGCGGGAGCTGGCCGAACGTGGCGTCGAATCGCCGAACGGGGTCATCCGATGAGCCCGGCGGCGCGTCGAGTCGGCGGCCTCGGGAAGGGGCTCGGCGCACTGATCCCGACCGCTCCTCCCGAGGGCCGCGAGGCGTATGACACGAACGGCAACGGGTCGGCGACGCGGTTCGGGCCCGAGCCCGTGCCCGTACACGGGGCCGTCTTCCGGGAGATCTCGGTCGACTCGGTGGCGCCGAACCCGCGGCAACCCCGGACCGTCTTCGATGAGGACGCCCTGGAGGAACTCGCGGCAAGCCTTCGCGAGGTGGGGCTGCTCCAGCCGATCGTCGTCCGCGAGGTGCTGCCCGACCAGTACGAGCTGGTCATGGGCGAGCGCCGATGGCGTGCCTCCAAACTGGCGGGGCTGACCGAAATCCCGGCGATCGTCCGGGAGACCGCCGACGACCAGATGCTCCGGGACGCGCTACTGGAAAACCTGCACCGCCAGCAGCTCAACCCGCTCGAGGAGGCTGCCGCCTACGAGCAGCTGTTGCGCGAGTTCGGTGCCACGCATGACCAGCTCGCCGGCAAGCTCGGTCGGTCCCGGTCGCATGTGACGAACACGATCCGGCTGCTCGGACTGCCGGCGGCAGTCCAGCGCCGAGTCGCGGCCGGGGTGCTGTCCGCCGGGCATGCCCGGGCGCTTTTGGCGCTTGAAGACCCGGAGGCGCAGGATCGGCTCGCCACGCGGATCGTCGCCGAGGGACTCTCGGTGCGCGCGGTCGAGGAGATCGTGGCGCTCGGAGAAGAGGGGCGACGGAAGCGAGCTCCGCGCACGCCGCGTCAGACGCCGCCGGCCCTGTCTCAGGTCGCCGAGCGTCTCGCCGATCGCCTGGACACCAAGGTGAAGGTCGACATGGGGCGCAGCCGAGGCAAAATCACCGTCGAGTTCGCCAGCATCGACGACCTGAACCGCATCGTCGCGGCCATGGTTCCTGGCGAGTAATCGCAGCCAGCCGAGCCGGTTCAAGCCGCGGCGGGTGGGCCGGCCGGCGCCTGTTGCGTGGACCGGGCGAGGGCGACCGCGCCGGCCAGATGGGCGAGTTCGTCGGGCGTCTGGTAAGGGTCAGCGCGGCGGAGAGCTTCGGCGTCGGCCAGGTGGGCGGCGAACGGGATCGAGACCACCGCCGTGCACGCACGTAGCAGGACGGTGGTCTCGATCCC
>Ga0207641_10001193_pt1 | contig 26064 bp, 34 predicted proteins | sample KBSSwiS62_FD_184306 | JGI IMG/M metagenome (GOLD analysis project Ga0207641, IMG submission 184306) | Switchgrass rhizosphere microbial communities from Kellogg Biological Station, Michigan, USA - KBS Switchgrass S6-2 (SPAdes) (version 2) | ecosystem: Host-associated > Plants > Roots >... | reverse complement strand
GCGACCTGCTCGCCGAGCTTGCCGACATAGACGCTGGCGCCCTTCTGGATGTGGTCGGCCTCGAGCCCGTGGCCGGTCATCTCGTGGAAGAGGACGCCGCCGAAGCCGCCGCCGACGACCACCGGCATCGAGCCCGACGGGGCGGGGCCGGCATCGAGCAGGGTCAGCGCCTTACGCGCCGCCTGCTCCGCGATCAGGGCCGGGTCGTCTTCGAGCAGCTCGAAGCCGCGGTGGGCGCCGAGCGTCTCCGCCCCGGTCTCGACGACGTCGCCCCGGCGGGCGACGACCTGGGCGCCGATCCTGGTCCGGGTGCGGTCGTCGCCGCTCAGCAGGCCCTCGGAGTTGGCGATCGCGACCTCGCGGCGGGCCTCGGCGTAGGAGGCGGTGAACTGGGCGACCTCCTCGCCCTGGCCGCGGGCGCGCTCGTCGAGCTCGCGCAGCAGGGCCGCCTTGCGCTCGGCGGGGACGTCTTCGGGGCGGCGCTCGATCGGCAGCGGCTGCGGCGCGGCGGCGCACAGCTCCCGCGGCCGGCGGCGCTCGCCGCGCAGGGCGGCGGCGGCCTCGTCGGCGGCGCGCTCGAGATCGGCCGGGTCGAGGCCGTCGACGTGGGCGAAGTAGGTGGTGGCGCCGTCGACGACGCGCACCCCGGCGCCCTCCTCGGCCCCGGACTGGACCGACTCGATCCGGGACTCGTCGATCGCCATCGCCAGGCCGCGGCGCCGTTCGGCGAAGACCTCGGCGAAGCGACCGCCGTTGGCGAGGGCCCGCGCCAGCACGCGCTCGGCGACGCCGGGCTCGATCAGCTCGCTCATGGCTTCGCCCGCTTGCCGGCGAGCTCGACGAGGCGGCCGGCGGTGGCGAAGAGCTCGGCCCCGGAGGCCGAGTCGTCGGCGTGGTCGGCGCTGTGGCCGTTGGGGTAGTAGAGACGGGCAAAGGGCCGGCGGGCCACGCGGCGTCGACGCATGTAGGCGGCGGCCTCGTCGGCATAGCCGGAGACGCGGTCAAGCAGGACCCGGTGGGGCTTCGGCGGCATCAGCCCTCCAGCTCGATCGCGAGGTCGCGCAGGGTCGAGCGCATGTCGAAGAACATCAGCGAGGCGAGGGCGAAGCGGTCGCTGACCACGACCGCCGCCAACCCGGCGTGGCGCAGGGCGAAGACCTCGCCCTGCTCGGTGGCGACGTGAACCTGCTCGGCCGCCTCCTCGCCGGCGGCGTCGGCCGTCGCCAGCAGCGCCGCCACCCCCTCGCCCCAGCGCGCGTGGTCGCCGGAAGCGGCGAGCACGGCGCCCCCGGAGTCGAGGATCGCCGCCGCCCGCAGGTCTGGTGACATCTCGCCGAGGAAGGCCAGCGCGGCCTCCGCGGCGTCGCCCGGGGCGACCTCTGAGGTGGCAGCGTCGGCCATGTGAGTGAAAATACCGACCGTGACCCTCGCCCGAGCCTCATGGATCATCGTCGTCGCGGTCTGCGCGATCGCCGCGGTCCTCTTCGCCCTCAGCGGTTACACCGGCTACACGATCACCCTGATCGCCGTCGGCCTCGCCGCCGCGGTGAACCTCCTGCCTCCCCCCTGAGGCCCCTCAGCCGGAGCGGAACGGCCCCGACTCGCTGTCGTCGGGCTCGCGGAAGGAGGTCTCGGGCTCGGCGTGGATCAGCACCTCGGCCTGCGGAATCTCCCCCTCGATCGAGTCGCGCATCTGGTGGGCGAGCTCGTGGGCGCGCTCGAGGCTGGTGCCGGAGCGGTACTGGACGTGGAAGTCGATGTGGCGCCGGCTGCCGGCCCGGCGCGCGCGCAGCTTGTGGTACCCGGCAACCTCCGGCGTGCGGGCGCTGGCGATCGCCCGCTCGATCCGGTCCAGCTCCGCCTCCGGCAGGGTTTCGTCGACCAGCACCCCTGAGGAGCGCCGCAGGATCCGGAAGCCCGCCCAGACGATCGCCACGGCGACGACCAGCGCCGTGATCGGGTCAAAGGCGGCGTCGCCGGTGATCTGGACCAGGGCGAGGCCGAACAGCACTCCCGCCGAGGTCATCGCGTCGGTGCGCAGGTGGGCGGCGTCCCCCTCGAGCGCCTGCGAGTCGTGGGCCTTGGCCTGGCGCGAGAGAACCGCGGAGACGCCGAGATTGGCGAAGACCGAGAAGGCCATGACGGCGATGCCGACCCCGAGGCGGTCGACTTCGGCGCCGCGAACCAGCTGCCTGGTGGCCTCGAAGATGATCACCCCGGCGCCGACCAGGATCAGCATCCCCTCGATCGCCGCCGCCAGGTTTTCGACCTTCTCGTGACCGTAAGGGTGCTCGGCGTCGGCCGGCTCGTCGGCTTTGCGGACCGAGAAGAAGGCGATGACGGAGGCGACGAGGTCGATCAGCGAGTGGACCGCCTCGGTGATGATCGCGATCGAGCCGGTGATCGCGCCGGCCGCGAGCTTGAGCGCGATCAGGGTCGCGTTGGAGGCGATCGAGAGCGCCGCCGCCCGGCTCTTGGTGCGGATCACGGTGAGCCGGTGTCCCTCAGACCGAGGTGCTCCGCGAGCTTGCGGACCGCCCGGCCCCGGTGGCTGATCGCGTTCTTCTCCCCCGCGCTCAGCTCGGCGTAGGTGCGGCGGTCGGCCGGGCCCGTGTCGTCGGGGACGAAAGCCGGGTCGTAGCCGAAGCCACCGCTGCCGTGGCGCTCGCCGAGCAGGTATCCCTCGCAACGCGCCTGGAAGACGTGCTCGGCCCCGGTCTCGTCGATCAGGGCGATCGCGCAGACGTAAGCGGCGCGGCGATTCCCCCCGGCGGCGTCGACTTCCCGCAGCAGCTTGTCGAGGTTGACCTCGTCGCTCGCCCCCTCGCCGGCGTAGCGGGCGGAGTAGATGCCGGGAGCGCCGCCGAGGTCCTCGGCGGCGATGCCGGAGTCGTCGGCGATCGTCACCTCACCAGTTGCCTCACGCGCTGCCCGCGCCTTGATCAGCGCGTTGGCGGCAAAGCTGTCGCCGTCCTCGGGCGGCATCTCGAACCCGGCCGGAAGCGGTTTCAGCTCGACCGTGGGCAGCAGTTCTTCCATCTCCGCCAGCTTGTGCCGGTTGCCGGTGGCGAGCACGAGCGTCCGCGTCCTCACGCGACCCGCTCCTGCACCTCCCGCAGGCGGGCGATGCCGCCCTCCGCGAGACCGAGCAGCTCGTCCAGAGAGGTGCGCGAGAGCGGCGTCCGCTCAGCCGTCGCCTGCACCTCGACCAGGCCGCCATCGCCGGTCATGACGACGTTGGCATCGACCTCGGCGTTGGAGTCCTCGATGTAATCGAGGTCGCAGAGCGGGCGGCCGTTGACCATGCCGACGCTGACCGCGGCGACGGAGCCGCTCAGCGGCATCGTCTCCAGCGCTTTCTTGTCGATCAGTTTCTGGAAGGCCTGGCGCAGCGCCACATAGCCACCGGTGATCGCGGCGCAGCGGGTGCCGCCATCGGCTTCGAGCACGTCGCAATCGATGTAGACGCTGCGTTCGCCCATCGCCTTGAAATCGACGACGACGCGCAGCGAGCGACCGATCAGCCGCTGGATCTCAACCCCGCGGCCGTCCTGCTTGCCCTTGCTGATGTCGCGCTGCTTGCGGTCGCCGGTCGAGGCGGGCAGCATCGCGTACTCGGCGGTGACCCAGCCTTTGCCACGGCCCTGCATCCAACGCGGCACCGAGTCGTTGACGGAGGCGGTGCAGATGACCCTCGTCCTGCCGATCGAGATCAGCGCCGAGCCGTCGGCGGAGGCGACGAAACCGGGGTCGATCGTGACCGGTCGGATGTCGGCAGGGGCGCGGTCGTAGCTGCGGGAAGCGGGCATCGCGCGAGTCTTTCACGCGAGCGGCCGGGGCGCGAGCGGCGCCTTAGCGGGCCGGATGCACCCGCAGGCCGCGCTGGGAGAAGTGGGCATCGAAGGCGAACGCCTCGCCGCCACCGTCGCGCTCGATCAGGGCGAAGGAGGTGGCATCGACATAGCTCCATTCCTTGTCTCCATGGCGCTCGAGGATCTCCCAGGCATCGCCCTCGACGTCCTGGTCGAGTCTGACCAGCTCGATCGCGCCGCTGGCCCGGAAGCGCCTGCCCCACTCGATCGCCTCGCCGCGACCCACCCGGACCATCAACGCGGTGTAGGTCTCGGCGAAGACGTAGTTGGAGGTGAAGAGGGCGGCGCCTTCGGCCAGTAGACCCGAGAGCGCCGCCCTCGCCTGCTCGTGCTCGGCCTCGGCGGAATTGCGGAGCGCCACGAAAGCGCTGGTGTCGACGAAGACCGACCTCATCGGCCGTAGAGATCGCGGTCCAGCGTGGCGACGCTGGTGCCCTCTCGCCCCCGGCCCGGCGACTCGTCGACCAGGTAGCGGAGCAGCGGGTCCGCCGCCAGGTCCGGCCGGCGCGCGCGCTCGGCGTCGATCAGCTCGCGCACCACGGCGGCGATGCTGCCGGCCTTCCCGGCGCGCTGCCGCAGCCAGCGATGCTGAGCCTCATCCAGATATAGCTGCGTCCGGTGTTTCATGCTGTCATACAGCATACGTCGCAGCGGCGACGGAATCGTGGTGGCCGTTGCCTGTGAAGTCGTCATCGCATTTCTCGCTTTCCGTCCCCTGTGCGGGAAAAAGGCGGCCCCGGGGCCGCCCCCGCCCTATTTGAAGGCGACCTTGTCCACGGCCTCCTTGATCTTGTTGACGATCACGTCCGCCAACTCCGTCCCCTGCTTCCCGTTGAAACCTTTCATCGCCGCGACCATGCCCACCATCAGCAGCGAGACCAGCAGGATCAGGCCGACGTACTCGACCGTCCCCTGTCCCGCCTCGCCCGCCGCGAGCGTGCGGATGCGACGCAGCCGTCGCTCGATCGCGGCATGTAGATAACCCATCAGCGCGTAGAACATCGAAGCCTCCCTCTCTCGGTTGCGGGCCCATGCTCGGTGGCCAGGACGCACGGATCCAGACCTGAATGCGCCAAGTTCGCAACGGGTCCGCGCCAAAAGGCGTTCTGCCACTCGCCGCGGCGACCACGGATACCCTGACCCGGGTGCGCGTCCTGGTCGTCACCAACTTCGAGCCCGATGACGCGGCGCCGCAACGTGGCCGCTGGGTCCGTGACCAGGTCGACGAGGTACGCCGGCGCGGGGTCGAGGTGGACGTCTTCAGCTTCCCGCCCGGCCGCAACGAGTACATCCCCGCGACCAGGCGCCTGCGGGCGCTGCTGCGCCGGGAGCGCTTCGACCTCGTCCACGCTCACTACGGCCTGCCGGGCTGGTGCGCTCGCCTGGCCGGGGCACGGCCGCTGCTCGTCACCTTTCACGGCACCGACGTCCGCCACGGCATTGTCGGCCCGCTCTCGCGCCGCCTCGCCTGGCGCGCCGATCTCGTCGCCGCGGTCTCGCGGGCCCTGTTCGCGCCGGAGAACGGCCGCCCGGGCCTGCCACCCGTGCCGGGCTCCGCGGTGCTGCCCTGCGGTCCGGACCTGACCCGCTTCGGACCCTCGCCGCGAGCCGAGGCGCGGCACGCGCTCGGCCTCGACCCCGATGGCCGCTATCTCTTCTTTCCCGCCAATCCAACCCGGCCCGAGAAGCGCCACGACCGCGCGGCCGAGCTGGCCGCCGCCAGCGGCGCCGAGCTGCTGACCGGCGGCGCGATCGAGCCGGAGCGGATGCCGCTCTGGCTCAACGCCGCCAACGCCGTCCTCGTCACCTCCGACTACGAGGGCTTCGGGATGGCCGCGGTCGAGGCGCTGGCCTGCGAGGTCCCGGTCCTCTCGACCCCGGTCGGAATCGCCCCCTACGCCCTGAGCGGCATCGCCGGCTGCCTCTGCGCCCCCTTCGACACCCCCACCTGGAGCGCCGCCGCACGCCCCCATCTCGACTCCGCCGACCCCCGCGTGGCCGGTGCCAGGCGGGCCGCCTCGCTCTCGGCGGCGCGCATGGCGGAGCGCGTGATCGAGGCCTACCGTGACGTCACCGGCATCCCGGTATTAGATTGAGCCTGGATGAGTCCTGAAACCGGCCCCAGCGGCGAGAGCCTCAGCGTGCAGATCGAGGAGGCCGAGCGCAAGTTGCGGGCGGCGGCCGAGGTCGCCACCACCGCCGAGCGCCGCGCCACCGCCGAGATCGAGGCGCTGGAGGCCGATCTCGAGCGCGAGCGCGCCGGCGCCGAGGAGACCCGCGAGAAACTGCGCCTCGCCCACGAGGAAGAGCTGCAGCGCGAGCGCGAGGCGAAGGAGAAGGCGATCGCGGCCGCCGAGACCCGTCTCGGCGAGATCGAAGCGCAGGCGGAGGCGGCCGAGCAGCGGGTCGAACGAGCCGAGCGCCGGGCCGAGGAGGCGGAGCGCGCCGTGGCCGCGGAGAAGGCGCGGGCGCGCGAAGGCGCCGCCACCTGGCTGCGCGAGCAGCTGGACTCGATCCGCCGAGAGGCTGAGAGCCGATAGCCGCTGCATCCGGTGAGTTCGACGTCGCCGTCATCGGCGGCGGCGCCGCCGGTCTCTGGACGGCGCTGCGCGCGGCCGAGCAGGGCGGCAGGGTCTGCGTCGTCTCCCGCACCCCACTCTCCCAGAGCGCCAGCTTCTGGGCCCAGGGCGGGCTCGCGGCGGCGCTGGAGCCGGACGACTCCCCCGCCAGCCACGCCGCCGACACGATCGCCGCCGGACGCGGCCTCTGCCGCCCCACCGCCGTACAGGTGCTGGTCGAGGCGGCCCCGGGCGCGGTCCGCGACCTGCTTGAGCGCGGCGTCGTCTTCGACCTCGACCACGAAGGGAGGCTGGCGCTCGGCCTCGAGGGGGGACACGCAAGCCGGCGCATCGTCCATTCCGGCGGCAGCCAGACCGGCCACGAGCTGACCTCGAAGCTGGCGGCGATGGTCGCCGGCGAGGCGCGGATCGAGGTCCGGGAGCGAACCTCGGCGCTGGCGCTCTGGAGCGACGGCGAGCGCTGCCACGGCGTCGTCACCGACTCCGGCCCGATCGCCGCGGCCGCGACCGTGGTCGCCACGGGCGGGGCGGCGGCGCTGTGGAGCCGCACCACCAACCCGCGCGGGGCGATCGGCGCCGGCCCGGTCCTGGCCGCGGCCGCCGGTGCCGACCTCGCCGACCTCGAGTTCTGTCAGTTCCACCCGACCGCGGTCGCCCTCCCCGGCTCTCCCTTCGACGGCGTCCTGATCACCGAGGCGATCCGCGGCGAGGGGGCGATACTGCTCGACGCCGCCGGCGAGCGCTTCACCGACGAGCTGGCCCCCCGCGACGCGGTCACCGCGGCGATCCTCGATCGCATGCAGGCCGACGGCGCCCCCGACGTCAAGCTCGACCTGCGGGCAATCGATCCGGCGCGCTTCCCCAATGTCTTCGCCTCGCTCGCCGAAGCCGGGCTGAGCCCACGCTCGGAACCGGTGCCGGTCACTCCCGCCGCCCACTACATGATGGGTGGGATCGCCGTCGACCTCGACGGGCGCTCGTCGCTGGCGGGCCTCTTCGCCGTCGGCGAGGCCTCCTGCACCGGTATCCACGGCGCCAACCGGCTCGCCTCCAACTCGCTGACCGAGTGCTTCGTCTTCGGCAGCCGCGCCGCGGCCGCGGCCGCGGCAGAGATCGGCGGTGGGGCCCGGCCGGCGCTGCCCGAGTGGGCCTTCGATCCGCCCACGCAGGAGGTCCGGGAGGCCGTCTGGCACCGCGCCGGACCGAAGCGCAACCCCGACGACCTCGCCTCGTTGATCTCCAGCCCCTACCCGCTGGCGACGGCGATCGCCCGCTCCGCGCTGACCCGCCGCGAGTCCCGCGGCGGCCACCTGCGCACCGACTGCCCGGCGAGCGACCGCGACCTCGACGGAATCCACTTCGTGCTCGCCGCCGACGGCGAGGTCCGCCGCGAGGAGTGGCGGTAGCTTCAACCGATGCTGCTCGGGGTCGACGTCGGCGGGACCTTCACCGACGCCGCCCTGCTCGACGACGGCGCCGTCCACACCGCCAAGGTCCCGACCACGGCCGGCGAGGAGTCGGCCGGGGTGATGAGCGCGATCGCCGCAGTCCTGGAGCGGGCCGGCGCGAGCGCCGCCGCGGTCGAGGTCTTCGCGCATGGGATGACCGTCGGCACCAACGCGCTGCTGGAGGAACGCGGCGCGCGGACCGCCCTGATCGCGACCCGGGGCTTCGCCGACCTGCTCGAGATCGGCCGCCAGGACCGCCCCCACCTCTACCGCCTCTGCGCCCCGAAGCCGCTGCCGCTGGTCGAGCCCGGGCTGCGGCTGGAGGCCGACGAGCGGACCGGCCCGGGCGGGATCCTCACCCCACTCGGCGAGGAGGAGCCGGAGCGGCTGGCGGCGCGGGTGCGTGAGAGTGGTGCCGAGTCGGTCGCGATCTGCCTCCTCTTCTCCTACCTCGACCCCACCCACGAGCGCCGCATCGCCGCCCATCTGCGCGAGCGCCTCCCCGGCGTCCACGTCTCCGCCTCGCACGAGGTGCTGCCCCGTTTCCGCGAGTACGAGCGCTGCTCGACGACGGCGATCGACGCCTACCTGAGCCCGCTGCTGGGCCGCTACCTCGACGAACTCGGCAAGGCCGCGGTCAAAGCGAAGCTCCCCCAGCCGCTGGTGATGCAGTCCTCCGGGGGCGTCGCCCCCGCCGCGGAGGCGGCGCGCGCCGGAGCCTGGAGCGTGCTCTCGGGGCCCGCCGGCGGCGCGGTCGGTGCCGGGCTCCTGGCCCGGGTCAGCGGCGACGGCAACGCGCTCGGCTTCGACATGGGCGGCACCTCCTGCGACGTCTGCGTGGTCGAGGACGGGGAGGTACGGCGCACCGACTCGCGCCGGATCGGCGGCCGCACGATCCAGTTGCCGATGGTCGACGTCCACACGGTCGGCGCCGGCGGCGGCTCGGTCGGCTGGCGCGACAGCGGCGGCGCCCTGCGGGTCGGGCCACGCTCGGCCGGCGCCGACCCCGGACCCGCGTGTTACGGACGCGGCGGCGGCGAGCCGACCGTGACCGACGCCAACCTCCTGCTCGGCCACCTCGCGGCCGACTCGACCCTGGCCGGCGGCGTCGCCCTCGATGCGGACGCCGCGGCGACGGCGGTCGGCGACCTCGCGGGCTCGCTCGGACTCGACCCGATCGAAGCCGCCGCCGGGATCGTCCGCGTCGCCAACCAGGAGATGGTGCGGGCGCTGCGCGTGGTCACCGTCGAGCGGGGGGTCGACCCCCGCGGATTCGCGCTGCTGCCGTTCGGTGGCGCCGGTCCGATGCACGCGGCGGCGATCGCCGCCGAGCTCGGCATCGAGACGATCCTCTGCCCGCGGGCGAGCGGCGTCCTCTCGGCCCTAGGCCTCTGCGCCTCCGAGCGCCGCCGCGACACCGCCCGCACGGTGATGCTGAGCGGGCCGGACCTGAGTGCCGAGCGGATCGCGGACGAGGTCGACGCGCTGATCGCCGCCGCCGCGAGCGGGATCGGCGCAGCGCGTCCCGAGCTCATTTATGAGATGCGCTACGCCGGCCAGGCCTTCGAGCTGCCGGTCCCGGGGCCACCGCATCCCGATCCGGAGGAGCTGAAGCGCGACTTCGAGCGCGCCCACGAGGAGCGCTACGGGCACCGCGACCCCGACGGCGAGGTGGTCCTGGTCGACATTAGGCTGGCGCTGGTCGTCCCCGGGCCCGAGCCCCGGCCGGTGGCGGCGTCCGCCGGGGCCCTGGAGGAGAGCCGCCGCCCGGTCCGCTTCGGGGCGGAGTGGGTCGAGACGCCGGTGCTGCGCGGCGAGCCCGCGGTCGGCACCGCGGCAACCGGGCCGGTCGTCTTCGAGCTGCCGGAGACGACCCTGGTCTTGCCGCCGGACTGGACCGCGAAAGTCGACGAGGCCGGCACGATCGTCGCGCGGTTCGAAACCCACCAGATGAGTGGAAAGGGAACCGCGCAATGAGTGGGCTCGACCCGATCGCGCTCCAGGTCCTGATCGGCGGCCTGCGCTCCGCCTGCGACGAGATGGGCGCGACCCTGATCCGCTCCGCCTACTCGGCCAACATCAAGGAGCGCCACGACTGCTCGACCGCCCTCTTCGACGCGGCCGGCGAGCTGGTGATGCAGGCCGAGCACATCCCCGTCCACCTCGGCTCGATGCCGGAGGCGGTCGCGGCGATCCTCGGCGAGGAGCAGCACCCCGGCGGCGCCTGGATCCTCAACGACCCCTACCGCGGCGGCACCCACCTGCCGGACGTGACCCTGATCTCACCGGTCTTCGCCGCCGGCGCCCTGCTCGGCTTCGCCGCCAGCCGCGCCCACCACGCCGACATCGGCGGCCCGACTCCGGGCGGGATGCCGGCCTTCTCGCGGACGCTCGAGGAAGAGGGCGTGGTGATCCCGCCGACCAGGGCCGACGACGCCGAGCTGGAGCGGCTGGCCGCCCGGATGCGGGCACCGCGCCAGCGCCTCGCCGACCTCAGGGCGCAGCAAGCCGCCAACCGGGTCGGCGAGCTGCGGCTCGGCGAGCTGGCCTCGCGACTCGGTGTCGCCGCGCTGCGCGACGGGATGGACGCGATCCTCGCCTACTCTGAGCGCCGCACGCGGGCGGCGCTCGGCGACCTCCCCGACGGCGTCTACCGAGCCGAAGACGTGCTCGAGGACGACCGCGAGGGCTCCCAGCGAGACGTCCAGCTGCGGGTCGAGGCGACGATCGCCGGCGACCGCCTGCGGCTCGACTTCAGCGGCACCGACCCGCAGGTCGACGGCAACCTCAACTGCCCGCTCTCGGTGACCAGGTCGGCCGCCTTCTTCGCGGTGCGCGTCCTCACCGACCCCGAGGCGCCGCCCTCGGCCGGCGCCCACCGGCCGATCGAGGTGGTGGCTCCACCCGGCAGTCTGCTCAACGCCCGCTACCCCGCCGCGGTGGCCGCCGGCAACGTCGAGACCTCCAGCCGCGTCGCCGACCTGGTCATCGCCGCTCTCGGCGGCGCCCGCCCGGTTCCGGCCCAGGGCCAGGGGACGATGAACAACCTGACCCTGGCCAACGACGACTTCACCTACTACGAGACGCTCGGGGGCGGTCAGGGCGCCTGTCCCGACGCCGACGGCCCCAGCGCTATCCACGTGGCGATGTCGAACACGCTGAACACGCCGGTCGAGGCGCTCGAGACCGAGTTCCCGCTGCGCGTGCGCGAGCTCTCGCTGCGCCGGGACAGCGGCGGCGAGGGCCCGCACCGGGGCGGCGACGGGCTCATCCGCGAGATCGAAGCGCTGGCGCCGATGCGCTTCACCCTGATCAGCGAGCGGCGGCGCCACCCGCCGCGCGGGCGCAACGGTGCCGGGGACGGCAAAATCGGGCGAAATACGCTCGATGGAGAGCCCCTGGCAAGCAAGACCGAGGGAGATTTAAAGCCCGGAAACCGCCTTAGAATCGAGACTCCGGGCGGTGGCGGCAATGTTTAAGCGCTTTTAATTTTGCGATTTCGCCTTGCTCGTCTAGAATGCGCGACCTCGGGCAGGCAGGACGGTCCCAGCAGGGGTCCGGAGGCGCAGCCCGCCCCCTGAATTTCCAAGACTTACCACCTTCTTTCGCAGGTACTGATTCCACATGCCGATCGCTTTCAAGGAATGGGCAGTAACGGTCCGCGCTCTAGCGGAGGGCGAGCAGCTGCTCACTCTGCGTAAGGGCGGGATCCGCGAGGAGAACAAGCACTTCGAACTGGAGCACGAGCGGTTCTTCCTCTACCCGACCTTCGATCACCAGCAGAACGACCTGGTCCGCGAGTCCCATCACCCGGAGCTGAGCCGCGCTCTCGAGGAGGGCGTCTGGCCCGACGAGGAGCCACCGCCGAAGGCCCTGATCCAGGACGGCGGCATCCCGCAGCCGGACCGGGTCCGCCTCCGTGCCTGGGCGGAAGTGACCGACCACGTCACGATCAACGACCGCCGCACCCTCGACAGCCTCTCGCCGTATTACATCTGGACCCCGGACTACGCCGAGAAGCGCCTCGCCTGGAAGCGCCGTCACCCACTTCACATCCTCCTGCTGCGGGTTCACCGCATCCCGCGCCCGGTCACCGTGCGCGTCCGCGACGAGTACCACGGCTGCCGCTCCTGGGTCGAGATCGACCGCGACCTGCCCTTCGAGGGCACCCCGGTCATGGCCGACGAAGAGTTCGACCGTGCTCGCCAGGAGATCCGCGAAGTCTGCGGCGCCGCCGAGCCCGCCCTCGTTTGAGCTTCAGCACCGCTCGCTAATCTCGCTCGATGTCGTGGATCGAGACCGAGTCGCTGTCGTTTACGGCACGGCACGACACTGACGACTCGGCCTATGCCGAGCGCACGCTCGACCGCATGGAGGACCTGCGGCTGCGCCTGGAAGACCGCTTCGCGCAGGTGCCCGGCGAGGTCACCGTGGTCATCCACACCAATCCCGCCTGGCTGACCATGGCCCACCCCTTCCTCCCCGCCGCCCGCTGGTCGGCGGCGCCGGCGGGGCGCCGCTACCTCGCCGGCTGGGCGATGGCGACGGAGCTGCACGTCCTCAACGACACACATATGGAACGGCGGGCCGCCGGCGACGACTCCAAAGAGGCCCTGCTCGGCACCGCCGAGCGCCTCTACGCGCAGCTGGTCGTCGCCGCCAACAACACCGCCCTCCCCCCCTACTGGACCCCCCGCCGCTTCGCCCGCTACCTCAGCTGGGCCTGGCTGGTCGAGGGCGGCGCCCAGTACTTCGCCCGCCAGGTCGGCCTCTACCGCGCCGCGGTGATCCGCCGCCTGCGCGAGAGCGCCCGTCCCTCCTTCCCGCCCTCGCGGCGCGACGCGGTCATCCTCGGCGGCACGATCTTCGACCTGCTGGAGAACGAGCGCGGCCCCGAGGCCTGCGAGCGCCTGGTCCACGAGCTGAAGCCGGGCGGTGCGGTGCCGACGATCGAAGACGCCTTCGATGCCCGCTTCCGCGACATCGAGGACGCCTGGCGCGACCACCTGCGCAACATGAGCCGCCCCGGCGCGGCCATTTGAGGCCTCAGACAGCGCGGAGGAGCAGGAAGACTCCGAAGGCGACGGCCATGATCCCGACTGACCAGAAGATGGCGCGCCCGTAAGCGCCAAGCACGCCGTAGTTGCGTGCCCGGGCGCCGCGGCCCTCTTCCAGATACTGGGCGTTGGCGACCTCCGGCCACTCAGCTTCTTCGTCTTCAACCATCGTCTCGGCCAGGAGGGCAGTGGCCTGCTCGGCCCGGCTAGCGTGAACCATGACCCGCTGCGGGCCACCGCCGAACCCTTGCGAGGCGAGACCGAAGCCGAGCTGCGGCCCAGTCCGGCCTGCTCCAGCAGGCTGGGGATGCCGGCGTCTCGAGCAGACCGTGGATCATCTCCGCCTCGACCCGATCCCTGGCGAAGGCCACTTTGACCAGCTCCTCCCCGGACCGCTCGCCCTCCATGCTCAGCTCAGCTGGTAGAGGATCCAGACGATCACGGCGGCGGCGACCAGGGCGGCCCCGATCCAGAGCGCCAGCCGCGCCGGCGAGGTTTCGGTCGTCGGCCCGCCGCGCCGCAGTTGCGCTTCCTCGCGCAGCTCGGCTTCCTCGTCGGACTGGTTCTCGGTGATCGTATCGGCGAGCAGCGTCTTCGCTTTGTGGGCGTGGCCGGAGTCGACCATCACGTCGTGGGGGCCGGCCGCCATGAACTCCGGCGCGTCGAAGCCGCGGCTACGCTTGAGCACGCTGGGCATGCCACCCTCGAGCAGGAGACCTTGAATCATCTCCGCTTCCGCCTGGTTGCGGGCGAAGGCGACCTTGACGAGCTTGCCGCCACCACCGCCACCGCCCTCACCGTGGTCGTCGCCTTGTGTGCCACCACCGCCACCGTGGGCACCGCGTTTATGGGCGCTGGAGCTATGAGACGTCGAGCGTGACATCGGCGATCCTCAGATCTTTCAGTAGGTAGGCCTTGACGTCCGGCGCGTTCTCATCGGCCAGAGAGATGATCACGTAAATCTGGTCCGGCCAGGCAACCGCCTGGTTGACGTCGGTCTGCGAGGGATAGGCGGCGCTCTTGGTGTGCGAGTGATAGATCGCCAGCAGCTCGTCGCCGCCGTCTTCGATCGCTTTCAGCGCGTTGAACTGTCCCTGCGGATCCATCTCGTAGCGCAGCGGGGTCGCCGCGGCGTTGACGACCCGGATCACCTCGGTCGCCTCGCCGTCGCGGCCGCCGACCATCCCGCAGCACTCGTTCGGCAGGTCCTCACGCGCGTGCGCGACCATCTCGTCGACCAGCCGCTGGGAGATCTTCATTTGAACAGGCTAGCCGGAGCAGACGGGTCGGCCGCCTACCACCACACCGTCGAGTCGAGGTTTTCAATCTCCTCGATCGGCTTCGTGTAGACGCCGGAGGAGAGGTACTTCCAGCCGTCGTCGGGGATCAGGAAGACGACGTTGCCGCCGTCGAGCTCGCCGGCGATGCGGTTGGCGATGCGGGCGATCGCGCCGGCGGAGACACCGGCGAAGACGCCCTCCTCGTCCAGCAGCTTCCGCGTCCAGACGATCGCATCGCGGTTGGAGACCATGATCTTGCGATCCAGCAGGGAGATGTCGATGATCGGCGGGATGAAGCCGTCGTCGAGCGAGCGCAGCCCGTCGACCAGCTCTCCCTGCATCGGCTCGGCGGCGACGATCAGCGTCTCCGGGTTGGCCTCCTTGAGGCGGCGGCCGTTGCCCATCAGGGTGCCGCCGGTACCGAGCCCACCGACGAAGGCGGTGACCTCGTCGAGCTCGTCGAGGATCTCGACCGCGGTGCCGTTGTAGTGGGCAAGCGGGTTGGCCTCGTTGCCGTACTGGTAGGGCATGTAGAAGCCCGGGTCCTGCGCCATCTCCAGCGCCACCTCAACGGCGCCGTTGGAGCCCTTGGGCCCCTCCGAGTAGACGATCTCCGCCCCGTACATCTTCAGCAGCTGGGTGCGCTCCTCGGTGACGTTGTCGGGCATCACCACCTTCAGTGGGTAGCCCTTGCGGCGGCAGATCATCGCCAGCGCGATGCCGGTGTTGCCGGAGGTCGGCTCGAGGATCGTCTGCCCCGGCTCGATCGCCCCTTCGGCCTCGGCCGCCTCGATCATCGACTTGGCGACGCGGTCCTTGACCGAGCCGGTCGGGTTGTGGCCCTCGAGCTTGGCGTAGATGCGGACGTCGGGCTTGGGAGAGAGGCGCGGCAGCTCGACCAGCGGCGTGTTGCCGATCGACTCGACAATGTTGCCGAAGCGTCCCCCGCAGGGTCGGTTGAGTAGCTCGTCGCGCGACATCGGTCTCCCTTTACTTCAAAAAGTATAGCGAGTGATTTGGGCTTCGGATCGGAAGCCCGCGCCTTGCGCATGGTTGCCGAGGTAAGTATCTTCGCCGGGGTCCAGCTACTCCTTGGATCGGAGGCAGGTTTGATCAGCAAGACCCGGCTAAACGCCCTTTTCGCGGTTCTCCTCGTTGGTGTCGTTTCCCTCGTAGCGGCGGGATGTGGCAGCAGCAGCGACGACAGCAGCTCCACCAGCGCCAGCGGTGGGGGCGGTGAACCACTCACGGTCGGCTCCGACATCCCCTATCCCCCGTTCGAGCAGGGGAAACCGGGTAACTACACCGGCTTCGACATCGAACTGATGGAAGCGATCGCCGCAAAGATCGGCCGCACTGCCGAATTCCAGGACACCTCGTTCGAAACGATCTTCCGCGACGTCGGCCAGGGCAAGTTCGAAGCCGTGATCTCCGCCGCGACGATCACGCCGGAACGCGAAAAGGCCGTCGCCTTCTCCGATCCCTACTACCTCTCCGAACAGGCCATCCTGGTCAAAGAAGGCAGCGACATCACCGGCCTCGCCGATCTCGAAGGCAAGACCGTCGGGGCCCAGCAGGGCACGACCGGCCTCGAACTCGGCAAGGAAAAGGCCAACGCGGGCGAACTTCGCCCCTACCCCGAAGGCCCCGATGCCGTCAACGCGCTTAAATCCGGCACCGTCGAAGCCGTGATCATCGACGCCCCGGTCGCGCAGAACGCGGTCGAAAAAAGCGGCGGGGTCGAAATCGCCGAAAAAGTCCCGACCGAAGAAACGTACGGGATCGCGCTCGCCAAAGACAACACCGCGCTGCTCGACGAAATCAACAAAGGCCTGGAAGAAGTGATCGACGACGGCACCTACACGACGATCTACGAAAAGTGGTTCAAGCTTGAACCACCAAAGGAGATCGTCGGCTGAGTACGCCGCCTGCCGGGCAAGAGAGTCTGCTGTAGTCGAGAGGGCGCCGAAACCGGCGCCCTCTCGACTTTGAGGAGCCGCATGGGACCCAGGAGGAGACAGCGATGAGCGAATTCTTCAATCAGTACTTCGACTTCACGGTCATGGGCGACCACTTCAGCGAAGTACTGGAAGGCTTCTTGAAAAACCTCCTCCTCTTCGCCGTCGTTCTGGTGCTCGCCCTGACCTGGGGCCTGATCCTCGCGCTCATCCGTCAGCTGCCGGGCAAGAAATTCATCCCGCTTCGCGGTCTCACCATCGCCTACATCGATGTCTTCCGGGCGATGCCGCTGCTGATCATCATCCTCCTGATCTCGGGAGGCCTTCCCTACCTCGAATTCATCCCCAAAGACATCCGTATCCCGCAGTGGTTCGGCCAACCGGACCCGTTCTGGTACGGCGCTCTGGCACTGACGCTCGTCTATGGCGCCTACATCGCCGAGGTCTATCGCGCCGGGATCGAAGCCGTCCCGCTCGGCCAGATCGAGGCCGCGCGCTCTCTGGGAATGAGCCACAGCCAGGCGATGCGGCACATCGTCGTGCCCCAGGCGATCACCAAGATCCCGGCCCCGATGCTGAACGAACTGAACTCGCTGCTCAAAGACACGACCCTGGTCAGCGTCGTCGCCCTCGGCGAGTCGCTGCTGATCGGCCGTGAAGTGCTGGCAGAAACGTTCAACAGCTCAGCGGTCATGCTCGCCGGCTTGATGTTCCTCGTAATCACCCTTCCGCTGGCCCGGCTGGTCGACTACCTGATCAAGCGCAACCAGGGCAAAGTCACCCGGGGCGCACACATCGAGGTCGCATAGGCGATGCCCGAGGCGATGGTCAAGCTGGCCGGGATCCACAAGCGCTTCGGCGAGCTCGAGGTTCTGCGCGGGGTCAACCTGGAGGTCGCCAAGGGCGAAGTCGTCTGCATCCTCGGGCCGAGCGGCTCCGGCAAGAGCACGCTGCTGCGTTGCGTCAACCTGCTCGAGCCCCCCGAGGACGGCGAGATCTTCCTCGAAGGGCATGACATCTGCAAGGGACCGAACTCGGGCACCGGCGAGCAGAGCTGGGAGCTCGACTTCGTGCGCCAGCGAGTCGGCATGGTCTTCCAGCAGTTCAATCTCTTCCCCCACAAGACGGTGCTGGAAAACGTGACCCTGGCGCCGCGTCAGGTGCTCGGCAAGTCGCGCGCGGAGTGCGACTCGACCGCGAAAGCGCTGCTCGAGCGCGTCGGCCTCGCCGACAAGCTCAACCAGTACCCCGAACGGCTCTCCGGCGGCCAGCAGCAGCGGGTGGCGATCGCCCGGGCGCTGGCGATGGAACCGCACGTGATGCTGTTCGACGAGGTGACCAGCGCCCTCGATCCCGAGCTGGTCAAAGAGGTGCTCGACGTGCTGCGGGGGCTGGCCGCCGAAGGGATGACGATGCTCGTCGTCACCCATGAGATGGGCTTCGCCCGTGAGGTCGGCGACCAGGTCGTGTTCATGGACGGCGGCGTGATCGTGGAGCAGGGCAGGCCCGCCGAGGTCCTCGACAACCCCCGCGAGGAGCGGACCAAGAAGTTCCTCGGGCTGGTGCTGGAGCGCTAGCCGAGGCTAGAGGGAGCCGCCGGCCATGGCCGGCAGGATGACGACGGTGTCGCCGTCTTTGACCGCGGTGCCGAGCCCGTCCAGGACCCGCACGTCCTCGTCGTTGAGGTAGACGTTGACGTAGCGGTTGAGCTCGCCGTCCTCGCCGAAAAGCTGCGCCTGCGTGTCGGGGTATTCGGCGGTCAGCGCCCGCAGGACCTCGCCGACGTTGCCGCCCGCGGCCTCGACCTCGGGTTGCCCGCCGGTTTTGGGGCGCAACACTGGTGGGATGCGGACAGTGGCCATCGAGCGGTGATCCTAGTGGAGCCGGGACCGGCTAGCGGTCCCCGCCTGCGCCGGCGCAGAAGAGGTCGTAATCGGGGAACTGGCCCATCTCCGACTCGGGGATCTCGGGCGCGTTCTCGCCGCAGATCGGGCAGTCGGGATCGCGCCGGACTTTCAGCTCGGTAAAAGTGGTGCCGAGCGCGTCGTAGAGAAGCAGGCGGCCGATCAGCGGCTGACCGACCCCGAGAATCGACTTGATTACCTCGTTGGCCTGCAGGGTCCCCATCGTCCCGGCCATGACGCCGAGGACGCCGTTGGCGGAGCAGCTCGGAGCCAGCTCGGCCGGCGGCGGGGTCGGGTAGAGGCAGCGGTAGCAGGGGCCCTCGAAGGGGGCGAAGGTCGAGATCTGCCCGTCGAAGCCGAGGATCGAGGCGGAGACAACCGGCTTGCGCAGGCGCACCGAGGCGTCGTTGAGCAGGTAGCGGGTGGGGAAGTTGTCGGCCCCGTCGACGATGATGTCGTAGTCCTCGATGACGCCGAGGATGTTGCCCGCATCGAGCCGGCCGTTGTGCTCGATCACCTTGACGTCGGGGTTGAGCCCTTCGATGAAGATGCGGGCCGACTCGGTCTTCGGCATCCCGATCCGTTCGGTGTTGTGGATCACCTGGCGCTGCAGGTTGGAGGCATCGACGACGTCGTCGTCGACCAGGCCGATCGTGCCGACCCCGGCCGCGGCCAGGTAGAGCGCGGTCGGCGCGCCCAGCCCGCCGGCGCCGAGCAGCAGCACCTTCGCGTTGAGCAGCTTCAACTGGCCGTCGACGCCGACCTCGGGCAGAAGGGTGTGACGCGAGTAGCGGTCGCGCTGCTCGGCGGTCATGCCGCTGGTCGAGACGACCGGCAGCCCCTGCTCCTGCCAGGCGAGGATGCCGCCGCTCATCGAGGCGACGTTGTCGTAGCCCAGCGCTTCCAGCTGCGCCGCGGCGATCGCCGAGCGATTGCCGGAGCGGCAGTAGAGAATCGTGCGGGCGGACTTGTCGGGCGCGGCCTCGGCGATCTCGTCGCCGAGCAGGCCCGGCGGCACCAGCTTGCCGTTCTCCAGATGGGCCTCCTGGTACTCGTGCGGCTCGCGAGTATCGATAAGGACGACGTCGCCGCCGTTGATCTCCTCAGCGGCCTCGAACGGTTCGATCTCCTCGATCGTCTGGATACCTGCGGGGGTTGCCATCGCCAAATCTCCTAAATCCGGATCAGCTTTACTTCAAAAAGTATAGCGACCCTGGAGCGGGGTAGTGGGTCAGTTTGAAGCCGCTCGCCAATCTCACTCAGGTCGGCGGAATGAATAGCCTCCGAGCATGCATTGGAGAGGTCCTAGGGTCGGCTGGATGCGGCGACTCGATCTCGATCGCCTCACCGTCGGCCGCGGCCTCTACATCGCTGGAGGCACCCTCTTGATCGGAGCAGCGTTGGGGTGGGCGCAGCCACCGCCTCTCATAATCGCCATCGTGGCGCTTGCTGGTGTCGCCCTGTTCATCTACGGAATACGGCAAATCGAGGCACCGCCACCGTGCGGAAACCCAGCTGAGCGTCGTAAGCGGATTCAGACCCACGCCGGCCATTTGAAGCGGGAACTCGACAATTTTGAGATCTGGTGGCCCGCGCTTGAGGATCAGAACTTCAAAGGCAAGCTGGCCGATGGTGCGCAGCGTTCGACGCATGCGAAAGCAATGCAGGCGCTTCTATACGTTTTCGCCAAATTCTTTTCGGTCGCTCGAATTTACGAAATTCAATGTCGGGCCAAGCCCGAGGAGCCGCTCATGAAGCGGGTGCGCGAGGTCTATGACGCGCTCGGTCTTGAGGGCGGCGGCGACACCGACGAGCTCATCGATTCAATGGAACTTCACGAAATCGGCGAGGGCAGCACTAAATTCTGGGGAGATGTCGAAGCGCAGCCACGAACGGAGCTTGAGCTAAGAGCGGCGATCAAAACCGATCCCGTCCTTGACGAGTCCTTCGAACAGCTCAGATTGCTTTTGCGGTCGGCCGGTCCAGAAACGGAAGCTCGGCTCCGGTTGGAAAAGACGGCTGAAGCCCTAGGACGCGTCCACGACGAGTAGTCGTGCCCCTTGCCTCAGTCCAGCAGCGCTGCGATCTCTTCCAAGGACCAGACGTGATCGGTCACCCCGGCAGCCATCGCAGGGGTGCGCGGATAGCGCTCCTTTAGCGAGGCATGAGGCCGGGCGAAGTTGTAGTGCATGAAGTGCAGAGAAACGGCGTCGGCCAGGTTCTCGACCTTGCGGCTGAAGCCGTTGGTGAGGCGGGTAAAGCGTCGCATCCCCATCCGCATCGTCAGGTTCTGCCGCTCGACGTAGCTGGTTTGATATCCGGTCGGGGTCGAGGTCGCCCTTCCGCGTCAGCTTCTTCGTCCCCATGCAGATCGCCGGGCTGTATTTGCCCGGCTCGGGACCCGTCGCGTAGGTCTAGTGGATCTGCGCCCAATCGACGTTCTGGCTGAACGCCGGTCCCACCGTCCCTTCGTACATCCGGTGGCCGTCGGTGCTGAGTTGGATGCGGTTCGCCATCCGGCTAGCGGGCAATGGGTCAGTTTGACTCGGGTTAGGCTTCCCGGAATGATCCGCAGGCTCTTGGACTGGATGCTTCTCCCCGCGCTCGCGCTCGGACTGCTTTCCGCTGGAACGCTTGCTCCGATCTCCGACCTCTTGGACAAAGTCTTGTCTTGGGTTGCCGTCGCGATCATGCTGGTCTATCTCAGCGTCCCCATGCGGGAGTACCACCGCGCGCGGCGGGCGGATCAATCCAGCGGCGTCGCGATCTCTTCCAAAGACCAGACGTGATCGGTGACCCAGCCCCCACTAGAGGTCTGCGTCTGCATTTACACGTGTATAGGACGTACAAATGCAGACGCGTGATCGGCGATGTCAGCCGAGGCTGGGGCGCATCTGGCGCAGTCTTTTGACGCGCTCCTCGATCGGGGGGTGGGTCGAGAAGAGGCCGGCGATGCCCTTGCTGGAGAAGGGCTTGACGATGTAGAGCGGCTCGGCCGCCTGGTTGACCTGCATCGGCATCGCGGTAGCCCCCTGCTCGAGGCGCAGCAGCGCGCTCGCGAGGGACTCCGGGTTGCCGCAGATTTCGGCGCCGCCGGCGTCCGCCGCGTACTCGCGCTGGCGCGAGATCGAGAGCTGGATGATGCTGGCGGCGATCGGCGCCAGCAGGACCATCGCCAGCGAGGCGACCAGGCTCAACGGGGAATCGTCGTCGTTGCCGAACCACATGAACATGTAGGCGAGGTAGGTGATCGCGGCGCCGATCGCCGAGGCGACCGACTGGATCAGGATGTCGCGGTTGCGGATGTGGGTGAGCTCGTGCGCGAGCACGCCGCGCAGCTCGTCCTCGGAGAGCAGTTTGGTGATCCCCTGGGTGACGGCGACCGCGGAGTGCTTCGGGTTGCGACCGGTGGCGAAGGCGTTGGGCTGGTCCTGGGGGATCATGTAGAGGCGCGGCATCGGCAGGTCGGCACGGGTCGTCAGTTCGCGGACCATCTGGTAGAGGCGGGGGTTCTCGGATTCCTCGATCGGCTGCGCCCGGCTCATTTTCAGCGCCAATTTGTCGCTGAAGAAGTAGGAGCCGAGGTTGATCAGCAGGGCGATGCCGAGGAAGAGGCCGGCGGTGCTGGGGCCGCCGATCAGGGCGCCGATGACGACCAGCAGCCCCGAGAGCGAGGCCAGGAGGATCGTCGTGCGCAGGGTGGCGCCGAAAGTGGACTGCTTGGTGGTCTTCATCGCATCGCTCCTCGTTCGCTTACCGGGCCAGTATCGCGGCAGCGGGCGATCTTGAACATAGGGGGCAGCCCCTGTTCTCCCCGGTCGGCCACCCAGGGGCTTCTAGGCTTGGCCGGTGACCCTGGCCGTAATCGTGATCCTGGTGCTGGCCGCGATGGTCGCCGCGCTTGCCGTCAGCCTGCTGCGCCTGCGCGGGCGCTTCGGCCCGCTCGAGCACCTGATCGAGGAGATGGAGAAGGTCGACCTGAGCCGTCCGGGGCCGCTCCTCCCCGCCTCGATCGACGGGATCGGCGAGACCGAGGAGGTGGAGCGGATCGAGCTCGCCTTCCTGCGGATGATGCGGCGGCTCGAAGCCGAGCGACGGCGAGCCGGGTCCGCCACCCTGCAGGCCCAGGAGGAGGAGCGGGCGCGGGTCGCGCGCGACCTCCACGACGAGGTCAACCAGTCGCTGACCGGGCTGCTACTGCGGCTGGAGGCGGCGCGCGAGGCGGCACCGCCGGAGCTGGAGGCGGAACTGGCCGAGACCAAGGCGCTGGCCAACCAGGCGATGCGGGAGCTGCTCTCGCTCGCCCGGCAGCTGCGGCCGACGGCGCTCGACGACCTCGGCCTCGCGGCCGCGGTCGCGGGCCAGGTGGAGCAGCTCGCGCACGGTGAGATCGCGGCGGCGATCGAGACCGACGGCGACCTCTCCGACCTCGGCGACGACGCCCAGCTGGTCGTCTACCGGGTCGCCCAGGAGGCACTCTCCAACGCCACCCGCCACAGCGGCGCCGGCCGCGTCGACGTGAGCCTGCGGCGGCTCGACAGCGGCGGCGTCGCCCTCACCGTCGCCGACGACGGCCGCGGCTTCGCCTTCGACGAGTCCGAGGGCGGGCTCGGGATCGCCGGCATGCGCGAGCGGGCGCTGCTGATCGGCGGCGAGCTGACGATCGAGTCGCGACCGGGGCGCGGGACCACGGTGCGGCTGACGGTGCCGGGAGAATCGGCGCGATGAGGGTGCTGATCGCCGACGACCACGGGATCGTCCGCTCCGGGCTGCGGCTGCTGCTCGAGCGCCAGCCCGACATCGAGGTGGTGGCGGAGGCGGCCGACGGGGCCGAGGCGCGGGACCTGGCGGTGCGGGAGCGGCCGGACCTGGCGATCCTCGACGTGAAGATGCCGAAGCTGACCGGGTTGCAGGCGACGCGGGAGATCAAGCGCCAGGCACCCGAGGTCTCGGTCCTGATCCTCTCGATGCACGACGACGAGCGCTACCTCTTCGAGGCCCTGAAGGCGGGTGCCTCCGGCTACGTGCTGAAGGCGCAGGCGGATACCGATCTCCTGGCGGCGATCCGGGCGGTCGAGCGGGGCGAGCCGTTCCTCACCCCCGACGCCCAGCGGACCCTGATCAAGGACGTGCTCGAGCGCGGCTCCAGCGGCGAGGAGGAGCTGACGCCGCGCGAGGAGGAGATCGTCAAGCTCGTCGCCGAGGCGCACACGACCAAGCAGATCGCCGCGATCCTCCACCTCTCCGAGAAGACGGTCGAGAACCACCGGGCGAACGCGATGCGCAAGCTCGGGATGCGCGACCGGGTCGAGCTCGTCCGCTACGCGATCCGGCGCGGCCTGATCGAGCCCTGAAGCCGGCGCCGCCGGTTTGATTGACTGCCGCCAGATGACCGGCAACGCCGAGTTTCAGGAGAAACGCTGGCTGGCCCTGATCCTGCTGGCGGCGGCCCAGTTCGTGGTCGTCCTCGACGCCTCGATCGTCAACGTCGCCCTGCCGACGATCGGCAAAGCGCTCGACTTCTCCGACGAGAACCTGCCCTGGATCGTCAACGCCTATGTGCTCACCTTCGGCGGCTTCCTCCTGCTCGGCGGCCGCACCGCCGACCTGCTGGGGCGCCGGCGCGTCTTCATGGCCGGCCTGATGCTGGTCGCGGTCGCCTCGCTGGCGGCCGGCTTCGCCGCCACCGAAGCGCAGCTGATCGCCGCCCGCGCCGCCCAGGGGCTGGGTGCCGCGATCATCTCCCCCGCCGCGCTCTCGATCGTCACCACGATCTTCCGGGACGGGGCCGAGCGCAACAAAGCGCTGGGCGTCTGGGGCGCGGTCGCCGGCGCCGGCGGTGCCGCCGGCGTCCTGCTCGGCGGCATCCTCACCGACGGCCTCGGCTGGGAGTGGGTGCTGTGGGTGAACGTGCCGGTCAGCCTCGTCGCCTTCTTCCTGGCGCCGCGCCTGATCGCCGAAAGCCGCGCCTCCGACCAGGCGCGCGCCTTCGACGTCGCCGGCGCCGTCACCATCACCGCCGCCCTCTCGCTCCTCGTCTACGCCGTCATCGACGCCAGCGAGGCGGGCTGGGGGTCGGGGAAAACGCTGGGGCTGATCGCCCTGGCGCTGGTCCTGCTCGCCGCCTTCGTCGTGATCGAGCAACGCTCCCGCAAGCCGCTGGTGCCGTTCTCGATCTTCCGCATCCGCACCCTCACCGGCGCCAACGTGGTCGGGATCCTCGTCGGCGCCTCGCTCTTCTCGATGTTCTTCTTCATCTCGCTCTATATGCAGCAGGTGCTCGGCTACAGCGCCATCCACGCCGGGCTCTCCTATCTGCCGCTGGCGGTGACGATCAGCCTCGCCGCCGGCGTCGCCTCGCAGCTGGTGACCACCCTCGGCTACAAGACCGTGCTCGCGGCCGGGCTCCTCTTCATCGTCGCCGGGCTGCTCTGGTTCAGCCGGGTCTCGGTCGGCGGCGGCTTCACCACCGACATCCTCGGGCCCTCCCTGCTGGCCGCGATCGGGCTCGGCTTCTCCTTCGTGACCACGACCATCGCCGCCGTCTCCGGCGTCGAGGAAGCGGAGTCGGGACTGGCGAGCGGGCTGATCAACACCTCCCAGCAGGTGGGAGGCGCGCTGGGGCTGGCCGTGCTCTCCTCGCTGGCGACCACGCACACCGAAGACCTGCTGGGCTCCGGCTCCGGCCTCAAGCACGCGCTCACCGAGGGCTTCCAGGCCGCCTTCCTCGGCGGCGCCGCGATCGCGGCCCTCGGCTTCGTCCTCACCCTGGTCCTGATCAAGGGCAGCGACAGCCGCGCCCACGTCGAAATCGGCAAGGCCGAAGCCGAGGGCGCCGAGGCATAACCGACCTCTTCAGTAGGATTTAGGGCCGATGCTGTTTTCGACCAAAGCCGAGTACGGAGTGCGCTTGATGGTCGAGCTGGGCCGCCAGCCCGGTTCGGCCCCGATCTCACTCAACACAGTCGCCGAAGCCGAGCGGCTGCCGCTGTCCTACCTCGAGCACCTGGTCGCGAAACTGCGCAAGGCGGACCTGGTCACCTCGACCCGCGGCGCCCACGGCGGCTACCGCCTGGCGAAGCCGGCCGAGGAGATCACGATGGACGCCGTCGTCGAGGCCCTGGAAGGGCAGATCGCCCCGATGGAGTGCTTCCACGAGACGCCGGAGGGCAAAGTCCTCTGCTCGCACGAGGACGACGGCGACCGCGCCTGTTCGACGAAGCTGCTGTGGACGCGGGTGCAGGGCGGCGTGACCAAGGCGCTGGCCGGCACCACGCTGGCCGAGCTGGTCGAGTTTTCCCGGCCCGGCGGCCGCAGCGAGGCAGCGATCGCCCGCGCCGCCTGAACCAAACTTTCGAAACCCCCAGAAACGGAGTGAGTGAATTGGCTGAGCTGGAGATACGCAACCTGCACGTGAGCGTCGAGGACAAGCAGATCCTCCGCGGCCTCGATCTCGACGTCGAGAAGGGCAAGGTTCACGCGCTGATGGGGCCCAACGGCTCCGGCAAGTCGACGCTCGCCAACGTGATCATGGGTCACCCCGCGCTCGAGGTGACCGAGGGCTCGATCACCTTCAAGGGCGAGGACATCACCGAGGCCGACCCCGACGTGCGCTCGCAGGCGGGCCTGTTCATGGCCTTCCAGTACCCGGTCGCGATCCCCGGCGTCTCGGTCAGCAAGTACCTGCGGATGATCATCAACTCCCAGCGCGAGGCGCGCGGCGAAGAGGCGATCAAGATCAAGGACTTCGCCAAGGTCGCCCAGGAAGCGATGGCGCTGGCGAACATCCCCAAAGAGTTCTCCAGCCGCTACCTCAACGACGGCTTCTCCGGCGGCGAGAAGAAGCGGATGGAGCTGCTGCAGCTGGCGCTGCTGAAGCCCGAGGTCGCGGTCCTCGACGAGACCGACTCCGGCCTCGACATCGACGCCCTGCGGGTCGTCGCCGCGGGCGTCAACAAGTTCGCCG
>Ga0207641_10001189_pt1 | contig 26093 bp, 19 predicted proteins | sample KBSSwiS62_FD_184306 | JGI IMG/M metagenome (GOLD analysis project Ga0207641, IMG submission 184306) | Switchgrass rhizosphere microbial communities from Kellogg Biological Station, Michigan, USA - KBS Switchgrass S6-2 (SPAdes) (version 2) | ecosystem: Host-associated > Plants > Roots >... | reverse complement strand
CTTGGGTTTTCGGTCGGCAGTGAGTACATTCCGCCGGTGAAGTTGTAGTCTGCGGGGAACGGAATGTTGAGGATCCAGGCGGGGTACCCAAGTTGGGAACGGAACGGACGCGCGACGATCGCGGTACAGGTCGGCGGCGCCCCGCTCCAGAACGTTCGCGCGTCCCAGCTTCGCTCGATACGGTAGCTGTCGACAGGTGACTCGTACTTCGACGCGAACAGGCCGCACCAGCCGGTTTGCGCCACCAGAACCCAGGTCGCGATCTTCCAGACCGTCAGCGTCCCAATTGTTGCCCGCGCGAACCTTGTTCGGAGAAACGCGGGAGACAGATACCAGAGCGCCGGGACAAGCATCGCAAGAACGACCACCTCGAGCCGCTGATCCAGCGGCGCGCCGTCGAGCGGGCCGATCAGCCGCGATGGCCACAGCAGGCCCACGAGCAGGGCGCTGGCCCACAATGCCGCGGACAATCACTTCCCCTCGAACCGCAGGTTCATGAAGGCGAGCATCTCGGTCAGCCACGCGCGGCTATCGAAGCCGCCATTCGCAATCTGATCGGCCACCTTCATTCCCAGCAGCACGTTGTCGTCCATGCTGTTGTTGAGAAACAGCCCGTGGCGGCCCAGCGTCAGGAGGTTCTGCACGCGGTGGACCCCTTCGAGCACCGGAATCAGATGGTCCTCGAAGTTGAGCTCGTACACCGGATACGCCGTCGCGATGTCCGCGACGTAGTAGTCCTCGACCTCGTCCTCGCGGACGCCATATCCCATCTTCAACAGGTCTTTCAGCGCAATTCGATAGATCTCTTCGTCGCTCGCCTGCCACACCGGCTCGTCGCGCCAGCATGACAGCTCGATGCAGAGAATCGTGCGATCGCCCGGCACCATCTCGGCGCTGACGTTCTTCTGCTCCGACATCCGGTTGACACGGAAGTGCTCGTCCAGCAGGTAGACCCAGTGGTAGTCGGTCAGCTGCGGCCGCTTGAGCGCGATGTAAATCAGCTTGAGGCTGCGATAGCGCAGCTTCGCGGCATGCGCGGCGACAGCGTCGGGCAGTGCCGGCGTCACCATGTTCACCAGCACCGGCAGCGGCAGCGTCGAGAGCACGCCGTCGCATTCGATCGTCTGCTCGCGTCCGTTCTGCGTGTAGCTGACGCAGCCAATGCGGTCGCCTTCACGGTGGAGCCGTACGACCGGCGCGTCGAGCTTGATACAGTTGCCCGCGCTGCGAATCTCGGACGCCATGTTCTCGAACAGCACACTGATGCCTTGACGCGGATACATGTATTTCGTGAAGTACGTGGAGGGATCCGCCTTGATGCCGAGGCTTCGCAGGATGACGTTCTTCAGGTTCAGCTTTGCGACCCGCTGCGCCTGCTTCGACGAGATCTGCGACGTCGGCAATCCCCAGACGCGGGCAGAGTAGAGGCCGAAGCACAGGTCGTACAGCGTGCGCCCGAGATTGCGGACGCCCCACTCTTCGAACGAATCCTCCTTCTCAGCCGGTGCAAACGTCGATTTCAGCGTGGCGACCACGTAATCGAAGACGATCCGCAACGAGAGCAGCGGGCTGACCCCGGTCAGCACCTGCAGCATCTCCAGCGGGTACACGTACTCCTTGCCGCGCAGCAAGACGCGCGTGCCGCGGCTGAGCACCAGCGGGTCCTCGCCGAACAATGGCTTGATGGCGTCGTGGATCGCTCGGCTTTCCGCTGTCTCGCGTATATGAAACGTGTGCGGGCCGTAGTCGACTGAATACTTTCCGACGGTAATGGTCTTACCCATTCCGCCGACAGCACGATCCTTCTCGAGAACCGTGACGGCATGGCCAAGCTGAGACAACCGCCACGCGGCGGACATCCCAGCGGGTCCGCCGCCGAGTACGACGATGCGGTGGTGATTCATGCGATGGGGCGGCGGGACGGCGGTGTGAGATCTAAAAGGGAATGAAACAACGGTGGTCGATTACAGGCCAACCCCGGACCCTTCCTGCACGAAGTGCGCGTGCAGACGGCGCACGCCATCCTCGAACGACGCCTTCGGCTCGAACCCGAACCGCTCGCGCATCGTGCGGTCCACGGAGATGAACTGGATGAACTCCTCGGTGTGTCCCTGATGCGCCACCGATATCTCGACGCCCAGCACACGCGCCATCGTCTGCACGACGTCGTTGACGCTGACCGGCGCGTGGGACGCGAGGTCGACGGTGCCGGAGTACTCCGCGGCGGTCACCAGCGCCAGAAACGCGTCAACCGCATCGTCGACGTACATGAAGTCGATCAGGTTCTGCCCGTTGCCCCGCACGGTGAACGACCGTTGGCCGGCCATGACCGCGCGCATCCAACGCGTGGTGATCTTCCGCTCCGGCTCGTACGGGCCGTAGGCGCCGAAGAAACGGACGTTGGCATAACTGTCGACCGCGTGTCGCCGTTCCGCGAAAAACCGCACGTACCGCTCCGATGCGAGCTTCGAGATTGCGTAGGGCAATTGCGGATCCACCGGGGTTGATGGTGTGACCTCGCCGACCAGGGCGTCGTAGACGGCGCCCGACGAGACGAACACGATGTGGCCCACCGGACAATGCTGCACGAAATTGATCAGCGCCACCGCATTCGACTCGAGATCCCATCGTGGACGCGATGCCGACGCCGTGGGGTCGCTGTTGGCGGCGAGATAGAGCGCGGCGTCCGCGCGGCCGCCCGCGGCGGCAGCCACCGCGCGGACGTCGGCCTCGTCGGTCAGGTTGCACTTGACGGGTCTGACGTGGGCGAGCCGATGCCGCGACACGAAGGCCTCGAGATCTGTCGCCTGATGGTAGAGCGCCAGGATCTCCCACTCGCGCGGCGCGCGAAGGAGCACGTTGCGGCCGATGAAGCCCGAGGCGCCGGTGAGAATCAGTTTCATCGCGGCATCGCCGCCATGTGCTCGACGTACCACGGGATCGTGCGCGAAATGCCGGCTTCAAGAGACACCTTCGGGCTGAAGCCGAGCAGCTGCATCGCTTTCTCGATCGACGGCACACGCAGGTCCACCTCTGGCCCGGGGTGAGGCTTGAACACGATCTCCGACCTTGAATTCGTCAGCCGCAGGATCATGTTCGCGAGCTCGAAGTTCGTGATGGTGCCCTGCGGGTTGCCGAGATTGAACGCGTGGCCGACCGCTTCTGGCCGGGCTGCGCAGCGCAGCACGCCGTCAACGAAGTCTTCCACGAAGCACCACGCGCGAATCTGGGTCCCGTCGTTGTAGAGCGTGATCGGCGCGTGCTGAAGCGCCTGGAGAATCATCCCGCGGATCGCGCCGTCGCCGACTTGGCGCGGACCGTAGACATTGAACGGACGGACGATCGCGAGCGGTAGGCCGTCTTCCTTGTAGTGGGCGTACGACAGATGCTCGGACGCCAGCTTGCTCGCCGCGTAGACCCATCGGCTCTCGCCAATCGGACCGATGGTCGTGAGGTCGTCTTCCTTGCCCTTGTGGATGAACGGACCGTAGACCTCGCTGGTCGAGAACTCGACGAACCGCTCGACGCCGACGTCGAGCGCCGCCTTGACCACCTGGTGGGTGCCGAGCATGTTCACTTCCATCGTCGTCACCGCGTTGCGATCCACCGAATAGACGCCGGCAATCGCCGCGCAATGGATGACGACCTGGCACCCGTCGAGCGCCCGCCGCGTTGCCACGTAGTCCATCACGTCGCCTTTGATGAAGTGCAGGTGCGGATGGTTTTCGAGGTGGGCGAACTGCAGCGCGTTGCGATGCAGGTTGTCGTAGACGACGATCTCGTTGTCCTCAATCAAGCGCTGCACCAGGTGCGAGCCGATGAAACCGGCGCCGCCGGTGATGCAGATGCGTTTGCTCGTCAGAGACATGCGCGCGTCTACCTGTCCTGACCGGTCCCTGTGCGAGCCAGCTCTGGCGCCGGTCTGCGCCGAGGCAGCTGTTCCTGTCGAAGCGGAACGAGTTTTTCACGCGGCACGCCGTCTCCGACCAGCGACGCCAGCTGCTGTCCGGACCGCTCGAGGGTCGCGACGATCATCAGGTCGTAGTTCACCTGGCCGTGGCCGCTGACCGCCAGCACTGGCATGCCGAGAAATTCGGTGCCGCTGTCGACGTCGAAGATCGCCACGGGCTCGAGCCCGCACTCCTTGAGCGAGAGGTACGCCAGCTCCGCCGCCTCGCCGCGGCCGTAGATCGCGACGCGCCGATCGGCCGCAGCGCACTCCTGCAGGACGTTCCGCAGGTGCTGCCGCACTTCGCCGTACAGGTGCAACGAGTAGTCCATGAATTCGTACGTGAGGCGCGCTTTTTCGGCGATGCCGCGCGGGGTGATCAGGTAACTGATCCGGTTCGACTGCACGTTCACGCATTTGATGTAGCCCTTGCGGACGAGCCGCCTCAGATAGATGTTCGTGAGGCCGAGCGCGATGCCCACTTTGTGCGCGAGGCTGCGCTGCGTGATGCGGGAATCCTGCTCGACTGCTTCGAGAAGCTTGAGGTCGCGACGGGACTCGATGTCCATGTCCATGGTTTGTCGACTCATCTGAGAACGCGCTCGCTGATCAGAGGTTCTGGTTGGTTCGACGGAGTCGGATCGTCCGGAGGTGGATTGCCGCAATCAATGCCGCAGCAAACGCTAGATAGATCGCCAGCAGCAGTGCGTGGAATGGACGACTTCCGAAGTTCGACCAGAGGTTCCAGTGGAAGTCATCGATGACAACCAGTCGATTCAGAACCGCGTACAGCCTTGCGGCACCGGCCGGCATATCGCTCCACGCGGCGACAGCGAGGCTCGGAGACGGGATGCTCCAGAAGATCCGCGCGGAGACGGCCTGCGCCACGACCAGCGCGGCGGCCAGGTAGGTGTTGGCCAGCGCGTGTCGATGGTTTACGAACGCCTGCGCGATGAGCAAGTACATCACCGGCATGGACCAGAACAATAACCGTTCAGTATCGGAGCCGCCGACGTACGCGAGCACCGCGAACAATGCCAGATACGAGGCGAGGTACCGTCGTTCGCCGAGCGTTTGCCACACGTTACGCCAGTCGTAGAACACAAGCGTCAGCACGGGCCCGAATGTGATGAACCATGCGAGTACCCATGTGTAGACGGGCTTGTTATTGAGCTGAAATAGAGAGGCTCCGATAAACGAGAATGCTAGCCTCGGCTGCGTGACCAGGCGCGTCGCTGCGATCACGGCAACCGTCGCAACCAGCGGGATGCACAGCCGGGTCTGCCTCCGGACGCATAGTAACGAAATGGGAATCACGATCATCACTTCGCGACAGAGCACCCCCAAGACGCATACCGCCGTGAGCACCGCAAGAAGAGCGCCGTCATCCCCTTCAGCGCGTAATCGTATTGAGTCGACCAGAATCAAACCAGCAATAAGGAATGGGAACACGAGGGGATCGACGTAAACGGGATAGTACGAAATGAAACGCGCCGGCCCGTGCCACTCGGTGAGGAACAACGTCACCGCCACTAGGCGCGCCCATCGCATCGCGACGAACCGTCGGAGCCACACGAGCAGAAGCAGCGTCGTGGCGGCGGCCGCCGAGAGATTGACCACGCGAAACCCGGTGACGATCTGGGCGGGCCACAACCGTGCCACGAGCCAAGGCGTCGCGAGACGATACACATACGGAGCCGCGGCATGGGGAACCTGACCCGCGGCCATCTGCTCCGTCATGTCAGAGTACTCCTCCGAGTCCCAGAGTCGGATGATGGTTACGTCCTGCAGGCGCGCCGCCGTCCAGACGATCACGACAAACAGGGCAGCCAACGCGAGAACCTCCGCCAACAATCCCTCTATCGCCGTCGCGTGACTGCGGCTCAAAAGCACTCGCGGAGCCGTGTGTTGCGGGAATTCTGTTCGACCGCCTCGAGCACCTTCAAGTCACGATGTGCTTCGATGTCGGTGTCTGGTCTAGCCACGGGCCTGCCCTGTGATCCCCTGTGCGAAGTGACGTTCAGCTTCAGTCCAGTCGTCGGGGTCGTCGATGCTCAAACCGCTCGGATGCGGCATCCGATACGCCACGGAGCGTTCGCCGAACAGGCTCGGCTCGGGATCGAACAGCGTGCCGGAGCGGAACACGTAGATGGCGCCGTTCATCGCCCACACGGGCGGCAGATCCTGGCGGCGCTTGTCGCGGTGTCGGACCGGCTCGCCGGTGACGAAGAGAACCGCCGTGCCGTCCGCATCGACCCGCAGCGTCCGAAGCGGGTGGTAGTGGACAGGCACGGCGCTCACGCCGACCACCGAATCAGCGCCGGACGTCTGCGCGAGCGACACCGCCTCGCGCACGTGCTCGGCGCGGCGCAGCGGAGACGTCGGCTGGAGAATCAACACCAGATCGGGCCGGTAGTCGTCGTTGGCGGCGAGCCACTCGACCGCGTGCTGCATGACTGGAAGGTGCGGCGTCCGATCGAGTGCAAGCTCGGCGGGGCGGATGAACGGCACTTCGCATCCCATCGATCGCGCGACATCGGCGATCGCGGGATCGTCCGTCGACAGAATCAGGCGATCGATCGCTCCAGACTGCCGAGCCGCGTCGATCGTGTACGCGATCAACGGACGTCCGCCCAGCAGCTTCAGGTTCTTGCCGGGGATCCCCTTCGACCCGCCTCGCGCGGTGATGACGCCGAGGACGCTCACGCGAGCTGGTCCCACTGAATCAATTGATCCTTCGAGATCGGCTTCTTCGCCACCCGTCCGATCACCTCGCCCAGTTGCCGCGCCGGAATGCCGGTGCCCGGCCGCTTCGCCCAGACATCGTCCGGGCCGATCGTCGCGCCCGCGGCGATGTCGCGGATCGACACCACGCTGTGGAGCGCCATGTCCCGCACGTCCTGCTCACCGGGCTGAATCTTCTTGGCCGCGCCGAGCGATTGCTCGATGGCGCGGATGCCACGAACCAGTTCCTCGAGCTCCTGCGGCTCCATCGATCCCTGCTGATCGGGTCCGGGCAGCGAACGCGAGACGGTGAAGTGTTTCTCGAACAGTTGGGCGCCGCCGGCGACCGCCGCCAATGCCGCGAAGTTGCCAAGCGTGTGATCCGAGAAGCCAACCGGGACGCCGTAACGCTCCTTCAGCCCCGCAATGCATCCCAGCTGAACGTGCTCGTAGGGCGTCGGGTAAGTCGACGTGCAATGCATCAGCGCGAACGGTGTGCCCTCCGCGCGAATGGTCTGTACCGTGCGCTCGATCTCTTCCGGCGTCGACATGCCGGTCGAGACGATCATCGGCCGCCCCTTGCGGGCGATGTGTCGTTGCAGCGGCAAATGCGTCAGCTCGCCGGATCCGGTCTTGAACGCCGGCACCCCGACCGTTTCGAGAAAGTCGGCCGCCTCGCGCGAAAACGGCGTCGACAGGAACAGGATGCCCTTGTCTCGCGCGCGGTTCCGCAGCTCGAAGTGCGCATCGCGCGAAAGCGCCGTGCGGGTGAGCAGATCGAACAGCGACTCGCCGACGTATGCGGCGGTGGCCCCGCCTCGCAGCATCTCGTGCTCTGGAAAATGCGTCTGGAATTTGATCGCGTCGGCGCCCGCCGCCGCCGCGGCATCCACCAACTGGGCGGCCAGCGCCGTGTCGCCGTTGTGATTGATGCCGGCCTCGGCAATGACGAAGCACGGCTGGCCTTCGCCGATCTGCCGGCCGGCGATAGTGATGTGCGTCGAGTCCATCATCACGTCCTCACCGTCGTCCCTCGACGGCTCTCGGGAGCCTGAGGCTCGGGAAGGGTCGCGGCGGCATTGTCGAAGAACCGCTTCTGGGTATAGAGATCGAGCGCCGCGAGCAGGTCGACGATCGTCTGGCTCGCGGCGGGCTTGTGGTAGATCGCCGACGACGGATAGCGGCCGTGCGCCATCTGTTTCCGGACGGCGTCGAGAATCGAGACGCTCTCGTCTACCGCATGGACGACGTTGTCGGCATGAAGACGCCCCTGCTGCCGCAACCCGATGTTGACGACCGGCGTGCCCAGATACGAGCACTCCTTGATTCCCGCTGACGAATTGCCTATCAGGCAGGCGGTCCCCTTCAAGAGCGCGATGAACTCGTTCACCGGCAAATCGGTGATGAAGCGCATCGTGTCGGCCTGGTGGCCGGCGTTCTCGCGGAAATTGCGCAGCAGATCCGCCACTTCGCCGGTGCCGGCGTCCGGATTCGGCCAGATCCAGATCGTCGGCATCGCCAGCGCCGTCACCGCCTTGAGCGTTTCCTCGACGTGGCGCCGGTTCTGCCGCTCGGTGGTCACCGGATGTTGAATCACCATCAGGAACGGCCGCGTGACGTCGACTTCGTGGCCGACACCGTAGCGATTGATCGTCTCATTGGTGATCGCCGCCTCGAGCTCGGACGCGACCTCGACGTCGAGCGATCCGGTGTTGAAGACGTACTTCGGGTCCTCGCCCATCGCCAGCACGCGCCGCTCGGCGTCCTCGTTCGTCACGAAATGGAAGTGCGCCAGCTTCGTAATCGCGTGCCGGACGCTTTCGTCGATGCTGCCGCTGACGTCGCCCCCTTCGATGTGGGCAATCGTCTTGTTCAGATACGCCGCCGCCATCGCAATCGCCAGCTGCTCGAAACGATCGCCACAGATGACCACGATGTCCGGGTCGGCGGTATGGAAGCCGTTGGTGAACTCGAGGGCGGTCAGACAGGCGGTCTTCGCCATCGCCACGTGATTGCCGCCTTCGATCACGTTGAAGAGCGACGCGGAAATCGTGAACCCACCCGCGGCGATGTCCTCCGCGATGTGGCGGCTGTACTTGTCCAGCAGAATCGAGCCGCCCAGCATCAGCTCCAGCTCGATGGCCGGATGATCGTGGAGCTTCCGGATTAGAAGCTGACTGCGGCCGTAGTAGGCCCGGCTGGTGATCGGAAAGCAGATTTTTCTACGCATGATCAAACGCGCGTGGGATCGTGATTCACGACAATCGTCTTCCACTCGCAATAGACGTCGAGCGCTTCGGTGCCGGGCTCGCGAAAGCCGTTCCCGGAATTCTTGACGCCGCCAAACGGCATGTGCGGGCCCGCGCCGTACGTCGGGCCGTTGATCGAGACAAGTCCGGCCCGGTAGCGGCTGATGAACTGTTCGATGCGATTGCTGTTGAGGGTGTGAATCGCGCCCGTCAGCCCGAACGTCGTGCCATTGGCCAGCCGAACCGCTTCGTCGAAATCGGCGACACGATAGAGACACGCCACGGGACCAAACTGCTCTTCCTGCGACAGCTCGTCATCCGGCGACACGCCTTCGAGAATCGTGGGTTCCATGTAGTAGCCGGGTGCGAGCGCGTCGACGCGACGGCCTCCAGTCAACACACGCGCCCCTCGCGCGACCGCGCGTTCGACGACGCCCGTCAGGCGATCGAGGCTCGCGCGGGAGATCACCGGTCCGCAGTCGTCCTGCGGTCCGGATCCGACTTTGACAGCGGCCGTCCGCGCCAGCATCGCCTTGCGAAACGCGTCGTAGACTTTGTCGAACACGATGATTCGGCTGCCCGCCGCGCACCGCTGGCCGGCGTCGATGAACGCCGACGCCACCGCGTGCTCCGCGGCCATCGTCAGGTCCGCGTCGTCGCACACGACGAGCGGATTCTTGCCTCCGAGCTCGAGGCACACCTTCGCCAGCACCGCGCGGCCGCTGACGGTCTGTTGAATGTGCTTTCCTGTCGGCACCGATCCGGTGAAGCTGACGAGGCCGACGCGACGATCCTGGACGAGCGGCGTGCCGACATCCGGACCAAATCCCTGGATGACGGAGCAGAGTCCGCGCGGCAGGCCGGCTTCCTGGAGCACCCGCGCGAACGCGATCGCGGTGTACGGCGTCTGCTCGTGTGACTTGACGACGACGGCGTTGCCACAGAGCAGCGCCGGAAAGAGCTTCCATGCTGCGCCGGCGAGAGGGCTGTTGAACGGCATGATCGCCGCGCACACACCGATCGGCGCCCGCTCGGTCCGCACCGCCCGATTCGGCACCGGGCTCGTCATGGTCTTGCCGTAGAAACGGCTGCCCTCGCTCTCCATGAAGACGCCGAGGTCGGCGGACGATGCCACTTCGGCGACGGCGTTCTTCCACGGTTTGCCGGTTTCGGTCTGGACGATCTCACCGAACTCGCGTTCCTTGGCGCGCAGCAGAGAGGCGGCGCGACCGAGGATTTCGCCGCGGCGCGGGGCCGGCAGCCGGCCCCACGATTCGGCGGCCGCGGCGGCACTCGTGACGGCGCGATCGACGTCAGCGGCTGCGCCACGCGCGACGCTGGCAACAACGCGGTCGTCGATCGGACAGCGTTTTTCGAACGTCTCGCCGCTTGCCGACGCGACCTCCGCGTCGTCCCGCCAGTGGAGGATCTGCTGGGGATACATAGTCGCGAAGAAACGTGGACTCAGGAGAGCGTTTCGGAATTCACGGCGGCCTCTCGTCGCGCAGGCCTCTAGGCCTGCCCTCGGCCGCCGGCAGCCCTAAAGGGCTGCGCGACATTGAGTTCTGAAACGCTCGGACGTACGGAAAGCGATCTGACGACGCGCGCAATCGAGTCGGCGTCGAGACCGTGGTGCGCCAGCACCTCGGCGTTGTTGCCGCAGGCCGGGACATCGGTGAGCCCGATGGATCGCACGTCCGCTCTGACGCCTGCGCGTGCGAGTGCCGCTGCGACCATGACGCCCTGCCCGAGCGTCAGGTAGTGATTGTCGAGCGTGACGATGGCCGGGAAACGGGCCAGGGTATCGGCGACCCACGTGTCGTCGATGCGATTCAGCCAGGGCAGATCGATGACCGCCGCGCTGACCCCTTCGGCCGCGAGCAGGTCCGCCGCCCGCCACGCCTGACTCATGAGCAGCGGGCCATATCCCACCAGCGCGACGTCCTCGCCGGCGCGTAACGTGACGCCGCGTCCCACGCGCAACGAGTAGGAATCGGGCAGTGTATACGGCAAGTCAAGCGGCACGTTGACGAATCGGAGGTAGGTGCTGGCGCCGTTCTCCTCGACCGCCCAGCGGATGGCCAGCCGCGCTTCGCGTTCCGAGCACGGTTCGATGGCGACGAGCCGCGGCACCGATCCGATCGCCGAGATGTCGCGCACCGACTGGTGCGAGTGCCCGGGACCGCCGGGCACGAGGCCGGCGAGCGTCGCCGTGTAGATGATCTTCCGGCCCTCCGTGGCGTTGTTGTAAATGTGCTCGTTCGCGCGCGTGGACAGGAAGCAGGCGAAGGAATGCACCACGGGAAGGATGCCGTTGAGCGCCATCCCGCCGGCCGCCGAGACCATGTGCTGTTCGGCGATGCCGCACTCGATGAAGCGATCCGGCAGCTCCGATTTAAACGCCTCGATCCCGCAATCCGACAGCAGGTCGCCGTCGAGCACGACGATGTCCGCCCGCGTCCGCGCCATCTGCAGCAGTTCGTCTCCGTAGGCGAGCACCAGCCGCTCCGGCTGTTCGGGGGCGACACGGATCGGCTGCGGCGCCGACGCCAGCGCCAGCGGCCGCGCACCAAGCGCTGACAAGCGGTCGTCGACCCTGGCGGTGATCTCGCCGACCGCGGCCAGATAGTCCTTCAACGACGGCGCTCCGGCGTGAAAGTGATAGGTCTGATCGCCGCACGCGAGCCCTTCCATGAACGACACGCCTTTGCCTTTGATCGTGTCGGCAATGAGCACCTTCGGACGATCGGCGACCGTCGCGAAGTGATCGAAGACGTCGCGGATGGCGCGAAAGTCGTGGCCGTCGGCCCGCCGGACTTCCCAGCCGAACGCACGAAACTTGTCCTCGAGCGGCCCGAGATCGCTGACTGCCGCGACGGCCGAATCGGACTGCAGCTTGTTGTGATCGACGATGGCGATGATCTCGGAGAGGCGCTCGTTCGCGGCAGGCTGCAGCGATTCCCAGATCTGCCCTTCCTGCAACTCCCCGTCGCCCGTCATGACGACGATGCGGCCGCCACGACCTGTGAAGCGGCGCGCCCGCGCCATGCCGTAGGCCTTGGAGATTCCCATCCCCAGCGAGCCGGTGTTGGTGGCAATGAATGGCGTCTCGACGTCAGGATGGCCGGGCAGGCCGCCCAGCCTGCGGAGACGATGGAGCAGGTCGAAGTCGAGTTTGCCGAGCGCGATGAGCAGGGAATAGAGGGCCGGCGCGTCGTGTCCCTTCGACGAGAAGTAGACGTCCGAGCCTGGCCCGCCGCCGTTGGGATCGACCAGCGCCTCGGTCCACAACCACGTAATGAGATCGGTGGAGCTGAAGCTCGAGCCGATGTGCCCCGAACCGGCCTGCATGATCATGTACAGCGTGTTGAGGCGGCAGACGTCGGCCAGCAGTTCCGCCCTCGCCACGGGATCAGACGTGGCCGCACGCACCGCGTCGATCGACGCGCGTGAGACGTAGGAAAGCCCGCCGTCCCCGGCGAGCTGTTTGTCCGAATGATCTTTCTCGCCCATCAGCTGTCCACGTTTGAACGCAGAGACCGCGAAGGCCGCAAAGTCAAATCTTTCTCTCTGGTTCCGGTACCACCAAGATTTTCTTTGCGATCTTTTCGAGTTTTGCGTGCTTCGTCACTTCGCGGTCCAGCCGCCGTCCACGACCAGCGTCGCGCCGGTCATATACGCCGACGCCGCCGATGCGAGAAACAGCACTGCGCCGTTGTAGTCGTCTTCGCGCGCCATCCGGCCGAGCGGCGTGCGCTTCACGTATTCGGCCACGAACTCGGGCGCGTGGTCGGCTTCCTGCACGCCGCCAGGGACGAGCGTGTTGACGCGGACGCCCAACGGCGCCGCATACTCCGCCAGCCAGCGGGTGAAGTTCAGCATCCCCGACTTCGCGACGCTGTAGCCGACCGGCTTGTAGTACTCGTGTCCGCCACGGCGGCGATAGTCGTAGACCGACTGATCCGGCGACACAACGCCGTAGGTCGACGAAATGTTGATGATGCTGCCCCGCAGGGAGCCATTCACGCTGCGCGCCGCCTTGAACTCCGCCAGGAACTGCTGCGAGACGAGGAACGCGCTCTTCAAGTGCGAATCGATCATCACGTCCCACGACGACTCCGGGTACTGCTCGAACGGTCCGTTGTCGGCGGCTGACGCGTTGGGCGGCGATCCGAGGCCGGCGTTGTTGACGAGGATGGTGGGAGCACCGAATCGATCGACGGCGGCGCGCATGGCCGCCGCCACATCGCCGCGCTGCACCAGATCAGCGTGGTGCACGGACACGGCGCGGCCGTCGCGGATCAGACCGTCGACGATCGCGCTGCGCGCCGCGGGGAGGTCGAACACCGCGACCGAGGCGCCGGCGGAGACGAGAGTGCTGACGTACTGACTGCCCAGGCGACCGAGCCCCCCGGTGACGATGGCGAGATGGCCGTCGAGGCGAAAGCGATCGGGGAAGGTGTCGGGGTGGGTCAGGAAGAGGGGCTACCGCCCCGTGACTTACAGAAAACCCCAGAAATTGGCGCAAAACGCGCGGGTCTGGGGTCAGCCGTTCATGAATTGAACGTGTATTATTCCTGCACAGGACCGGGGCTGTCAAGGCGGCCCCCGCATGTTCAATGTACGAACACGGGCGGGTCAGAGACGGAAGATGGTGGGCGCCTGCCGATCCTTCAGCGCGTTGCGCGTGTCGACCACCAGCGTACCGCCGTCCACCAGCGGCGCGTAGTCGAAGGCGCGGTGATCGGTGCAGATGACCGCGCAATCGGGCCGCGCCTTGACGGCGTCCGCGAGATCGATCGACCGCAACAGGTGTCCGCCGTGCGTCAGCTCGGGTACGTACGGATCCGAATAGCTCAACTGCGCGCCGCGCTTCGAAAGCGCCTCCATCACGTCCAGCGCCGGCGACTCGCGCATGTCGTTGACGTCGCGCTTGTAGGCCACACCGATCACATGCACGCGCGATCCGTTGATCGATTTCTTCTGGGAGTTGAGCGCCTCGGCCACCCGATCGACCACGAAGTGCGGCATCGAGGAGTTGATCTGGCCGGCCAGCTCGATGAAGCGGCACTCGAACCCGGTTTGCCGCGCCTTCCACGACAGATAGTACGGATCGATCGGAATGCAGTGCCCGCCGAGACCCGGACCCGGATAGAACGGCATGAACCCGAACGGCTTGGTCTTGGCCGCATCGATCACTTCCCAGACGTCGATGTCCATCGTGTGGCACATCAGCGCCACTTCGTTGACCAGGCCGATGTTGACGGCGCGGAACGTGTTCTCGAGCAGCTTGACCATCTCGGCGACGCGCGTCGAACTGACCGGCACGACGTGCTCTACCGTCGCCCCGTAGAGCGCCGCGGCCGCCTCGGTGCTCGCCGGCCCGACGCCGCCGACGATTTTCGGGATGTTCCTGGTGTTGAACTGCTGATTCCCCGGATCGACCCGCTCGGGCGAAAAAGCCAGGAAGAAGTCGACGTCCGCCTTCAGCCCTTTGTCCTCGAGCATCGGCTGCACTACTTCATCCGTCGTGCCCGGGTACGTCGTTGACTCGAGGATGATCAACTGACCGGGCGTCAACGTCGCGGCCACGGCTTCGACCGCCTTGACCACGTACGACAGATCCGGGTCCTTTGTTTTTCGGAGCGGCGTCGGGACACAGATATCGATCGCGTCCATCGTCGCGAGCGCGGTCATGTCGGCCGTCGCGCGCAGCTTTCCGGAGCGGACGCATTCGGCGAGATCACGTTCGGCGACGTCGGGAATGTAGCTGCGCCCGCCGTTGATCTGATCGGCTTTCGAGGCATCGACGTCGAAGCCGGTCACGTCGAAGCCGGCATGGGCGAACTCGACGGCCAGCGGCAGACCGACGTAGCCGAGACCGATGACGCCGACACGGGCCGTCCGTGCGCGGATGCGCTCGAGCGTCGTGGAGAGCGAAGAAGCTTGTGTGGCCATCGTTACAGTGCCGAGAGTCGATCGTGACGAGACTCTGCGGCGACGCGCTCGAGATCGGCGTCCACCATCATCCTGACGAGGCCCTCGAAGTCGACGGTTGGCGTCCACCCGAGCTGCCGCCGCGCCTTCGAGCTGTCGCCGATGAGATGCTCCACTTCGGCCGGACGGATGAGCGCCGGATCCAGCTTGACGTACTTGTTCCAGTCGAGCCCGGCGCAGCGGAAGGCGCTGTCGACCAGGTTGCGGACCGAGTGGCTGATGCCGGTCGCGATGACGTAATCGTCCGGCTGGTCCTGCTGGAGCATCAGCCACATCGCGTGCACGTAGTCGCCGGCAAAGCCCCAGTCGCGCTGCGCGTCGAGGTTGCCGAGTGAGAGCGTGTCTTTCTGCCCCAACTTGATGCGCGCGACCGCGTCGGTCACTTTTCGCGTCACGAATTCGAGGCCGCGGCGGGGCGATTCGTGATTGAACAACATCCCCGAGACTGCGAACAGGTTGTAGCTCTCCCGGTAGTTGACCGTGATGTAATGCGCAAACACTTTCGAGACGCCATACGGACTGCGCGGATAGAACGGCGTCAGCTCGGTCTGCGGCACTTCGCGGACCTTGCCGAACATCTCGCTGGACGACGCCTGATAGATGCGGATTGACGGATCGACCTGCCGAATCGCCTCGAGCACACGCGTCACACCCTGTGCGTTGAACTCGCCGGTCAGCATCGGCTGGTCCCACGACGCGGGCACGAACGACATCGCAGCGAGGTTGTAGAACTCGTGCGGACGCACTTCGTCGACCAGCCGGATCAGCGACAACTGATCCAGGAGATCGGCCGGCTTGATCGTCACCCGATCAAGGAGCGATTGAATGCGCCAGAAATTCGGTGCGCTCGCGCGGCGAGCCGTCCCGACAACCTCGTAGCCTTTCGAGAGCAGTAACTCGGCGAGGTAGGATCCGTCCTGTCCGGTAATTCCGGTGATAATGGCTCGCTTGGACATGGTGAAGCATAAAATCTTAGCATGAGCGCCGACGAACTCGATACGCTCGAGCGCGAGCGGCGCGTCGCCGATCGTCGGTACAACGACGCGCTGACGGCATTCGACGCCGCGCTTTTGCGCACACCTGCGCGCGCCGACATCGGGACGCCCGCCGATGTGCCGCCGCCGCCGCTGCCGACGGGCTGGCGGGCTCGCGGGCTGCGTGTCGTTGCGGAGTGGCTTGCGCCATGGTTTGATCGGCAGCGCGCGCGCGACGCGCGGACGGCCGAGGCCATTGAGATGCTCGTGAATCGCGACCACGAGCGCGCGGTCGCCATCGAGCAGTTCCAGTCAGCGCTGATCGCCTTCCTGCAGCAGATCACCGCGTTCATCGACACGAAGGACCGCCAGCTGAGCGCCGTCGCCGGCGGACGGATCGACCATCAGCAGAAAACGCTCGCCGCGCTGCAACAGCGGCTCGACGACACACTGCCGGAGCTGCGTGCGCAGGTCGTCGTTCTCCAGCGCGCGATGGAGATGCTGAAGCGGCAGGCCGCCGACGCCGGATCGGAACGAACTGTGACCACCGGTCCCGCCAGCGCCGCCGCGCCGCCAAGCCAGTCGACGGACGATTACAAGTACGTCGGGTTCGAAGATGCCTTTCGCGGTTCAGACAACAGCGTTGCGGAGAAGCTCGAGGCCTACCTTCCCACCTTCGCCGGCGCGAGCGACGTCGTCGATCTCGGCTGCGGCCGCGGCGAGTTCCTCGCCGCCTTGCGGTCGGCGGGAGTGACCGCGCGAGGCGTCGACACCAACGCCGCCATGGTGGCGGTTGCGCGCGAGCAGGGCCTCGACGTCACGCGCAACGATGCGCTCGGCTACATCGCCAGCCTGCCCGACGAATCGATTGGCGGCGTCATCGCGACACAGGTCGTAGAGCACCTGGAGCCGTCGTACCTCTTCAAGCTGCTCGAGGCGTTGTCGCGGACGCTCCGGCACGGCGCGCCGATCGTGCTCGAGACGATCAACCCCGCGTGCTGGTACGCTTTCTTCAGCAGCTACATCCGCGACATCACCCACGTGCGTCCCGTCCACCCGGAGACGCTTCAGTACCTGCTCCGCGCCAGCGGCTTCGAGCGCGTGGAAATCCGATACCGGTCGCCGCTGCCGGATCACGTGAAGCTGCAGATGGCCTTTGTGCCGGAGGACATTCGTGTCGCCGCCGATGCGTCCGCTGCGACGCTCACGCAGCTGGTGGACACATCGAATGCGAACGCCATGAGGATGAACGAGCTGATGTTCGCCCACATGGACTACGCGGTCGTGGGGTACCGCATCTGACGCGCACGCAGCAATCTGGTGATCGCGTGATTTGGTGATCGGGTGATTGTTGCGGGATTCGGCGATTGAATGATTGAGCGATTGGAAATCATCAAACCACCCAATCCCTCAATCCCCCGACAATCACCCAATCACCAGTTCACTCAATCACCAGATCGACTCCCGTCAGCCCACCAGGCGCTCGACGACACCGTCCCAAGTAATGAGCCGGGCGCGCTCGAAGCCGGCATCCCCGAGCCGCCGCGCCAGCGACCGATCCGCGGCGAGACGCGCCACCGCCGCCGCAATCGATTCGGCGGTCGGTTCGGCAACGATGCCATTGACACCATCCTCGACGAACTCGAGCGGCCCGCCGGCGTCCGTGGTCGTGACAATCGGTTTCCGCGCCAGAAAGGCTTCGAGCGTCACGTAGCCATAGTCCTCGTCGATCGGCGGGTAGACGACCGCGAGCGCGTTCGCGTACAAGCCGACGAGCTGCCGATCGTCGATATCGCCGGTGAACGTGATCCGGCTGCCGAGATCGAGCCTGCCGACAATGTCGTCCAGCCGGCGTCGATCGGCCCCGTGTCCAGCAATAACGAGCTTGACGGAGCGGTCCGTCAGCGCGAGCGCGTTGACGATCAGCTCGACTCGCTTGTTCAACTCGAGACGTCCGACCGACAACACGTAATCGCCGGGCTCGCCGGATTCGAGGAGGCCCGCGAGCGGGGGCGGATGGTAGAGCGGCTCGGCGACGAGGCCGTTGTATTTGGCCAATCGCGTGGCGGTGTTGCGGGCGTTGCTGAACAGCCGCTTCGATTCCGCGAGCGCCTCCGTGTCGAACCCGATCAGCCGATCGCGAAGCCTGACGTCGGCCTCGGTATGGCCGAACTCGCTGTACGGCGTGCCGCACAGATCGTAAATCGCGCGGTACTGATGAAACAGCCAGGTCACCTTGTTCGGATGGCGCACGAAATAGGTCGGGAACTTCGTGGCGATCACGAGATCCACGGTCTCGTAGTTCGCCTCGGAAAGATCGACGAGCCTCCACAACGCCGCCTGCGCGAGCAGCTCGCTCTTCGGATAAGGCTTGAACGGAATCGAGACTTTTTTCGCGCGGTAGCCGAGGCGGCGCAACTCGCGCACCAGACCACGGACATGCCGCTCGGCGCCGCCGTAGACGAACGGCACGTGCGCTTCACACACAAGAACGGTACGAGCGGCGGGCATCGAGGCTGATGAGTGCGGTCGGCCCGACTATATCATCGCGGTGACGACGATCACGCTGTGCTACCATCCGAAAACCCGGCCTCAATGGAGCAATTCTCGCGACGCGCGCTGGGTGTCAGCGCGCTGTACGGCCTCCTGAGCATCCTGTTCTGCCTGCCACTCTTTGCCAGACCGTTCGGACTGGGTGCCGCCGACTGGGATCGGCAGCTGTTCTACTTCAGCGAAGTCCTCAAGAACGTCGTGGAGTACCGCCAGGCGCCGTTCTGGAGCCCGTGGCACTGCGGCGGCAACGTGATGTGGCAGCACCCGTCGGTCCCGCTGCTCAGTCCTGTTTACCTCCTCGTCGCCATCATGCCGCTCGCCCTCGCGGTGAAAGTGAACATCGTCCTGCACTACTGGATCGGCTTGCTCGGCATGCACTGGCTGTTGACGCGCGCCGTGCGGCTGACGTTCCTGCCGCTGGTCGTGTACGCCGCCTCCATCTTCACGCTCTCGGGATCGCTGGCGCTCCACCTCGCCGCTGGCGATAGCGACTTTCTGCCGGCGTTCTATCTGCCGTGGCTCCTGTACTTCCTGCACCTGGCGTTTCAGTCGGGGCGGCTGCGCCCGGCTCTTGCGGCCGCGGCGATTCTGGCGGTCACGATCTACAGCGGCGGCGTGCCGGTCGTACCGGTTGCGCTGGTCGCGATCGGCGGACTGGCGGTCGCGACCGCCATTGCCGCGCGGGACTGGCGGCCGTTGGCGTTCGCGCTCGTCGTCGGCACGTACGCCGCGGCGTACGCTGCGCCAAAGCTGCTGCCGGTGGCGGAGTTCATGGCGAGCGATCGCTTCTTCGACACGCGGACACCCACCGATCATCCTGACCGGATGACCGGCGACATGGTCTGGCGCGCTTACACCGATTCGTCACTGGGCATCGACGCGCGTGTCTCCGGCGTGCAACGGCACAAGTGGGCAGAATACGGGAATTACATCGGGATCCTCGGCGCGATCGCGATCGGCGTGAGTCTCCTGTGGCCGCTTGCCGCGCGGACGATGCCCGGACGTTCGCGCGCCGCTGCAATCGCTGTGCTTGCGACGTCGTGTCTGATCCTCTCCGCGGGTGAATTCCACCCGTTCTCCCCAGCGTCGGGCCTGGCCGCAGTGACGTCGCTCGGTGGGTGGAGCCGCTACACGATCGCCGTCGTGTTGTTCGGCGCGCTTGCGATTGGCGCGGCCGGCCGTCACGCCATCGAACGCTGGCTCACGACCCCGCGGCGGCAGCAGGCCCTGACCGCCGTGTGTGCGATCGGCGTCGCCAGCCTGGTGTTCGTCAACCAGCGGCAGTTCGCGAACGCATTCTCGCAGCCGCCGCTCCGCGCCGGCTTCAGGGTTCTCGACCCGGCCACGCACTCGTGTACCGAGCCGCTACAGTTGATCCGGGGCGCCGATGTGACGCGACCACTCGTCTGGTCCGAGGACCACGCCACGATCTCGGACATCGTCTTCACCCCAAACCGCGTCCAGTTTGCCATCGTGGGGGGGTTCGCGCCGTCGAAGGTCTATCTCAACCAGAACTACGCACCCGGCTGGCGGAGCAGTGCGGGACCAGTCCTCCTCGATCCGGCGGCAGGCGGCAAGATGTACGTGCAGCTCGCGGCCGGACAGACCGGCACGTTCGCCTTCTCGTTCGCGCCGCCGGCGCTGGCCTCCGGCGTCATGCTGTTTGTCGTCGCCCTGGTGGCCTCGGCCCTCGCGTGGAACCTCGCTCTCGCAACCGTGATCGCGGACCGGGCGCCGGTGGTCGCGGTCGCGACACGTTCGTTCGCGGATCGCGCGGAGCAGGCGACAAAGGGGTTGATCCTGATATCGCTCGCGGCAGCCATCGCCGTCAGGGCGTTCATTGCCGACGGCCATCAGACCGGATTCGCGGCCATCGCAGCCGCCAGCTTCGTCGCGGCATGGGCGATCAGCGCGCTCTGGGAGAACGCGGCCGGCCTCGTGCTTGGAGCGACGTTCGTCGCGCCAGCTGTCTTCTCACGCTTCTGGGTGCACGACCCAAACGCGTATCCGCTGTTCCTGACGACGGGATTGCTTGGAGCGATGTGGCGGCGAGGGTCGCGGCGGCACTGGAGTCTGCCGAAGGACTGGCGCGTGCCACTCGTCGGTTGGGCGCTCGCGGCGGCGGTCGGCTGGCCGATCATCGCGCTGAGGGAGGTCGACTTTCATCCTGAGCTTCCAGGCATGCTCAACCTTCCAGCGTCCGCCATCGCACTCAGTGCACGGTCGTCGATTGCCATCGCCGCTGATGCGGCGGCGCTGCTGATGCTCGGGATCCTGTGGCTCGACTGGCTGTTCCAGCAGTACCCCGGCGATCGCCGTCGTTTCCAGCGATCGCTCGTCATGCCGCTGCTGGCGGGCGGCACCATCGCCTGCGCAGTCGCCGCCTATCAACTGTTCGGCGACATCACGTTCCTGAATGCCGGCTGGGCGCAATTCCATCGCGCCGCCGCCACGATGATGGACGCCAACGGCTTCGGCATTGCCGCCATGCTCTGCGGCTGCGGATTCCTGGCATGCCTCGATCGCGGTGGCAATCGCCAATGGAACGTCGTGATGCTCGGCGGTTTTGCCCTGTCGCTGGTCGGAACGTGGGCATCGGGCTCGAAAACGGCACTCGTCGCCGAGATGATTGCGCTGGCGTTCGCAGCCGAGTCGCTAATGCGGCCTTGGGGGTCGAGCGGTCGCACACGCCGCCGCGGGCGGCTGGCCATGCTTGCGGTCGCGTCCGTGACCGCCGGCGTATTGCTGTTTGCCTTGAGGAACACCGGACCGGCGCTCCGAATTGGGTGGATTCTGCCGGGTGCGTCCTTCGACTCGATCGCCGCTTTTTCGAGAATGCTGTGGGATCGCGGCGGATACGGGCGTGCGGCCGTCGAGATGATTCGATCGCATCCCTGGTTCGGCATCGGGCTCGGCTCCTTTCCGCTGATTGTCGGCGACTATCAGTTCTCTCACATGGGCGGCCCGCTCGCCCCGGACAATGCGCAGAACTGGATCCGCCACAATCTCGCCGAACTGGGCGCGGTCGGCAGCCTAGGCTGGATCACGTGGACCGTTTGCCTGGCAATCGCGGTGTTCCGCCGTCCGAATCACGCGCGCGATTGGTCCGCCACCGTCGTCGCCGGCGCGCTCGTTGGCATCGTCCTCGTCTCTCAGGTCGGCATGCCGACCCAGAACGCGGCCGTGGCGATCGCGTTCTGGACGTTTCTGTTCTGGTACTTCTCGGATCGGTGGCCGGCCACACCCGAAGGCGAACGTCAATCCGTAGCGTCGTGGCAATGGTTCCTGATGGCGGCAGCCATCGTCGTGTTTGCGGTCGGGATGTTCCACGCGAGCCTCACCTCCCTCAGGGTTCCCATGCGCGCCAGGCACGGTGGCTGGGACTACGTGTATGGGTTCCACGGAATCGAGCGCACGCCGGGCGGTGACGCCTACCGACCGACGGATCAACATGCGGTCGCGGTCGTACGCGCCTCGAGCCCGGTAGTGAAACTGGCGGTGTGGGTCACGCGTGCGGACGTCGCGACGCATCCGGTTCTGGTGCGCGTGTGGCACGACGACCGCCTCGTGCTCGAGACCGTGCTCCGCGACAATCGTCCGGTGACAACGGACGTCATCATCGACCGCGATCCACAGATGTTGATGGTCAGGACTTACCTCGACCAAACGGTGCCGGCATCGCCGCCCGACCTTGGTCTGGCCGTCCAATGGACGTTCGCCGACACATCGCAAACCGCCCACGGTCAACCGGTGCGCTAGAGCCCGTGATGATCGCCACATCAGATTCGACGCGCCGCGCTCTCGGGGGCCTGATCGATCGCCAGGCGGCGGTCGCCGCCAGGATTTCCGCACGGGAGGAGGTGAGCTACGTCCGCTGATCGCCACAACGTGCGCCCGGCAGGTCCGACGGCGGTGGAGATCGGCGCGGCGCTCGCGTGCTTCGTCGGCATCGCGCTGGTCATCACGTTTCCGCTCGTCTTCCATCTGACCACCTACCTGCCGAACGACCTAGGGGATCCGGTCCTGAACGCGTGGATCCTCTGGTGGGATGCCAGCGTGATCCGCAACGGCTTCTATCACCTCTGGGATGCCCCCACCTATTACCCGTATGGCCACACGCTGGCATATTCCGATCACCTCCTCGGCATCGCGGTGCTGACGGCGCCCCTCCAGTGGCTGACCACAAATCCGGTGCTCGTGTACAACCTTGCGTTCATCGCGTCGTACGCAAATGCCGGCATCGGCATGTACCTGCTCGCACGGGTCGTGACGGGGCGACGCGACGCGGCCGCGGTGGCGGCGGCGATCTACGCATTCTCAGCGTTTCGTGTGGCGCATTTCGCACACCTGCAGTGGCTGATGACCGGATGGCTGCCCCTGAGCCTGTGGGCGCTCCATCGCTATTTCGCCACCCGCGCGTGGCGTTATGTGCTCGCGAGCGGATTCTTCTATGTGATGCAGTGCCTCACCGCCAACTACTTTGCGTATTTCGGCCTGCTGCCGCTCGCTGCCGTAGGCATGGCCGAGATGTGGCGGCGCCGCCCGCCGCCAGTGCGCACGGCCGTCCATGTGATCGCCGTCGCTATCCTCGCCGCTCTGGTGCTCGCGCCGATCGCGCGCGTGTACTATCGTGTTCGGCAGGAGAATAACTTCCGGCGGACCTCTGATGAAATCGAACGGCTGAGCGCGGACGTCGGTGACTACTTCCGCGGGCACAATCGAATCTGGCTCTGGCGGCATGCGCCTCGAGGCACTGGAGAGCATGAACTTTTTCCGGGGGTCGTCGCACTGGTCCTTGCCGGCATCGGGCTCTCGACCAGGCGCGGCCGGGCCACACCGCATACCGGACTGTACGCGGCGATCGCCGCGACCGCCTTCGTCCTCTCGCTCGGTCCACACCCGACAGCCTGGGGCCATCGCGCCGCGATCGCCGGCCCATACCAGCTGCTGCTCGATGTCGTGCCGGGCCTCGACGGACTCCGCGCCGTTTCCCGGATGGGCCTTCTGGTGATCCTGGCGCTGGCTGTGCTGGCCGCGCAGGGAGCGGTCGTCCTGCTCGATCGCGCCGGCTCCGGGCGGACGTGGGTTGTCGTACTCCTCGGCGCGCTGATCGTCACCGAATCGTGGGCCGTCCCCGTTCGCACCGCCTTGTTCGATCCGATTCCCGATCCGGACGATCGCCGCGCCTACGATTTCCTCCGCCAGAGCGCCGCGGGTCCGGTCCTGGAGCTGCCATTCGCTACGGACGACGAAGCGCGCCAGATGACGTATCAGTACCTCACACTCGTGCACGGTCATCGCACGATCAATGGTCACAGCAGCTACGATCCGCCGCTGCTGCGACTGCTGTCCGGCCGCGACCAGGGCTTTGGCGACACGAGTCATCTCGGCGCCGCCGTCAGTTGCGTCCGCGCCCTTGGCACGCGATATGTGGTGGTGCACGGCGGCCGCTTCGACAATCCCGCAATGGAGGCGGCCCTCATTCACGAGTTCGAGAGCGGACAGATCGCGGCACGGCACGACTTCGGCCGCACCGTCGTCTTCACGCTCGCGGAGGACGTCCGGCCGGTGGCAGACATCTCACAACCGATTCCGCACACCGCGATGCGCACGCGATCGTCACATTCCCCGGACAGGCTTCCGCTCCTGTTCGACGACAATCGAGACAGCCGGTGGGTGAGCGCCGACCGACAGACCGGGGGCGAATGGATCGAGATCGAGCTCGACGGACCGCGGGACGTCGGGCACGTGAGAATGCAGACCGCTGAGCGGAGCTTCGGCGACTACCCGCGTGAGCTGACGATCGAGGCAGTGGAGCCCGCGGGGACCCGATCGCTTTTCAGCGGCTCGGTGCTGCCGCACTTCGCTCGGGGATTCCTCTTGGATCACGCGTACCCCATCATCGACGTCGTCTTGCCGCCGAATCGCGCGCGTGTCATTCGCCTGCGGCAAGCCGGCGTGACGGACGAACTGTTCTGGTCGATTCACGAGCTCGAATTGCTGGAGCGCGTTGACAACGGTACGCGCTCGACCGGTGGCACGCGTTGACCGAGATTGATGTCGCAGTCATCGGCGCCGGCGTGACCGGTCTGGCTGCGGCGCGGGCGCTCGCGGCGCGCGGCCATTCGACATGCGTCCTCGAACGGCACCCGCGGGCGGGTCTCGAGACCAGCACGCACAACAGCGGGGTCATTCACGCAGGCATCTACTACCCGCTCGGATCGCTGAAGGCCCGGCTGTGCGTCGAAGGGCGACGGCTGATGTACGAGTTCTGCATCCGCCACAACGTGCCGCACCGTCAATCCGGCAAGCTGATCGTCGCGCACGACGACGGAGAGGTCCGGCGGCTCGAGGCGCTCAAGGTGCGCGGCGATGGCAATGGCGTGGAAGGGTTGGAGCTGGTCGATCGGGCGTTCATCGTCGCGCGCGAGCCAGCGGTGTCTGGCGTCGCCGCTTTGTGGTCGCCCGAGTCGGGCGTGGTCGATGCCGAGGCGCTCGTCAAAACGCTGGTGACGACCGGCGCCAACGAAGGTGCCATCGTTCTGCCGGGCACGCGGTTGCTCGGCGCCGATCGACGGGCCGATGGCATGGAGCTGCGCACGGAGCGTGAATCGATCCGCGCCCGCACCGTCGTCAACGCCGCGGGCCTGTACGCCGATGACGTCTCACGCCTTCTCGGAGGAGAGACGTTTACGATTTACCCGTGCCGCGGAGAGTACGCGGAGCTCACGCCGTCGAAGCGATCGCTGGTCAACGCACTCGTCTATCCCCTTCCGCATGCGCACGGTCTTGGCGTGCATCTCGTGCGAACGACGGACGGCCACGTCTGGCTGGGGCCGACCGCGTCGTTCCAGGACCGGAAAGACGATTACGAGGGCCATCGTCTGCCGGTCGAAGCCTTCCTCGAGCCGGCGCGCCGGCTGCTCCAGGACGTGCGGCTCGAGGATCTGCGACTCGGTGGCAGCGGCATCCGCGCGAAAATCCATTCGCCCGCCGAGTCGTTCGCGGATTTCCTGATCCGGCGCGACCGCGAGAATCCGTTCGTCGTCCAGGCATCCGGTATCGAGTCTCCCGGGTTGACGTCGTGCCTGGCGGTCGGCGATCTCGTGGCTTCGCTCGTCGAACGCGGCGATCTCACCAACTGAATCCTGTATCCACCGCGTTGAACGCCGTTCGGCGTTCGCGACCGTTCAATCGCTGAAACCGCCCGTCCAGCGCGCAACCGGTCCGAACTGGCGCGGCACCCCGCTTGCTCAGCACCGCAAGCCAGACGACGCGATGCGGTGTCCAAAGAGGTGACGGATGCCCGCGTCGAGAATAGAGGCCGTATGCGCCGGTACACGATTGGTGCGTTCGTCGCGTTGCTCGCCGCCGCGAGCCTGCTCGCGCAGTCCAGCGTCGGCATTGTCCGGGGTACCGTGAAGGATCCGAGCGGCGGGGTGTTGCCGGGCGCGACCGTCCGTCTCTCGCGCGCATCGGACGCCGACCGGACAACGATCACCGATGCCAGAGGCGAGTTCTCATTCGTCGCCCTTCCGCCGGGACCGTTACGCCTACATCGACTCGCTCGCCGAAGCACAGAAGGTGCTCGTCGAGCAGGCCGGCGGCACGCTGGTGACCGTGGCGAAAGACGTCAAGCTTCAGGTC
>Ga0207641_10001187_pt1 | contig 26137 bp, 26 predicted proteins | sample KBSSwiS62_FD_184306 | JGI IMG/M metagenome (GOLD analysis project Ga0207641, IMG submission 184306) | Switchgrass rhizosphere microbial communities from Kellogg Biological Station, Michigan, USA - KBS Switchgrass S6-2 (SPAdes) (version 2) | ecosystem: Host-associated > Plants > Roots >... | reverse complement strand
CGGCTACGCCGCCGCGCAGGTCTTGGGCCAGGTTGGTATTGGGGATCGGGTAGCGGTGATTGGCGTCGGAGGCATCGGCGTCAATGCCATCACAGGTGCTCGATTGGCCGGTGCAGAAGTGCTCGCCGTCGACATCAATCCGCGTAAGGAGGAGGCCGCCCGGCTCGCCGGCGCACGTCAGTTTCTCTTGTGTCAGCGCGATACCGATGGAGCGACGACGTCCGAGGCGATGCGCGAGGCCTTCGCCCCAATTGATGTCGCGATCGAATGCAGTGGTGTATCGGCCGCTGCGGATGCGGCTATCGCCGCGGTCAAGCGTGGTGGTCGAGTAGTGCTGATCGGACAGGGCAAGCCGGGCTGCCGCATCAGCGTGAGCCTGGATGATGTCACGATGGGTCGTGAGATCATTGGGCAACTGAACGGCGGCGCCAAACCGGAGCGCGACTACCCGAAGTTGATCGCGCTGGCGCGCTCCGGCCAGATTGATCTGGCGGCGCAGGTCACCCATGTCTGGCCCGTGACCGAATTCGAAAAGGCGATTACGGCGCTGCGAGCCGGAGAGGTCACACGCGCCGTGCTCGATCACACGGTTTGAAGGAGATCCCGGGCTGCCTGCCCGCCATCGAGCAGGCGATTGGTGCGCCGGAGCACAGTCCAGTTGCCTGATTCCCGTTCGAGCTCCGGTCGGCGATTTGCAGCCGTGCTTCCAACTGCTCCAGGCGCTTCTCGATGGACATCAGGCAATCCTCACTCCGCCATCCGCGGCTGGACGGGCAGGTGTTCCGGAACGTTGTGGCTGAAACAGCTTTCCTCGACGCGTTCACTGATCCGCCATCCCGCTGCCGTTCGGATCAGTTTGTCGCGATACCACAGCCCGAGAAACATCACCCGGGATCCACCATCCGGCAGCGGTACCTCCATGGGATTAAAGCAGGCCGTGCGTGCGCTGGCTTCGTCGCCTGCCAGAGTGATCTGCGTGTTGGCAACCAGGTGGTAATAATGGGGAAAGCCGCGCAAGGCCGGTTCCAGCCACGCCTTCACCTCAGGGTAACGACCGGCAATGCCGCCCATGGCCCGATAGTCAATGAACGCATCGGCAGTGAACACCTCATCGAGCCGATCATACTCGCGCTGGTCGATTGCATTGCTGTAGAGGCTCATCAGTTCCAGAATCTCCAGCCGATCTGAGATCTGTTGCAATGTCAGCATCTATACTTCTCCCTCATTTCAGCGGCGGAGTCTTGCCCAGAATCAGATCCGCCGCCTTCTCCGCCACCATCATCACGGGAATGTTGGTATTCCCGCTCGGGACCCGTGGCATCACGGACGCATCTACGACGCGCAAACCTTCGAGCCCCCGTACCCGAAGTTGCGAATCGACCACGGCCATTCCATCCGACCCCATCCGACACGTGCCGACGGTATGGATGTCAGGTGTCGCCGAGGCGCGGATGTAGCGATCCAACTCGTCGTCGCTTTGCACTGCGGCTCCTGGCGCAATCTCGGCTCCCGCATAGGGCTCCAGCGCGGATTGAGCAAAAATCCCCCGGACCGCGCGAATGGCGGCGCGCGCCAGTCGCATGTCGTGCTCGCTCCCCAGGATCTTTGGGTCGATGAGTGGCGGAGCCAGTGGATCGGCCGAGCTCAGTTTCAACTCGCCGGAACACTCTGGTTGCAGCAGATCAATATGCGCAAAGAAGCCATGCTGCCGGATGATTTTCCGGCCCATGGCCTCATATAACGCCATCACGAAGTGCACTTTCATATCCGGTACCCTGGATTCAGGCAGGGCTCGCAGGTAGGCAATGGCCTCCATGGAAGGCGCCGCGAGCGGTCCGCGCTTGAACAGGAGATACTGCAGGGCCGCGTTCCCCGCGGCGAGCGGGTTGAAGAAATTATAAAGCGACACGGGCACCTTGCAGGTCTGCTTGACGCTCACGGCGACATGATCGCGGTAGTTCTGTCCGACGCCCGGCAACGCATTGATTACCGGGATCCCGTGCTCGCGCAGGTGATCGGGATCACCGATGCCCGACAACAACAGCAGATGGGGAGAAGCAATCGCGCCTGCCGATACCAGGATCTCACGTTGAGCCTGTACCTGCTTGCGTTGGCCGCCCTGCAGGAACTCCACTCCAATGGCGCGTCGATCTCGAAACAGAAGGCGAGTGACCTGCGCGCCCGTTATCACCTCGAGGTTGCGTCGGTCGAGCACGGGCCTGAGATAACTGTAGGAAGCGCTGTAGCGGCGACCGTCGGCCGCGGTAACATCGATCGGCCCCACACCCTCGCGATGTTCGCCTTGCGTGTCTTCGTTGTAGGCGTAGCCGGCCTGTTGGGCGGCGTTTACAAACGCAATGGACAGTGGGTGGCGCACCCCCGGGCGGGTAATCCGAATGGGCCCGTAGGTGCCGTGATGCGGGCTCGAGCCGACCTCCCAACGTTCCAGGCGGCGGAAATACGGCAATAGACTTTGATATGACCACCCTTCGTTGCCGAGCTCTTCCCAGAGATCGTAGTCCTGGGGATGACCTCGGTCGTAGGCCATGCCGTTGATGGAGCTGGATCCCCCGATGACCTTGCCGCGAGGAGAAAACATCACACGGTTATCCGCGTGCGTCTGCGGAACCGTCTGGTACATCCAACTGAACCAACCCTGGTGCATGATGGGTAGCAGGCCGCCCGGGGCGCGGATGAAGACACTGCGATCCCATCCTCCGGCCTCGAGCAACAGCACGCGGTACGTGCCGTGCTCAGAGAGGCGATGCGCCAGCACGCAGCCGGCGGACCCGGCGCCGACGATGACAAAGTCGTAGGTATCCGAATTCACTGGCAGATCCCCTCGAAGCGGCGTGCTCATTGCCAAAATGCGTAGTAAATCGTAGCATCTAATACGCAATTGACAAATATCAAACGGCCTCGCGCACCGAAACGGGAGCGTGTGACTCATGGAACCGACTCGATCCGCCGAAAGCAATAGCCGCTCCAGCCCGCCTCGGGTGGCCGTCGTGACGGGGGCCAGTCGCGGCGCAGGCAAGGGCATTGCGCTGGCCCTCGGCGCTGCCGGAATGACGGTCTACGTGACCGGTCGCTCGACCACCGAGAGCCAGGGGCGCCTGAAAGGTGAAGTGTTGCCTGGTACTGTCTACGAAACAGCCAAACAGATCGACGCGCTGGGCGGAAGAGGCATTGCTGTGCCTTGCGACCATCGCAACGATGTGGCAGTCCGGGAGCTATTTGAGCAGGTGAAGACGCAATGCGGTGCCCTGGACATTCTCGTCAACAACGCCGCGGCCATCCACGATGCTCTCATCGATCCAGGCGGCTTCTGGGAGAAGCCGCTCGAGCTGGTCAACATCCTCGATGTTGGCCTGCGTTCAGCGTATGTCGCGAGCTACTACGCAGCGCCCCTGATGGTCAAAGCGGGGAGGGGACTCATTGCCTTCACCTCGTCCTTTGGCTCGAGCTGTTATATGCACGGTCCCGCGTATGGGGCGCAGAAAGTGGGTGTCGACAAGTTCGCCGCGGACATGGCCGTCGATCTCGCTCCCTACGGCGTTGCGGCGGTCTCGCTGTGGCTCGGGCCGCAGATCACCGAGCGCTCGCGAGTGGCCTTGCGTCTGCGTCCCGATCAGTATGAGCAATTCATGGAGCAGGGTGAAACACCCGAATTCAACGGTCGGGTCATCTACGCGCTGGCGAACGACCCGAAACTGATGAGCCTCACCGGTCAAACTCTCATCACCGCCGAGCTCGCCCCAACCTACGGCATCGCGGAGTCGGGCGGCCGTAACCCTCCGTCTTATCGCGAGATGTTGGGCAGCCCGCGGATACCTCATCCCGCCAAAGTCATGTAGGCGCCACCCGTCACTTTCCGCGGGGTTCGCGCGGAAGCCCGAGCGCCCGCTCGGCAATCAGGTTGCGCTGAATCTGATTGGTACCTGCGTAAATGGTGTCCGCGCGCGACATGAGAAACAGATGCGTGAGCGCCGGGTAGCGCTCCGCATCAACTCCAATTTCGGCTCTCGCCCCCAACACATCCATCGCCAGCTCGCCCAGGCCCCGGTGCCACATCGACCAGTACAACTTGTACGTATAGGCAGCGGGACTGAGTTGTCCCTGGTCGCTGCCGGAAAGCATGCGCAGCGCGTTGTAGCGCATGATCTTCAAACCCACATGCGCATCAGCCAGTCTCTGCCGGATGAGGGGATCGGACGCCCGCCCCTTCTCCTTCGCAATCCGGATTACTTCAGTGAGCTCATTGCGAAACTGCATCTGTTGAGCGAGCGTGGAAATGCCCCGCTCGAATCCGAGCAGGCCCATCGCCACCTTCCAACCCTCACCGTCGGCACCGATCCGATCGGCGAGCGCGGCCCGTGCGCCATCGAAGAATACTTCGCAGAACTCCGATTCGCCGGTCATCTGCCGGATCGGGCGCACGGTGATGCCTGGCTGCCGCATCGGCACCAGCAGAAACGACAGGCCTCTGGAGCCGACTGACTCGGGCTGAGTGCGGCACAGGACGAAGCACCAGTCGGCGATTGCTCCCATGGAGGTCCAGATCTTGTGTCCCTCGAGCCAGTACGTATCGCCCTCCAGCCGTGCTCGCGTGCGGACGTTCGCCAGGTCCGATCCAGCGTTGGGTTCGGAATAACCCTGGCACCAGATCGCGCGTCCGGCGGCGATGTCAGGCAAAAATCGGCTCTGCTGCTCGGGCGTGCCGAAGGCGAGCAAGGTGGGCCCTGCCAACTCCACACCGATGTGACCAATGCGCGCCGGCGCCCGCGCCCGGGCATATTCTTCGGCAAAGATCACCTGCTCGCCGACACTCGCCGCACGACCCCCGTACTCCTCGGGATAGCCGATGCAGCTCCAGCGAGCCTCACCCAATGCCGCCTCCCAACTGCGCCGCTCCTCGATCAGATCCACATGGTTGTTGAGTCCGCGCAGCACTTTGAACGGCCCGCTCAGCTGCGTCTCGAGCCATTCAGCGGCCTCGGCCCGGAAGGCGGCCAACTCAGGTGCGAATTCCAGATCCACTCAGAAAATCTCAAACAGCCCGGCTGCGCCCATGCCACCGCCAACACACATGGTCACGACACCGAATTTCTCGCGCCGCCGCCGGCCCTCCACCAGCAGGTGGCCGACGGTGCGCGCCCCCGTCATCCCAAAGGGATGACCCAGGGCAATGGCGCCGCCGTCGACATTCAACCGCGCATTGTCGATTCCGAGCCGGTCCCGGCAATACAACACCTGATTCGCGAACGCTTCATTGAGCTCCCACAGACCGATGTCATTCATTTTGCGGCCGGTGCGCTCGAGCAGCTTGGGCACCGCAAACACCGGTCCGATACCCATTTCCTCCGGCGCGCAGCCCGCCACTGCAAAACCCCTGTAGGCTCCGAGAGGCTCGAGTCCGAGACGGCCCGCGGTCCTGGCCTCCATCAACAGTACGGCAGCCGCCCCATCGGAAAGTTGGGAGGCGTTGCCGGCGGTGACGTGTTTGCCCTGTTTTACCAGGGTCCCGTCCTTGAACACTGGCTGCAGCTTCGCGAGCCCCGCAAGTGTTGTGTCCGATCGCGGACCTTCATCTGCAGCGAGAAACACGTCTTCGTAGGTGACCCCGTTGGTGTCCTTGTTTGTGATCGCCTTGCGAGTACTCAAAGGGGCCAGCTCCATTGCGAAGCGCCCCTCGCGTTGCGCGGCTGCCGTCCGCTGTTGGCTTTGCAGGCTGAACTCGTCCTGCGCCTCGCGGGAGATGCCATAGCGTTCGGCGACGATCTCCGCGGTCTCGATCATGGCCATCCACATGTGCGGCATAGCCTTTTCAACGGCGGCAGAGCGGGCTCGATACGTGCTCTTGTGCTTGGTCTGCGTGAGGCTGATGTTTTCCACGCCGCCGGCAATAACAACGTCCATGCCGTCCATGACAATCTGCTTGGCGGCGGTGGCTATGGCGGCAAGACCTGACGAGCACTGGCGGTCGAGGCTCATCCCGGCGACCTCTTTTGGCAGTCCGGCCGCGGCGACCGTGAGGCGGCCGATGTTGTAGCTCTGATTACCTTGTTGGGAGGCGCATCCCATGATCACATCTTCCACGCTCGCGGGATCGATGTTGGCGCGACGTACTACTTCCGCGGCGACGTGTCCTGATAGAACCGCAGCGTCCGTGTCGTTATAGGCGCCTCGGTAGGCCTTGCCGATGGGTGTTCTGGCAACAGAAACGATGACGGCTTCACGCATGGGTAGCTGCCTTCTCGGGAAAGTAACGGCTGATGGTGTCGAGAACGCAGGCAGGCTTTTCCTGGCCTTCGATCTCCACTGTGACACGGACGGTGGACTGCACCGCTCCTTGTTTTACCTCTTCGACCTGCACGATGACGCCGGAGGCGCGGATGCGTGCGCCCGCAGGGACAGGCGCCAGAAAACGAAGTTTGTCGACACCGACATTCACGCCCATCGAAAAGCCTCGCACTTCGATGATCTCCGGCAGAAACCGATTCACGAGGGATACGATCAGATAGCCGTGGGCAATTGTGCTGCCGAAGGGTCCGGCTTTTGCGCGCACCGGATCGACATGAATCCACTGGTGATCGCCGGTGACTTCTGCAAAACGATCGATCAGGCCCTGATCGATGGTGAGCCAGCCGGTGGTGTCCAACGTCTGGCCTGCCTTGCCCAGGAGTTGGTGCGGGGTCTCAAAAACGGTGGCCATGACTCAAGCCCGCTGACTGGACACGGCGATCACCTCACCGGTCAGATAGGAGGACAACTCGCTGGCCAGGAAGATCATGACATTGGCGACTTCCCACACTTCGGCGGGCCGCCCGAACGCCTCCTGCGCGGCCAGCCGCTCGAGCTGCTCCGGCGTGGTGACCTTCGCGAGAAATGGATGCATCGCGAGCGAAGGAGAGACGGCGTTGATACGTACACCGTGTGCCGCTGCCTCGATTGCGGCGCACCGGGTAAAGGCCATCACACCCGCCTTTGCGGCGGCATAGTGGGCCTGTCCAGCCTGGGCCCGCCAACCGAGAACCGATGCGTTGTTAACGATGATTCCGTTCTTGCGTGCGTACATGTCAGGCAGGAAGGCGCGCGTCATGCGGAATACGCTCGTCAAGGTCACATCGAGAACCCGACTCCATTGATCATCGGTCATGTCCACGACATTGACCTGACCACCCAGGCCCGCATTGTTGATGAGAACGTCGACCCGACCGAGCTCACGCAGCGCGGCCTCGTGCAGAGCACGAACCTGATCTTCCTTCGTGACATCGCACAACTGCGTGGCCGGACGAGTGCCTACTTCCTGTGCGAGCCGGTCGGCGGCCTCCCCGAGACGGCGTTCGTGATTGTCACTGATCAGAAGGCGGGCGCCTTCCTCTGCTGCACGCCTGGCAACGGCAAATCCGATGCCCGTGCCGGCTGCAGCGGTAATCACCACGGTCTGATCTTTGAGCAGACCCCGCGCGGCAGGATACTTGGGAATAGCATTCATGCAGTGGGTGGCTCCAGGCCGATGAGTCGAGCGATTTGCTCGCGATGCAACGTCGGCTCGCCGAACCACGTCGAGCTCGAACGCGCCCGCTTGAAATATAAGTGCGCGTGATGTTCCCACGTAAAGCCGATTCCGCCGTGAAGCTGAATCGCCTCGGCGGCACAGTGTTGGAACGTCTGTGTACACCAGACGCGTGCGACGGCGGCGGCCTCAATCAACTCGTCGCTTCCCTGGTCAATCGCGGTGGCAGCATAAAGTGCGGCGGAGTGCGCGCCCTCCACAGCGACCATCATGTCCGCCAGCTCGTGTTTGACTGCCTGAAAGGAGCCGATGGGCCGACCGAACTGCATCCGTTGTTTCGCATACTCCACCGTGGAGAGCAAACAGAACTCGGCGCCGCCGGTCTGTTCCGCGGCCAACAGGCCCGCCCCGATCGCCAGCAGCCGTTCGATCTTCTCCCCCGCAGCGCCCGGGTCGCCGAGAATCGCTTCCTGTGTGATGCGGACGTCTTCGAACAACACCCGACTGTAGGGACGGGTGATATCCAGGGTGGGAAGCATCTCGATGGTAATGCCGCGAGTCGTCGCTGGAAGTGCAAGCAGGCTCAGGCCAGCGAGGCCCGTTGTCCCCGGGCTGCGGGCCAGGACCAGTAACAAGTCAGCGGCATGCGCGAACGTAACAAAGTCTGCGATGCCCTGCAGGCGCCACTGCGATGCGCCCGAGTGTTGCAACTCCACCGCAACACCTTCCGGACCGGGGATGCCGGAGGGCCCCGTCATAGCAAGGGTGGCACGGATGCCGCCGGCTGCGAGATCAGGCAACAGTGCTCGTTGTTGGTTGGAGTTGGCCATCAACAGAATACTCTGAACGGCCAACACCGCGGTCTCAAAGAAGGGCACCACTGCCAATGTGCGCCCGGTCTCCTGCAACACCAGGGACATCTCTGCGGCGCCGAGACCGGCGCCGCCAAAGGCGGTCGGGATCATCAGACCGGTAAACCCCATCTCGCCGGCCAGATCCTGCCACAGCGCCGCATCAAACCCACTCCCGGACTCGAGCACTGCGCGCAGGCGTTCGAGTCCAGCCTTCGCAGCCAGGAAGGTCCGTGCGCTGTCCTGCACGAGGAGCTGTTCCTGCGTGAGATTGAAATTCAACGGCAGTGCGCTCCGTTCAGGTGCCGTACACCGGCTTGGCGGGAGCTCGTTTCGCTACGAGCCGCCGTACGACCGGACCGAGCTCGGACGCGCTCCAGCGCGCGCCCTTGTCCTCAGCCGGGCTATCCGTCCAGCCTTGTGAAAGGTGCAGGCGTCCCCCCTTGAGCTCAAACACCTGGCCCGTAATCGCTGCCGAGTCGGCGCTGACGAGCCAGGCGACCAGGGGAGCCGTGTTCTCAGGTGCATAAACATCGAACCCGTTTTCAGTGCGGTTCATTTCGGCGGCAAAAACCGTCTCGGTCATCCGGGTGCGCGCGTTCGGGGCCAACGCGTTTGCCGTGATTCCATACCGAGCCAGTTCTGCTGCCTGAACCAGCGTCAGGGTTGCGATACCTGCCTTGGCGGTCGAGTAAGCGCTTTGTCCGATGCTGCCCTGCAATCCCGCACCGGAAGTGGTGTTGATGATGCGAGCATCGACCGTCTTACCGGCCTTCTGCTGTGCGCGCCAGTAGTCCACGGCATGCCGTGTCGTACAAAAATGGCCACGCAGGTGTACGCGCAGTACCGAATCGAATTCCTCCGGTGAGCAGGACACAAACATCCTATCCCGTACAAATCCTGCGTTATTGACCACCGCGTGCAGCTCGCCAAAGGTCTCCAAGGCACACTGCACGATCCCGCGGCTCGCATCCCAGTCGGTGACATCTGCGGTGTTACTCACCGCTTGTCCGCCCGCGGCGCGAATTTCGGCTACCACCTTGTCGGCGGCGCCCGCATTTGCGCCCTGTTCCCCTTGGCGACCGACACCCAAGTCGTTGACGACTACCCGGGCGCCCTCAGCCGCCAAACCCAACGCGTAGGCTCGGCCGAGTCCGGCGCCGGCGCCCGTGACGATCACAACACGTCCATCACACACACCAGCCATTATCGCCTCCGCACGTCGTGTTGGTTTGTGCCAGCCGTGCGCCGCTCGCGTTCCAGAGCTGTGGCGCCGACGAGCCGTACGGCGATAGCGCTACTGCGCACACGAGGCCGGTTGGGCTCGGGGGATCGCAAAGGTTCGCATTCAATGAGGTCCGCAGGCGCCTCGCGGGCCAGGCGTTGATATTCACCATCGCCGGTGTTGCGCCAAGTAATCTGCTCCGCCTCAAACGTCCGGACGATCCTTGCAGGATTGCCTGCCACGAGGCTGCGAGCCGGCACGCGCATTTCCGACTTGACCAATGAAAGCGCGGCGACCAGACACTCCGGGCCAATGTCCGCATCATCCAGAATGACTGCGTTGATACCCACGAGCGTGTGCTCTCCGATCCGGCACCCATGTAGCACGGCGCCGTGGCCGATTGTCGCCCCCCGGGCGACGATGCAATCCGAGGAGGAGGAGGTGTGAAGGCAACAGCCATCTTGAATACTGCTGTCCCCCTCGATCACGATCCGGCCAAAGTCACCGCGTAATGAGGCGCCAGGGGCGATAAAGCAGCCCGGTCCCACGATCACATCTCCGATGAGTGTGGCCGAGGGATGAACGAAACTGTCGGCCGAGATGACCGGAACGAGCTCCTGGAACTGGTAGACAGCCATTCTTACAGCCTCTCGATGATGGTGACGTTGGCCTGGCCGCCGCCCTCACACATCGTCTGCAAGCCATAGCGGGCTTTGCGCTTCTCCAGTTCGTTGAGCAAAGTCGTCATCAACCGGGCACCGGTCGCTCCCAACGGGTGTCCCAGCGCGATGGCCCCGCCATTGACGTTGACCTTGGCCGGGTCAATCGCCAACTCCTGCATCCAGGCGAGCGGAATGCTGGAAAAGGCCTCGTTACATTCAAACAGATCGATGTCGGAGATCCGCAGGTTGGCTCGGAGCAGGGCGTGTTGTGTTGCCGGGATCGGCGCGGTCAGCATCCAGATCGGGTCTGCGCCACGCACGGACAAATGATGAAGCCGGGCGCGCGGGCGCAGACCGTGATCCTTGACGGCGCGCTCGGAAGCAATGAGTAATGCCGCGGCAGCATCCGCATTCTGGCTGGAGGTGGCTGCCGTGACCCGGCCGCCTTCGACCAGCGGTTTCAGATCAGCCATTTTGTGCAGTGACGTGTCCGCTCGAGGTGTCTCGTCAACGCTGAAAGCGCCGACCGGTGCGATTTCATTCTCGAACCGCCCCTGTTTGATCGCCCGCAGCGCGTTACGATGGCTGTCCAGAGCGAACCCTTCCATCCGCTCGCGCGTGATTTCCCACTTGGCCGCGATCCGCTCCGCTGAGCGAAATTGATTGACCTCCTGCGTCCCGTAGCGTGACTGCCAACCCGGGGACGTGGAGAACGGATCGGGAATGCCATACTGCCGGCCTACCAACATGGCCGCCGAGATCGGAATCATATTGAGATTCTGCACACCCCCGGCCACTACCAGGTCCTGGGTGCCACTCATCACGGCCTGGGCGGCGAAGTGCACTGCCTGCTGTGACGAGCCACACTGACGGTCTACAGTGACCCCCGGCACGTGATCCGGAAATCCGGCGACCAGCCAGCAGGTGCGCGCAATGTCCCCCGCCTGGCTGCCGATCGTCTCGGTGCAACCCAATACAACATCATCCACCGCCGCCGGATCGATGCCGGTGCGCTCCATGAGAGCCTTGATGGCGTGAGCGCCCAGATCGGCAGAGTGGACCTGAGCCAGTGATCCTTTCTTGCGGCCGATGGGCGTCCGTACGGCGTCGACGATGTAGGCCTCAGGCATGTTCCAACTCGCGTGTGAAGGTGTGATCCGGACCGAGAGATTGCGTCAGGACGCGGTGCGTGACTCGCTCCCGATGAAAGGCCTGCGTTCCCCAGGCACCGTCGAGGGCCAGGGCGCGCTTGAGAAACAGGTGGACGTCGACTTCCCAGGAATACCCCATTGCCCCGTGCACCTGAAGTGCGGCCTGCGTGCCGAGTTCGGCCGCCTCGGCCGAAACCCACTTGGCGTGCGAAACGGCGGCCCGCGAGCAGCAGTCCCGATGCGACAACCCGGCAGCCGCGGCATACAGAACGGGCCGGGCAAATTCGATCTTCACCTGGACGCTCGCGAGCAGGTGTTTGATGGCCTGATAAGAGCCGATCGGCTTTCCGAACTGCTTGCGGGTCTTGGCATACTCGACGCTGAGGTCGACCGTACGTTGCGCGACTCCCAGACACTGCGCGGCAGTAAACAAAGCGCCGCGATCCAGGGCATCTTCCCAAAGCCGCTGGCCCTGCAGTCGATTCGCAACGCGGGTCTCTTCGGAAGGTGTCCACTCGGCCCGAAACAGACGCCGGAAAGGGTCGATGCTCGCCTGACGTGTCAGTTTCACATCCCGCGTCAAAACCAGGTGTACTTCCCCCTGATGCTCCAGCAGGAGCGCCTCCGCCGTGTCGGCATCCGAGACGCTCGGATTGATCGGGTGCCCGATCGCAATGGCGATCTCGCCGGCCGCCGCCTTTTCGGTCAGCCCACCGTGCACTCCAACGGCACTCAGCAAAGGACCGGCCACGCCCGTATGCTCGACGAACGGTCCGGGAAGCGCGGCGTACCCGCAGGCCTCGGCAACCAGCACGAAATCAACTTCCCCGAGCCCGAGCCCGCCGACACTCTCCGGCATCATTACGCCCATCATCCCGACCCGCCGCAGCTCCTGCCACGCACCCTCGTCCCGGTCGAGGCCGGCCTGCAGCTGTTTGAGCAGCACCGCGGAGTTGCAATGCTCGGCGAGCACCTGGCGCACCACCTCGGCACCCATTCGCTGTTCATCGGAAAATGTGAAATCCATAGTGCCGCGTCCCCTCAGCGTGGCAATCCGAGCATCCGCTCGGCAATGATGTTGCGTTGGATCTCGTTGGTTCCGGCATAGATCGGCCCCGCAAGTGCAAACAGGTAATCGTCCAGCCAGGTGCCGAGATCCTCATCATCTGATGTCGGTGGCAGCAGCTCGGCGCGCGCACCGAGGATCGACAGGGCAGTCCGATGCAACGCGACATCCAGTTCCGACCAGAAGATCTTGTTGATGCTTGCTTCCGCGCCGATCTTCCCCCCCTGAATCAATCTGCACGCCGTCGAATAGATGGAAAGTGCATAGCTCTGCGCGTCCATCCACGCCCGGGTGACCGCCGCCTGCAGCGTCCGGTCGGTTTTGCCGGCGTTCTTCTGGTACAGCCTCACCAACTTCGCAGCCGCCATCTGGTATCGGGCCGGACTGCGCAACAGCAGTCCTCGTTCAAACCCGGCCGTCGCCATGCAGAGGTGCCAACCCTGACCTTCGGCGCCGATGCGTTGGGTGAGAGGAACTCGAACCTCGTTGAGAAAGATTTCCGCAAATCCCAGCTTCCCATCGAGCCTGGCAATGGGTCTCACGGTGACGCCCGGGGCATTCAACGGGAACAACACCAGGGACAGACCCTTGTGTCCCACACTGTCGGGATCCGAGCGGAACAAGCCGAATGCCCAGTCGGCGAAGGTCGCGCGCGAGGACCAGATCTTGTGTCCGTTGAGAACGTACTCATTGCCATCGCGTTGGGCGCTGGCGCGGACGGCAGCCAGGTCGCTGCCCGCCTGAGGTTCCGACCAGGCCTGTGCCCACACCTCGTCGCCGGCCGCCATGGGCGGCAGAAAGCGCGCCTTCTGCTGTTCGGTCCCGAATTCCATCAAGGTGGGACCGAGCAGGAACAACCCGTTCTGATTCACGCGGCCGGGCGCCTCGGCGCGGTAATACTCTTCCTCGAAAATGAGCCACTGAATCAAATCAACACCGCGCCCCCCGTACTCGCGTGGCCACGTCACCATGCCCCAGCCGCCACCGGCCAATGTGCGCTCCCATTGACGATGCGCCTCAAATCCTTCGCGTGTGGCGTCGAAGGACGGCAGTGAATGCTCCGGGACGTGCGCGGCCAACCACCCCCGGATCTCGGCACGGAATGCAATTTGCTCAGCGGTGTAAGTCAGATCCACGAAAGACTCCGCCCGGGGTCAGAACTTTGCGGTGCCGCCCGCGTCGTGCACGAACGCGTCGCGTGCCTTCTGACTGTCCTCATGCATGTACATCTCGAGCGTGAAGCCCTGCTCAAAGCGATAGCCACGCAGGGCATCGCGCGCTTCCAGGCCGTTCAGCGCCTGTTTGGCAAGCACGAGAGCAGTGCGGCTTTTGCTGGCTATTGTTTGAGAAAATTCGCGCGCTTCCCCGAGGACGGAAGCGCGCGACACAACTTTTTCCACTGCCCCGAGACGATAGGCATCGGCAACCGGTACGCGCCCGCCGGTGAAGAATGCAGCCCGCACCTTCATCAGCGGCAACATGCGCATCATGTAGGACGCTCCGCCCATGGCGCCGCGATCAATTTCCGGCAGAGAGAAGTAGGTATCGTCAGCGGCAATCAGCGCGTCCGCAGCGCCTGCAATGTTGACACCGCCGCCGATGACGAAGTTGTGCAATGCGCACACCACGGGCACGGGACATTCATGAATGGCTTTGAAGGTGCGGTAATTGTCGCGGTTGAGTTTGACGATCCGCTCGGGATGCGCCTGCATCTCTTTGATATCCACCCCACCGCAGAAGCCGCGACCCTCAGCTCGGATCAACACACAGCGCACGGCTTCGTTCGCGCCGGCCTGCTCGATCAATGTCGGGATGAGCTCCCAGCCGGCCGTGTCGAAGGCGTTCACCGGCGGGTGGTCGAAGATCACTTCGGCAACCCGATCGCGGACCTCGAGCGTGATCGGCATGTGTCCTGCACCCCTCATATTCGCAGTGCTACGCAGTTTACACTACTGATTAGAGCAAAGGCGAGGCAAATTATTGACGATTTGCGTAATCAGGAATACGTTTGGCTCCATATCAGCCGCGCGCCGGCTGCCGCAAGCCGGGGAGGGGGAACAGTGATCCTGGAGGGGAAGGTTGTCGTGATCACCGGGGTAGGACCCGGCATGGGACGCGCTATGGCCCTCGGCGCCGCAGCCGAAGGCGCGAAGGTTGCCCTCTGCGCCCGCTCCGAACCGTTCATAAATGACGTTCTCGAGGAAATCCGCGGCCGGCACGGCTCGGGTATCGCTGTCCGTGCCGATGTCACTCAAACGAGTGATTGCGAGCGGCTGATTCAGCAGACGTTGGATTCCTTCGGCCGCCTGGATGGAATCGTCAACTCCGCCTATTTCCATCCTGCCTGGAGCTCGGTTGAAAGCGCCGACCTCGAGGACTTCCAGCGCGCCTTCGATGTGAACTGTGTGGGTGCCCTCCGTGTGATCCGCGCCGCCCTGCCGGCGATGAAGCAGCAACGCAACGGCTCCATCGTCAATGTCAGTACCCTGGCCACCCGAAAGCCGGTGCCGGGCGAGGGCGCCTACGCTGTGGCAAAAGCCGCCCTCGGCCAGGCCACACGCCAACTGGCGGTGGAGCTCGGCCCCTATGGAATCCGGGTCAACCAAGCCCTGATGGGTTGGATGTGGGGCGCACCCCTGCGGCAGTATTTCGACAGCATCCCCGATCGAACCGCCGCCGCCACGCAGCAGGAGGCCGTGATTGCCCGAATTCCCCTGGGCCGCATTCCCTCCGACCGCGATTGCGCCCGGGCCGTCTATTTTCTGTTGTCGGATTATTCCAGCGAAATGACCGGCGCGGCACTCGACGTCAACGGCGGAGAGTGGCCAGCGCCCTGAACGCCCAGCAGCCCATCAAGGAGTCAATTTGTCATGAGCGCCCAGATGTTGGATCGCAAGACCGGCTTCGTGCCCGAGGCCGTGTTGAGATCGGAAATGATTGACATCGCGGCCCCGGCCGCCGTGGTGTGGCAGGTTCTCACCGACCTGGACAAGTACGGCGAGTGGAATCCCTTCTGTGTGCACTGTACGTCCACCCTGGAGATGGGCGCTGCCGTCAACATGAGCCTGGTGGACTATGTCAATCCGGGCCGACTGATGCCGAATGTGGAATATGTCTGCGCCTTCGAACCCGGCAAGCTCCTGTCGTGGCAGATGCCGTGGACGGAGCAATGGCCGTACCCGGCGCGCCGCGATCAGATCATCGAGTCTCTGGGTCCCGCAAGTTGTCGCTATCACTCCACGGAGGCCTTTCTGGGCGAAAACGGCATCCACGTCATGCGCTTTGCCGGACCCTGGGTCGAACGCGCGTTCAACGATACGGCGCGGGCCCTGAAGCGTCGTGCCGAATCACTTCACAGCACCGCACGTTAGACCACTACAACTCCATGACACGGCACTGTGGCACCGGGTGCGCTTCCGCCTCGATCCAACGCCACAGAGCCGTGCCCTGGCGGTGACCGGCGAGGTCGACCCAGTTACCGAAGCCGGGGTCTTCATCAGCACACACCACGACGATGCGACCATCGGGTTCGTACTTCGCCTGGTGACTGTTGACCCAGATCTTCTGATGCACGTGGTCGAGTGACTCCATCCACCAGTTATCCAGTTGGAAGTTCCACATGCGGCAACGGGGTGGCATCACTTCCAGCACCCAGGCCTGTCCCGGGGCCAGATCATAGTAGGCGTGGCCATACCAGATTTTCGGGTCGCCGCCCGCTCGCTGGAATACAGCCTGATCGCCCGCATAGATCTGGTTCGGCTGGGACTTGAACCACTCCGACCAGGTCGCGAACGTGTTGGCCGTTCCGCGTACCCACTGCGCGGTACCCAACAGTTGACGCCGAATGGTCTCGGGGTTCAGCAACGCAGGTGTCGACGGCCCCGCGCCAATTCTCTCTAGATGCAGCTCTGCCGGGACCTGCGTCCGCTTGTCTTCAAAGGTCTGCCGTACAATCAACAACGAGCTGTCCGGCGCCATCGGTAGCCAGTTACCCGGCTGCCTTTCGCGACTGACGATGATCTCGAACCGTCCCTCGGCATCCAGCGCGAGCTGCGAAAGTTCGATCTCCCCCGTCGACATCATGGTGCCGTCCGTGGCATAGCGGTTCGCCTTGGTGCCGAAGCTCAGATACGGAACCGAGTTGACCCGGCCTCGAATGCGATAGGTGCGCTCCGCGCTGATCACCGCCTGCTGATACAGATTGTCCGGATTGTCGGCACCGATCTTGATCTTGTCGTCGGTCAGGCTGAACAGGCGGGGGAAATCCGCATCCGAGCAATCCACCATCAAGTTGAGCGCAGTGCGCGTCAGACGACTGAGATAACGCAACCCTTCCGCCTGATCGAGCGGAAGGGCCGGCGCCTGCGGACGCAACAGCACTTCACCGGCGTTCGCCAGTGAATCGCAGAATTCACGCCATACACTGCCCAGGCGCTGAGGTTCAGTTTCCATGTCGGTCTCCCGTTGCCGCCATCACAGGTGCAGATACCGCGCGCGGTAATCCGCAAATTCCCGCTCGATCGCTTCTTTGCCGATCCCGAAGCGCGACGCTGAATATTCGTGCATCGGGCGCTGCTCGCGACGGTTGCCGGCCAGAAACTCATCGAGCGCCGCGTCCATGCGCGCATCGCACTCGAGGCCCATTCGGGTCAAAACCCGGCGTGCCTGCGCGAGCGGTTCGCGCGTGACATCACGATAATTGACATCAACAAATCGGTCCTCACCGATTCTCTCGCGCGCCGCTTCGAAGCGATGCATCCACTCAGCCAGGCGCGCGAACCAGAATTGCCCGACCTCCGGGTCGGGAATGACCGCACCGAGCTTATAGAGCGTGCTCTCCATGCTGAGGTAGGAGGGAACCGTATCCAACGGGTCACGATGAGTCATGATCAGCACCGCATTGGGAAATGCGCGCGCGGCCACTTCGGTATAGGGCAGGTTCGAAGGGCTCTTGAGGATCCACTTGCACCCGCGTCGGGCCGGGACCTGCCACTGCAGGTATTTCAGAATCGTCTCGAGATCCTGATGACCACGCGACTGATCGTACTCATTCAGCCAGCGGCTGAAGCTCGGCACGAAGCTCATTCCCTCCAACATCGTCGAGACAAACATCTGGCCGAGAACCAGGATTTCCTCGTCCGGCGCGTCCGGATCCAGCGGGTGAATAGAAGCGAGCTCCGGCGCCACTTGCAACCAACCGTCGATCATCGCCTGGGCATACGCGCGCCGCGCCACCGGATTACCGGGCTCTTCGCCGGGGAACGGCGCAAAATTCTGTGCTTCGTACCAACGGATCGCGGTCATGCCCGGTGCGCTCGCGAGCAGTCGATGGAAAATCGTACTACCACTGCGCGGCAGTCCGAGTATGACCCCCGCAACCTCGACCGTCTCGTCCAGGATGGAAGGATGACGGCGGATGTCCTCTACCATCCGCAATCGACTCACGAGTCCTTTGACTATGACCTCCGTCTGTGCGGCGAGCCCGGACGACGTCAACCGCGCCTCGCGATTCAACACATCGAGGTACTGGTCCATGGGTTCCGTAAACCAGCGGTCACCGAAGTCAGAAAGGCCGGCCCGCGCCGCAGCCATCTGCAGTAGCGTCTCGCGCTCCAGAACCGGCCGCGTGCTCATTAAATCCCCAGGCATCAGCTATCTCCCAACAAAGCGATCCCGCTCGACACGCATGGCAACTCCGGTAAACTGACATCAAATATAAACTCAGGAGTTGAATGTGGAGGAAACCATTCATGAAAATCTATACCGGCGTCTGCAGCGACTCGAGGATATCGAGGCCATCCGGCGGCTGAAGGCCACCTACCTGAATGCCTGTGACACGCAGGATTCGAAGCGAGCCAAAGAGTGCTTTGCCGAGGGCGAGATCCTGATAGATTTCGGCCACGTGGGCATCTTCCGAAGCCGCGATGAATGGGAAGCCCTGTATCGATCTGCCGGCTGCCACCCGTTCGTGCTGGACCAACATCACGGCGCCAACGCGGAAATCGATTTTGTAGATGACTCACGTGCGACGGCCCTCTGGGCATTGGGTTACCGCAACATCAACACTCAGGCGCACACCGTCACATTCCTGAGTGTTCTGTATCACGACGAGTTCACCAAGTTCGGGACGCAGTGGAAGATCACTCGCTGCCGCGCCGAATTCAAAACCGCCTTGCATTGCAGTTACGCCACCGGTGTGCTCGAGACACTGACGGCCGCGCGCTCTTTGGCGCCTGCGTCACCGGCCACTTGACCGCCGGTCATATGTTGCGCAGCGACAAAGGCGAATGTCATAGCCGGCCCCAGCGTCGAGCCGGCCCCTGGATAACTGCCGCCCATCACGGAGGCTGCGTTATTGCCGACAGCATAGAGACCTTCGATCGGTCGACGCGCGGCATCGAGTACCCGCGCGTGTTCATCCGTCAACAACCCGCCGCAGGTGCCGATGTCGCCCGCATAAATCGGGAAGGCGTAAAAGGGCGCCGTCTCAATGGGTGCCAGGGTGGGGTTGGGTTTGACGCGGGGGTCACCATACATTTTGTCGTACGTAGCGGCACCGCGACCGAATTCCTCATCAACGCCCGCTCGGGCCCCGATGTTGAATCGCTCAATCGTGCCGCGCAGGCTCCCGGGCGGCAGCCGAGTTTCAACCTCCAGTTGCTCCAATGTCGCGCCCCGTTTGAGTATCGATTGCACATTCTTTGGCAGGAGCCAGTCCGGTATCAGAGGTAACACCGGCCCCAGCGGGTAGCTGCGTCGATACCGAGCGTCGAATATGATCCACGACGGATTCGTCGAGGCGTCCGCCTGATCCAGCGCTACCATGGCCTGGCCGGCGATGTGGTAGGACGCTGCTTCGTTCATATAACGACGCCCAGCCTGATTCACGATGATGCAACCCGGAAGCGCGCGTTCGGTGGTTGACAGCCGTCCGCGGTATTCGCCGGGAATAGACAACACGGGTGCGGACCACGTGTGGCCCATGTTCAAGGTTGCCGCGCCAACTGCGGTGGCCGCGCGAATGGAATCGCCCGTGTTGCCGGCCTGACCCCCGCTGCGCGTCGGATCAGGCAATCGCGGCAGATACTCCCGGCGCATCGCCTGATTGCGCTCAAATCCGCCCGCAGCCAGGACAACGCCCCGTCGCGCGCGGATCCGGATCCGCGTACCCCCGCGTTCGACTACAACTCCAGTGACCCGATCTGATTCGCGAACCAACTCGACCAGCTTCGTGTTCAGCCACACCGGCACCCCGAGACGGTTGGCCGCGATTCGCAAGCCTCCCACCAACGCGGTTCCCAGGGTCAGGAACCGATCCTTGGTGGACCGAACCCGCTGACCCACATCGAGCCAATAGCGCGCCAGCATGCCGAGCAGAGTGCGCTGCCAGCCCTTCATCCGGAACAGCAACTGATAGGTCTCGCTGAATCGCCAGTTGATGCGATTGAAAAGGGCCGCCGCCGGCGACGCAGCGCGCAACGTCAACATGTCATCACCCAGCAACCGGCCGTCCAGCTCCAGCGGCAGATGAGTGCGAAACCCTGCCTTCCCTCCAGGCAGCTCTGCATGATAGTCAGGGTAGGGCAGTGCCTGGTAACGAACCGGCGTGTTGTCCACGAGCCAACGCAACATTCGGGGCGCCGCATCAACGAAGGCTCGGATATTGGCGTCCGGCACGTTCTTCGCACTCAGCGCTCGGATGTATTTAAACGCCTCCTCGGGTGAATCCGGGTGTCCCTCAGCGGCGGCCAGATGACTGTTGGGAATCCAGATTCCACCGCCAGAAGTCGCGGACGAGCCACCGAACTCGTCGGTTTTCTCCACAATCAGGACTTCCGCCTGCCGGCTCGCGGCGATGATGGCCGCGAGCAAGCCACCGGCCCCCGATCCAACCACGAGAACGTCGACCTCTTTGTCCCACATGGGCGCCCTCTCCCTCAATTTCCTTTCAATCGAAGTTGGCTTGGCCGCCATCGAGTGGAATCGTGGCGCCGGTGAGATAACCCGCATCCGCGCTCGCGAGCAGCACGACGAAACGCCCGATATCATTTTCGCAATCGCCGATACGGCGCAGGGGGATCGTGCGGAAGAAGGCTTGGGCCTCTGCGGGGTTGGATTCGATCCACCCTTTCAGACCGGGCGAGAGCGCATGCGGGGCGAGGGTGTTGACCCGTATTCCATCCACCCCCCATTCGGCTGCCGCTGCGCGCGTCAGTGCGCGAATGGCCTGTTTGACTGCCCCGTAAGCCCCATACCCGGACATATCCCAGCGTTTGCCGGCAGAGCTGGCAAAGTTGATGATGGATCCCCCGCCACGCGCCTTCATGTGAGGGTGTACGGCCCGCATCAGCCGGAACACCGCGAGTGGTCCGCTCGTGAAACCCTCCACGAACGCCGACTCCGCAACCGTCAGCAACGTGCCGAGCGGGGCGCTCTGTGCGTTGTTGATCAGAATGTCGATTCCCCCAAACTCACTGAGGGTATGAGCGATGATTTTCTCGACATCAGCGGCGCTGGTGACATCGGCAACCAGGGGGGTCGCCTCGCCACCCAATCCGTAGATCGCATCACAAGTTGCAAGCAATTTGGATTCCGTGCGCCCGACGACCGTGATGGCAGCGCCTTCTTTGGCCAGTGCAAAGGCAATTCCCTGGCCGATTCCCTGTCCGGCACCGGTGACGATCGCGACCTTTCCTTCGAGGCTTGCCACGTCAACGACCCCGCCTGAGCCCACGATTGCACGAATGCATCAGGATGCTTCCAGAATCGCGCGTGCCCCCGCGGCCAGCACGGGCCTGTCGCGCTGGCTCAGGAACTGGATTCGATGCGTCACGATCTCATCCGTCATCTGCGGGTGCGTCGACACCCAGAACGCACCGGCGGCAATCTGCTCGAGAATGCTCTGGCAGGCCGGCTCGAGATCCATGCCGTATGCGGCCATCATCTCGCGCATCACCTTGCGGTGTTGGGTTGCCGCCGCATTCTCTCCTTCGGCGGGTGTCGTCGGAGCGAAGATATTGGTCTTGACCATGCCCGGAATCACGGAGCTCACATGGATGGGTTTGCCCGTCAGGTCGACCTCGAGCGCCAGGCATTCGGTAAATGACTGAACCGCATGCTTGCTCATGATGTAGGCGGTCTGCAGAGGCATCTGACCAAATCCACCCACGGAGGCCACGTTTGCAACGTATGCCGGTTGACCCCTGGCGAGCATGCGCGGAATAAATGCCCGCACGCCGTGCACGACACCCAGGATGTTGATGTCCAGAGTCTTTTTCCAACGCTGGCCTGGTATTTCCCAGATGTGACCTATGGTCTCGATGCCGGCGTTGTTGATCAGAAGGCGCACGTCACCCCAGGTCGCATGGACCTGGTCAGCGAGGCGCTCCACCTCCTCGGGTTGCGAAACATCCACGCGCAGTGGCAGCGCCTCGCCGCCTTGCGCGCGAATCTCGGCGGCCACTGCTTCGGCGCGGTCAGTTGCAACGTCCGCGATCGCCACTTTCATACCGAGCTCGGCGGCCCGACGTGCCAAGCCCGCTCCGATACCGGAACCTGCGCCGGTGATGACCGCAACGCCGCCTGCGAACACTTCACGATCCTGGGACATAGGACTGTGCCTTCAGATTTCTGTCTTGTTGAACATGTGCTGCGGATGGCCCGGGAACAGGTAGTCGAGCTCAATCACCAGGTTCTCGCCGAGCGGACCGCTCGTAAAGAGATCCGTTTTGATGAAGGCCTGGCAGCCAAATTTCCCGTAACACTGGCGCTCTGTTTGCCCGAACACAGGGGACGCATCCATCCGGGCATCAATCTGTGCATCACCGCGCCGTGCGCGGTTGGCGACGATCTCGATCCGGCCGGCGAGCGCAGGGTCCTGCTGTACCGAGGCGATCACCCGCTCCAGCTCCTCCAGGGATTTCATGAGGATTCCAACATGGAAAGTCACCTCGGGATCGCTGACCTGAGCGGCGCGCATGGCGCTCACCGCCGGATGCTCATCCGGTTTGCCGATGTGCAATGCTGTGTGAATGGCATCCAGCACCGCCAGTTGCTGATCGCTGGCCCGCGAGAGATAGATGATGCCATCGCCCATCAACGGTGCGTTCTCATCGACCGCGAACTGGTAAAAACGACTCCCGTTGGGCAGTGGAAATTCCTGAACCCGAACATAATCCAGTCTCTCCAGCAGGCGCGCGGCCAACGGTCCGTCTTCCGCTTTTCGATAGTGCAGGGCGAGATGGCCGAGTGTCTTACTGATCAGTCCCTTCGCGGCCGTGGCGTTCATGGTCTCTCCCCTCAGATCAGTCCGGCAGGCGCGCCGGGTAACATCGTATGATAGTGGCCAGCCGCCCAACCACCATCCACCAGCAGCTCGGCGCCGCAGATGTACGATGCTTCATCCGAGCAGAGGAACAGGCTGGCGGCGGCTACTTCCTGCGGCTCTCCGATCCGCTGCAACGGCACCCGTCGATAATCGGCGTTGAGTTTCTCGCCGCGCAATTGCTGGGGGTTTCCCATAGTCGTATTGACCCCACCGGGGTGCACCGAGTTGACTCGCACACCGTGCGGGCCGAATTCCAGCGCGGCCGTCTTCGTCAGACCGCGCACGGCCCACTTGCTCGCAACGTAGGCCCCAACCCCGTTGGCGCCGCGCGTCCCGTCGATCGATGAGATGTTCACGATCGAGCCCTTTCGCGCCGCCTTCATCACACGACCCACGTGCTTCAAACCAAAGAACGACCCTTTGACGTTGACGCTCAGGACCCGATCCAGGTCCGCCTCAGCCAGGTGCTCGATGTCACAAAAATGCAGGATCCCGGCGTTGTTGACGAGGGCATCGATGCGACCGTGTCGTGCGAGGGTCCCTTCGACCAACTGTTCCCACTCGGCTTCAACGCCCACATTGAGAGTGTGAAACGCAACGGACCCGCCGAGCTTGTCAGCCAGCGCTTTGCCGCCGCTGTCAGCCAGGTCCGCGATGATCACAGTGGCGCCTTCGCGCGCGAACAACTCTACGGTGGCAGCACCCATTCCCCGGGCTCCACCGGTAATGAGAGCCACCTTGTTCTCCAATCGTTTCAAGCTTGCTCCTTCGCGTGATTTTCACGCAATGCGGTGCGCAGCACCTTGCCCGCGGCATTGCGTGGCAGGTCCGCGCAAATCTCAATGCTCCGGGGAACTTTGAAGTTGGCCATATTCTCGCGAGCCCACGCGATGAGGGTCGGCGCATCCGTTTGCGCGCCCGGCCGCAGAACGAGATACGCTTTACAGACCTCGCCCAGTCGCTCGTCCGCAATCCCAATCACGGCTGCAGCCTGGACCGCAGGATGTTCGCAGAGCAACTTCTCGATCTCGGCTGGATAACAGTTGAAGCCGCCGCTGATGAAGATGTCCTTTTTACGATCAGTAATTCTCAGATACCCTTGCGCATCGAGGACGCCTACATCTCCGGTGTGCAGCCATCCATCCCGATCAATCGCTTCCGCGGTAGCCTGTGGATCATCGAGATACCCGAGCATGATTCCACGACCTTGCACCAGTATCTCGCCCGCCTCACCGGTGCTGACCTCGCGCCCGTTGTCATCCACGCATTTAACCTGAAGTCCCGGCATCGGGCGCCCACAGGTGTTGGAAATGCGCTCAATCGAGTCGCCTGCGCGACACATGCTGATCGAACCGCATTCGGTCATCCCGTATCCGGTCACCACGGTATGAATTCCAAGCTCTGTCTGCATCCGCTCGACCAAGATCGGGGGCACGGTGGCTGCACCAGTGACGGCGATCCTCAGACTCGAGAGGTCACGAGGGTGCTGCGCCTGTTCAGTCAACAGCGATTGGAAGAGAGTGGGTGGCCCCGGAATGAAAGTCACCCGTCGACGCTCGATCAGCTGGGCGGTTTCTGCGGCATCGAATACTGAAATGGGAATCATTGTGGCCCCCACGATCAAACAGGTGGCCCATCCGGCTTTATAACCGAACGTGTGAAAGAACGGGTTCACAATGAGGTACTGGTCGCCGCGGCGCAGATCTACCGCATCCGCCCACGAAGCAAACAGGGGTATTACCGATCCGTGGGTACTCAACACCCCCTTGGGTGATCCGGTTGTGCCGGAGGTGTATATGATGTCGCTCAGGTCCGCGGCATCGCAACTGGCGATGGCGTTGTCCACGGCGGGGTCGTCGGCACCGCGGCCGGATGCAACAAACGCCGTCCAGCCCGCGGGTCCGGCGTCATCAAACACAATGCGCTCATGCAAATCCGGTAGCTGTTCCCGCGCGAGCAGCGTAGGGTAGTCAGTGCCAAGAAATCGCCCGACTGAACACAGCACTCGCGTCCGCGACCGCCGCAGCATATCCCCAACCTCGCGGCCCTTCAGCCGCGTATTCAGCGGTGTGATGGCGGCCCCTGCCATTTGGGCCCCCAGTGCAGCGAATATCCACTCGGGACTGTTCGGACCCCAGATGCCAACAACGCTACCGCGCCCCACGCCGAGGGCGAGGAACGCGGATGCGGCGGCGCGTGCGTCCCGATAGAGATGCGCAAAGCTCCATACCCGATCGCCCCATAACAGCGCCGGTTCATCAGCAAAGCGGACCGCCGCCGCAGCCGCGGCGGCGGGAATGGTGGATGGGAGGGCCGGCGAGCTCATACCGCGGCGAGATGGCGATTGCCCGCGAGGACCTTCAGGCGCGCACGTGCCTCGGCCGCGATCCGATCCACCAGTTCCTGACAGGTTGGAATCTCGGTGATGCGCCCACCGACCACGCCGGTGGCCATCACTCCTTCGTCCGGCTTTCCATCCACCAGAGCCTTGCGAATCAACATCGGCGCGCAGCCGGCCATCAGTGCCTGCGAGAGTGTCAGGCCGCCGTGACGGGTCATGCCTCGGGCCGCGCTCAAGAGCTGGCCCCAGGAAGCCCCGGACTGACGTTTCAGCGCGAGGCTGCTCTGCAGAGCACGCCACCACATCCCGAGGCGCCCGGACCGCTCGATCTCATCGAGCAGGGGAGTGCGCACCATCCGCTGCGGCAGGCCGTCGAGTTTCGTCGTGAGAACAATCTGGTCGGTACCGGTCTCGAGGTAGCGCTGTTTGCTGGCGCGCGGCACTGGGCTTTCCTGTGTCAACAGGAATCGGGTCCCCATCGCGATGCCGACAGCACCATACGCGAGCGCCGCAGCGAGTCCGCGACCGTCGGCAAAGCCACCACTGGCCACTACGGGAACCTTCACCGAATCCAACACTTGCGGCAGCAGAACCGTGGTCGGCACGGAGCCGGTGTGGCCGCCGCCTTCGCCGCCCTGGACATTGACCATGTCGACGCCGAGCTCCACCATCTTCTGGGCATGTTTGACCGCCCCGACTGTTGGAATGCACAGAATCCCGACATCCCGGAAGCGGGCAATCATCTTCTTATCCGGGCCACGCCCGAAGCTGACCGCGCGGATCTGATCCTTGTGACGGATGATCAGCTCGACAATCTCGGCAGCGCCGGGTTGAAACATGTGAAAATTGACGCCAAAGGGCTTGGCCGTGCGCTGGCGCACGCCCTCAATCTTCAGTCGCGTCTCGGCAGGTGTCATGACCGCGGCGCCGAGAAATCCGAACGCCCCCGCTTCACACGAAGCGGCCACGAGCGGCGGCTCCGCCACCCATCCCAT
>Ga0207641_10001184_pt1 | contig 26170 bp, 33 predicted proteins | sample KBSSwiS62_FD_184306 | JGI IMG/M metagenome (GOLD analysis project Ga0207641, IMG submission 184306) | Switchgrass rhizosphere microbial communities from Kellogg Biological Station, Michigan, USA - KBS Switchgrass S6-2 (SPAdes) (version 2) | ecosystem: Host-associated > Plants > Roots >... | reverse complement strand
GCGTAGCGGGCTGCAGTACGAGACTGGCTTTGCGCTTTCCGATGCAGTGCAGCGCCGCGAGGAGCTGCTGAATGCCAGCGTGATCCTCACGTATCGTGCGAACCCGGACTCCGGTTGGGAGGCGTTAAAGACGTTGGCCGGGATCGCGGGCGAGCAGCCGGCAGACTATGGCCGGTCTGGCGCGCTGTTGCGCCTGTTGCAGGACCCTGGCTCGGCGATATCCAACCTCTGGCGCCGCGGAGCGCAGAGACGCCACGCTGCGTTCCCCGTCGATGGCATCGACCTCTTGATCGACCTGGAACAGGAACCCGATCCGGATAGCCGGATCACGCTTGGTGCCGATCGCGACCGCCTGGGCATGCGCAAGGCACGTGTCGACTGGCGCATGAGCGAGGCCGAACGGCGCACGTCGGCCCGCTTCGCCGAAATCCTCAAGGATCACTTCGCAAGGAGCGGCATCGGAACGGTGGCGCCTGACTCTTGGCTGCAGGAGACGGGGTCGATTGGCACCGAGCTTGCCGGCACGTACCATCATATCGCGACGCTACGCATGTCGGATGGCCCGGAAAGTGGCGTCGTCGACCGCGACTGTCGTGTCCATGGTGTGGACAACCTCTATGTTTCGAGCTGCGCAACTTTCCCCACCGGCGGGCAGGTCAATCCCACTTACACGATAGTGGCCCTGGCTCTGCGCCTGGCCGACCACCTGCGCGAGCGGCTGATCGAAGAGCGAAGCAGCCCCAGGCCAAGCACGGCGATCTCTGCAGGGGAAACTCAGCTGGCCTGAGCGCCGCGCATCTACGTGCATCATAGGAAAGTGAAATGGTCGGGGAGAGAGGATTCGAACCTCCGGCCCCTGCCTCCCGAAGACGTAGCGCCTGGGCATATGTGGCGCATTTCCGTCACTCAACGTTGGCTCGGCGTACTGTCTAATGCCAGATGTTCTCGTTTGATTCACGGTTGGAGGTTCATCGCTAACTTCCGGCCCCTGTCCATGGAGGGCCGCGACCATGGCTGACAAGGGTATCCTCTTCTCGGCGCCGATGGTTCGCGCGCTGCTCGACGGGCGGAAGACGCAAACACGGCGGCTCCTGCGCCACCCAGAGTATTTCGGCTGCCCCACGGGCGATTGCCCGCACGATCGACAAGAGGAGTGCAACACGGCGATGGCGAGCCTCTCCGCGAAGGAGGTCGGCTACGCCCCCGGCGATCGGCTCTACGTGCGCGAGAGCTACTACCAGTTTGGCCATTGGGAGCGAGTTATTGATCGGTTGACCAAGGGCGGCCGGCAGAAGTGGGCATTCATAGGTGTCCCCGGCATGGTCATGTTCGACGCCCCGGCTGATTTCCTTAGCAGCAGAAGCTTGCCGTTTCCCGGTGCGCCTCGCTGGTACAAGCGCCTCGGCCGCTTCATGCCGCGGACGGCCTCGCGCATCTGGCTCGCCGTCAGCGAGGTTCGCGTGCAGCGGTTGCAGGACTGCAGCGAGGCGGATGCGATAGCGGAGGGAATACAGCGAGACTCCATCCCGGACGGACTAATTCCCGGTGGCAACACATCGTTCGGCTACCCTGGCTACAGCGGCTTCGATACCGCCATATCAGCCTACACCGCCCTCTGGAACAGCCTCCACACCGCCGAGGGCGAGCGCTGGCAGGACAATCCATGGGTCTGCGCAATCAGCTTTACCGTCCACCGCGGCAACATCGACGGGGAGGGAGCCCGTCATGGCTAAGTTCGCCAGCGACACGAAGGTCTCCGTTTCCGACAGCAAGGCCGAGATCGAGCGTATCGTCGAGCGCTACGGGGCCAGCCAGTTCATGTCGGGCTGGGATGCCAACAAGGCAATGATCGCGTTCAGCATGAAGGGGCGACAGGTCCGCTTCGTGCTGCCGATGCCCAACCGTAACGACGAGCAATTCACGACCTACATGCGCGGATCGGTGAAGTACGCCCGCGAGGATGGCCCCGCCCGTGAGAAATGGTAGCAGGCCTGCCGCCAGCGCTGGCGCGCGTTGGCGCTGGTCATCAAGGCCAAGCTTGAAGCGATCGACAGTGACATCAGCACGTTCGACGATGAGTTCCTGGCCCACATCATCATGCCGAACGGGCGAACTGTGGGTGAGGAGACGCGGCCGCTGATCGCACATGCCTATGCGACGCGCGAAATGCCGGCGTTGCTGCCCGACTACTCCACCCCCACCGTAAAGGAATATCGTCATGGGTGATGAATTGCTGCCGGTCACGCAGGCGGATCGCGAAGCTGCTGCGGCGTTGTACCTTGACCTCGAAGGGCCTCCATATAGTCCGAAAGACCTTGCAGAAGCCGCTTCTCACCAGACCGGTGTCTACGATGCTCACCCTGCCGTCCGAGCCTTCGCCCGCCATCGCATCGAGCACACCCGCCCCGAAGCCACCCGCCCGGATGCGGTGGAGGTGGAGAAGGTTGATCCGCGCTGGACGGCTCTCGCTAACGCACAGGCCGCTATCGTCTCTCTTGAAGCGCGGCTTGAGCGCAGCAACAAGGCGTTGTCAGAGCTGGACGAAGCGTGCCGGCGAGCCGATGCGCTTGAAGAACTGTATTGGGAAATTGATGGCTCCCTGCTGGATGAGGCCAAGGCCGCTGTCGCGTGGAAAGGCCTTGCCATCCTGATCCCGTGATGCTCTCGGAATGGGTGGCGGAGATCAATCAGGCTGCTTTGTCCGACCTCGCGCCTCCTCTATCGCTAGCCTCACCTGAGTAAGCAGTTTTTTGGATTGATGGCAGACGCACCTTCCCTCTACTTCTACCTCGTCGACGTCGAAACTGATCAACCCATCGCGCGCTTCTCGGTCGACGGCTGCGAAACCTATGCACAACTTCACGCGCTTGAGGCCAGGATCCGCACGCGCCACAACGTCGATGATCCAGCGAGCGGCCTGGCGCTGCGCGATACGGCTCACCACCCTCTACCAGCCGCTGTGCTGCGGAAGCTGCCTACCGGCTCACTAGGAGACTGAGCCCGCGTGCTGGCCGCGCGCCACCCTCAGTACCGCCTTTGCATGCACCCGCATCATGCCCTGCCAGTAGGGCCCGGCATCAGCCCATGGGCGCCATTCATCGTCGCGGCTTGACCGCTCGACGGTGTTCCAGATTTCCTCAGCGATCTCCTCGGCCAGGGCATCGAGATCGTTCGCGGTGCAGATGCGGCAACCGGTCACGACTTGATGCGATCAGCGAAGATCGACTCCATCGGCGCCGGCCCGCGAACCTGTAGCCAGTCGAAGCGCGCCAGCACGATCTCGATCGCAGCATCGCGCGCTTGGATCGCTTTCATCGGATTGGATTTAACCCCCGCCCAATCCCGGATCGTGGCTCGGGCGATCTGATGCATCCCGAACATGATTTCGAAGCGTACTTCGTCGCGGGTGAGGATGCGGGGAAAGGGGTCGTCGGACATGAGAACATTATCGGAACAATGAGGCGAGTCGGTCAAGCGGGCATTTGAGGGGCTGCGCTGCTGCGCATGCTCGATGCGGACGTAGAACTGCGACTTCTAACTAATGCGAATGTGTAAAGATGGATGTTAGATGAAAGATGGGGTCCCTAAGCGCTTATCATGACTGTCTGCTGTAGGTAGGACCCGCGATTTATCTGCAGTACATCCACATTTATACTTGCAACTATTCGCGTTCTCTGCGCTTATGCACTCAGCGCCGCCGGTCGTTCACCGGCACGACAAAGGGAAACAGAGCCATGACGCTCCTAGCAACATTTCTATTCACCACCGCCGGCTTCATCTCAGGCGCGGTAATTGCACTCGAACTGACCCGCGCTTTCCGTTCCGATGGCGCCGTGACCGAGCTGCGCCGCCGGTACGTAACCGCGATGGGCACCTTCGCTGTGATGGAGGGCTGATCGATGAACACTCAGACCCGTATCGAAGCCGTCGCGCCCTTCACCATTGGGCAGGGCCTTTCTCTTCGCTCAGGGCGCCGCGCGTGGATCGTCGCTGTTGAGCCGGTTCAACTCGCACCGAATACCTCGCGCCTCACTCTGGTGATCGGCGGCCCAGTCCCTATGGCGTCGATCAACTGGAACGTCCGCCTGGTCGACGCGGACAGCACTCTATCGACGCACGATGAACACACGATCGCGCGCATGCTCGAGCAGTCGGCGCACGTCGCCCCCATCACAGTTGCGGAAGCGGCCGCGCTCGATCTGCAGGCGCACGAGAAGCGCGACGCGGCGCGCGAGCGGTTGCGGCAAGAGCAGGCGGACCGCGACGCGGCGCGCGAGGCGTCCAAGCTGGAATTGCAGCGCCTCGCGCCGACTTGGGCGAAAGCCGCGATCGTCGCTGAGCTGCACGAGGACGACAGCGACAGCATGACCGACTACCACAATCACCGGACGACGCGCCGCGTTGTGATCGGGTGGAGCAAGCACGAGCGGGACCTTTTCGCGGAAATGCGCAAGGCGGCCGCGACGTTCGACCCTACCGCGGACCTTGCCGGCGCGCCGGCCGACGCTGAGCACCGCGAGAAGTACAGCATGGGCGCCGGCTTCTATCTCAAGCGCGGGTGGCGCGATTCGTCGGGCTGGTGCGTCAAAAAGCGTTCCGTGCGCTTCCTGGCTGGCGATGTCCTCGAGTTCTCCGACGCGGCCCGTGGAATAGACGCCGCCCCTACCGCGGAGCCGGAGCAGGCAACCCCTACCGGCGGCAACGCGGCGGGCCTGTTCACGATCAGCGAGCACGTCCACACGAAAAAGGGCTTTCGCATGTGGATTTGCGCAATGGCCGATCGTGTCGAGCGCGCGGACTTCGATCGGTTCCTAGCGGCCGCTAAGGCGCTTGGGGGATGGTATGCGCGGGCATGGGCGGGAACGCCGGCGGGCTTCGCGTTCAAGAGCGAAGCGGCCGCGCTGCAGTTCACGGGCCAGGGTGCCGGCCCGGTCGGTCCTACCCCTACCGGCGGCGCCAGCGAGCCCCGCAAGGCGCCTGCGAGCGCTCGGGCAGTAAACCCAGCTGACAAGCTGCGCGCCATGGCAGATGGGCTGCAGGCGGCGATTGATGACAAGTTCCGCGACCGCCGCGCCAATACCCCCAAGCAACAGCGCCAGGCGGCAGAAGCGCGCCAAGACGGCGGGGAGCTCGAGCGGGCGCAACGGATCATGCGAGCGCTTGCCGATCGCCATGACGCCGGCACGGTGCCGCCGGTCCTGCAGTCGGTGACGACGAAAGCGTCTATCCTCCGGCTTGCGAAAGAGGAGATCGACCGCCGCAACGCGGGCTATTACGACGCCGGTATCCCTACAGGGCGGCCGTATGAATGGGGCGACGCGCAGGACCGTGAGCAGGCGGCGGCCGCATGGCTGTTGATCGAGGGTGCGCGCGACACCAAGCGATGGCAGGCGGAAGAGCTGCGCCAGAAGATTGACGCTCTCAAGTTTGCCAAAATTCCCGGCTATTTCCCGACGCCGGGCCCGCTGGTCGCGCGCATGATCCGCGAAGCGGACTTGTTGCCAGGTTCGCGCGTACTCGAGCCTAGCGCCGGTTCGGGCGCGATCGCGGAAGCGCTGCGCGAGGCGGGGCATAGTGTCGAGTGTGTCGAGCGGCACGGCACGTTATGCGATATTCTCGCTGCCAAGGGTCTGAGCGTCATTCGCGGCGACTTCCTCGAGATCGGCACGGCGGGCACGTTCGACGCGGTGCTAATGAACCCGCCCTTTGAGAACGGCCAGGACTTGGCGCACGTTCGTAAGGCATGGGAGGCGGTGCGCGCCGGCGGCTCGCTGGTTGCGATCATGGGAGCTGGCGTCAACTTCCGGTGTGATCGCAAGTACGCCGACTTTCGCGCATGGGTGGAGGAGATCGGCGGCACGTTCGACGAGATCCCGGCGGGCGCATTCAAAGAAAGCGGCACGGGCGTTGCGTCGGTGCTGTTCCATGCAATCAAAGCCTAACAGGCGCGGCGGCTACGGCCGCCCGCCATCCCCGCGCCGCGCCCGACGACACGGAGGTGGCGCTTCGCCTAGGGCCGCCCGACCCAATCGGGCAGGAGAAAGAGACCATGCCTAACCACGTCACCACCCGCTGCACTGTTAGCGGCCCGAAGCTCGCCGTCGAGGCATTCAAGAGCGCGCTATTCACGAACGCCGAAATTCAATTCGACTTCGAGTTGATCAAGCCGATGCCGCCGATCCTTCAGCGGGTGATTTCGCCCAGGCGCACAGGGCCCAACGGTCGAACCATGCTTGAGGCAGATGAGAACCCCAGGACCTTCCACGGTGTCGAAGCGACCGAGGAAGAAGAGGCGGCTCTGCGGGCCATACCGTTTGAGAGCTGGTATGACTGGAGCGTTGAACATTGGGGCACAAAGTGGGGCTCCTACTCTGTCGCGGTGATCAACGACGGTGCGCCCTTCGTGTTCAAGTTCGATACCGCATGGTCATTCCCGGTGCCCATCTTTGAAGCGATGGCGGAGCGGTTCCCCGAACTCACCTTCGATTGCCTCACCTTCGACGAAGGGTGGAACTTCGCCGGCAAGGGGCAATTCGGCGCGAGCGCCTCGACCCCCTTCGTCATCCGCGAAGCTACCAGCGATCTCTACTTGGCCGTCTACGGTGAGCCGCCCGAGGCGGAAGACTGAGACCCTATCGGTGAAGCCGGGGGCGGGTGCGCTCGCCTCCTATCGGAGAAATGGCGATGGAAGTTTTGCACTACCCGAGCCTCGACGGAAATTGCGGCTCAATACATTACGACAGCGTGGCAGACCTGACGATCATGGTGACAGATCCTTCGGATGACAAGGTGCTTGCAATCATCAATGTTGGAGAGGCCATTCGATCTGAGTTATCGGGTAGAACCAACGTTTATACTGGCCTTTTCAATGCCTCCGAGACCGAAAAGGCGGCATGGCTTCATAAGGCGAAGGTTCTCAGGGGCTATGCTGATCTGATCGAGAGCGCGATGGCGGTAACGACGCCTGCGGAAGATGACCACGAATGACCGCCCTCTGCCAGCTCGCCTCTGACTGGCTCGGCACCATCCCTACCGGTGGACTGATGTGCGAGCGCAAATGGGACGGATGGCGCTGCCTCCGTTTCCGCGGCATCGACGGCAAGGCCCGCCTTTGGTCGCGCAACGGCATGCCGCTGGAAGGCGCGAGCGCCATCGCGCGCCGCCTCGACGCGATCGAGGAGGCGGCCGGATGCCGGCTGTTCCTAGACGGAGAGGTCGTGGTGGACAGCACGCTGGCGGCCACGAAGGCCTACTTCGAGGGTGGCTGGCGGCGCGGCGAGGAGCGTGGCGTGCTCCACCTGTTCGACGTCATGCCGGAGGCGGAATGGCGCGCCGGCGGGACGGACATGCCCTTGCACGAGCGCAAGACGTGGCTGGAACATCTGGTGAAGGCCAGCGAGCCGGAGGATGATGGCTGGTCCTGGGCGGCGGGCAGCAAAGGCGCGACCACCCCTACCGTGGTACGCGTCGTGCCGGACGAATGGGCCTTCACCGAATCGGACGTGCTCGACATTGTGAACCGAGTGTGGGCGATCGGCGGGGAAGGGCTGATGCTTAAGGCGGCGGAGGCACCCTATCGGCGCAATCGAAATCCGTCGTGGTGGAAGGTAAAGCAGGACAACGCCTACAAGTGGAGGCACGCGGCATGAGCATCGCATTCAAGGTCGGTGACATCGTCAGTCGCGACGGCACAGATCTGCAGCGCATCCTTGAAATCAATGATGCTGGCGACCTGATGCACGTCGAATGCATACGGGAGCCGCTTGGCTGGCTGAAAGACGATGGCTCGCGAGATGAGCCGTGGTGCCGGCTTGGCGAGACCGAGTGGAATTTGCCAAGGCGTTATCACTATCCCGACGACCTCACGATCGATCACACCCCTACCGCCAAATTGGCATGAGCTAGAGCAGGAGATCCCTACCATGGGAATGCAGGTCACGCGGATCAATCAGCGACGAGGGCCGGCGCTGCGCTTCACCGGCGAACTGATCGCCAAGAGCGAGTTTGAGATCCGGGGCGGGCGCGAAATGCGGCTTGAGCTATGGAGGACGGCTCGTGGCGCGCTGGTGGCGGTATCGATCACCGAGGAGGAGGAAACGCGGGCCACCGTAATCGAGTCTGACCCTAGCGGCGAAGTCACGATCGACATGCGCTGCGCGGTGATGGATGCTTTCGACTGGAACGAGCGGGCGCGCGCGATGCTGCGCGAGCAGCTTGGCTGGAAATGGGTTCGGGAGATCGCATGACGAGCATCATCGACCAGGCAGCGCGCGCACTGGCGCGGCAGCAATGCGGCACCAACGATTGGGATGGTTTGGACCCGGAGTTGCAGGAACGATTGCGCGATCAGGTTCGGGCGGCGCTAGGTGCGATGTCGGAAGCCAGCGAGACCATGGTCGCAGCCGGCCGTCAGGTCGCGTTTGGCGCTATCGATGCGCAGGACGCTGAAAACATCTGGCGCGCCATGCTCGACGCCGCTCTCGCCGAAACTGACGGAATTGCGCAGAACCCCGCCCCTACCGCCACTTAGGCAAGCACACCCTGCCAGTGGAAAAGTGGGCGCGACGGCAGGAGGGTGCCGTCGCGCCCACCCCGGCGCCGAGCTTCAACGCTCGATTTGAAAGTGATATGCGATGGATTGCCCAACCTGCGGTTCAAGTGCAGCACATAGGCTGAAAGACGGTGAGAAGATCGGGGGATCGATCGGGACAAGTGCCGGCGGCGTCGTGGGGCTGGCGAAGCTAGCAGCGCAGGGGGCAAAAGCTGGTGACAAACTGGCGAGCGTCGCCGCCCGCGGTTTTGCAGCACCTATCGCGGGACCGGTTCGGGCATGCGGCCTTATCTTGGGTGCGTTGGCCGGCGCAGCAACAGGGCTTACAGCGGGATCAAAGGTAGGAAGGTTTATCGACAATCATTTCCTGGCGAACCGCAAGTGCGTAAAGTGCGGGACGCGCTACACGATCAGATGAGCGATCGTATCTGCAGCTCCATCCCCATCGTGCGGGGCTTCACGCTGCCTCGCGCGAACGGAGCCCTACCGAGGAAGCCAAGGTAGGTCCGGTTCTGGCGCCATGCCGTCGCGGCTGGGTCGAAGCAGCAATAGAGCGGTGCGGTCGTGCCGATATTCTCCGCCAGCGGCGCGAAGGTGTCTTCGTACTCCGTCTCGTTCAGCCATGAGAGGGTGAACATCAGACTGCGCAGCTTCACGCCGGGCGTGACGTCGGCCACCCCGAAGCGATTGATGTCGATCGTGCCTAGGTCCTCGATCCCTCGCTCGTAGTCCCTGTCGTAGTATCGGCTCGGCTCGATCGCCTTGCCCAGGACGATGTTCGCCGCCTCGAAGCTTCCAGTGTGCCCGCCGATGTCGATGCGCCACCATGTCGCCGCAATCGCGGACGGCAGGCGCAGGAACGAGTGGTAGAGCCCGTCCTCGCGGGTGATGGCGGGCGAGATGAATGGCAGGGCACCGCTATCGTAGGACGCACTCGAACCATCCACCTCCGCTTGCGTGTCGCCAAGGCGAAGCCGGTACGTGGTGCCGGGTTGGGCGTTTGCCGACACGATGGCGAGAAGGTCGACCAGTCGCTCGGCGATGAAGCGGCCACGCGCCCAGATCGGCTCTCCGGGGAACGTCCGCCAGGTCAGCCCCATGCTTTCGAAGCGCCCCAGATTGGATGCGGGGTTGCCGGCAAGGGCGCTGCCGACGGTGATATCCCCAAGCGGCGCGGGGGCGACGAAGATGGGTTTTTCGATTGTCGCCATGTGTCAGCCCCAGAACTTGATTTCGGCGGTCTGCGCCTCGATGTCGATCACGACGTCGGTGACGATCATGGCGGCGTCTATTCCGCGCTCTGCGTCGATGAAGCGGACGCATGGTGTCTCGGAGGCGTTCAGCATCACCAGCGCCTCGTCGAGATCGACCACCGTGGCTGCGAAACGCCGGCGGTCGGGTGAAAGGAGGCCCTGGCGCTCGTCGGCGCGCAACTGCGCATCGGCCACGCTGCTGAACCACGTGTCGAGCGGGTCGTCGCTTTCGCGCGCGAGGTTGCCGTGTCGCTTGGCGACCTCCGGCGTTTCGGAGATGGCGCGGCGATAGGGCTCGAGGACGAAGCCGATGCGGGCAGGGGTGGCGACCATCGGTTCAGTCCTTCGGGCAGGAAATTTGGGGCATGCCGGTTCGGTTGTAGAATTTGCACAACCGCACGCCGGCTGCATGCAGGCGGTCGCCCCAACCTTCGAGCGCGCTGTTATAGCGGTCGTTCGCGGTGGCGTCGGTGAGGACTTCAGGCGCCGGCTTGGGCTTGGCTTCGGTGACGGCGATCACGTCCTCGCGGGACGGAAAGCCGGCCTGCGGCGTCGAGCACATGGCGCCGGGCAGGGTCAGTAGCAGGACGGTGGCGAGGGCTAGGCGCTTCACTTGCACTTCTCCTTGTAGGCGGGGATCTTCGCCAGCTCGGCCGGGGTGTAGGCGCGCTTGAGGCGGGTGCAGTTGAGCGCCACCGTCGTTGGCGGCAGCGTGGCGCGCTCGGCCGGAGGCTTGGCTGCTTCCGACGCCTCGGCCGCGGCGATGGCGTCATCGCGCTCGCGCTCGGTCATGGCGTTCACGAACGCATCGGTGGCGCGCTGCTCGGCCGCCACGTCGAGCGCCTGCACCGTCTTTGCCGCCTGAGCCGCCTTGTAAGCCTCGATCACGGCTTCGTCGTGCTCTGCCAGCCATCGGTTCCACGAGATCACGGCGACACCCGCCACGCCCGCGAGGAGCGCGATTGCGGCGAAGCTGATGGCGATCCATGCCGCCACCTTGCGCAGGCTTTCAGGGATGCCCAATCGGGTGACGAGAGCAAATGCGAGGTTCCAGATCATGGCTTGAAGTCCTCCGCCCGATCGGCTGCGGCGTCCGCGACCTGCTCGGCGGCGTTGGCGGCATCAGCCGGAACGTAAGACGGCTTCCCCGGCGTCGAGGTGGCCAGCTGCTGTCCCAGCTTTTCGACCTGCCGCCCGGTAGCCAGTGTCACCAGCGCCGCCAAGACATCGCCCAGCTTGAGCGCGGAGGCGGTGGCGATCGAGACCAGCACGTTTTCGGCCCAGTTCGGCAGCGCCGTCGAGCCCTTGGTCAAAAACAGGCCGCCGATGATCGAGAGAAGGATGACGATCAGACCGCCGCCGATCATAGAAAGCACCACGAGCTCGTCGCGGTGAGCCGAACGCAAGGTCGTCATGCCACCCCTCCGTACAACGCCGCTTCCTCGGCCCGGCGGTTGCGCAGGCCGTCCATCGGCTTGTGGTTGTTGTAGATCCACTTGCCGAACTCGGCGGCGGCATCGGCGTACTTGCCCGCCCTGTGCAGCTTGCCCAGCTGCGAGGTGGCGATGGCGCCGGTGTTGTAGTGAAACGAGACCAGCGCATCGAACTGGTTCTGCGTCGTGGGCGCGTCGCCCATCGCGGCCAGCACCGCGCGCTCGTAGGCCTGCAGGTCGGCTGCAAACCGCGCGTCGCACTGCGCCTGCGTCCATACCGTCCCGGGCTTGATGTCGGGCCCGGTGGAGCCCCACCCGATCGTCCATGGCTTGCCGTCCGCGCTGCCGGGGTCGGGATAGGCCTCGAACCGGCCATCGGCTCGCCGCTTCTCGCAGCCCTCCCACTTGTGCATCAGGGCGACGCCGGACGGCGAGGTGCGCATCGCCGGCACCGGCTGAGGCGCGATGCCGAGCCCGGCATCGATCGCCGCGTCGAGCTGCCGCACTTCGCCGGCGGCGAAGCCTCGGCCGAGGAACGCGCGCACGGTGTCGAACACCGGCTTGCGGGTAAAATCGGTCACAACGAAATTCCTCTCAGTCTGACGAGTTCGATCGCGTCGGTCGCGACCCTTCGCTTGAGGCCTTCGACCTCGCCTTCGAGCGCAACAACCATGCTGCGGAGCTGGTCGGTCTCAACCTGGCATTGCTTGCGGTACGCGTCGTGATCGGCGCGCAGCGCGCGCATGCCGGCGTCGTACTCCTCGTGTAGCCGGTGCAGGTCGTTCACCAGCGCGCGGTTCTCACCCATCAGCGTCTCAACCTGGCGAGCATATCCCTCCCGCCGGGCGTTGCGGTCCTCAAGGCTCAGTTTGCGCGTCTCCCGCCATTCGCGCGCCAGGTAGGCGCCAACCATCACCACCAGCGTCCAGACGCCGGCACCCCCCGGAGTGAAGCCTGCGAGCACTTTGAAGAACCATTCCTCCATCATCACAGCCGCCACCGCTCGTATTCGAATCGACGACGCAACAGCCCGATCGCGATCATGCTCTGCAGCACAAGCAGCCCGCTGGTGACGATGGCGGCCGGGCCTGCGAGCGGCGGGCCCAGAGTCACGTTACGGATGCCCCACGCAAACAGCAGCGCCGAGACCTGCCATAACGTGCCCCACCATGCGTCACGTTCGCGCGGGCGGCCGAGCAGGATGCGCGTGGCGCTACCAAGAAGGGTAAAAAAGCATGCCGCCCAAAGCAGGCAGGCCATAAGCCGAAGCGCGTCTAGCACGGACAAGGTCCGAAGCTCGGCGGGAACGCGGCGAGGCTGTTCATCTCAACTTAGCCTGCGGGCTACCGGCGGCTCGGGCGCGACGCCGAACAGCGAGGCCAGCCAGACGAGGAGGATGTCGATTTTCATCACGGCGCGATCACGTTTCAGTCACCGGCTCCGGAAGCATGCGATTGCGCGCCGTCTTCCTCCTCCGCTACGTCGTGCAGCGGCACGCCGAGCGCTTCCATCAGCGCGAGCTGTGCCTCGATCGCTGCATGGTTCTGAAGCGCGCGAAATTCCTCCAGATCGGCACGCATCTTTTGAATCTGGTCTTCATTCATCTCGACTTCTCCTGTGATTAGCGGCGATAGATCTGTGTTGCGAAGTCAGCCGCCACGGCGGATTGAACGGCCTGCTTGAAGTGTAGGCCGTTCGGCCAGCCCTCGGATGATGGCACCGATCCGTTCTCGATCTCGTACCGGGCGACAGCATCGTAATAGCTGAAGGTGTCCAGCCCCAGGTCCGCGGCAACCTGCTGGACGCCGCGCGCGACATCGTCGGAGGAGGCATAAAAGCCACCGCCGCCGTAGATGTCGCTCGCCCCAAAAGCCTTGGGCGGCAGGACGAGGAATTGCCTTGCCCGCGCGCGATTGGCGGTAAGCCAAGCCGATATCGCGCGGTGGTTGCTCTTGGTCAGGTGCGGCGCTGCCGGGTCCGTCGTCGTCGTCGTCAAGAGACGGTCGTTCGTCCCCAGCATATTGACGGTGTCCGTCGCATGCGAGGGAACGGCGGCGGCGAGCAGGCCGGACGAACTACCAGACAGCCATTCGCTGGTGTTCGAGCCATAGCTGGAGATGTTCCAGTGCTCGAATGTCTTGTAAAACGTCACGCTCTCGATGCGCAGGTTTCCGGCTGTGGACTGCTGGACGAGACGGACGCGGTGGAACCCGAAGGTCAGGCCCGTCACGCTGGTGACATAGCCGAACGCCGTGCTGCCATCGACGTCGAGGTTGATCGTCGCATTCAGGACATCATCGACATAGATTGCCCAGGTGCCTGCAATTCCGGCGAACTTCGCGTGGGTAACGTCGAAGCGGTCGCCTGTGAACTCGAAATACAGTTGGAGCGCCGAGGATGCAGAAAAGTCCACCATCGCCTTCTGCGAAGAGCCATTGTTGCTGTACTTGGTGGGCGCCACCTTCTGCCCGGTGCTGTCGAGCACGCTGAAGATCGAGGATGCGAACCCGTTGCTGGAGTAGGTCGCAACCACGTTGGAGCGGCTGTACCTGACCGCTCCGGCTATGCCGTAAGTGATCGAGAGCGCCGCGCCGTTGTCCGCCGCGTTGAACTCAAGACGGCCGGGACTGCTGGTCGATACGCGGAATTGCCCCGATGCAGGCGAAACGGCACCGATAACTTCCGTAAAGCCGGCGATCACGACCGAGCCGGGGGCGGGTGCATAGGACAGCGTGACGTACCCGGAGGCGACCGTCTTGGCTTCGGTCTTGCTGACAAAAGCCTCGTTCTGCGCGCCGCACGCGATCATCGCCATCTGGCGAGCCCACTGGCGGCACCACGTCTTGCCCGAAAGCGGATAGCGCGTGTCGTAGGGGAAGTGACCACGCGGTGCGATTTCGGGGCTGTAGATCACGACCACGGTCTGCCCGGTCTGCGCTGCATTGAATGTCAGCGTGCGCCCCTTACCATCGGCGGCGGTGGCCCAATCGGATACCGAATACTGCCCGGATGCCGGGGCCCCGGAGACCTTCGCGAGGGTGACACCATTCGCAATCACGCTGGTGAAGCCGCGCTGTCCATAGACTTGCAGGTTCACCTGATACGGCGCGCCGGGGATGATGAAGGTTTCCTCGGCATCGGCACCTTCCGCGACCGAGTTGCTGTCGCCCATCTGTGCGAGGATGACGGAGTGATTTTCGCTTCTCAGGCGGGCGGCAAGATCACCCTTTCCGTTCTGCTGCCGCTTGCCGAGTGAACGCCACTTGATGCCGGTCGGCATACGGATGGAGTTCTCGGTTCCGCTGAACTCCATGATCCGCAGACCGGGCGTATTGCCCGTTGCCTGCACCCGCGTTGGATGCGTCGCCAGCTTCACGGTGTTGTCGGCGGCGTCGTACCAGATCGTCTGCTGGACGAGCGTGGTGCTGACGGCGATGCGGCAATATCCGCCAATCGGGTTCCACACCAAGGCATTGCCGATGACGGCGCTACTGATCCCCACCGAGCCGGGAAGCGACCAGCGCAGCCACCGGGGAACATAGATGCTCGGCGCGCCGGACATCAGCGTGTCGTCTAGGTCAACCAGCACCTCGTCGCCCAGCGTCAACGAGTTAACATTGGTCAGAGCGCTCTCGTTGTCGATCAAAGGCGCGGTCTTGTGCGGGGTCCACAGGCCACCGTACAACGTGCCGAGCAAGACATATCGCTTGTCATTGGGAGGAAGAACCCCGGAGGCCAGCGCCTTGATCGTGGCGTCAGTCGTATCGAGGTAGAAGTTGTTCGCGCTCGATGTATTGATGACGGCTATGTTTTGCGCCGCGAATGCGACGTTGCCGGTGGAGTAATCACCCTTGCGCCGCCACACACCTGCCGGGAATTTTATCTGGCCACCCGTTCTATCGTAAACCGGTGCCGCGCCGTTCCACTGAACGAATATCTCGCCCTCGACCTGCGCGCTGTAGCTCGTCGCGGTCCAGTCGGCATATTGAAGCTCGGTTTCGTCGCCAACAGGTTCCCCCGAAACGTTCGCGGAGAACCCGCCGATGCGGGTCGTAGCGCCTGCAGGGACGCTTCCCAGACCGATCACCAAGGCCCGAACGTCGGCGGCGTTGATCAAACCGTGGGACCAATATCTGCGATGATTGCCATCGATCTGGCTGTAGCCATAGGTCAGCGAGGCGTCGAAATTCACAACCCCGCCAGCACTGGAAATGCCGCGATAAAGCGTCTGGCTGCTCGGCCCATTGGTCGGCCAGGTCACGCCGTCCGAGGAATACACGTAAAAGCTGGCGATCAGGTACTCGCCGCCGATGTTGCGCCCGAAGTCCTGCTTCAACGCCTGCTGGGTCATTCCCGCGCCGCCAGCGGCGAAGTTGAGCACGCGCTTGATACCGAGCGCGTTGAAGACGGTGTCGGCGCTGGTGTCATAGACCGGCGCCGATCCGGTAAAATACCAGAGCACGCCGTCAGCCGCTTTGCTGAGGTTGCCGTTTCGGATCTGGTTGGGACGCATCAGGCCCCGGGAGACCTTTTCGCCCGTCACCCTTTCCGTGGCCGTCATCACCTTCGCGTCGGTGGTCTCCTCGATCAGGTCGGCATCCAGTAGCTTGCCGCCGCTGACCGAGCGGAACTTGTTCTTGATGTCGGTGGTAGGCATCAGGCGAACACCTCAAGCAGGTTGGCGGTGCCGGCGGGCATGAAGTCGCTCAGCAGCCAGGCGTTGTACGAGACCACCTGTCCGGTCGCCGTCGTGTGCGAGAACGTGAATTTGACGGGTGAGATGACGAAGCCATCGAGCTTGAATACGCTCGGCTCGGCCTGGCTGGCGGGCTGCGAGTACCAGAGGTAGCCGTCAGCCGTGGTCGTGAAGCTGAGCGTGCGCCCGACCGCCGTGGCGAACCACGACTGCGACATCGCGTTGACCTCGGCGCTGGTGATGCCGCTCGTCTTGTTGATCGTGCCGGCATGGCCCTTCTGCGCGAAGATGAGCGTCGCGGTCTTGGTGCTCGATGCCGGGGAGCCCGGCGCGCTCGCATCGGTGGCGGTCCACGCGAATGTCGTGTCGGCGGTGAACGACTTGCCGATGAGCGTCTTGCTGACATCGCCGGCCGCCAGCGCGAAGCTGTCGCCCGGCCATGTCAGCGTCTGCGCCGTCGGCGCCGCGCCAGCCCGCGTGGCGGTAAGCACCGGCGCGGTGACGGTCGAGCCGACCTCCGCGATGGCCGGGTTGACGGAGAGGGCCGAGACCACGATGCCGCCGCCTGCCAGGTACTCGAGTGCGGAGACCCGCGCGTCCACATCAGGATAGACCGCAGCTCCGGCCGCGGCTTGCAGCGCATACATCCGCGCCAGCGCCACGTCGACGTTCTCGTAGACGGTGGCCGGATTGCGACGACCATCGATGACGACGGCGGGCATCAGTCGGCGATCCCGGCATAGAGCGTGAAAGTGCCGTAGCAGATGGCCCGCTGCGGAGCCCCGCTAGGCGTAATCAGCAGATCGTAGGCGAGCACCAGCGGCTCGGCCGTGTCGGTGCCCCAGGTAAGCGCCTCCCAAGAAGCCTCGTCGATCTGCGGCCGGATGATCGTGGCGCTGCCCTTCTCGCCCGTGGTCGGGTGCGTGAAGTCGGCTTCGAAAGTGGCCGAAATGCCCTCGGTGCCTGCCGTCGCGTTGCCGATCGTCTTGAGCGTGGTGCCGCCTATCTTGTCGGCGAGCGACATGACGAAGGTCGCGCCGCTGTAGTCCGGACCGAACAGGATGATATCGGCATCGCCGGTCGCGCCGCCCCAGGGGACGTGCCGGCTGTAATGGTAGATCGGGTAGTTGAACGCTGCCACGGTTTGACCCTCCCTCAGGTCGGTGATTTCTCGACGATCTCGCCGGTTACGAGATCGACACGGTGAAAGCGGGCATTCCAGCCACCTTCCTTGAAGCTCTGTCCTTCCCTCAGTGTCGCGATCAGCAGGGCCAGCGAGGGGCCTGTCCGCACAGCGCCGAACTCGCCGGTGGCTGTGTCGTAGGTCGTGATCTGCATCGTCAGCCGGTCTTGCCGAGCAAGGCCTTGAGGAAGACCTCGTAGATCGGCGTCGACGCATCATCGGATTTCATCTGCAGGGCATAAGTGTGCGTGACGTTCTCGGACGGATTGGCGTCGAGGAACGCGAAGGCCATGATCGCCTTGTCGTTTGTCGCCTCGACGTCCCAGACCTGCGGAAGGATCACGCCGTCGTCGCGACGAACGCGGTATTCGATGATGTCGTTCGAAGAGCCAGCGCGCCGGACACCCATGTAGGCGTCGATGAAGATCTGCTGCACGTTCTTGGAGCCGGTCGCGACCGTCACCGTTGCCGCGTCGCTGCCATCGTCCACCGGCATCCACGTGCCGGCCGCCCCCACAGTCGTCGTGAAGGACTTGAAGAAGCTGGCGATGACGGTGGCCGCGTTGTCCGTCAGGTTGCCCGTATCCGCCTGATTGAGGTCGGACAGAACGCCTTTCGCGACCACGGCGATCGAGGCCGTCGCCACGACGTTGCCCCGCGTGGCGGTCACGGTGATGCTTCCGGCGGCGGTCATGCCGGTGATGGTCACGCGGCCCCGGGTCATGCTGCCCGGCGTGTCGTCGATCGAAGCCGTGATGCCTGGCGCCGGGAAGATGGCCCAGGACGTCGCCAGCGTCACATCGTAGTTGGCCTCTGAAAAGGTCGCTTGCACTGTTCGGGGCAATTGCCCGCCGATCGGCGCGCCGGCGGCGTCCACCGTCACGAGAACGGTGCTTTCCGACAGCGCTATGTTGCGCGTGATCTGCGCACCACCCTCGTCCGGCTGCAGGTCGTCAATCGGGGTGCCGTCGGCATAGGTCGCTCCGCTCTGCAGCAGAGCCCACACAGCGAAGTTCGTGCCAGGCGTCACTCCTGCCTGCGGCGTGGTCGCGATGAACAGCCAGCGCGACCCACCTGGCATGCTAACGATGTTCCCTTCGCGGTACACGACCGAAGCATCATAGGTGCCGCGGTCGACCAGCGGGGCCGCGCTCGCGATTTCGTCCAGGCTATGGACTCTCCAGCATCGAGCGTAGGCCATAGTGCTCTTGGAGTACGGCACGCTGACGGCGCTTTCGGCCACTTCGCCGACGACCAGCGGCGTACTGCGTCCCTGCGCGTGGATCGGTACCAGATCCTCGAAATTGAAGCTCGGCTTCATCGCCATCAGCACGCCCAGGTTCGACACGACGACCTGCCAGTTGCAGGGCAGGATCAGCCGGCGGGCGGCATCGACGAACTTCACCTGGTCCACGATCATGATGTCGCTGTTGGTCGCACCCTCGGCGTCGAGCGCGGCCAGCGTCGTCTTGCCCAGCAACCCGGAAGAAACGCCGGCAATGTCGGCGATGACTGCGACGAGCGCACCGGCACCACGGGGCGCCACGCCGCCGATCGCATGGCCCCGGATGTCGCCGGTGATCACGCCATAGGCCGGCGCTCCGAGCCGGATCAGGCCCTCGGCCAGACAGGTCGCCCAATGCCCCGGGTCGATGTCTGCGGCCACCAGCGCCGCGTAGCTGGCGTAATTCCCACTCGCCGCAGGGAAGGCGCTGGCGCGCTCGTAGAGCGTCGTCACAGCCTCGATCGGACCGTAGGCGCTGAACTGGTAGACCGAATCCACCGCGTTGATCAGCACCGGCTCCACGTTAAGGGGGCGGCCCAGCGCCAGCGGCTTGACCCGCCCCTTGATGTCCGGCCCGCCCTCGGCGTCGCTGGTGCCTGCATAGGTCTTGTTGAGGACGTCGACGTTGAACGGCTCGAGGTCCACCTCGGCGGTGATCGAGAGGGCCGGGTAGGCGTTGCTATTGTACGCCGTCACCCGGCCGACGAAATGCGTCGTCCAGGGCCACGCGTCGCCCACGCGGCCCAGCATGATCTCGACCTGCGCGCCCGGCCACACTGCATCGAGCACTTCGGGGAAGCGCTTGCGGACCTGCTCGATGTTGATGTCGAATTGAGCCCGGCCGGCCGAGTTGGCCTGGTCGAAGTCCCCGTTCCAGAATTGCATGCCCAGCGCTGGCGCTGTCGTGGCGGCGGGCTCCCACGCAATACCGCCAAGCCCGGTGATGCGCCGATCGGAGGCCGAGCACAGTCGCAACGTGGCGCGCCGGTCCATCCCCGCCAGCAGCGGCGAGAGGGTGATCAGGGCGGCAAGCATCAGAAGCTGCTCTGGAAGTCGATGCGAGCGGCAGTCGCCGCGGAGACCGAGCCGCCTTGCGCCGCGATCGTCGCGAGGTAGGCGATGATCGTTCCCTGGTTCTCGTTTGCCGCGGACAGGAGGCCGGAGAGGGTGTCGGTCTGGCTTTGGATCGATGCGTTGACCGCCCCCGCGCTGTCGAACGGGCTGTCGCGGTTCTCGGCGATCGAGGTGACGTTGGTCTCGGCGTCGATCCGGCTCTTGGTAAGGTCCATGACCTCGGTGAGCCGGTCGAAGTAGGACTGCTGCGATCCGTAAAGCTGGCGCTCGATGTCGAGCAAGGATTGCGCCGCGGTGGCATATTCGTCGTAGGCGGTGGTATCGCCTGCCGCGACACGCGCCTTGAGCGCTTCGTAGGTGGTAAGCGCTGCGGCCTGGCGGTCGCGGAGGGACAAGCCGTTGTCGCCCGTGGCCAGATCCTCGTAGAGCGACTTGAGCGAGCCGATCAGCCGCTCCGCTTGCTCCTTGATGATCTCGTTACGCTTGATGCCGTAAAGCTCTTCGAGGTCGGCCATCTCCTGCGTCGAAGCGCCGGCCTGCTTGGCGAGGTCGATGTAGTGGGCAAACTGTTTGTCGAGGTCGTCCATCGCGGCGCCGAGCGGGTCCTTGTAGGACTTGAGCTCGCGGAACACGTTCTCCCAATCGAGCGCATCCTTCAGCGCCTTGTCGAGATCGTCGCCCTCTTGCAGCAGCTGCTGCGTCGAGGCCCGGATGCCGTCGATTGCGCCGCGCTTGATCGCCTCCATGAGCGCGTACTTGATGGCGGCTTCGCTATCCTCGTCGAAATCGACCGCGCCCTTGTTCTTCTTGAGGCTCGTGCCGCCCAGGTTCACGCGGTAGTCGCCGTGCCGGACGCCCAGGCTGATCTGCCCGAAGTCACCCATCGTCCCGCCAAGCTGGTCGATGATGTTCTGCAAAGACTCGGTGAAGCTGTCGCCGGCGCCGCTGGCCGCTTCCTTCGCCTTGCTGCTGTTGCCCTGTAGCGTCGAGCCCGAGGAGCTCAGCAGCACCCGGCCCCATTTCACCTTCTTGAACGCGCCGCCGATCAGGCCGCCGATGATGGAGCCGACGATTTCGCCGCCCGGTATGCCTGACGCCGTGCCGAGGACGCTGCCAATCTGAGCGCCGGTGGTGCTGGTCTTGATGCCCAGCGACTTCATGATTCCGGCGGCCATCTTGCCCGTGGCCAGCGACGCCTGCAGCTTGTCGAACTGCGCGGCGATCTCCTGTGCCTGGCCGTCGCCCATGACCTGAGCGGCGTTGCCTACGGCGATACCCTTGAGTGCGCCAAGGATGCCGCCAGGGGCGCCGCCAGTGAGGTAGCCCGAAAGCGCGCCCTTCATCACGCCACTGAGCATCTGGGCGAAGCCCGTGCCGAAGACGTCGCCAAGGACCTGCTCGAACGGATTGACGATCGCACCTGAGAGCTTGTTGGCCAGTTCGACCATCGACTTGCCCGACCAGTCGAAGGGTCGCTTGGCCGTGACAACGATCTCGTGATCGCCGCTCGCGTCTCCGGTCTGGCCCAAGCCGCCACCCAAGGCGAGGTCCGGGAAAATGTCGCGGAAGTAGTTACCGATCGAGCCGCCGGTGAGGGCCGCATTGTCGTTGGCAGCGGTGCGCCCAGCGGCGGTGTTCAACGAGCGGGTGAAGCCATCGAGCGCGTCGGTGGCGACGCTCATCTCGTTGGCGAAGTGCTGGCTCTCCTTGCCGAGCGGTGATTGTCCGCGAAGCTCTTCCTCGAGCTTCTGGAACGTATCGCCGAACAAGCCATCGAACAGGCGCTTGCCCTGCAGGTCAGCCAGCGACTGCCGAATGTCCTTGAAGAAGTTCGTCGAGCGGCCGGAGAGAATATCGGTGAGGCTGCGCTTCGCTTGGTCGAGAACGTCGAGTTGCGCCTCAAACAGGCCACGCTGGCGTTCGAGTTCGCGGGTGCGACGCTGCTCTTCGGTGACGACGGCGCGCACCGAGTCGCGCTGCTTTTCGGTCAGCGTGCCGATCTGGTCCTCCAGACGCCAGATTTCCTGCACGGCGGCGGCTTCGTCCTCGTGGCCCTGAGCCAGCATGCCCTGGATCTGCAGGCGCCGCTCGGAGTCGCGCGTCATGTCGCGGAACGGGCGGAGCAGGGAATCCTCGACCGTCGCCTTGGCGTCACGAGCATCGGCGATCATCTGCTCGAAGCCGGGCGGCTTGCGCTCCGAAAGGTCAGCGATCACCGCGTCCAGCTGGCGGGTCGCGGCGGCGGCCTGATCGATCAGGCGCGGCTGCTCGTCAAAGCGCTCGTTGATCCGCGCGATACTCTCCGCACTGCGCTCGCCGAACTGCGCAAGCTGTTCTTGGGCACGAGCGGCCGCTTCGGCAAGTTTCGTCGCCCTGGCTGTGGCACCGAGTTCGTCGGTAGGATAGTTGGCGGTAAGAGGATTGACTGCCTTGCCGCCGCGACGAACCTCGTAGTGAAGGTGCGGCCCTTGGCTGTTCCCGGAACCTTCGGCGCCCTTGGCGCCGCCCGACAGGCCGATGACTTCGCCCTGGTCGACCGTCTGACCCTTGCTGACCGCAATCTTGCTGAGGTGCGCCAGCCGTGTAACCGTACCGGCGCCATGGTCGATGAAGACGACATTGCCGTAGCCGGGCAGGGTGCCAGCTTCGATCACAACGCCGGCACCGGGCGCCTTAACCGATGTCCCAACCGGCACCGCTATGTCGACGCCGCCGTGGCTGTGACCAGGCCGCGTCTCGCCGAATCGCCCGGTGATAGTCCCGCTTGCCGGCATGATGAATGACGAGGTTTCGCCGCTGCGCGTGGCTTGCCCAGCCTTCTGAGCCGCCTTGACTGCGGCAGCTTCCTGCTTGTTTAGTTCGGTCAGGCGCTGCGTCAGCTTGTCGAAGTCGGGGATTGACTTTTTTGCCTCATCTCGAAGCTTTGCAAAGCCTTCCTTAAGGCGCGCTATGGGGTCCGAGTTTACCGTGGCAACCGCATCGGCAAGCGACACAATTTGGGTGTGCGCCTCCTTTGCTAAATCCTGCAGTGCCTTGTCTTGCGCCGCCATTTTGGACTGCAGCAGAAGTACCTCAGTTGAGGCGCCGGCGCCCGCTTGGGCGCTAGTAGGGTTTTCCATCTCGGCATAAGCGGCGTCCAGCAACGCCTTGGTTTTTTGCCGGATAGCTATCGCTTCATTGATAGCCGCTGCTGCTGCCTTCGTAGAAATGATCGTGTTTTGAAGAGTGGTATCTTGGGACTTCTGAGACGCCACGTTGTATTCGTGGATCGCTTCCACGACCTCTTTGAGGGAGTGCTTCGTGCGATCAAGGCTATCTTGAAAAGTCTCCTGCGATTTGCTCGTTTTTTCCGACGCATCACCGGACTTGAGAAGCTCATAGGTGAGTACGCCGATGGCTGCGATGCCGATGCCAAGGAGCGCGCCCCAGCCGGACGACATGAACGTGGCAAAGCGGCCTACTGCGGCATAAGTGCGGTTGCTCGATCCTTCGAGGCCGGACAGTGCAAACGCCAGTTGCGGCAGCTGCTGCGCGAACACGATGCTGGCCTGCTGCCCGGAATAGAGCGAGATCGCGAGATCCTGCATCTGCTGGCCGGACTGCAGCATGGCATGTCGTACGGTGCCGTGACTTACGGCAAGCATGCCGTTGTTTTGGATTACAGCCTGAATTGTGGATGGCTGCTTGTTCAATTCCAATTGGACTTGTTCGACGGCGTCCGCGTGCGCGCGAGCTGCGGCAGCGGCGTTGCGCTCTTCCACTGCCAAAGCCTCGGCGGCAGCGACCGTAAGCCGAGCCTGAGCACTGTAGTCGCCCTCCGCCTGCGCCGCTGCCCGCACCGCGACAGCCGCCTCCTGAGCCGCTGCAGCGCGCGCCTCGTGCGCTTGCTGAACCAGCCGGAGGTCGCCAAGCCCAAGATCAAGTGACCCTGCGGTGTTACGCGGCGTCGCCAGAGCTTTCGTGACAGACGCGCTGATGTTGGCAAACGCAGTATCGAACTGGCGTTCGGCATCCAGCGTCGCTGCGCGCACGCTGTCGCGAATACCCTCGACGATCCCGGCGTCGCGATAGCGGCCGGTGATGTAGAAAGGGAGCTGCGTGAGTTCGGTCATATCAACCGGCGTCCCCGGCAAACAGTTGACCGAACACGGCAGGGAACTCGCCGCGCACCTGGCCGAGCACCTCGGTCAAGCTGACCCGCGCGGACCGGGCCGTGCGCGGGATGGCAACGAACATCACGACCAATTCCTTTCTCGTTTGCCCCTTGCGAGGCATTCCATTTTTCCGAAGCGACTTCGCGCTGGGCTTTTGTCCCGACAGGTTCACGCCGACGCTCTCGACGGCTAGCAATGGTAGGCCGTTGACCGACTTGATCATGACGAGCGGGCCGATCTTGCGATCAAGGCCAGCCTCCCGCCATCCGGCAGGCGTGAGTCGGCGGCGGTTCTTGCCGCTCCCGATCACGCGCTGCGTGTTGTCAGTCGGGATCCACAGCCAACGCGAGCGAACCGGCGTGATTTCCGCGCCCTCAGTGTATGCCTCGATCGCGCCACGGGTGCGGTCGTTGCGGGTCCGAACGTAGAACCGTGCAGACGCCGAGAAGCCGTCAGCGCGCATGTGCAACGTCTTGTCTGACTCGCCGGCGATGGCCTGCCCCAAGCGGCCAAGGCCAGCGGCGGCCATCGCCTCACGCACGCGCGTTTTGCCGTGGGTTGCTGACACCGCGACGGCTCGCAGGAGGGCTCGCTGGGCACGCCGCTCCACCTCGAGGCGCAAGTTTTCCATCTGAGTCGGCGTCGGCTCTTGGATGTCAGCGAAGAACATGATCTCTCAATTCGTAGCTCCAATGAAGAAGGGGGCCGCTTTCGCGACCCCCTTCGGGTGGCTTACGTCGACTCGCCAAGCCTCGCCTTAACGCGACCCGCCTTGCCTGCCTTGCCACGACCCACCTCGGGTCGCCGCGCCTAGCCGTGCCTTGCCTGCCGTGCCTATTCCGCTGCCTCAGGCAAGCTCGCGGAACTCGCAGCGTCGAAGGTGAGGATCATCGCTCCGAGCGCTGACTTGTCAGCTCCTGCGAACTCAATCGCCGCCTGAAACCGCTCAGCGAACCACCGCAGTTGCTGAGCGGCCTGACGGCTCAACTCGGCAAGGTGCGCTGGGTCGTTGGGATCAGTGAGATGGTAGCCGCCGCCCGCATTCCGGTTCCTCACCGGAGACAGGACCAACGGCACCGTCGTACTGACCACTTTCACCGATCCGCGGTCCATTGTCTTGACCTCGAACCGAACCCGCAGGCCTTGAGCAAAATCACGCGCCTGATCGAGGCGATGATTGCGCGCGGCTCTAGTATCATCCCACTCGAACCAAGCATGGGCCGAGTGGGATTCTCCGACCTGATTGACCTCGCCGAGGAAAGCGGCGGCATCGAAGATACCTCCGTTGCGCTGAGCGAAGTCGCGGACGATCTGCTGCCGCAGCTCCTTCGAGAACCGGGTCACGACGCCCTCCGCTTTGCTTCGGAGCGATAGAACTCGAGCAGATCGGCCGTGTCCTTGTCCGCAGGCTCGGGGTTGGCAAGTGCTGCCAACTGAGCCTCGCGCCCTTGGTTCGCCACAAGGTCGTCCCACTCGGCATCTTCCGTCTCAGGCGTGATGACGCGAAACGAGCCGAACGCACCTTTTCCCTTCTCCTGCCGGAAGTCGCCGATACCTATCAGCACCCCTGCATTGCACGCCAGCGTCACGACCGCGCTCACAGGCATCTGAGGTAGCACATGCTGGATCTCGATCTCGGCTCCCCACCGCTCAAGGTAGGCGCGAGATCGGACGTCGGGCGTCCGGTTGATATCTGCCGACCGCACCACGTCCATTCGCAGCTTTGGCACCCCGTAGAGTGGCGCCAGCTCGCCGGGCATGAACAACAACCGCTGGCATGACGCCTTGGTCAAACCCGGTGTCTCGATTGCCGCGGTGCACATCGCGGCCTTGAGAGCTACAATCCGTAGCCCGAGAGCTGTAGGACCTTCGTCGACAATCTCCGCGCTGTCCCGGTACTCATCGATCGGGTGGTGCTTGATCGCCACCTTTTCAGCAGCCGTTTTCTTTTTCGAGCCCACGAGAAGGCCCATCTTGACCTTGGCGGTCATTCGGTTCTGAAACAGCGGCGTCTCGCCAATGATCCTGATCCGCGTGACTCCGCGCATCAGCGGCGGAACCACGATCTCGGTGGTTTGTGCCTTGGCCATTACACCAGATCTCCTTGCGAAAGACGCTCAGCATCCACCGCGACTGATTCCCAAGCTGAAGAGTTGACGTCGTTGTAGAGGTGCAGTTCCTCTCGGTTGAAGATGTCAATCTTCGCCAACAGAGCTGCCTCGTCTGGCGCAGGTACTTCCAGCAACTCCTTGGCGATGCCCACCAGCCTGTCGGCGTAGCGTTCGGCCCAGACATCCGTCGCGGCATCAAGCCTTTTGGCATAAGGCTCGATCTCCGTGATGGCGGTGGGGTTCCGAAGATAATTCGGCCCGTATTTTGCCCGCAGCCGGCTATCCGCGTGGTTATAATCCTCCTCGGCAGCAGCGAACTCCCCAAGCTTGCTGAACGCTCGCTCCAAGGCGCTGGCACGGAGGTATTCGGACAGCTTCACATCCCATGGTCGCCACCGCGACGGCGGGATTGACGCGAGGTGCTGCGCTG
>Ga0207641_10001181_pt1 | contig 26204 bp, 19 predicted proteins | sample KBSSwiS62_FD_184306 | JGI IMG/M metagenome (GOLD analysis project Ga0207641, IMG submission 184306) | Switchgrass rhizosphere microbial communities from Kellogg Biological Station, Michigan, USA - KBS Switchgrass S6-2 (SPAdes) (version 2) | ecosystem: Host-associated > Plants > Roots >... | reverse complement strand
CGCCACCTCCCCCGCCCGCGCCGGACCTGCCTCCGCCCCCGGCCTGAGGCCTAGCGCACCACGCGGTGGCGCATGAACACGACTCGCGGGCCCAAGACGCGGGACTCGACGAGCCTGAGATCCACGTGCCGGTCGCGATGGGAGAAGAACGGCGTGCCACCGCCGACCAACACCGGAAAGACCCTGGCGCGGTACTCGTCGATGAGACCTAGTTCAGCTGCCTGGGCGGCGAGAGTCCCCCCACCGATGGCGATGTCGCCATTCCCCGGCTCGGCTCGCAACCTCTCGATCTCCTCGGCCAGGCCACCGGACGCGAGGCGCGTGTTGCCCTCGACCTCCGACAACGTCGTCGAGAACACCACCTTCGGCAGCGCCTTCCAGACCGTGGCGAACTCCAGCTCCGCGTCGTTGAGCGACTCCTCCTGTTCGGCGGTCTCCCAGTACAGCATCGTCTCGTAGAGCCGACGGCCCATCAGGTGAACGTCGACTCCTCGTACCTCGTCGAGGCAGAAGCGAAAGACCTCTTCTTCGGGGTCACCCCAGTCGAAGCTGCCGTCTGGCCCCTTGATGTAACCGTCCAGTGAGAGGCCCATCGAAAAGGTCACGCTGCGCATAAGAAGTCCTCCTCGGTATGGATCGAGGGTATGACCGCCGCCAGCCGTGGGACTCATCGCGGCTTTCGCTCAGAGCAAGGCATCCGACCCCTGCCCAAGCCACGCCGCGCGTCATACGCTCGACACCATGACAGAAGCGATCGAGATCTCGCACCCGCCTCAAGCTGTACTGCGCATCGTCAATCCAGCTCTGCACTTCGCGTTGAAGACACCGCTCGGTTCGTCGCTAAAGGACTTCATGGTGGTGACCTTCACCGGCCGCAAGTCCGGCAAGCGGTTCTCCGTCCCCGTCAGCGCACACCACCTCGACGGCGACCTCTATGCCGTGCTCAGCGCTGGCTGGAAGTACAACTTCACCGACGGCGCCCCCGCCGAAGTCCTGTACGCAGGCAAGACGACCGCGATGGTTGGCGAGCTGATCAAGGACCCGGCGACCGTCGGCGACATCAGCCATCGCGTCGCCACGGCCGCGGGCGCGAAGAAGGCGCAGCGCAGCATGGGGATCAAGTTCCGCGACGGTACGGTGCCCACGTTGGAGCAGTTCACCGAGGCGTCCAAGCGACTCGGCATCGCAGCCATCAAGCTGACCCCGGCCTAACTGCGATATCGCAAATACCGTTGGGCCAGTAGTGAAACCATGCCAGTGTGAGTAACGACGCATGGACGGGGCTGACGTATGCGTCGTGCGGCAACGCGTCACCCCCAAACTCGGGTGGCCGGTCGGCGGAGTTCGAACGGGTGACGGTCCTGTTCGCCGACGTCGTGCACTCGATGGACATCGCCGCCACGGTTGGCCCCGAGCGGCTGCGCGAGATCATGACTAAGCTCGTCGATCACGCAGGTGGCGCGAGTGCATGGTGGCGACGCCGACTACCGCGAACATCGCGACCGCTCCCGCGCAAAGCGTCATCCCTCGGTTTCGAGGGACACATCAGGTGGGCCGAAGCGCTTTGATCGAATCCGCCCATGAGAATCGGCGTCGCTCCTATGTGCAGCAGACGCGCGCGAGCAGAGCGGTCGGCCGGGCGTGTGAAACGCTGCAAGTCCAACCGGCGCGAACGCACGCATGGAGCGCCGGAGCTCGTACTCGGGCCGGTTCGACTGTGATACGGCTGCGAACGGTCGGTGTCCGGGTGGATAGAGTAAAGCAGCGCACTTAAGTTGTGTGTGCTGGCTCTGGCGTGGCCGGATCTGAGGGGGATCAGTGGAGGGGACTCCATTCGGCAGATACCGCTTGGTGGGGTTGCTTGGCCGTGGCGGCATGGGTGAGGTGTGGCAGGCGTTCGACACCGAGACCAGACGCACCGTAGCCGTCAAGCTCCTGCCCACATCAATGGCCACCGACCCAGTCTTCGCGGAACGGTTCCGCCGCGAAGCCGAGGCCGCGGCCGGACTCAATGACCCCCATGTGGTGCCGATACACCACTTCGGCGAGATCGACGGCCGCCTCTACGTCGACATGCGGCTAATTGCAGGCCGAGACCTCGACATCGTCCTCGCTGAAGGCTCACTGCAGCCAGAACGCGCGGTGTCGATCGTCGAACAGATCGCATCAGCTCTGCAGGCCGCTCACCGAATCGGCTTGATTCATCGAGATGTCAAGCCGTCCAACATCTTACTGACCGACGACGACTTCGCGTATCTCATCGATTTCGGTATCGCACGAGCGGCGCAGGACAAGCCGCTGACGGACACCGGCACGATGATCGGAACGTGGGCATACATGGCGCCGGAGCGGTTCACAACCGGGGCGTCCGACACCCGTGGTGATGTCTACGCACTGGCGTGTGTGCTTTACCAATGCCTCACAGGACTTCCCCCCTTCCCGGGGAACAGCCTCGAACAGCAGTTCACAAGCCACATGACGACCCCGCCCCCGCGGGCGTCCGAAGCCGGACAACACGTGCCAGTGGAGCTGGACGACGTGATCGCCAACGGCATGGCGAAGGACATCGCTCATCGTTACCAAACTCCCAAAGACCTTGCCCAAGCAGCGCGTGCAGCGTTGGACACACCGCCGCCCTTGACCGTACCCACGATGACGCCGAACCATCGGTCCGTTTCCCCGTGCGAACACATCCAGCCAGTCGCTGACTCCGACCTACATCACGTGCCCACCCGGCTCGCCGAACACCCCACAACACGTCCACCAGAGGAGCTAGCCCTGGCACAGCCGCCAGCGCGGACTTGGTGGCGCCGCCCGACGATTCTCATCACGACCGTGGTCCTGGTCGTGGCCGTCATTGGATTCGGCCTGGTTACCTTCTTCCAACGCGGACGCGGCAGCAGCTCGCCCTCATATGGCGCTCAAATTGCGTTGCCGCTCAACGGCTTATCGTTCCCCTCCGGGGTTGCAGTCGATGGAAGCGACAACCTCTACGTTGCCGACATGGACACCGGTCGGGTGGTGAAATACTTTCACGGATCCCATCTGGAAACCGACCTACCATTCGCCGACCTGAATCTTCCCCCAGCAGTTGCAGTCGACGACACCGGTGGTGTCTATGTGACCGACGGGGGCCACAACCGCGTGATTAAGGTGGTCGGACACACAGGACCTCAAATCGCGCTGCCATTTGATGGTCTGCTCAACCCGTACGGTGTGGCTGTGGACGCAAACGGCAGCGTGTACGTTGCCGACGCAGGAAACGATCGCGTGCTGATGCTTACGGCCGGAGGCGCCCAGGCCGTGCTTCCCTTTAGTGGGCTGAAGAATCCGGCCGGAGTAGCGGTTGATTCCAATGGCGGCGTATACGTCACGGACGAGGCCAACAATCGCGTACTGAAGCTGGCGGGAGCGGGTCCACAGACTGTTCTGCCGTTCGGTGACCTCGACCATCCCGAAGGTGTGGCGGTCGACTCAACGGGCAACGTCTACATCACCGAAACAGGCGCCTCACGAGAGGTTTTGAAGCTAGCCGCGGGATCTGGGGAGCGGTCGACGCTTCCATTCACCGAACTCGTCAATCCCCTTGGAGTCGCAGTAGATAGAGCGGGGAACGTCTACGTCGCTGACTCGAACGACGAACTCCGTGTTCGCCGCGTGCTCGAGCTCCCCGTCGCCTAGCACTCTTCATCGCGTTGCGCCGAAGTGTGGGCTACGGGTTGAGCTTCGTCGTGCCCGTCACTCCCCGAGTGGTGCTGACGATCTTCGCGATGCAGTTGTCCCTGTCGTAGCCCTGCCGGGTACACCACGCGAGCACGTCGTCCGGATTCGACGAGGGCAATCCCACCACGGTGATCCAGAAGTCCCGACCGCTGTACGTCGACCAGTCCCCCGACCACAACAGCCTTACGTTCGGGTACTGCTGCCGCATCTGCATGTGCTGGTCGAGGATCATCGCGTTGGTCCACACCTTGCCATCGGCGAACAGGCCGACCCGCTTGGAACTGAGCTGCGGTATCCACGTGTCGGTGATGACGTACGGGCGGTCGTCGTTGGCCAGCTGCTGCAACCGGACGAGGCTGTCAGCGTCGGAATTCGGCGCACCAGTGCCCGTGGACGTCGGGACGACGTGCTCGGTAGGAGTGGCCACCGTGGACGTCTGCGTGGACGCCACGGCCGCGTGCCGCTTCGAAGGCTGCAGCACCAAGTACAGAATTACGGCCGCGACGACGACGAGCGCGGCCAGGCCAACGATCACGGGCGCGCGGAGGCTCTGCGGTGGCGAAGGGGGTTCAGGCTGCGGATAGAGGAGGGCGGCCGGAGGGTGAGGAGGGTAGAAGGACGCGGGGTTCGAGACATACGGCCCGGGGTTCGAGACATAGGGCGCTGGGTTGGACTGGTATGCAGAAGGGGGCATCGGGCCCAGCTTCGTGGCCGGTTCACTGCTCGGCGGATTCAGCTGTGGTGCACGAGAATTCATCGCCCGCTCCAATGTCCGAGCGAAGGCCATGCAGCTGGCGAACCGGTCGTCGGGTTCCTTGGCCAGCGCGCGGGACAACACAGCGTCGAGTGGAGCGAGTTCCGGCCGCACGTCCGACACCGGAGGTGGCGGCGTGCTCAAGTGTCGGGCGATGACGACTGCGACGTTCGAGTCCGCGAACAGCGCGCTGCCCGTCAGCAATTGATAGGTGGTTGCCGCGAGGGCGTACTGGTCTGCCCTGCCGTCGATGGCGTGCCCCATCAGCTGCTCGGGGGCGGCATAGGCCATGGTGCCGACCACCATGTTGGTGGCCGTCAGTCCACCTTCGCCGCTATCGCTTAGATCACGGGCAACTCCGAAGTCGCCCAACAGGATCCGTCGTTCTCCGTGGACGTCGGTTACCAGGATGTTGGCGGGCTTCACGTCGCGGTGCAGCAGGGCGCGACCGTGCGCATAGTCGAGGGCCGAAGCCACCGCCTTGACGATGTCGACCACGTCTCTCGGCGGCAAGCCTTGCGGATGGCGTTCTTCCAGAAGATGACTCGCGTCGGTGCCATCGACGAAGTCCATCGAGATCCACAGCCGTCCCTCGAACGTGCCACGGTCGTGGATGCCGACGATGTGCGGATGCCACAGCTGAGCCACCATGTCGGCTTCGCGGTTGAACCGTTCCGTGAAGCCAGGATCTGCCGAGACGTCGGGTCGTAAGACCTTGAGCGCATCCATTCGTGGCAGCCTCGGGTGCTGGGCGAGGTAGACCTCGCCCATTCCCCCCATGCCGAGCAATCGCTCGATGGTGTAGCCAGCAATCTCCGTACCGTCGGCTAACGGCATGCGCGGAGTGTACCCACGAGGTCCCTGCCACGCTTGCGACTGGTCGTCTCGAGCGATGCTTGCCCGGCAACGGGCGGCGCAGCATAGGATTTCGGGCATGCCCGGGGGGTGCAAAGTTCATGAGTGATCCGTCGTATTGGCCGCCCGCCACGCCGACGCCGACGCCGACGCCGACGCCGCGAAGCCTTACTCGACAGCTGCTGGTCGTCGGCTTGGTCGTACTCGTCGCCGCGTACGCCCTTGCCGCGTTCTTCACCAGAGGAGTGTGGGCAGACCCACCGCCGAAGGAAGGCACTCGCGCGACGTTCACGGCATCGGAAACCGACGGCTCGGCGCCATCGCCCGACGCGCTGTCGAAGACGAAGCAGATCCTGCAGCGGAGGGTCGACGATCTCGGCGGCTCGCCGTCCGACGTCGTCGCGGACGGAGCCACGTTCACCGTCACGGTCCCTGCCCCCGACCACGACGTGCGCAGCCTCGCCGAGCATGGCGAGCAGCTGTACGTGCGGCCGGTGATCTACGCGATAAAGTCCCAGGAGCCGCCGGCAGGTGTTCCGAGTAATGCGCCGACTTCGACTGACGCACAGCGCATCACCGACGAAAAGGCACTGCGGCAAAGCACCGAGCACGGGATTCAGATGCTGGCGATCCAGTTTCAGGCCACCCGCTGCAACAAACCGGACGATCTGGCCGGCCACGACGACCCCAACCTGCCGTTGGTGACGTGTTCGCAGGATGGCACCGAGGTGTACCTGCTCGACAAGGCGATCATCAGCGGAGAGCAGGTCGACGATGCCACGTCGTACAAGGATGGCGCGAGCGGTCAATTCCTGATCGACCTGACATTCAACCAAGACGCGGCCAAGCGTTGGGCAGACTTCACCACCCACAACGTCGGCCGTCAGGCCGCTTTCACGGTCGACACGGGCGTGGTTAGCGCCCCGACGTGCCAAGAACCCATCACCAGCGGCCGTACCCAAGTCTCCGGCAACTTCACGAGGGACTCGGCGCGCGACTTGGCCTCCACACTGCAGCGTGGTGCCCTGCCGGTTGCGCTGACCACCAAGGCATCTGAATCAACGACGGTTCCGGGGAAGGCGCCCTTGATGGCACCGCGGATCGCCTTGCTCGTGTCGGGAATCGCCGTGGTGATAGCGGTGGTGTTGGGCGTCCTATATCTGGTTCGCGGCCGAGTGCAACCGATTCCGCAGCAGCCGGTCGTAACTGGCCACTAGCGCCGCAACTGGTCGAGACGGGGCGAGACGCCCGTCATTGCGGTCTTCGAGCCACTTGACGTGCTCCGATTCACCCATTGGCACGATCGTCCTGCTGACGGCGCTCATTGACCGGAAATTGCTGGCCGAAAGCGCCGCAACCGAAAGCGTCGCGATGCAGGCCAGGGTGCACCTACCAGCCGCCAGGAAATTGACGGGAGGTGCCATATACGCAGGTATAGGAGTTTTCTAAGAGTTTCCGAAGTATTGATTCGAGGTGCGGATTCCGCAGTACCGTCCCTTCATGACCGAGGTGGGCACGTCACGGCGCTACCGCCCAAATCCGACGGGAATCTGTCAGCCTGAACGCTGGGGACTCGCATACGCCCGCGCGACGCTGACGTTCGAAACGATCATCGTCACCGTGAATGGCGAGATCGATGCGCACAACGCGGCGCACCTTGCGCGTTACATCGAACGTCACGGCGCCCTAGTCCGTCGGCTGCTCATCGACCTGCGCGAGGTGACGTTCTTCGCGACCGCAGGCCTGGCTGCACTCCGCCGAGTCGAGAACGAGTTGGCGCTTCGCGAGGCGGACTGGCGGCTTCTGCCCAGCCCCGCCGTGCGCAAGCTGCTGCGTATCTGCGGCGCCGAGGACCTGCCGCAGATGGAGACGCTCGAGGCGGCGCGGCGACCCGCGGCGGCGACACCCTTGCTGGTCGTCGCACCTCTCGCCGCCACTTAGCCTGTGGCACAGAATAATTCGAAAGGTCGTCTTCCACGCCCTTGAAGCGAGTCGTCACGACGTGCACGACCCCCACGGGTTCGATGGGCACCGCGGTGTACATGTCGATCGGCGAATTCCGTTGAACTGCAGGCATTCCTACCCTGCGACGCCGTCGCGTGTGAAAACCTTGTCGTAACCCAACTCAGGAGTGCGACATGCCCACACGAAACGTAGTGATGGCCTTCGCGGCCTCCGCTGTCCTCTTGGCGAGCGCGGCGTGCGACGGTTCGACCAAGCCAGCAGCTTCGTCGGAGGCCGTCACGACACCGCCGACGGCGGCGGCGTCGTCCACCGCGCCCTCCTCCGCTACGAGCACCACGGCCACCGGGGACTCGTCGGCGTGCACCGAGCTCAGCGGAACCGTTGCGGACGACGTCTGCACCGTCCACACCGAGGGTCCGTCGTACACCATCGACATGAGCTTCCCGATCGACTATCCCGACCAATCCGCCGTCGCCGACCTCCTCGAGAACCAGCGCGATCCGTTCGTCGCTGCGGTCGAGGAAGAGCCCGCGGCGCCAGGGCAGAAGGCCCTCGACATCAAGACGACGACGTATCGATCGGGAACTTCCGACGCAGGCACTCAGAGCCTTGTCTTCGAGGAGTACGCCAATCTCGGTGGCGCACATCCGACGACGTCCTACTCGGCACTCAACTACGACGTCGGCAAGAAAACGGCGATCACCTACGACACGCTGTTCAAGGCGGACAGCGATCCGGTGGCGGTGCTCGACCCGATCGTCAGCAAGGCCCTGTCGACTCAACTGTCGGGCCTCCAGTTGGATCCGAACCCGATCGGCGCCGACATGTACAAGGACTTCGCCCTCACCGACGACGCCGTCATCTTCTTCATCAGCCAGGGCCAGTGGGCGATCTCAGCTGCTGGGGCACAGAAGGTTTCGGTGCCTCGCAGCGAGATCGCGTCGATCCTGACCTGACACACCCCCACCGCGCGCAGCGACGGTGACGAACGTCACCACGGCCGATCTGCTACCAGCTGACTCTCCCTAGCGGTTCGCCGCGGTCCTCATCGCTGCACCTAAAGACGATTTATCCAGTTGCCACACCACACACCTCGCGTCGACCCTGACAGGCAAGTCTCAGGAATACATAGGTTCCCTAATCTACTTTTCGAGATAGGGCACAACGCGGTGCTCCCCGATTCCTGAACTGAATATCTCTTGTTAGAGGACAACAATGTCAACTCCCGCCAACGCCGGCGAAGCCCGGCTCCAATACCGCTTCCAACAGTTGACCTCTGGCGACGCACAACTCATTGCCGCCCGGCCCGACCCATCGATCACCGCCGCCCTCAACGCTCCCGGTGTCGTACTCGCCGACGTCATCCGGGTTGCGATGACCGGCTACGCCGACCGCCCAGCCCTTGGCCAGCGCGCCATCGAGTTCGTCAAGAACGCCGACGGCCGCACCATCGCCGAGCTCGCGCCACGCTTCGAGACCCTGACCTACGCGCAGACCTGGGCCCGCGTGAAGGCACTGGCCGACGCCTTGGCAGGCAACCCCGTCGAACCCGGCGATCGCGTCGCAACGCTGGGCTTCACCAGCGCCGACTACGCCGTCGTCGACATGGCGCTCTCGCTCGTCGGCGCCGTCGCCGTCCCGCTACAGACCAGCGCGCCGTTGACCCAGCTGCATCCGATCCTCGTCGAGGCCGAGCCCGTCGCGATCCTTTCCAGCGTCGACCACCTCTCCGACGCCGTCGAGCTCTCGCTCACCGCGTACGCCCCGCAACGTCTCGTCGTGTTCGACTACCACCCCGAGGTCGACGACCACCGCGACGCGTTCGAGTCCGCGGTTAACCGATTGAACGACAAGGCGATTCCCGTCGAAGCGCTCGACGACGTCATCGCGCGCGCTGCCCGCCACACCGACGGACCGGACCTCTCCCGCGGTCACTCCGACGACCTTCGCCTACTCATCTACACCTCCGGTAGCACCGGCACCCCCAAGGGCGCGATGTACACCGATCGCCTGATGGCCAACTGCTGGCGCGGATGGTTCGGCCCCGAGTGGGACGTCGACGGCAAGCTGCCTGCGCTGACCCTGAACTTCATGCCGATCAGCCACGTCATGGGCCGCGTGATCCTGTACTCGACTCTCGGCGCTGGCGGCACCGCCTATTTCGCCGCCAAGAGCGACCTGTCGACCCTGCTCGACGACCTCGCGCTGGTGCGCCCCACCAAGCTGGATCTGGTCCCCCGCATCTGGGAGATGTTGTTCCAAGAGGTGCAGAGCGAGATCGACAAGAGAATGACCGACGGCGCCGATCGCGAGGCCATCGAGGCCGAGGTAATGGCCGATAAGCGGGCCAATCTGATTGGTGGACGCCAGTTCTCGGCGATGACGGGTTCAGCGCCGATCTCCCCCGAGCTGCGCGCGTGGGCCGAGGAACTTCTCGACATCCACCTCACCAATGGGTACGGCTCCACCGAGGACGGCGTCGTGCTCGTCGACGGCATGTTGCGGCGGCCTCCCATCCTCGACTACAAGCTGGTCGACGTCCCCGAGCTTGGCTACTTCGCCACCGACCGCCCCTATCCGCGCGGCGAGTTGTACGTCAAGTCAACGGATCTCATCCCCGGCTATTACAAGCGGCCAGAAGTCACCGCCGAACTCTTCGACGCCGAAGGCTGGTACCACACCGGCGACGTCATGGCCGAGCTCGGACCGGACCACCTCGAGTACGTCGACCGCCGCAACAACGTGCTCAAGCTGTCGCAGGGCGAGTTCGTCACCGTCTCCAAGCTCGAAGCGGCCTACGGTGGCCATCCGGCGATCCGACAGATCTTCGTGTACGGCAACAGCGCTCGCTCCTACGTGCTCGCCGTGATCGTGCCGACCGACCCGAACGCGGACAAGAAGCAGCTGGCCGACGCGCTGCAGAGCATCGCACGCGAGAGCGGTCTGCAGTCCTTCGAGATTCCGCGCGACTTCCTCATCGAGACAAGGCCGTTCACTCTGGAGAACGGATTGCTGACGGGCATCCGCAAGTTGGCCCGCCCGCAGCTCAAGGAGTACTACGGTCCCGAGCTCGAGCAGCTTTACGTCGACCTCGCCGACGGCCAAGCCGACGTGTTGCGCGAGCTGCGTGCCGACGGCGCCAATGGACCAGTGCTGGAAACGGTGAGCAAGGCAGCGGGTGCATTGCTCGGCGCCTCCTCGACCGAGGTCGCTCCCGACGCTCAGTTCACCGATCTCGGCGGAGACTCGTTGTCGGCGTTGACCTTTGCGAACCTGCTGCACGACATCTTCGACGTCGACGTGCCCGTCGGCGTGATCGTCAGCCCCGCCAGCGACCTGGCTGCCATCGCTGCCTACGTCGAGGCGCAGCGGGCGGGCGGCAGCAAGCGGCCCACCTATGACGCCGTCCACGGCCGCGACGCGGTCGAGGTGCACGCAAGCGATCTGACGCTCGACAAGTTCATCGACGAGGCCACCCTCGCCGCGGCGCCGTCGCTGCCAGGTCCAGCCAGCGAGGTTCGCACGGTGCTGCTGACGGGAGCCACCGGCTTTCTGGGCCGCTACCTGGCGTTGCAGTGGCTGGAGCGGATGGACCTGGTCGACGGCAAGGTGATCGCCCTGGTGCGCGCCAAGGACGACGCCGCGGCACGAGCAAGACTCGACGCGACGTTCGACAGCGGTGACCCCGCACTGCTCGCCCACTACTCCGAGCTGGCCGACAAGCACCTCGAAGTGCTCGCCGGCGACAAGGGCGAGGCGAATCTCGGTCTTTCAGAAGACAATTGGCAGAGATTGGCCGACACCGTCGACTTCATCGTCGATCCCGCCGCCCTGGTGAACCACGTGCTGCCCTACAGCCAGCTGTTCGGCCCCAACGCCGTTGGCACCGCGGAACTCATCCGCATTGCGCTGACCACGCGCATCAAGCCATACGTCTACGTGTCGACGATCGGCGTCGGCGACGGCATCGCTCCCGGCGCGTTCCTCGAAGAGCCGGACATTCGCCAGATGAGTGCCACCCGCAAGGTCAGCGACGGCTACGCCAACGGATACGGCAACAGCAAGTGGGCGGGCGAGGTCCTGCTGCGCGAGGCCAACGATCTCGCAGGGCTGCCGGTGTCGGTGTTCCGGTGCGACATGATCATGGCGGACACCACCTATGCCGGACAGTTGAACGTGCCGGACATGTTCACGCGGATGATGCTCTCGCTGGTGGCGACCGGTGTCGCGCCGAGCTCCTTCTATGAACTCGACGCTGGAGGTAGTCGCCAACGGGCGCACTTCGACGGGTTACCAGTCGAATTCATCGCCGACGCGATCTCGACATTGGGCGTCAACGTGCGCGAGGGCTTCGAGACCTACCACGTGATGAATCCTTACGACGACGGCATCAGCATGGACACCTTCGTTGACTGGCTGATCGAGGCGGGCTATCCGATCGCCCGCGTGCCGGAGTACGGGGCGTGGCTGGAACGTTTCGACACGACGCTAAGGGCGCTACCGGAGAGGCAACGCGCTGCGTCGCTGCTGCCGCTGATCCACAACTATCAGAAGCCCGAACACCCGATCAATGGGTCACTTGCGCCCGCGGATCACTTCAGGGCCGCGGTGCAGGAAGCGAAGATCGGGCCTGACCCGACTAACCCCGACATTCCGCACGTGTCACCCGAGGTGATCATCAAGTACGTCACAGACCTGGAATTGCTCGGCTTGCTCTGAGCAATGCCAGACCGCCCGCCTCCGAGTGATGCTCTCCCCATCGCTCGGAGGCGGGTTTGGCATTGGCCACCCGCGCCGTTTGGGGTTCGACAGCGCGATCGTGCCCGACGTTCTTGCGCGCTGTTGGTGTGAACGAGCTAATAACGGGTAGTCCGCTAGCAGCCCGCCGTCACACCAATGGAGGAGCCATGGCGAGAGAAGTTTCCCCGACGGGAATGTCCGTCGACGACATGAATCGTGCGGTCGAGTTCTTTTCCCAGGCCTTCGGACTGTCGCTGTACGTCGAGGACAACGTGGTCGATCTGGACGAATGGCGTCGCAAGCGGGCTGCACGCTCGGGTGATCAGGCTCGGACTGGCTAGCACGCCACGGCGCCATAGTTAGAACCAGCCGAGGCGGGGTACACACACCGATGCCCCAACCGACGCGAGGACTTCACATGACAATGCGCCACATGGTTCGGCTGATCTGCGCAGCAGGGGTCGCCGCAGGGTCGATCATCGGCTCGACCGCGGTTCCACGGGCCGCCGCCGCAGCATGCCCCGATGTCGACATCGTGTTCGCGAGGGGCACGGGCGAGGCACCAGGAGTCGGTGGAGTCGGCCAAGCATTCGTCGATTCGCTACGCGACCAACTCGGCGGGAAATCCGTCGACGTCTACCCGGTCAACTATCCGGCCAGCGGCGACTTCACCAACCGCGAGGCGTTCGCAGGAACCGTGATCGACGGAGTCCGCGACGCTGGCAACCACGTTCAGGAAACGGCAACGAACTGCCCCAACACCAGCATCGTGCTCGGCGGCTACTCGCAGGGCGCCGTCGTCGCCGGCTACGTCACCGCTGCACAACCTCCTGCAGGCGTTCCCACGGCGCTCCTACCCAAGCCGTTGCCGCCCAGCGTGGCAGCCCACTTCGCAGCGGTTGCTCTCTTCGGCAAGCCATCGGAGGCGTTCATACAGCAGTACGACGCGCCCGAGCTGACGATCGGCCCGCTGTACGTCCCCAAGACGATCGACCTGTGCGCGCAGGGCGACACCATCTGCGACGGCTCGCCCGGCGGCGGTCCGACACTGGCCCACACCTCATACGGCTTCAACGGAATGACTGCGCAAGCAGCGACCTACGCTGCGCAGCGCATCGCACCCGCTGCGGCTCACGCTGCCTGAGACGCGACCAAGGCTGCCGGGTCCAGCCACCGGGACCGTGCAGAATTAGATGGGAGCATCCAGACGATGTCGAATTCAGCGCCAGCACTCGCATTGCGAATGGCCGAACTAGCTCGAACCACCGCGATGTCGCGTACCCCCACCGACATCCTCGACGGGGTCACGGCCGCCGCTGTCGAACTCATCCCCGGCGTCGACACGGCAGGCATCCTCCTCATCAAGGGGAATGGATTCGACTCGATCGCGGGGACGACCAAACTTCCGCACCAACTGGACGAACTTCAGATGAAGTACCACGAAGGCCCCTGCGTTCAAGCAGCGCTCGCCGAATCAGTAGTGCGCACAGACGATTTCCGATACGAAACGCGATGGCCGCAATACGCCCCGGCAGCCGTCGAGCATGGCGTGCTGAGCGGCCTGTCGTTCAAGTTGTACACAGCCGATCGAACGGCTGGCGCGCTCAATCTCTTCGGTCATGCGCCAAGGAGATGGGACGCCGAGGCCGAGACCATCGGTGCGATCCTCGCTGCACACGCCGCTGCGGCGATCCTGGCCAATCAGGAGAGCACCCAGCTCAATGCCGCCATCCTGTCGCGCGACCGAATCGGCCAAGCCAAGGGCATCATCATGGAGCGGTACGGCGTCGACGAGCTGCGCGCCTTCGCAATGCTGAAACAGCTTTCGCAAGAAACCAATACGAAGCTGACCAACATTGCGGAGCGCGTCATTGATTCTCGCGAGACTTGATCTCGGCTACGCGGCTATCCGGTTTCGTCCATGTGGCTCGACTCGCGGGGCGCCCGATCGAGCAACGCTGCGAACTCGCGGTGCCGGTCGTAGACGTCGGCCCACGCCTTCAGCCGCTCGACCGTCTGCGCGGACAACGGCGTGCACTCGCGCGCGACCGCGGTGAGCACGCAACGGAACACCGGCGGGTAGTCGCCGACCCCGAGGTGAATGAACGCGACGTGACGTTCCGTCTCGTTGAGGATCTCACGGGTCTGCTCGACCAGTTCCCACGCGAGGTTGCCTTCGTTCGGCGGGTCCTCGTCTGTCATGCGTCTGCCTTCACGGATCGTCACGTCGGATTGGGCGCTACGTCGCGCAAAAGCTCTACCAAAAAGCGTACCGGAGGCCGCTGCGCCTGCACTTCGACAGTCAAGCGCCGGCCGAGCACCATCCCGAGTGCCCAGCTCTCAGCGAATCGTCCGTTTGCCCGGCTGACATGACACGAGGTTTCGCGGTGAGGCGGGCAAATGGCCCCATCGCCCGGCCCGGCTCTTCCCTGGTCGGCGCGAAGCGGCGATGCGCGGCTCAGTTCGATTCGGCGTGCGGATACTCCGCCGACCGATTCTGAAACGCCAGAATGTCGGCGTTGAGGACGTGACCGTCCTGAATCTCGATGGCGCGCTTCAGGGTTGATTCGCTCTCCCACGCGGTCGGACCGTCGAGCACCGCGCCGAGATACGGCAGCAGCGCCTCACTGATCTCCCACGTGGCGGCATTCCAGAGGTACGACGGGCTGTGATCGACGGCGTAGTACGTGATGTTGTCACCGACGGTGAACGTCGGCTCGGAGAACGACGTCGGGCGCGCCCAGCTGAAGCCCATTCCCTCGTCGCACGATACGTCGACGATCAGGCTGCCAGGACGGAACGCGGCGAGGCCGTCGTCGTCGAGAAAGATCAACGGCGCGTTCGGGTCCTGAAGAACGCAGTTGACGACGACGTCGTGCTCGGCGAGGAAGTCGGCCAACGGCACCCGGCCGTCCTCGGTGAGCACGAAACTACCGTCGTCATCGCTTTCGAATTGCCGGATCTCCGCGGAGTGAATCGGCGAGGCCACCTCCGTCACCGCACGGTTGGTCAGGATGTCTATCTCGTTGACGCCCAACGCATTCAGTGCCGTTACCGCACCGCGGCCCGTCGCACCGAAGCCGAGCACCACGGCCCGGAGCCGTCGGCCGTACATGCCCGTCGAGCCGATCAGCTGCAGTGCGTGCTGCACCGAGCAGAAGCCGGCCATCTCGTTGTTCTTGTGGAAGACGTGCAACTTGAACGAGCCGTCGCTCCTCCACAGGTTCATCGCCTCGAACGCGATCAGCGTCTGCCGCCGGTCGATCGCCTGCTGCGTGAGCTCGCGGTCCTGCACGCAGTGCGGCCAGCCCCACAGCACCTGACCCTCACGGAGTTCGGCGAGATCGCGCGAGTCCGGCTTCAGAAGCAGGATGACGTCGCACTCCTCGATCAGGTCCTTCCGCGAGCGGACGCCGCCGACCGAGCCGGCAAGGTCATCGTCCGAGATGCCGAAGTCGTCGGCGTAGCCGGTTTCGAGGAACACCCGTTGCGCGACGTCGGCGTCGATCCGGTCGAGGTGCAGCGGGTGGATCGGCAATCGCTGCTCGTTCTCCTTGCGGGTGCGCGCGAGCACGCCGAGCTTCAGTGGACTCATGTGACCAAGCGTCTCATTGACGGGCGGCGAGCAGGAAGTCCGCGAAGCGCTCGCCAATCATCATGAGTAGGCGCGACCAGTTCACAGGAGACCCGTAGCTACCGATCCCAGGTTCGGCGGCTAGCCTGGTGCCACTTTGGAAGGGAGCATAGGTGCTCGGTCCTCTTGTCCACCTGCTGTTGACAGACCCGATTGCGGTGCTGGTCGCCGCAGCCGTGATGATCGCGATCGTGACCGCGCTATCGGTCTGGGCGGCGAAGGTGAACGGTGCAGCGAAGGCTCGCAAGGAACAAGCGCCTGAGTACCACGAGTACTGAGCCCGTCAGCGCTGCGGAGGGCGCGGCGGCCTCGGTGGGGGCGGACCAGGCGACCGCAGCGGCCTAGTCGGCGGCTCGGTGGGTTGCGGCGCCCGCAAGCGCGTCGTCCGGTCGAGGTCGGGAGCGACGGGTCGCGGTGGCGCGGCTGGACGCGACGGCACCGGGGTCGTCGGAGGTGCCGGATCTGGGGTGGCCACGAAATCCGGCGATGGCACGTAGTCCGGGACCGAGCTGGAAACGCTCAACGCGCGGGCAGCCCGGCGCGGCGGCCGCAATCGCATGGCATGCGTTTCATCCTCCGTCCAATCCCGTTGCACGAGAACGTTTTGTGAGATCCGCTCGAGCACGTCGCCAACCGCGCCACGATCGGGCCGGTCGGGCAGACCCGACGATTGGGCGAGCCGCTGGGTCAGCCAGTCCATCGTCTGCGTGCGGACGAAGTCGACCTGATGCGCGCCAGCGGACGTCAGCCAGAACACGTCGCCGTTGCGCTGTGCGTAGCCGGTGGCGACGAGCCTGTCGAACGCAGGCGCGAGGATCTCGGCGGGCACCCGGACGTGGTTGGCGATGTCGCCCAACCGGGCCTGCCCGGCGGCCTGTCGGAAGCGGTAGACCTGCAGGGCGGCCCACAGTCGCGCGACGTCGAGCTTGCAGCCTGGCAGCGCAGCGATGACGCGCAGCTGCATGCCGGAGCCATGTCGGATGAGCCGGCCAACGGCGTTCTCCAGCAATTGATCTGGCGAGTTGGTGGTCGGCATCGCGAAGCCCTCGCCTAGGTCGGCAGCAGTGCTGACGTCGTTGTTGCGCAACGGAACCTGCTTGAGCATCAAAGCCAACACGAAGCCGACCACTGCGACGGGCGCGGCGTAGAGGAACACGTTGTCGAGGGCGTCGGCGTAGGCGGCCGCGATCGGTGCGGCCAGCTCGGGCGAGAGAGCATGCAGCGCTTCGGGAGACTGCACTGCCTCGGGTGGCGCGCCACTCGTCGCGAGGGCCCCCGCAAGCCTGGTGTGCAGGAAGTTGTTGAACAGCGAGCCGAATATGGCTGCGCCGAAGGAACTTCCGATGGTGCGGAAGAACGTCACGCCGGAGGTCGCGACGCCGAGGTCGGCGAAGTCGACGGTGTTCTGCACGATGAGCACCAACACCTGCATGCACATGCCGATGCCTGCGCCCAAAACCACCAGGTACACCGACTGCATGAAGGTCGACGTGTCAGGGCGCATCTGCGACAGCAACACGAAACCGATTGCCATGACGGCAGTTCCGGCAACTGGGAAGATCTTGTACTTGCCCGTGCGGCCGACGATGACGCCGCTGCTCATCGACATGGTGAGGAGGCCGACGACCATCGGGAGGGTGTGCAGACCCGACGTCGTCGCGGACACGCCGTCGACGAACTGCATGAACGTAGGCAGGAAGGTCAACGCGCCGAGCATGGCGAAGCCGACGACGAACGACAGCGCACAGCAGACGGCGAACACCGGCTGACGGAACAGCCGCATCGGCAGGATCGGCTCCTTCGCGCGCAGCTCGACCGCCACGAAGGCACCGAGTGCGACGAGCGATCCGACGAAGAGCCCGATGATCATCGCCGAGCCCCACGGGTACTCGCTGCCGCCCCAGCTGGTCGCCAGCGTGAGCCCGGTAGCGCCCAAGCCGACGAGCACGATGCCCGCGTAGTCGATGACGGGCTTCGACATCTTGCCGAGGTTCGGGATCGCGACGATGGCCACGACGAGCACGACGACCGCCACGGGCACGTTGATCCAGAACGCCCACCGCCAGCTCAGGTTGTCGGTGAAGAAGCCGCCGAGCAGCGGGCCGATCACGGTCGTGACGCCGAAGACCGCACCGAGTGCGCCCTGATAGCGGCCGCGGTCGCGCAGCGGGATGACCTCGCCGATGATCGCCGTCGCGGTGACCATGATCGCGCCGCCGCCGATGCCCTGGAGCGCACGGGCCGCAACGAGCATGGGCAACGAGCCCGCGAAGCCGCAGAGCACCGAGCCAACCATGAAGAAGAGCACCGCCGCGATGAAGACGGTCTTGCGGCCGATCAGGTCGCCGAGCTTGCCAACGATCGCCGTCACGACCGTCGACGCCAGCAGGTAGCTCGTCACCACCCATGCCTGATGGCCCGCGCCACCAAGGTCGGCCACCACCGTCGGCAATGCCGTCGCGACGATGGTCTGGTCCAGTGCGGCCAGCAGCATGCCCAGGAGCACTGCGGTGAAGATGAGGTTGCGCTTGGGCGCCGCTACCTCTTCCTCGCTGGGTGGAGGTGGCGGCGGCTGTTCAAGAGTCGTTGCCGTCATGCAAGTGTCTTCGTTCGGAATTGATTATTAGTTACGCTATACAACTAATGGCCTGAGGATTTGCATTCCCACCCAGCCGCTCACCGCCGGTGAGCGGCCGCAAATCGCGAGCGCTCGACTAGTCTGCGCCGCCGTATTCCACTGCCGGGTCGGATTCGCTGCCACGGCTGCTCGAGATCGTCAGCCTGTCGGGTCGCACCTGGTAGAGCGAGCCGTCGGCCTTGTTCACGGCGTCGAAACCACCGTCGACCGGAACGGCGTTGGCGAGCTGAAGCTGCGCGCCGTCGCTCAACCGCTCGCCGCGGTAGTAGTAGCTACCGGGCGACGTCTCGCACACGATGGCCAGCGAGTTGGCGGTCCTGATCGCCGCAGCGGGCGTACTGCCCGCGTCGCAACGCGCTGAATGGCCGACGAAGCCCTGCGAATCGGTGTCCGATAGCCCGGCGATGGGCACGCCGCTGGCCGACGGGGACGTCGTCGTCGACGGTGCCGTCGTCGTGGCCGTGGTGGAGGTCGACGTGCTGGTGGGCGACGCCGTCGACGTCACGGTCGTGGTCGACGGTGGCGGCGCGGCGAGCTGAGTGCGCGGCTGCGAGCCGGTTCCACCGCTGAGCACGACGACCGTGGCCAGCAGCGCCGCCAACGCGAACGTCGCGAGCGCGCCTGCCAGCAATGCGACCTGCGCACGGCTGAGCCGCTTCTTGACCGGTACGGGCTGCGGCACGTAGCCGGTACCCGTCAGCCTCGGATCCATGGTCGCGAACTGTCGCGTGCTCTGCGGCGGCATCGGGGCGATGGCAGCGGCGACGGGCGCCGAGCGGGCATCCAAGGCAGCGGCAGCAGCCTTCGCGAGCTCGCCTGCCGAGGCGTAGCGATCGGCTGGATCCTTGGCCATGCCCTTGGCGATGACGCCGTCGAACGCGGGATTGATCCCCCGGCGCATCAGGCTCGGGCGGGGTTGCGGCGCCAGGATGTGAGCCCGCATGACCTCTTGCACGTCGTTCGACGGATAGGGGGCCGAACCCGTGAGGCATTCGTAGAGCAGGCATGCCAGCGAGTAGACGTCGGCGGGCGGTCCGCCGGGCTTGCCGCGCAGCCGCTCGGTGGCCATGTAGGTGGCGGAGCCGACGACCAGCCCGGTCTTCGTCACCGATGCCTCGCCGCCGCCGTAGGCGATGCCGAAGTCGATCAGGAAGGCGAAGTCGTCCGGCGTCAGCAGGACGTTCGCGGGCTTGATGTCGCGGTGCACCAGCCCATTCGCGTGCGCGGCGTCAAGCGCCGAGGCGACCTGGCCGACGATCGACACTGCGCGGGCGGGCGGCATCGGGCCGTTGTCGCGCAGTTCGTCCTTGACGTTGACGCCTTCCACCAGGCGCATGTCGATGTAGAGCACGCCGTCGATCTCGCCGAAGTCGTGTACGGGGATGACGTGCGGCTCCTGCAGTCGCGCAGCAATGCGGGACTCTCGCCGGAACCGATCCTGATACGTCCGGTCGATGGCGACGTCGGTGCGCAGCAGCTTGAGTGCCACGGTCCGATCGCGGACGGTGTCGTAGGCGCGATAGACCTCGCCCATTCCGCCCATTCCGATGAGGTCCTGCAGTTCATAGGACCCGAACTGCGTGCCCAGCCGAGAGCCGGCACTCGGGGAGCCCATATGCGTTTCTCCACCCTTTCGCCATGCGATTCGTGGCGACGACGCAGGTCAACCCGTCAGCGTTGACGAAGTTCCCGCATGCTGTCTGGCTTCAACCTGCGCGTCTGGAGCAGGCGACCTGCAACGATCCGAAATCGAAGCAGCACAAGCCAATTGCTTTGCCTAGGGTACACCGCCGACCTGATCGCGTCAGTTCGACGGTGCCCGCGCGTGTTGTCTCGCGGCGGTGGGCAAACACATTGTCGTCGGCTAGGAGAGCTCGCTAGCCGGGGCTGTGCTGACCACCCGTGTGAGGCACTGGAGGCTGTCCCGGGTCGGGCTCGACCGACGCACTCGGCGGTGGTCCGGGGGCCACGACCGGCGACGGCAGAGGCTGCTCGGTGGTCGTCGGCGATGGGGCGGGCGACGGCGGCACTTCCTGTTGCGGCGCCACCGCGACGGCAGGCGAGGAAGGAGGTGGCAACGTGCTCTCGTCGGCAGGCGGGGCGACGGCAGTCGTCGTGGCGGAGGCAGTTGCGGGGAGGTTGGCGGATGGCACGCGCTCGGTGGGACCCGCTGCGGGAGGCACGGCCACCGCTACCGGCTGGTTGACCTGAGCCTCCGGGCAGGTGGGGCTACCCGACCTGCAGGCGGCGTACATGGCGTTGAGGCACTGCACGTCGCCTGGCTTGCAACCGGTCGCCTTGACGAAGCAGGTCGAGTCACCAGGGGTGCACGCTGCGGCTTGTGGAAACGCCGCGCTGAGGTCGCCGGAGTTCATCCACGGGGGCAGCCAGTCGTTGAGGTCAAGCCCGCCGGGCGGCAGCGCGAGCGGCGGGGGCGGGACGTCGGACGTGGACGGGGCAACGGTCGGCCAACCTCGAGCGACCGCTTGCTTCGGACCGTTGGACGCAACCATCGGCGGCACCGCCCCTGCCGGCTGGTCGGTGATCGAGACGACCTTCGGCAGGTAGTCGTCGTCGCTCGGACTCTGCGCAGCACTCTGACCAGGCATGATCGGGAGAAACTTGCCCGGGACCGACTCGGCGACGCGGACGGCCTGCTGGGTCGCCGTCGGCTTGATCGCGATTGCGACACCGGTTGCCGCGATCGCCAGGACCACGATGATCACCGCGACGACGACGCTGCCGAGCAGAAGCACTCGCGGATGCCTCACCTGCTCCGTGTCATCGGCTTCGGCGGGAGTGACCACGGCAGCAGGCACGTAAGGAGCGGGCGGCGGTGGTGGTGGAGCCATGACGGCCGCGGGTGCCGGAGTCACGGGCATCGAGACCGTCGCCACCTCGGCGGGCGGGGGCGGCGGAGGAGGCGGCGCAGCTGCCTTCAAGATCTCCTCGACAGGGACGCCCTTCTCGATCGCCTCGGCCTGAGCCTCCGCGAGCGCGCGGGCCTGCTCGGCTGCGTACGCCTCCCGCGCAGCTTCGGCTTCCGCCGCGGCGCGTGCTTGCGCCTCTTCGGCGGCCGTCGCCTCGGCGTCCGCGGCGACCCGCGCGTCTGCTGCCCGAGCCTCTGCCTCACTGGCCGCCCGAGCCCGTGTCTGTGCGGCCGCCTGAGCGTCTGCCGCTGCCTGCGCCTCGGCGTCCGCCGCGGCCAGTGCCGCCGCAGCCCGGGCCTGCGTGTCCTCGGCAGCCTGGGCCTGCGCTTGCGCGGCGGCGCGCGCATCTGCCAGTGCCGCGGCCTCCGCATCCGCGGCAGCCTGTGCTTCCGCTTCCGCGGCCAACTTCGCTGTCTCGGCTGCCCGTACCGCCGCATCGGCAGCGGCCCGCGCCTCCGCCGCAGCAGCCGCCTCGGCTTCCGCCGCAGCCAGAATCTTCTCTGCCTTGCGAGCCTCGATGTCTGCGGCAGCCTGTGCGTCGGCCGCCGCCTGGGCCTTCATCTCTGCGGCAACCCGGGCGTCGGCCGCGTCGCGCGCGAGCAAGTCGGCAGCGGCGCGAGCCTCCGTCGCCGACGCCTGCGTCTGCTCCGCTGCGCGAGCCTGGTTCTCGGCGGCGCTCCGAGCCTCCGCAGCAGCGGCAGACCGCGCCTCAGCGTCGGCCGCCGCACGCGTCTCGGAAAGCGCCCACGCCTCGGCCGCTCGAGCCTGAGCATCCGCGGCAGACCACGCCTCGGTGGCCGCAGCATGCGCGTGCATCGCGGCGCGAGCCTCGGCCGCCCTGGTGTGCGCTTCGGCGGCCGCTTGCACCTCCGCAGCGACCGCTGCCCGAATGTCGGCTTCTGCTGCGGCCCGCGCCTCGGCTGCGCGCGCCTCGGCCTCCGCCGCTGCCCGAACCTCGGCGGCCCGTGCTTCGGCTTCCTCGGCTGCCCGGACCTCGGCCTCGGCGAGCGCGCGGGCCTCAGCCGCACGAGCCTCTGCTTCCACCGCCGCACGGGCGGCAGCGCGTGCCCGAGCTGCCCGCTCCTGCACTTCTGCTGCGGCGCGCGCCTCGGCGTCGGCGGCCTCCCTGGCCTCTGCCTCGGCAGCCGACCGGGCCTCTGCCTCGGCAGCTGCCCTTGCCTCCTCGGCGGCACGAGCCTCGGCCTCCTCGGCCGCGCGAGCCTCCTCGATCGCCCGCGCTTCGGCGTCGGCTGCCGCCTTGGCTTCGACCGGATTGGCCGCATGGTCGAAGTCGTCGCGGCGATGGCTACCCGTGCTGACGCCATTTCCGTTGTGGCCGTTGGTCGAATGCCGCACTCCGTCGACCGTATGCGCGGCGAGGTGGGTAATCGGAATCGGACCGGTCGTGGGCGCCAGCGACAGCTCGGGCTGGTCAGCGTGAGGTGACGGCGCAATCGGCATCGGCCCGGTGCCGCTGCCGTCGTCGGGGTAGTCGAACGCCACAACCGATCCGTTGTGGTGCTGGCCGTTCGTATGCGCGACGACGCCGTTGGTCAACGAGGCGTCCTCCGCGTGCGCCCGTTGCGAGACCTGTGGCGGGACTGCCATCGCAGCGGCGGTCGACGCCGCACCGAGCGCCACGGCGTAGGCCGTCAAATCGATGTCGCGAAAAGGCACGGGCGGCGTCAGCTTGTCGGTCACCGTCGCGAGTTGATCCGATGCGCCCACGAGGTAGACGGCCTCGGCCCCGGTCGACTCCTCGGTGAGCCGGTCGAGCAACGTCGCCAGAGCGGGGCCTGGGCCCTCGCCACGTACGGGCTCTGCTGCGACCAGATGCGTCGACGAGCCGTCTGAGCCAACGACCGAGAGCGTCGCCGTGTAGCCATCGACGAAGAGCAATGCCGCCAGCCTCTGCCCAGCAGCGATGCCCGCGGTTCGCACGAACTCCCTCGCCGCGTCCGAAGGCATCACCAGCGTGACGTTCGCGACGCCCGCTTCGATGAGTTCGTCGCGCACGTCGTTGGCGAGCACGAGATCCGATGCCGAGACTCTGGTGGCGACGAGACGATGGCCGTCCTCGGCGAGTCCCCTGTCCGTGTTGACGATGGTGTCGACGACGGCCTCGGCAGGCTCGGTGGACAGGTCGACGTCGTACCGATCGATGACCGAGCCGCTGTCCGCGTCGACGAGGGCCAGACGGCCGTAATCGCCCATGACGGAGACCCCGAGAACTAACTCCACCAGGGCTCCCCTGCCTCTCCTACAGCTAACAACGCGTGCTCATCATGACACCCCCCGCGTCACCTGGGAATCCTAGGGTTTGGACGGTATACGCGCACGTCGGCTTAGTACATTGCGAGGCAGGAGACGGTATGCCTAATTGACGCGTCCGCAAACACCCTTGGGAATTGCGCGTGAGCAGCGACTGAAACGAACGCGTGGTGTTAACTGGGCTCGGCAAGGAGGCCTCCGGTGACTGAAGAAAACCAAGATCACGTGGGCATGACGGACGTCGAGCAACGTTTCGAGCAGGCAATCGACGGAGCTCCCGCGCACCCGCGACCCGTCCGCTGGAACGCCGTCCGCGACGTCGTCGCAGCCCTGCTCCTGCTGCTCGCGCTGGCCGTGCCGTGGAACGTCTCCTTCGGCCTCGGGATGCCCAACCGCATGTGGTGGCTCTTCGCAGTCGTGGTCGGCGCAACCCTGCTCGCGTTGGTGGCGCTGGCCGCGAGCCATGGCGGACCGTTGGCGGCGTCGGAGTCCATCGACAAGGCACGGCTGGGCCTCACGGCCTTCTACCTCTTGGTGGTGCTCGGCTTCGTTGGGTTCGCGATCTTCGACTTCGCCTACCTCAGCGGCGGCGGGGCCACCGCTCCCGGCATCGGCCCAGGCGTGATGGTTGGCGCGGCCGGTGCGTTCCTCGCAGCGCAGCCGGTCCTGCGCGGCGACGACGGCGAGGGCCGACGCTTCGTTGGCTGGTTCGTCTTCGCGAGCAGGATCGCGAGCTGGGCGAAGTTCCTCGTCGTGGTGTCGGTCGTCGTGAACCTGTTCGTCCGGATGCGCGACGTCCTACCCAACGTGTTCGACGCGGGCGTCGCAGGAGCGAGTATCGCCGCGATCCTGACCGCGGTGGCCTACGCGATCGTGGCAGCGACGGCAGTCTGGATCGGGTTGCGTTGGTTGCAGCAGGAGGAGTTGGCCGCAGGCATCGCGACCGTTGCGCTGGGCGCCGCCACGCTGGTTGGAACCCTCTTGGTGTGGTTCCTCGGCGTGGGTCGCGACGTCGACGCGTTCCACGGAATCGCGCAGGCGACGTCGACTGCGGGGGTCGGCTACGAGGGCTATCTGCCGTGGGCCGCGGCAGCTGCCATCTTCGCTCCGATGGTGTTGCGACGGGCGTTCACGAAGCCGATCGACCCGACGGTTTGGCAGCACGCGATGCGAAAGTGCTTGCTGCTCATCGTCGTTTGGTGCGGCGGTTCGGCCGTGCTGCGGATCGTCGACGTCATCGCGCAGCTTGCAAGCGGCGTGCCATTCTCGCCGTCGGACAGCGTCGTGCTCTTCCTGTTCGACGCCGCCACGGCGGGCTTCGCCTACTGGTTCCGGTCCAACGTCGGGACCGCCTCGCAACACCCCGCGGTCCTATCGCGGCTGTCTGGTGTGCTGTTCGTTCTATTGGCGTGCCGGTTGATCGTCGGGATCGGGCTGTCCCGTTCGATCATGTATGCCGCGCCGCCCGACGGGTTCGACGACTCCGTGTACGGAAATGCGCTGGAACACCAACTGACGAGCACGTTCGACGTCGTGCTGTGCGTGCTTTCGTTGGCGGTGGTGGCCATCGCGGTGTTCGTGCTGAGAGGCGTGCAGCGTCGCTCGGACGAGCCAGGGGCAGGAGCCACCCCTGCGCCGGCCCCGCAGGCCCCCGAGGAGTGGGACCCGACTGCGCCGCTGGCGGATGATTCCAGTGTCGGACCCGAAGAGGAAGTCGAGCCCAAAGAGCAAGTCGAACCCAAAGAGCAAGTCGAATCCAAAGACGAGGTCGAAGCCGACGAGGGTCGCCATCGCCACCGGCGTCAGCCGACTCCAGAAGAGGACTCCGAACTAAACCAGAGCTCGTCGCTCGCTTAGGAGTCGTTGCGCCACGGCGAGATACGACTTCGCGACCGTCGACCACGCCAGCGTCGGAGCGAGCCGACGGCCCTCGGCCGACATGGCCCCGGCAACGCGAGGATCAGCCAGGATCTGTCGCAGCGCCGACACCATGGCGTCGGGATCGTCGTGGTCGACGATCGTTCCAGCCCCCGAGCCCAACAGTTCGATGGCGTGCGGGAAGGCCGTTGCGACGACGGGCCTGCCACTCGCGAGCGCCTGGACCAGGACTCCCGACGTGACCTGTTCGGTCGTGTCGTAGGGCAGCACGACGACGGCACTGGATTGGATGAGCGCGGCGAGCCCGTTCGCGCTGCGATAGACGGAGTCGAACCGCACGCAACCGGTGAGGTCGGCTTTCCGCACCTGCTCGGCACGCGCCTCGAGATACGCCTCGCCCTCCGTGGCGTGCACATTGGGGTGCGTCGTTCCTGCGATCAGATACTGCGGCTGGCCGCGGAGTTCGCGCAGCGAGGGCATTGCGTCGATGACGCGCTCGACGCCCTTGCCAGGCCCTAGCAGTCCCCACGTCAACAGGGTCGGCCTGTGTGCGCGCTTCACCGAGACGCCCTGCGGAAGCCGCGCGCCGTGGGTGATGATGCTGACCTTGCGGCGCTCGACGGTGAATCCCGCGAGGAGTTGCCTGCTGGCCACGTCGGACATCACGACGACGCGATCGGCGAGCGCGAAGAGCGCCTCGAGTGAGGAGCGGCGACTCGGGCTCGGATTGGCTGGCACGTCATGAAGGACGGCAATCGACGGAACCCGAAGCGCGCCAAGTACTTCGACGATCGCGTTGACATCGGTAGCCGCGTC
>Ga0207641_10001180_pt1 | contig 26217 bp, 19 predicted proteins | sample KBSSwiS62_FD_184306 | JGI IMG/M metagenome (GOLD analysis project Ga0207641, IMG submission 184306) | Switchgrass rhizosphere microbial communities from Kellogg Biological Station, Michigan, USA - KBS Switchgrass S6-2 (SPAdes) (version 2) | ecosystem: Host-associated > Plants > Roots >... | reverse complement strand
GCACACATTTTTCTGTCAATCCGTGTGAGCCGGTGCTGGACCGCTGCGGTCCAGCCTGGTCGCCCTCCGTCCACCGTCTCCAACGACTGAAGCGCAAACCGCCGGGCCGCTGGTAGATCGCGCACGCGGTGCTCGTGATGGATGGCGAGCGTCTCGGTCGCTTCGCGGACGATCGCCGGGGGACAGCCGCGAATCTCGAGCAGCGCCCGCCAGCACGATGCCGCCTCGTCATGCCGGCAGGTCCGCCGCCTGGCGACCGCGAGCAGCCGGAGCGCATCGATCCGCAGCGGGTCGAAGGCGCCGCGGGGCGAGCGGCAGCGGTCCAGCGCATGGCTGAAGGCGTCGCACGCGCGATCGTCGTGGCCGGCGCGCGCGTAGACGCGGCCGAGCGCGATCGCTTCGCGCGCATCGCGCGCGGCTTCAGGCCCGGAGCGCGCCAGGTGGAACAGCCGCGCCGTCAGCGCTGCCAGCGACAGGAGATCGCGGCGATTGTGCTCGAGAACGGCGGCCAGCGGATCGGCGTCGCCCGTCCGCACGAAATGGAAATAGCGGCCGGGCACCTGGAAGCCCGGGACGTCTCCGGTGCGGCGGATACCCAGGATCTCGCGCTCCAGTGCGATGAGCGAACAAGTGTGCTCGCGTAGCGCGGGGCTTTCGGCAGCGCGATCACCGCGCTGGGGCCGCGCGACAGGTTTCCAGAACTGCCGTGCCGGATGCAGCACGTCCACATGCGGCAGACAGCGGACCGACCATTCGAGCCGATGGAAGAGATAGCGCGTCTCGAGAAGCGACGCGTCGAACGACTTGCCGTTGAACGTCACCAGCGCGCCGGCACGCGCCAGTTCGCCGGCGACGGTTTCGAGCAGCGGCCGTTCGTCCGCATGGCGCGTGAGCACGAACTGCCGCGTCACGAACCCGCCTTCGGCGTCGAACCGGCCGCAGCCGACGAGGAACGCCTGCGTGCCCGCCCCGCCGCTCAAGCCGGTGGTCTCGAGATCGAAGAACACGAACGGCGCCCGCGCCGGTGGATCGGGCGCGAAGAGCACAGCCTCCGCTGACGCCTCCTCGAGGCACTGCGCGAACGTCCCAACGGCCTCTTTCCCATATCGGGCCGATGGCGACCAGCGGCGATCGACCACGAAGCAGTCGCCGCACCAGTCCCCTCCGAGCATCGAGAGATCCGCGGGGGCCGGATGGGCCGGATGGGCGGGAGGGGCAGGAAGGGCGGGAAGGGCCGATGAAGCCGGCACGTTCGACCGCCCAGCGGGGAGTGTGACGATCCCGCGAATCCGATCCGCCAGAGAGCTCACAACGCTTCCGTTTCCATGCCCGCGATTTCCTTTGTGTCCTCTGTGGCCCCGAGCACGAGATCCAGAATCTTCAACGCAGCCATCTTCGCGAGGGGCCCGGTGTGGCCGATCGGCCCGACGCAGCCAGGGCATCCGCTTTCGCACTGACAATCGGCAATTAGATGCCGCGTGCCCCGCACCAGCTCGTCGTGCATCTGAAACAGAGGCGCGCTGAATCCAATCCCGCCGGGATAGTTGTCGTACACGTACACTTTGACGCCCTCGGGATCCGTGATTCTGGACTCGGGATTCGCGAAACCTGGCGCATCCTGTCCGAATCCCGACTCCCGAACCCCGAGTCCCGATATCGAGATGCCGATGTCGTGGCCGTCGCACATCAAGAGCAGCTGCGCCACCTGCTTGAGCGCAAAGGCGAGGCCGACCACGCCGTCGCGGCGATCGTCGGCGGCATACGACAGCAGCGCTATCACGCTGGCCGGCACCGTCAACCAATAGGCTGTCGTGTGCATCTGCTGTTCCGGCAGGTCGAGCTCGCCGGAGCCGACGTTCTCGTTCGTGTAGAACTTGATTTTCTTGAAACCGACAACGCGGGACACGACGTGGACCTCTCCGTGGGATCGAACGCTCGGCTGAAGCCCTGGCGCTCCATCGAGGGCGCGATCGATCTCGAGCGCTCCGTCCGTCTCGAACGTGTCGATCGGTGTGACCTTCGAGTAGGTGATCGCCGTCGTGTAATAGTCGCAGTCGATCTCGCGTACGAAAGCCTTTCGGCCTTCGAAGTCGAACCGCTCCACCTGGTAGAGCTTCCCCTCCACGATGTAGATTGCCTTCGGATGCAGCGTCGTCGGTCCGCTGGTGAAGTCGGTTTCACCAATCACCCGCGCCTCTTGCGTGGTGTCGACGACGACGAAGTTGTCCGATGAGACGGAACGCAGGCTGACCGCGTCGGCCGGGTACGATTCGTTCGTCCACGACCAGACGCCGCTCGTGCAGTGCACGAGGCCCTGTTCGGAGAGGACTCCCAGGATTTCCTGCAGGCTGTGTCTGCCGAACTCCTCCGTATCCGTGAACGGCAGCTCGAAGGCCGCGCATTTGATGTGATCCACGAGGATATGGAGGTTGTCCGGGTCGATGAGCGCGCGCTCGGGCGACGCCTCGAAGAAGTACGACGGGTTCCGGACCACGAACTGATCGAGCGGCGCGCTGCTCGCCACCATGACCGCGGCCGATCGGCTCGTCCGCCGGCCGGCGCGGCCGGCGCGCTGCCACGTCGAGGCGATGGTGCCCGGATAGCCGGCCAGCACGGCGACGTCGAGCGCGCCGATGTCAATGCCGAGTTCCAGGGCGTTGGTCGACACCACTGCACGGACCACGCCTTCCCGCAGCCCCTTCTCGATCTCGCGGCGCCGCAGTGGCAGATAGCCGCCGCGGTATCCGCGGATCGTTTCCGGCCCGCCAGGTACGCCTTCGAAATCGTCCTTCAGATACGTCGTCAGGATTTCCGTCGCCAGACGGCTCTGGGCAAACACGATCAGCTGCAGATGGCGCTTGAGGAACTCTGAAGCAATCCGCCGCGTTTCGCCGAGATACGACCGCCGGATGCCGAGCTGATGGTTCACGACCGGCGGGTTGACGAAGACGAAAAACTTCTCGCCGCGGGGAGCGCCGCTCCGATCGACCAGCTCGAAGGGCTGCTCGGTGAGCCGTTCCGCCAGCTCCCGCGGATTGGCGATCGTCGCGGAGGAACAGAGGAACACCGGATTCGACCCGTAGTGCTGGCAGATCCGCCGCAGCCGGCGCAGGACGTTGCACAGGTGACTGCCGAAGACACCGCGGTAGGCGTGAAGCTCGTCGATGATGACGTACTTGAGATTCTCGAACAGCTTCGCCCACCGCGGATGGTGCGGCAGGATTCCCGAATGGACCATGTCGGGATTGCTGAGCACGAGGTGCGCCCGCGATCGAATCGTCCGTCGCGCATCCTGCGGCGTGTCGCCATCATAGGTAAATGCGCCGATCCCTGCCGCCTCCGTTGACAGCGTGTCGCACAACGCCTGCAACTCGGCGAGCTGATCCTGGGCCAGCGCCTTGGTTGGAAAGAGGTAGAGCGCGCGGCTCGACGGATCCTGAAGGATCGAATGCAGCACCGGCGCGTTGTAACAGAGCGTTTTGCCCGAGGCGGTCGGTGTGATGACCACGACGTGCCGGCCGGCCAGCGCGTGATCGATCGCTTCGGCCTGGTGGGTGTAGAGCTGCTGGATTCCGCGAGACGTCAGCGCCTGCGTCAACCGCTCGTCGAGCGTCTTGGGAAACGGCGCGAACTGCGCGGCGACCGCCGGCAGGCGCCGCATCGCGGTCACATGAAGATCGGGGGTATCCGGCCGATCGACCGGGCCACCAGCGAGGCGATCGAGCGCCGCATCCAGCGCGTTTTCAGTGTGCGGACGCCGCGCGGGCAGCATGGCGCCGCATCGTACCAGCGAGGCGAACAAATGGCAAACAGGACATGGCTAATGGCTGATGGCGAATGGCTTAACGCCGCCTCGTCCGGGTTTGATGGTAGGCTTGCGCACCAATGACGGTGCCCGAGGGCCGCCTGCCGCGCACGCTCGGGCTGTGGAGCTCGGTCGCGCTGGTTGTCGGCATCACCATCGGCTCGGGAATCTTCCGGTCGCCGGCCGGGATCGCGCGCCAGGCCCCTAACCCCTTCGTGATGATCGGCCTGTGGGTCGCAGGGGGCGCCATCACACTGTGCGGCGCCCTTTCGCTGGCTGAAATCGCGGCGGCGCTGCCCGAAACCGGCGGCATCTACGCCTATCTCCGCGAAGCCTGGGGCCGTCGCGCGGCCTTTCTCTTTGGGTGGTCCGAACTCGTTCTGATTCGTGCCTCGGCGCTCGGCGGGATTGCCGTCGTGTTCGGAGAGTATCTGCTGCGCAGTTTTGGCGTCGACCCCTCGTCACACGTCCTCGTCGCCCGCGGGCTGTCGGCCGCCGCGATCGTCTTTGCGGCCGCGGTGAACGTACGGGGGGCAACCCTCGGCGCGCTGATTGTGGGTGTGGCGACCTGGGCCAAATTCGGCGCGCTCGCCCTCCTCGTGCTCGCGTCGTTCACGCTGGGCGCGTCGCACGGCGCCAGCGCGGCTCACTTCACCGCTCCATCTGCGGGGCCACTTGCGGTCGGCAGCATCGGTCTCGCGCTCGTCAGCGTGCTGTGGGCCTACGACGGGTGGGCCGACCTGTCCTTCGCCTCAGGCGAAGTGAAGGATCCGGCGCGTAACCTTCCCCGGGCCATCATCCTGGGGACACTGGCACTGATCGCCATCTATGTCCTGACCAACCTCGCCTACCTTTACGTGCTGCCGATCGAAGCGGTCGCCCGGTCGCCGCTCGTCGCGGCGGACACCATGATGTCGCTTTTCGGCCGCGCCGGCGTCGTCCTCGTCTCGGTCTTCGTGATGATTTCGTCCTTCAGCTCGCTCAACGGCAGCATGCTGGCGTCGCCCCGGGTGTTCTTCGCGATGGCGGACGACGGGCTGTTGTTCCAGGCTATCGCGAAGGTCCATCCGCGTTACCAGACGCCCTACGTAGCGATCATCCTCGCCGCGATTCTCGGCGTCGCCCTCGTCATGAGCCGCAGCTTCGAACGGCTGACCGATACCTTCGTGCTCGCCATCTGGCCGTTCTACGCGCTTGGCGTCGCGGCCATCTATCGGCTGCGGGCCTCGCGGCCGGATTTGCCTCGCCCCTACCGCGCCATCGGGTATCCCGTGGTCCCCGCCATCTTCATCGCCTCGGTCGCCGCGTTCGTCATCAACTCGCTGATGAACGACACGACCAACAGCGTGATCACGTTCGCGGTGATCTTCGCCGGCCTGCCTATCTACGAGCTCGCGTTCGCACGTCGTGTGCACTGACGCGAACTTTTTCGAGTTTTTTTCTTGATCGCGCGGGCGGAACTGTTACTCTGTTTTCAGCAGCCGATAAAAACAAATCAGATGAGCGGTCTGAAGGAGGACTGAAGATGGATGCACACGAGCCGCGAGTGCGGCGCAGGGGCTTTTTCCTTCACTCGCCCGATGGCAACGAACCGGATACCGGCGATCACGAAAACCCCGAAGGATTTGGTGTTCGCATTCGGGTCCCCTCGACCTCCGTTCCCCGCCAGATTGCCAGCAGCGGCCGGTCCAGAACCGCCAGCCGCACCGAATCGACGAACCCCCAAATCAGATCTGGGAGCGTGACTGGCAGCCGTCAACGGGCACACTTGCCCCGCTGATCCAGCTCGCGCGAGGCGACGCGAGGAACGAGACGACCGCCCCGACCTCTTCGGGGCGGCCGAATCGGCCAAACGGCAGTTCCCGCTTCACGAATTCCGCCATCCCCTCCGGATCGGCCTCCACTCGCCGGTCCCAGGATCCCCCAGGAAACCGAATCGACCCCGGAGCGACGCTGTTGACCCTGATGTTGTCGGCGGCCAGTTGCTGGGCCATCGCCTTGGCGAGGCTGATTTCGGCGGCTTTGACGGCGTTGTAGGTCATCCGTCCACCTGATTCACGCCCCCAGATCGACGCGATCATGACGATCGCGCCGCCGCCGCGTTTGCGCATGAGCGGCACCGCCAGCCGTGACGCACGAACGGCCGGAAACAGGGTCTGGTCGAACGCCTCCTGCCACTCCTCGTCGGACGTGCCGACGATATCGGACCCTTTGGCGAGGCCGACATTGTTGACCAGGATGTCGAGTCCGCCAAACAGGTCGACCGTCCGGGCGATGACCGTCGCCACGCCCGCCGCGGTCGAAACGTCGGCGACGACGGGCAACACGTCGGCCGGCCGCTCCGCAACCGTGCGCAGTTCGGTCGCCGCGTCGTTGAGCGACGTGTCGCCCCTGGCGCAGATCGTCACCCGGCACCCTTCCTGGGCGAGGGCTCGGGCGCTCGCCAACCCCAATCCCCTGCTCGAGCCGGTGACAATGGCGACTTTGCCAACGAGGTCCAGATTCATCGTCCCCCACGGCCGGTGAGGTCGTTGAGGGTCCAATCGAATGGCCTGTAGACGACCTGAAAGGAATTCGCGGCCAGGAATTCCTTTTCGGTCGTCAGGAGCTTGGGGCTGACGAAGGCGAGAATCGCACGTTCGATCGGGCTGCGGGCCGCGAAGGTCGAGCTGGCGCCAGCGGCGTACGCGGCGGCGAACTCCTTCTCGCGCCACGAAAAGATCGCGTTCGCTTCCACCTTGTTGGTCTCACGCGCGATGTGGACGCACTGCATCCGGGTGATGCATTCGTTCGCCGCCTCGGTGAGCTGCGCCTCCAGCTTCGCGGCGGCGAAGGGCTCGCTTCGCAGGCGGCCGCTGCCCATCGCGCCTCGCCCCAGTGCGAAATAGACACGGGGATCCTGGAACTCCGGCAGGACGATCTGCTCGATCTGATCCAGCGTCAGCGTCCTGCCGGCTACGCGATGCGGAAGCCGGTCGAACGCGCCGGGAATCTGACGGACGCTCTTCGACGGATACTCCGCCGATCGCCCTTGAATCGGATAGTGATCGATGACCGTCCGCAGCACGATCGTGTTGTAGGCGTTGAGCCAGAACGCCAGCTGCGTGTCGCGCGGCTGCTGAGCCACCGCCGCCCCGGCCAGCGAAGCGACATACGTATCGAGGCGCGCGCGGTCGCTCTTGAGCGCGCGATAGTAGACCTCACCGTCACGGACGTAGGTGTCGAGGATGAAATCGATGCCGGTGAGCTTGGGATCGGATTCCTGAGCGCGGAATGACGAGATGTTGCACAACGCGACGGCGGTGACGACACAGACCCATCGACTCAGCCGTGGACGCGGCATCCCTGAAGTGTACAACGGACGTCGCGGCCTACACGCGGTGATCGAGGAAGTGGGCCATCGCAGCGTCAAACGCTTCAGGCTGCTCGAGGTTCGCGAGGTGACCCGTTTCGGGAATCGTGACCAGCTCGGAGCCCGCGATGGCGCGGTGCATCTCCGCAGCGGCGGACGGCGGCGTCACCGTGTCTTCTTCGCCGACGACGATCAGCGTCGGCACGTGAATGCTGGCAAGCTGCGGCGTCGAATCGGGACGCGTCATTAACACGCGGAGCGCGCCGGCGATCGCCTCGGCGGAGCTCGACGTCGCCAGCGAACGGACCTGCTCGACCACCGCTGGCCGGCGGCGACGCGTCGTCTCACCGAGCAGCTTCGGCAGCATCTCCTCCGCGACCGCGGCCGGCCCCTTTGCGCCGACGAGCTCGATCATCCGCTTGCGCCCCTCGACGCCCTCCGGCGTGTCGGCCGTCGCTTTCGTATCGGCCAGGATCACCCCGCGCACGTAGCGCGACGCATTCCGCAGCAGCGCAAACGCCACGTAACCGCCCATCGACAGGCCGCCGACGACGGCGTCGTGAATGTGCAGCGCGTCGAGCAGATCCACGACGTCACCGGCGTAGTCGTCTACCGACTGCGCCGGCGGGTCGCCTGATCCACCGTCAAAGCCGCGGAAGTGCGGCGCGATCACGCGCCAGCCTCGCTCGGAGAGCGTCAGCTGACGCTCCCACATCCGGGCATTCAAGGGGAAGGCGTGCAGGAGAAGGAGCACGCCGCGAGACCGGGCGTCCGAGCCCGGCCTGGCCTCGAGATAGCGGAGTCGTCCGACAGAGACCACGCGCCCATTGTGAACGTTCAGCCGGCCCGCGTCGAGTCGGAGGGGGGACGGAGATATCTCCGTCCCCGGATTAGCGACGTTCGGACTTCGCGAGCGCCGCCAGTACGCGATTCTGATCGTGCGAGGATCGGATGCTCTCGGCGGCCGACACGAACGCGGGGCGCGTCGCAGGATCGACGGCACCGGCGTTGACGAACGCCAGCAGGATTTCGGCGCGATCGTAATCAGACGACATCGAGCCCACGAGAGTGAACGCCACGCGCTGCACGTCGGGAGGGACCTTGCCGTTGCGCGCAACCTGCGTGAGCACCTGACGGCGATCGTAGTTGGATTTAATCGACTGCACCGCTTCGCCGAACGGCTCGCGAAGTCCCTCGGCGCCGTAGCGGTTCACGTACGCGGTGAGCACCAAACGCCGATCGTAGTCCGACTGAATCCGGGGGATGGCCGCCAGAGCGCTTCGCTGGGCATTCGCGCTGAGCGTGTTGTGCTCGATGAGGTGCGTCAAGACGAGACGCTTGTCGTAGCTCGATTTCATCCGATCGATCGCCGCGACGTATGCCGTGGTCGCCGGTTCATCGAGGCTGACGCGCGCCGCGGCGCGCTCCAACACCAGGCGGCGATCGTAGTCGGACGACATGCGGTCGCCGACCTGCTGCAGGATCGGCACGACCGTTCGCGCGTCGAGCTTGGCTTCGTCAATGAGCGCGACGAAATACAAGCGGCGGGCGTAGTCGCCGGTGAGCAGGCCGATTTCTTCCATCACCCCGTTGACGCCCTTCTTCTCGAGGATCATCTTGACGCGCTCCTCGGCGCCGAAGCCGAACTGCCGAACCAGCAGCACGATCTTCGATGCGAGCAGTTGCTGCGCTTCGGGACCCCAGGGCCGCGACAACCCACCGACGTAGTACTCACGGGAAAGCCGTCCCTTCGAGGCGTGGACCTCCACGGTGTGTGGCACGAGCGCGCCGCGATCGCGAATCTTCAGCCAGCCACCGTCGGACAGGGTGGCCACGTCGGACAGATCTTCGGTGAACGAAATGGACCCGTGGAGCGTCACGTCCAGGCGTGACCTGCCGTCGCTCCAACTCATGCGTCTTTCGCCGTTGTCCGACATGTAGAAGCCATCCGCGGCCGGTGGCGCAGGCGGTGCTGGTGGTGCAGGCGGTGCGGGAGGCGTTGGCGGCGCCGGTGGTGCAGGCGGTGCGGGAGGCGTCGGCGGCACCGGTGGTGCGGGTGGTGCCGGGGGCGCCGGAGGCGTCATGAAGCGCGCGTAAAACGCCGACGCAGGAACCGGAGGGACCGGCGGCGCTGGTGGTTCCGGCGGCTGCGGGGGTTCGGGCGGCTCCGGCGGTTCCGGAGGCTCCGGCGGTTGCGGAGGCTCGGGTGGTTCTGGCGGTTGCGGCGGCTCCGATGGTTCCGACAGTTCGAACCAGTTTTGAAACGCCCGCATCATGCGAGCGTAGGCACGGACATGGCGTTCCTGACCGCGGAGATCGGCTTCGTAGGCGCGACGGATCTCCTCGCGCACGCGCGCGTCGGCTTCCGCCGCGCGGATCGCCGCTTCCTGCAAACGAGCCGCGCGCTCGTTCGCGCGAATCGACTCTGCGTCGGGAACCGCGCCCGGGGTTGCCGTCTGCGTTGAGGGTTCCGCCGCGACCGGCATCGTGTCCCGGTCCGCCGCCCGCGCGTCACTGCGATCGGTCACCCACGGAAATTGCTGCACGATGCCGGCTCCCGCCGTAAAGACGATGGTGAGCGCCAGCGTCACGGCCCAACCCGGAGACCGCGGCTCGTCGGTCACCGGCACGCGGAGGATGCGGCGGACGCGCTCGAGCAGCGAGCCACCGGTCGCAGCCAGCGCGAGTGTGGAAGACGACGTACGCCAGGCCTCGAGCTCCGCGAGTGCCCGCGCATACGCGACGGCGTCGCCGGAAATGCGCACCGCCACCTCGTCGCAGCAGTGCTCGCGTTCGGTCCGGACACGCGCCGAAAGCCACCAGACGGCGGGGTGATAGAACAGCACGGTTTCGGCAATCGTCTGGAGCAGGTTCACCGCGTAGTCGTGGCGGCGGATGTGGGCGAGCTCGTGTGCGAGGACCGCTTCGATCTGTGCGGGCGACAGCGCGGCCATCGCCGCCATCGGCAGCAGAATCGCCGGGCGGAGCCAGCCAACGACCGTCGGCACTTCGACCAGCGCCAACTCCACGACGTGGGCCGCGGCGGGGAGCCCGAGCCGATAGGCGATGCGGCGACACGGCGCCTGCCATGGCGACGCGTCCATCTTCATGGCGAGGTGATGCAGCCGGCGCACATACCACCAGCCGCCGGCCATCCGACCGAGCAGGAGGCTGACACCCACGAGCCAGCAGATCGTGATGGTACGAACCACGCGATCAACGGGAACGGCCTCGAGCACACTCGCGAGGCGTGCGAACGCGTCGCGCATCACGGGACGCTCGGACGTAAGCCGCGCGGCTTCAACGCGGTGGCGCTGAGCCGCTGCGCCGATAGTACGGTCACGGTCCGGCCCTTCGAGAGCCTCAGAGCCGCCCTCAGCTACGTCGAACGGCGCCTGAAGCCGGACCGCTGCGCGGTTCCAAAGCGCCGCGTCGAGTGAAAACAATCGCGCCGTCGCGACCGGCGCGGCGAGCATCAGCGCAAGCCCCGCGCAGGCGACGACGTAGCGGACGTTGGCCGATCGGCGTGAGGTGGCTTTCAGCGCCAGTGCGGCCGCGAAACCGATCGCGGTGCCTTGCCAGAGAAAATGGATCAGGGTCCAGCCGGCGATTTCAAGAAAAGGCGTCATCACTCTTCTCCGCGCGATTTGTTCAACAGCCTGCGAATTTCCGCGAGCTCTTCGGGCGTGGTCGTCTTCGCGGCCAGCGCCTGCATCACGAGCTGCGCCGCCGAGCCATCGAAGGCGCGGTCGAGCAGGTCCGTCACCAGCTGACGCTGTGTCTGATCCTGAGTAGACGCCGGCGCGTAAACGTGGGTTCGGGTCGACTCGTCTCGGACGACCAGTCCCTTCTCCGTCATGATCTGCAGGAGTTTCAGGACGGTGGTGTACCCGGTCTCGCGGCCGCCGTCGGCCATCACCTCGGCAATCTGCCGGACGGTGCTCGGCCCCTTGGCCCACAACACCCGGAGGATGGCGAGCTCGGCATCAGTCGGTTTCCTGCGGAAGGCGCTCATGGCGGCCAGTATCTACGACAGTCTTCGTAGTGTCAATACGAATGTTTTCGTAGTGGCGGTCAGGACCGCAGATTCTGCACACGTCCCGACCACCTCGGATCGCAGCCCGGGGTCAGACCCGGGTCAGACCCCGGCTGAAGGGTCGCGCCGGAGCGCCGCGGCCAGTGTCAGGCTGCCGGTCGCGTTGGCAGCCGATCGGAACATGTCGGGAATCGTGTCGACGGCCAGCAGGATGCCGATGCCGTCAATCGGCAGATTCGCCGACGCCATCACCGGCACGAGCGCGATGATGCTGCCGCCCGGAATGCCGGGAACCGTGAACGAGCTCAATACGGATGTCAGCGCAATCGCCGCGAGTTGCGCCGACGTCAGCGGCAGGCCGTAGAGCCGCGCGACAAAGAGCGCGCCGACTGGCATCGCCACCGCTCCGCCGACTCGGAAGATCGATGCGGCCAGCGGCAGGATGAAGCCGGACACGACGGGCGGCATCTTCGCGGTCTGCGCGCTCTCCACCATCGCCGGCAGCGACGCCAGCGACGACCGCGCCGCGAACGCGACGGCCTGGGCGGGTGCGCACAAGGCCACGAACGCGCCCGGCGACATGCCGCCAAGGACGATCCCGATCGGATACAGCAGCACGGCACCAATGATCAGGGTGAGCGCCACGACGAGGCCGATATACGCCGCGACCGCGGCGGCTGCCGACAACCCCAGCTTGGCCGCGAGCGGGACCGCCAGCGCGAACACGCCGATCGGCGCAAGCGTCAGAATCCCCGCGACCAGCCGCTGCATGGCATCCGATACGCCTTCCGCGACACGAAGCACGCTGTCGCGCCGCGCCGCCGGCACTCTCGCCAGCGCGAGCGCGAACAGCACGGCAAACACTATCAGCGTGAGCATCGTCCCGTCCGAGGCGGCCTTGAAGACGTTCTGCGGGACGAGGTCGACGATCCATTGACCGAGGCCGGGCGGTGCGCTCGCCGCCGTTCCGGTCGATGTTTCGGGACCGCGCAGCGCCATCGCCGCGGATTGATCGATGTGCAGCCGTGCCAGCAGCGGCGAGGCGACGAGGATAGTGAAGACCGCGGTGATCGCGAGCACAACGATGGCGATCGCCGCCGCCCGGACGCCGACGCGTCCAAGCGACCGCGACGCCGTCATCGATCCGACGTTCGCGACCAGCATTGACATGACGAGCGGGATGACGGTCATGCGAATGAGGTTGACGAAGATCGTGCCGATCGGCGTTGCGATCGCGAGCACCGGACCGGCCGCCGCTGGAACCGACGTCAGCGCGAGCCCGAGTAGGAAGCCGCCAACGAGGCCAAGGAGAACGCGCGTCGTCAGCGACACGCGGGAATGCTAGCGGAGTGCGCTGATTGGATCCACTCTTGTCGCGCGCACCGACGGAACGGCAACGGCAAGAAGTGCCACCACTGCCAGCAGGAGCGACACGCCGGCGTAGACTCGGACGTCCGTCGCCCGCACGCCGAACAGCAGCGCCGTCAGCGATTGCGTCAGTGCGAGGGCTCCCAGCACACCGAGCGCGATACCGGCGGCCATGATCGAACCCGCCTGCCGCAGCACCAGCGTCAGAATCGCGCTCGGCGATGCACCCAGGGCCATCCTCACGCTGATTTCGCGGGTGCGCTGGCCGACCAGGTACGCCATCACGCCGTACAACCCTGCGGAGGTTAGCGTCACCGCCATCAGCGCGAACACCGAGAGCAGAAGGAAATTGACTCGCCGCGGCGCGACAGACCGCGCGATCAAATCCTCCATCGACTGAATCGCGGCCACCGGCTGCTGCGGATCAACCGTCGCGACTGCGGCGCGGAGTAACGGCGCGATTGTCGGCGCGTCCAACGACGTGCGCATCACGACTGTCATCCCGCGCGCTAAACCCGCGCCCAGCGCATCGAATCGCTGCGCATAGGGCATGTACGCCTCCGGCTCGGCGTCCGCGTCAAGGCTGCCATGCCGGATGTCGCCCACGATTCCGACAATCGTCCGCCACTGCTGCGGCGACCCGAGGCTGATGCGTTGTCCGATCGGATCTTCGTCAGGCCAGTAGCGGCGGGCAGTGACTTGATTGATGACGATAACGTTCGGGGCCGTGTTGTTGTCATGCTCGGTGAAGCCGCGGCCGCGGAGAAGCGGTATCCCGAGTGTCGCAAAGTAGTCGTTCGAGACGACGCGCGGATGCGCTCGCACCGGCGTCGGCGACGAGAATGCGGCCGTTCGGCGTTCGATCTCGAGGTTGAGGCGGGCATCGAGTCCGCTGAAGGGCGGGGCGCTGGTGAGTGCCACGCGAGTGACGCCAGGCACTGCTTGAAGCCGCTCGGACAGCGCTTCGTAGAACGCGACAACCCGGGTGTAGTCGCCGTACCGGCTTGAGGGTAGCGCCAGGCGCGTCGTCACGACCTGCTCCGGCTGAAATCCGGGAGAGACCTCCGTGAGGTTCCTGAAGCTGACAATCAGAAGCACCGCGCCAACGAGCAGCACCAGAGAGAGTGCCAGCTCCGCGACGACGAGCGCCGTTCGGGCGCGCCGCCCTTTCACGCCGCCGCTTCCGCCGCGGGATTCGTCGTTCAAGGCGGAACCAACCGTCAGATCCGACACCATGAACGCAGGAACCGCGCCAAAAACCAAGCCGGTCAGCAGCGAAACCACGGTGGCGACGCCGAGGACGCGTACGTCGATGCCGATGAGGGCGATCCCCGGCAGCTGTGAGAATTGTGTCGAGACGACCTGACGAACCGCCGCGAGGCTCCAGACGGCGACGACCAGTGCGGCGCCGCCGCCGAGAAGCGCGAGCAACAGGCTCTCGACCAGCATCTGCCTGACGAGGCGGCCCCTTGCCGCGCCGACGGCGGCGCGGATAGCGAGCTCCTTCTGGCGGCCAGCCGCACGGGCGAGCAGAAGTGTCGCGACGTTCGCGCACGCTATCAGGAGCACGAGGGCCACGGCGCCGAACAGCACCAGTAACGCGACTCGCACGTCGCCGACGAGCGCATCGCGCACCGGCCTCAGGTTCGGTCCGTGTCCGGTGTTTTCCTCTGGGAAGTCGTCCGAGAGCCGTTTCCCGATGATCGCCAGCTCGTCGCGCGCCTGTCCGAGCGACACGCCAGGTTTGCGCCGGGCGATTGCGTCGAGGAAGTGCGCCGCCCGCAGCGTCCGGTCGTAATTCGAGAGTGCCAACGGCACGACAACGTCTGGCTGCGACGGCCACCAGAACGCCGGGGCGAGGACGCCGCGCACCTCGTAGAGGTTGCCGTCAAAGATCACCGTTCTGCCGACGATGTCCGCGTCGGCGCCGAAGCGCCGCCGCCAGAAGCCGTCGGTGAGCAAGGCGACGCGGTGACGTCCGAATGTTTCTTCGTCCGGCCGGAAATCGGTGCCGCGTGCCGGCGCAACACCGAGCACGTCGAGAAAGCCTGGCGAAACAGCGAGGGCCCGCACCCGCTCCGGCTCGCCTGCACCCGTAATGTTGAGGGCGATATCGCTGTACGCCGCGAGCGACGAGAAGGACTGGCTGTCGCGACGCCAATCGTAGAAATCGGCTGGGGAGATCGGTCCGAACAGGCGTCCTTCACGCGGCCGTTGCTCGGACACCGAGACAATGGCTGCCGGATCCGCGTAAGGAAGGGGCCGCCAGAGAACGGCATCGACGACGCTGAAGATCGCGGTGTTCGCCCCGATGCCGAGCGCGAGCGCCAGCCCCGCAACCACGGTAAAGCCCGGCTGGCGCCACAGCATGCGCGCGCCGAACACGATGTCCTGCCGAAGCGTGTCCCACATGCTCGCGAACCCTCTCAACTCGTCGCCGATCGGCGGCAGCGGCCGACCGTGAGCGGTGCGTTCCCACCGGAAGATGATTGCGACCCGCGCCGTGTTCCACCACAGCCACGCCGCCGCCAACGCTGCGCCGCGGTGCGCGCGGAGCCGCAGATACTCCTCCTGCAGGTCGCCGGCGATTGATTCCCGAAGGTCGCTCGGTACGAACCGCGCGAGCAGTCGCAGCACGCGTGATTGATGCTGTGTCACGTGAGCACGCCCTCGAGGCCGCGCCACAGCGCCACGAGCGCGCGGCGGCCTTCTTTCAACGCCTCGATCGCGCGCGGCCTCAACTCGTAGTACCGCTTGGCGCGGCCGCCGCGCTCCGGCGTCGAATCAGCGAGGCGCGACTTGAGGTAACCCTTCGTCTCCAGCCGATCGAGCGTGATGTAGATCGAACCGCGTGAGACATCGCGTCCGGTGCATTGAAGAATCTCGTCTCGAATCGTCACCGCGTACGCGTCATCGGCGAGCCGCAGAATCGCCAGCAGCACGACCTGCTCGAACTCGCCAAGGATAGAGACGTCAGTGATCGACATGAAGTTCAAATGCTGACATAGTAAGCAAAATAAAGTCAAAAGTTAGAAGTTAAAAGTCAAAGTTCCAACGCCTCAAAGTGCACTGGTACAAAAAAAGCGGGCCGCTTCGAGCAGCCCGCCTTGTACTCTGAACCGTAAACTTTAACTTTTACCTTTTCTCTTTTAACTTTTGCCTTTCTAGTGACCGCCTCGTCGACCTCGCTGCGCATTCTCGGTCGAGGGCGGCACGATGTTCTTGGAGCGCAGGTACACCGCCGCTGTGCCGTATAGCTCGTTGCCGTGGACGATCACGCCATAGAGCGAGGCGGCGCGCGTCTGCTCGTTCTGCCCCGCCTTGACCATCTCCGTTGCGCTGGCGTCGGTCAGATTGGCGAAGAGCTCGTCGCACATCGCGAACGAGTCGGCCAGCGCCTTGGTGACCTCGGCCTTGGTTTTCAGTTCCTGCTCGAGCTGCTTGCCGGCCATCGGGTTCGGCACGCCCTTCAAGCCCGAGCACTGACCGAACTGCGCCTGCGCGATGTGCGCGATCACCTGCGCATAGGTGCGCGCTTCAGGCGTCGAGCCCGGTTTGAAACTGTAGTCAGCCTCTGGCATTTTCTCCGCCGCGGCCGAGAAGTTCGTCTTGAACCCGTTGTACCCGCGCTGCAGGCTCGTCGCGAGCCCGATCTTCTGGCCCTGCACCTGGCCGCCGGGCGCCTGCGAGTACGCCACGGTGGCAGACAGCGCGACGACCGGAATGGCGTAGAGAACTCGCTTCATTCAGTCAGCTCCTTGAAAAAGAGTATGGCGAGCAAAACTGTATGTCAGCCCGGAGGCTATTGGCAAAGAACATCAGGCTTAGGTAGGAGCAAAGTCAGACTCGAGGCAGCCTTTGCTCGATTCCGACGCACCTGAGGTTTATCCTCGTCTGCCCTAACTCGTTCACGGTCAATAGTTACATTATGAACCGGTCGACTGATCAGGATACGGCAATGCCATTGCTCAACAGTTTGTCGCCGGCGGTGTGTGCGTCAAAGGACGATTGTGCCGAAACGTAAACTTCCAATTTGGGTCGTGGCCGCCGCGATTGGCTTGTTCTGTCAGGCGTCACCCGCGCAGGCGGGCACCATTCAGCTGAACGATCCTTCAGAGTTGACCCCCGGCGGCACGCTCGTAACCTATCCCGACCCGCTCCCGAATCTCTTTGCTTTCGATGTCACCGCAGACGGTGTGAACGTCGGCTTCTCCGCCTCCGCCGCGGGAATCTTTTTCGCTTTCAATGCCGACGGGATTTTGTTCGATTTTCCCGTGAACACGACGCTGCTCTTTAACCAGGGCGGACCGTTGACAATCAACTTTACGGCCGGCGTTCACGAGTTCGGTTTGTTCGCCCAGAGTGTCGTCGACGGCTTCGAAACGATGACAGTCGACGTCTTTCACGGAGCCGCAGCGCCGACAACTTTTTCCGCGAGTGCTGACAATTCCGGCCTTCCGGGCGTCGCCTTATTCCTCGGCGCACGCGGCACCAGCGGCGATCTCATCACGCAGGTGATTATTAGCGAGTCGGCCGGCAACGATTTCGTCGTCGGTCCGCTCACGTTCACTGAAGCCGCGGCTGAACCCGTGCCGGAACCCTCGTCTCTCCTCCTGCTTGGCGCAGGCCTTGTCGGCGCCGGCGTCCGGATGCGAAAACGCCACACGCGCGGATAAGCGCCGCGCCGCGATGACCGCCGACGCTGCCCGGCCCTTCCTTGATGGATCGCGGACGTCCGGTCAGGCCGCGCGATGATCTGATCGTTGACGGATCTCGCCGGGCGTCGACACATCGATCAGCTTCGCCGGCAGCGAAAAGCGGCGCGACCACCTGTGTGCGCGTCCCAGCGCCGCGGCGAGCACGCGGTCAGTCAGGTTGACGTCGATGCCGGCCAGGCGGCTGGCGTCACGATCCCATCGATACACGCGCGTGGCGCGGCTGAGCAGGACGACGTCGCGTACCGCGGGAAGGGGCGCGCTCCGAGTGGGAGCCAGTGCTATGTCGCCGCTGTCGGATACGCTCGCGACGGCGTCCAGCGCTCGCGTGTGTGCATGAGGTCCGAGATCGCCGTCGCCGCTGAAGATAATCCGTCTGATTCGCAGCGTCTCGGGTTCAAGCTCAAAGCCGGCCAGCCGTCCCACAGGGTGTCCCTGCTCCCGAACGTGGGACCCAAGCAGCAGTTCCATAGGGGCCTCCGTTCTCCTGAACACCATTATTCTAGGAACGGCTACCGACGCTTTCAAGTCGAGCCCAGGAGTACCGCATGACGCTCGAGCAATTCAGAGCCACGCTGTCGAGCCACTCATCGCCCGCGGTCGCGCCTGCGCTTCAAGCGCTCTGGTACGACGCGCGCGGCGACTGGGACAAAGCGCACCAGATGGCAAACGGCGTTAAGGATGAGACTGGCGCGTGGGTCCACGCCTATCTGCACAGAAAGGAAGGCGATCTCGGAAACGCCGCCTACTGGTACGACCGCGCGGGTCAGCCCGTGGCGACGGATTCTCTGGATGCCGAGTGGGATCGCATCGCGCGTGCGCTGCTGGACTAAACCAGCTGGCGCATCGCCGCCGCCTCACGCTGACCCGAAAGGTAATACACCGGGATACCCAGAGCCACGATGCCGAGACCAACGACGCTGTCCACGGGATCCGACACGAACCGATTGACGACGATGGCGACTGAGGCAACTACGAAGACGGCGGGCACCCACGGATAACCCCAGACGCGATACGCTGGCGCATATCCCGGCCGGCGGCGCAACAGAAAGATGCCGCCGGCCATCATGGCGAAGAAGATCCACTCGGTGAAAATGACGCGTGTGAAGAGCTGCCGGTACGTGCCAGACGAGGCCAGGACCGAAGCCCACACGGCCTGCAGCGCGATGGCACGGTGCGGAGTACGGAATCGCGGGTGAATGTCGCCCATCCAGCGGAAGACGAGCCCGTCTCTGGCCATCGCGAAATAGACACGTGGCGCCGCCAGAATGCTTCCGGTCATCGCGCCAAAGACCGAGAACATCACGAGCGCCGAGATCGCCGCGCCACCGCGCGTGCCGAGCAGTGTGGTGGCCACGTCGGCGGCGACCCGCGTGGAGCGCTCGACCCGATCCAGTGGGAGGACGTAGAAGTACACGGCGTTGAGGGCCACATAACAAATGGTCACGATCGTGATCCCCAGCAGGAGAGCACGAGGGATCGTCCGCTCGGGATTCACGGTCTCCTCGGCGGTGTAAGTGACGACGTGCCAGCCGCCAAATGCGAACAATCCCGCGACGAGGGCCAGCAGGAATCCCTGCGAGGTCACGGCGGCGTGCGCGGTCGTTGCGCCTTGCTGGAAGTGATCCGGCAGACGCGATCCGACCGCGAATCCGACGAGCACGATCAGCGCGACGGCGAGGACCTTCCCCGCGGTAAAGGCGGTCTGTACCGTGCTGCTGCGCTTGACGCCGACGTAGTTCAAGCCCGAAATGACGACGATGGCGCCGACGGCGACGGCGCGAATCCCGGCGGTCTCCAACGGGTAGAAGAACGCGGTATAGCGGCCGAAGACGGTGGCCATCGCGGCGATGATGCCCGAGTGCATGACCCAGAACATCGCCCAGCCCCAGAGGAAACCGGCGAGCGGTGAGTAGGTCTCTTTGAGGAACACATAGACGCCGCCCGTTCGCGGAAACGCCGACGCCAGTTCCGCGCACGCCAGCGCGCCAAAGAGCGTCAGCACGCCGGAGACACTCCACGCGAGCAGCACGGCCCAGATTCTCGGCACGTGTTCGGTCAGCTCGGACGCCTGCACGAACACCGCCGAACCGAGGATGGTGCCGACGACCAGCGCGGTCGCATGCGGCAGCTTCAGCGATCGGGACAGTCCGGCGTCGGTCACCGTGCGCGCATGCTAGCATGCGCCGCATGATGATCGACGTCTTCAGCCACGTGCTGCCGCCGCGGTACCTCGAGCTGCGGAACGAGCGCGCCGGCAAACGGCTCGCCACACAGTACGGAAAGTACTTCCACGCGAATCCGGGTCTGACGAGCCTTGACGTCCGGTTTCGCACGATGGACAAATTCCCGGACGCGGTACAGCTCTTGACGATTGCCGGGCCGAACCTCGAGAGCGTTCTGGAGCCGAAGGACGCCGTAGACTGCGCGCGCATCGCGAACGACGAGATGGCGGAGCTGGTGGCGAAATACCCCGATCGCTTTTGCGGAGCCTGCGCGTGCCTGCCGATGAACGACATCGACGCCGCCCTCGCCGAGACCGATCGTGCGATCAACGATCTGCGGTTCAGGGGCGTCGAGATCTTCACGGATCACAACGGCCGACCGGTCGACGCGCCGGAGATCTTACCGCTGTACGAGAAGATGGCGCGCTACAACCTGCCGATCCTGCTGCATCCGCGCCGGACGAATACCACGGCCGACTACGAAGGCGAGGCCACGTCGAAGTACCTCGTCTACACCAATTTCGGCTGGCCGTACGAAACGTCTCTCGCCATGGCGCGCCTGGCATTCGGCGGTCCGCTCGAGAGGTTCCCGACGCTCAAGATCGTCACGCACCACGCGGGTGGGATGATTCCGTACTTCCACAAGCGCGTGCAGCTCTCGTGGGACTTCAACGAGATGCGGATGGGGTACCGGTACGACGGCCAGACGCTGACGCAATCGCCGCTCGACTACTACCGCATGTTCTATTGCGATACGGCGATTCAGGGGAACACGCCGGCGCTGATGTGCGCGTACGAGTTCTTCGGCGCCGATCACATGGTGTTCGCCACCGACACGCCATACGACAATCAGTTGGGCGAGCGCGTGATTCGGGAGACGATCGAAGGTGTCCAGGCGATGGCGATCGACGACACGTCGAAGAAGAAGATCTTCGCCGACAACGCGCGCCGCCTCTTTCGACTGCCGGTTTGAGCCCAGAAGGGATTAGGGCGTAGGGATTAGGGATTAGGGATCCCTAATCCCTTCACTGTCCCGCTACGCGCAGCCGCTCGTATTCCCGCAGTTGCTGCACTTGTAGCACGCGCCGCTGCGGATCATGATCGAGCCGCAGGTGGAGCACGGCGGCGCGTCTTCCTGGTTCTGAATCGTCGAGTGCGGATTCGCTGACGTCGGGGTCGGCGCGGCCGCGGCCGTCGGCGCGAGCGTCAACTGTTCGGCGCTCCCGGCCTCCTCGCGGCCGTTCACGCCGGCGTGGAACTGCGCCTCGTTGGACAGGAACTTCGTGGCGAGCCACCGGAAGATGTAGTCGACGATCGACTTCGCGAAGCGGATCTCCGGGTTGCGCGTCATCCCCGACGGCTCGAAGCGGACGTGGCTGAACTTGTCGACGAGCACCTGCAGCGGGACGCCGTACTGGAGGGCGTAGGAAATCGCCTGCGCGAACGCGTCGGCGAAACCGGAGATGGTCGACCCTTCCTTCGCCATCACCAGGAAGATCTCGCCCGGCTGGCCGTTCGCGAACAGGCCGACCGTAATGTACCCCTCGTGTCCCGCGATATCGAACTTGTGCGTGATCGCCTGGCGCTCGTCGGGCAGCTTGCGGCGAATCGGCTGCGTGATCAGGGCGGCGGCCACGGCCTGCGCCTGCTCGGCGGCGCTCTTGTCCTTCGAGGTGTTGAGCGGCTGCGTGCGCTTGCTGCCATCGCGGTAGATCGAGATCGCCTTGGCGCCGAGCTTCCACGACTGGATGTAGGCCTGCATGATCTCCTCGACGGTCGCCTCTTTCGGCACGTTCACCGTCTTCGAGATCGCGCCCGAGATGAAGGGCTGGGTCGCCCCCATCATCTTGATGTGGCCCATGTAGTGGATCGAGCGCTGCCCCTTCGCCGCCTTGAACGCGCAGTCGAAGACCGGCAGGTGCGAATCCTTCAGCGCCGGCGCGCCTTCGATCGTCTCGTTGGCGTCGATGTAGTCGACGATCGCGTCCACCTGCGGCTGGGTGTATCCGAGTTTCCGCAGCGCCATCGGCACGGTCTGGTTGACGATCTTCATCAGCCCGCCGCCGACCAGCTTCTTGTACTTGACCAGCGCGATATCGGGCTCGACGCCGGTGGTATCGCAGTCCATCATGAAGCCGATGGTACCGGTCGGCGCGAGCACGGTCGCCTGCGCGTTGCGGTAGCCGAACTGCTCGCCCAGTTCCACGGCGTCGTCCCACACGCCCTTGGCCGCACCGTACAGATCCGAGGGCACGTTGCGCGCGTTGACGTCGCGCAACGCGTCGCGGTGCTTCCGCATCACGCGCAGGAACGGCTCGCGGTTCTTCTCGTAGCCCTCGAACGGACCACCATGATCGCGTGCGATCCGCGCCGACTGCGCATACGCTTCGCCGGTCATCAGCGCCGTCAGCGCCGCGGCGTAATCGCGGCCGGCGTCGCTGTCGTACGGCAGGCCGCGCGACATCAACAGCGCGCCCAGGTTGGCGTAGCCGAGGCCGAGCGGCCGGTAGGCGTGGCTGTTCCGGCCGATCGATTCGCTCGGATAGCTCGCGTTATCGACGATGATTTCCTGCGCCGTGATCAGCGTCCGGATCGCCGCCTTGTAGGCGACGGCGTCGAATTCGCCGTCGTTTTTCACGAACTTCATCAGGTTGATCGATGCCAGGTTGCACGCCGAATCGTTGAGGAACATGTACTCTGAGCACGGATTGCTGGCGTGGATGCGATCGGTCTCGGGGCAGGTATGCCATTCGTTGACCGTCGTATCGAACTGCATCCCCGGGTCGCCGCAGACATGCGTGCCCTCGGCAATCAGGCGCATCAGGTCGCGCGCCCGGTACGCATCCATCACCGACCCGTCGCGCACCGACTTGGTTTCCCACCCGGCGTCGTCCAGGACCGCGCGCATGAACTCGTCGGTGACCCGCACGCTGTTGTTCGAGTTCTGGAAGAACACGGATGAATACGCCGGTCCCGTGAAGGAGCCGTCGTAGCCGGCGTCGATGAGCGCCCAGGCCTTCTTTTCTTCCTCGACCTTGCAGTTGATGAACTCGACGATGTCCGGATGGTCGGCGTTGAGGATGACCATCTTCGCTGCACGCCGTGTCTTGCCGCCCGACTTGATGACACCGGCGAACGCGTCGTAGCCCTTCATGAACGAGACCGGACCCGATGCGGTGCCGCCGCCCGCGAGCAGTTCCTTACTCGAGCGGATCGGCGACAGGTTCGTGCCGGTGCCCGATCCGAACTTGAACAGCATCCCCTCGGTGCGCGCCAGCGTCAGGATCGAGTCCATCGTGTCCTGGACCGAGTTGATGAAGCAGGCGGAGCATTGCGGCGCCTTCTCGAAGCCGCAGTTGAACCAGACCGGGCTGTTGAACGCAGCCTTTTGATACACGAGGATATGCTTCAGATCGTCGCTGAACGCCTGAAGGTCGTCTTCGTTCGCGAAGTACTTGTGGGCGCGCGCCCACTCGGTGATCGTCGTCACCACGCGGCCGATGAGTTGTTTGACGCTGCGCTCGCGCTCGGGCGTGCCGATCTGTCCGCGGAAATACTTGGAGACGACGATGTTGGTGGCCTGCTGTGACCAGAACTTCGGAATCTCGACGTCGCGCTGCTCGAACACCATCTCGCCGCGCTCGTTGCCGATCGTCGCAGCGCGGATTTCCCATTCCACTTCAGAGAACGGATCCACGCCTGCTTCGGTGAAAAAGCGCGGAAACGTCAGCCCGACCGGCGCCGGCCGCGATTTGACGCGTCCTTCGCCGTTGTCGGCCCGTTCCGAGCCTGCTGAGGATCGCGGCTTATCCTTTTCCACCAGAGCCTCGATAGGGGCCTGCACCGTCGGGCCGTTGCTTTCGACGGACTGCTGGCCGGCACTGGCGGCGTGATAGGCAGCGCGTTCCTTCATGTATCCTCCACCGAGCACGATCGAAGCCCGCCCCGGGGGCAACAACCGTCGACTTTGTTTGGAAATTCGTGGCCGTCGAACTGAAAAGCATGGCGAAGTCACGAGAAGCTGGGAGGTTCCCGCTCGTACGCCGGTCGTTCTCGGCGGACAAATATGAGCCCAGCCCGTACGTTTGTCAAGCGTGTAAACACTACATATTGTGCCTTTCTTTTAGGTCACTCGCAAGATGTGGGCAGCTGCCCTCGCCTCCAAAGTCAACCGATTTTTCGCTGAAGACGGACCTGCCCGCCGAGCTCGCTAACTGGCGCGCTGAGCCGCACAGCCGAAGCTCGTGAGAAATCGCAGAGCGTTGTGAGCTTGGTCACCCGAAGCTCGTGAGAAATCGTCCGCGCGCGCTGATCCTGCCCGCCGAAGCTGCGTGCCGAAGAACATCAGAAATCAACGGAGCGAAGGCTGGGGGGAGGCCAGCGTTCGGCCCCCCAGTGCACAGGCAGATGTAAGGGTAGGTTGTGTGTCCTTCCGCAGGGTGCGGAAAGAACGAAGTTACCCCGATAGAGAGCAAGCGGGGTGCCACGCGGCGATCGCGAGATTGGCGCCGAGAATCCGTGTGAGCGGTATCGCGCGATGGCGAGAGTGAGTAAGCGGCTTCAGCGCGATAGGTAACGCGTGGGATTACTTCGGCGCCAGCTGAGCGGCCAGCGCCGCGGCCTTATCCGCAACGCTCTTCGCGAACAACAGATTCTTCGCGCGAACCGCCTGCTCGGCCTGACGGATGAAAGTTTTCGCGGTCTCGTACTGCCCGCGCGCGTCCGCGTTGAGTCGCGCGGTGTCGATTCGATTCAGATCCGTCTGCGCGCGCGTCAGCGTGGCACGGATCCCTCGTTCCAGGTCCCCTTCGGTATTCGGCGGTGTCGTCTGCAACAGCGCCGGCGGTTTGGCCGGCTCCTCTTCCGGCTTCGTCGCCTCGACCGGCTGTTCGGTCTTCGGCGGCTCCGTTTTCGGTGATTCGGGTCGCGGCGCCTGGGGGACGGTAGGACGCAAGCGCGGAGACGGCGTGCGCGCCGGCTCCTCCGGCAGCGGCATCGGCTGCGGCGTCTCGACTTCGATCGGCTCCACTTCCCGCGGCGGCACCGCCGGCACTTCGAGCGGTGGACTCTCGAGCAGCGTGTTCGCGTGCACGCGATGGCAGGCGGCGGATGTCAGTGACAGGGCAGCGAGGCAGCAAGGCAGGAAGGCAGAAACGCAATGTTGAAGGGCCGAAAGGCAGAGCGCGGCCTTCTTGCCCTCCAGCCTTGCCGCCGTACTGCCTTGCCTCATGTCGCCTTTCACGCCTGCGGCAGGAACACGCGGAACGTCGTTCCGCCGCCCGGAGTCGACTGCACCTCGATGTCGCCGTCGTGCATCTGCACGGTGCGGTAGACCATCGAGAGCCCGATGCCGCTGCCTTTCTCTTTCGTCGTGAAATACAGATCGAAGATTCGCTGCAAGTGCTCCGGTCTGATCCCGACGCCGGTGTCGGCGAACGCGATCAGCACACGCCGGCCGCGCGCGGCGGAACACTGGATTCTCAGCGTCCCGCCGTTCGGCATCGCCTGGCAGGCGTTGAGCGCGAGGTTGAGAAACGCCTGGCGCAGCATAGTCGGGTCGCCGTGAACGTCCGGCACGCCCAGGTGCTCCACGACGAGCGTAACGCCGGTGCGCTTCGCTTCGGGCTGCACGATCGGGACGACTTCGTCGAACAGCGCCGCGAGCGACACCGGCTGCAGCTTGAGATCCTCGGGTCGCGTGAACTTCAGGAACCCCTGCACGACTTCATCGAGCCGCCGGATCTCGTTCGCGATGACCTCGACGTGCTGCAGCGCCTGCGAGGTCGGCGCCTCGGCGACTGCGAGCGCGGCGCTGCCCGCCACGGCCCGGGCGGGCTTCGACGGCTGAAACTGGAGCCGCAGCAGCTCGAGGTGGATCGCCATGGCGTTCAGCGGATTCTTCACCTCGTGCGCTACACCGGCCGACAGACGTCCGAGTGCGGCCAGTTTGCGCGAGTAGCGCACGGTCGACTGCACCTGACTCAAGTACTCCACGTTACGCGCAATCATCATGATGCCAACCAGATCGCCCTTCGGATCGTTGATCGCGTGCGTCATCACCAGCCGCTCGCCGCTGTCGCCGAATGCCGCTGACAGCGGACCCAACGACTGGCGGCCGACGAGCGTCTGCTCGAACAGCCGCCGGACCGGGTGTTCGACCGGCAGGCGGTCGGTCAACGGTTCGCCGGCCGACGCGCCCGGCAGCAGAGCGCGCATCGCCGGATTGTCGAACAGCAGCTCGCCACGCGCGTTGACAATGGCGACGGCGTCCTCCATGTGGTCGACGGCCGATTCGAGGTTCGCCATCTGACCGGCGAGTTGCGATCGGTCCGCCGACAGCTGTTCGCTGACCGCGTTGAACGAGGTGCCGAGCTCGCCGAACTCGTCGTGTTGATTCAGGTCCAGCTGCACACCGAATTCGCCCCGGCCCAGGCGTGTCAAGCCGCTCCGGATGACGTGGATCGGCCGCAACAGCCATTGCGCCAGCAGCGTGGCGACGAGAACCGAGACGCCGAGGGCCGCGCCCGCGATGACCACGGCGGCGCCGAGCGACGCATCGAGGTCCTGGCGGATCAGCAGCGTCGAGACGCCGATGCGGATCGCGCCGATCTCCATATCCCCTAGCAGCAGCGGTTCGCGCAGCTCGAGGTTCTGCCCCTCGCTCGAGTAGATCGCGAGCAGCTGCGCCAACGGCGACCGTCCCACCAGACGCGTCA